>Ga0315906_10008718_pt1 | contig 12132 bp, 9 predicted proteins | sample LakEriMetagenome_4_FD_203526 | JGI IMG/M metagenome (GOLD analysis project Ga0315906, IMG submission 203526) | Freshwater fungal communities from buoy surface, Lake Erie, Ohio, United States - Buoy 2 MA122 | ecosystem: Environmental > Aquatic > Freshwater > Lake > Lake biofilm | place: USA: Lake... | reverse complement strand
GCTACGGTCTGACAATCAACCAGAAAAGCTAACCAAAACCTGTCTTTAACAGCAGTCTTTGTGAAGTGTGTCAGTGCGAGGCAGCCTTACGGGGCTGCCTCGTTTCTGACAATCAACCTAAAAACACCAAAACCAACTGTTTGCCTTTGCAGGCAATAAATGCAGTGTCTTACGGGACACCGGTGCTGGTCGCACAGTATTTTAATCCTTTTCACAATCCGGAATTTTCCGTTTTGCTATCCGCCAAGGCGAAAGGAGTTTTTTGAGCTTTTTAAAGAACGCCGGCAATTCCTGAATCACCGTACATTGAAATTAAACGCCTTTTGTCCGGCAGGGTTGCAAAAAAATCAACAAATCTTACAGGTGCTTTTGCAGGGTTATTGAAGCGATCCTCCTCTGTTAACGCTCTCCGATAGGGCTTTTGCAAGAGTTTCCTGCTGCATTTTTAGTACGTCAGGAGCCGAATCCTTACCTTTACAGTCTCAAAAAAATGGCTGAAACACCCCAGGAACCTGTGCTGAATTCGATTGAAGAGGCACTGGAAGACATCCGAAATGGCAAGATTGTAATTGTAGTGGATGATGCCGACCGCGAAAACGAAGGTGATTTTGTAGTTGCCTCGCGTTTTGCTACTCCCGAAGTAGTGAATTTCATGGCAATGCATGGCCGGGGACTTATCTGCATCTCTTTAACAGAGGACCGTTGTCGTGAACTTGATTTGCCGATGATGGTAAACAAGAATACTACTTCACATGAAACCGCTTTTACAGTATCGGTTGATCTTTTAGGTCATGGTTGCACAACAGGAATTTCTGCATCCGACCGATCAAAAACAATTAATGCACTGATTGATCCTTCAACCCGGCCCGAAGAGCTTGGCAGACCGGGTCATATTTTCCCCTTGCGTGCACAAAAAGGTGGCGTATTAAAACGTACCGGTCACACAGAAGCTTCGATGGATTTGTCGGAACTCGCCGGCTTTGAACCATCAGGAGTCATTGTAGAAATCATGAATGAAGATGGTACGATGGCTCGACTTCCACAGTTGATGGAAATTGCCCGTCGCTTTTCGATGAAAATAATTTCGATTGAGGATTTAATAAAATACAGACTGAATAAAGAGTCATTAATACAGCGTGAAGTTTCTGTACACATGCCTACTGTATTCGGTGATTTTAATCTGGTAGCCTATAAACAACTCAGTACCGGTCAGGAACATCTTGCACTGATAAAAGGCGAATGGAAAAAGGACGAACCCATTTTGGTACGTGTTCACTCTTCATGTCTAACCGGTGATATTTTTGGAAGCTGTCGCTGTGATTGCGGTCCGCAATTGCATGCAGCAATGGACATGATCGAGAAAGAAGGTAAAGGAGTAATCCTCTATATGAATCAGGAAGGCCGTGGTATTGGCTTGCTGAATAAATTGAAAGCCTATAAGCTACAGGAGCAGGGATTGGATACGGTAGATGCCAATCTTCAGCTTGGTTTCAAAATGGATGAAAGAGATTACGGGGTTGGTGCACAAATATTGAGAGATCTTGGTATAACTAAAATGCGTTTGCTTACGAACAATCCAAAGAAACGTGCAGGGTTGATTGGTTACGGTCTGGAGATTGTTGAACGCATTCCAGTTGAAATAGTAAGTAATGAACACAATCATGCGTATCTGGTTACCAAGCGAGATAAAATGGGACACACATTAAATCTGGATTCCGCATCCTGAAAATAATCAGTCAGAAAAAAATCCGGACTATAAATCAATCAGATCACAATGACATTAATAAAATCAATCTCAGGGATACGCGGCACTATCGGAGGAAAACCCGGTGATGCACTGACACCTGTTGATATTATAAAATTCACTTCCGCCTACGCTGAATTTCTTTTGAGAAGAAATAATAACAGCCGTTGTAAAGTGGTTATTGGAAGAGATGCACGAATCTCCGGAAATATGGTTTCAATGCTCGTTTCCGGTACCCTGGTGAGTCTTGGTATAGATGTAGTTGATACCGGTTTAAGTACAACGCCTACTGTGGAGATGGCAGTGCCTTATCACAAGGCGCAGGGAGGAATTATTCTAACTGCAAGCCATAACCCCAAGCAATGGAACGCCTTGAAATTGTTGAATGAAAAAGGGGAGTTCCTTTCTGCTTCCGACGGTGAAGATATTTTGGCAATTGCTGAATATGCCAGCCTTAGTTATGCCGAGGTTGGATCCATCGGGCAGATTACGTATGACAATGGTTCCATGGCCCGACACATCGAAGCCATTCTTGCTTTGCCAATGGTTGATCGTAAAGCGATAGCCGCAAAAAAATTCCGCATTGCAATTGATTGCGTCAATAGCACCGGTGGCATTGCTATTCCAGCTTTGTTAAAAGCCTTGGGTGTAAAAGATATCATTGAACTTTATTGCACTCCCGACGGCAATTTTCCACACAACCCTGAACCACTGCCGGAGAATCTGACCGAGATCAGCAAGGAAGTTGTAAAGCAGAATGCACACCTGGGATTGGTAGTGGATCCGGATGTGGATCGTTTGGCGATTGTTTGTGAAGACGGTGAAATGTTTGGTGAGGAATACACCCTTGTTTCAGTGGCTGATTATGTGCTGCGGCACAAGAAAGGAAACACCGTTAGTAATATGTCGAGCACCCGCGCTTTAAGAGATGTTACTGAAAAAGCCGGCGGCAGTCATTTTGCAGCTGCGGTTGGTGAAGTGAATGTAGTGGAAGCAATGAAACAACATAATGCAGTAATTGGAGGAGAAGGTAACGGCGGTGTGATTCTACCTGAATTGCATTATGGAAGAGATGCATTGGCAGGAATTGCTTTGTTTTTGTCGCATCTTGCTCAGTCCGGTCGTAGCTGTGCCATGTTGCGCAGAACTTATCCGGATTATTATATTTCCAAGAATAAAATTGAACTTACTCCCGACGTTGATGTGGATGAAATTCTGAACGGAATTCGCGATAAGTATTTTCGTCAGCCCGTTAATACGATCGATGGCGTAAAAATTGAATTTGATACCGAGTGGGTGCACCTCCGGCGATCGAATACCGAGCCGATCATTCGCATTTATGCGGAAAGTCGTTCACGCACAACTGCCGAAAACCTTGCCGGAAAAATCATGTCGGATATTAAAGATATCCTCTCCTCAAAAACTGCCTGAAGTCTTTAAAATAAACCTTATGGAAAAGATTTATCTTGATAATGCGGCTACTACTGCTGTACGTCCTGAAGTTGTTGATGAAATGGTACAGATGCTGCGAAATCAGTACGGAAATCCAAGTTCCATTCATGGATTTGGTCGTGAAGTACGTGCGGCGTTGGAAGTAGCCCGTAAGAAGGTCGCTACACTTTTGCATGTTTCACCGGCAGAAATCTTTTTTACAAGTGGCGGTACAGAGGCTAATAACACGGCAATCCGATGTACCATCAATGATTTCAAACTTACACATGCTATTACTTCTCCGATAGAGCACCATGCTGTGTTGCATACACTGGAAGATCTCTCAGATCGTGGTATCATTAAGCTAAGTCTGGTGAAGATTGATAATAAAGGCCAGGTTGATCTGGAAGATCTGGAGAGGTTGCTGATGGAGAATGACCGGTCTTTTGTTTCTCTTATGCATGCCAATAATGAAATTGGTACAACCTTGCCTTTAGAGAAAGCCGGTGACATCTGCCGGAAGTTTGATGCCATTTTACATAGTGATACGGTTCAGACGATGGGCCATTTTCCGCATGACCTGAGCAAATTGCCGGTTGATTTTGTTTCCTGTGCTGCCCATAAATTTCACGGTCCGAAAGGCGTGGGTTTTTTGTATATCAATCACCGAATGAAGATTAAGCCATTTATTACCGGAGGTGCCCAGGAACGTAACATGCGCGGCGGAACTGAAAACGTTTATGGAATTGTGGGTTTGGCAAAAGCGCTTGAGCTGGCCTATGAAACCATGGAAGAGGATATTCTTTCTATTCGTGCACTCAAGAATTACATGATAGAGCGTCTTCGTGAAGAAATTCCGGGAGTCGAATTTAATGGTGATATTTCCGACGATAGTTTGTATACGGTACTGAATGTTTCTTTTCCTCCAACTGAAAATGCGGAAATGCTTTTGTTCAATCTGGATATCGCCGGTATAGCAGCTTCCGGAGGCAGTGCCTGTTCTTCCGGAAGTAATATTGGTTCACACGTTTTAAAAGGAATCAATTCGAGTTCTGAACGTCCCGCCATCCGTTTTTCATTCAGTCGTTTCAATAAGCGCGATGAAATCGATTATTGCGTGGAGAAGCTGAAGGAATTATTTCCTGTTGGTGTGTAATCAGAACTTCTTAAGGTAGCTGATCATCCATTCAGCAAAATTGCATTTCTCCTCCAGCATTTTTCTTCTACGGAGCTGCCATTCATTTTTCAGGTCGCTGATCTGAAGTAAGGTTTGCAGCTTTTGAAGCAGTGGTTCAATATTTCCCGTTCGGAATCCGTAAGTGAGATTGAATCGGTGTTCGAGTTCTTCCAGATAGCTCAGTTCACCCACAAAATCATTGTAGCGTAATGAAGGTGTGCCCAGTACGGCACATTCAGCAGTCATTGTCTGACTGTCGCCAATAAACAAGTCTGCAAAATACAAAGCATGGTGTATATCGCCTGCCGGTATTTGTATGCGATATTTTTCAAATCTTTCGGGTAAAAGGCGCTCCGAAGTAATAAATACTTTGCCACGGGGCGATAAAATTTCAATGAGCTGGTCTGCAATACTGTCTGATATTCCGCCTTTACCATTATCATGATAAGCATCGAGACTTGAAAAGCGCAGGATAAAGTTTTGCGTATTTGCACTAAACAGTTGTTCAACTTTCTGATGGTCAGGAGTAAAGTGATCCGGATGCAGATAGGCCAGTTCATGGTAACTATTATGGCCTGTTTTTTTATGATTCCATTTCCATGCACTGCAGCAATCCGGACAAATCAAATGTGTTGCAAGAGGTCCGGCGATTCTCGCAAATGGCTTTACAGCTTCAAAATCATCTTCGAAAAATATACAGGAAGGAATATTGTAAATTTTTCCAAGAACTGCTAATTCTGCAGCACTGCCGGCAAGGACTGCTGGTTGATGGCGCTTAATAATTTCACGAATGCGTAGCATCCTTTGAAAAAATGCAAATGATTTCCCAATAAGATTTTTCTTGCGTGTTTTTCCAGCGGCTACTTCATCAATGTTTACATAGGGAATTCCTTCTTCTTTCAGTAAGTTTTCGAGAACATCTTTCGACTTAATTAATACTACTCCGCCTGCTCCGGCTGCATGAATGGCATGAAGAAAAAGATGAAAATGGGCTGGATGACCAAGGTAGAAGAGTACTTTCATAGAGGATCAATCCATTCTGCCAAATCGTATTCCGTAGCGTGAAAAGAAGGTGGCAATTTCTTCACCGGCATCGGATGAACCCAGGCGCTTTTGATTGTCAATCGCCAGAATCATTTTCCAGCCTGCTTTTTTTGCCTGCTGCATTCCTTCTTCGGATAAACCTGAAATGACCAGCACATTATCGGTCAATTTAATGGCATCTATCGGAACTCCGCCTTTTGAAAAATACAGAAGTGATTGTTTTCCCTGACCTGTTAGTTTCCAGGCAAACCCATTAGTATTGTCCGTTTTTTCGATATTGAATTCAAAATATTTCAGATGTTTTTCGAAATCTTCGAAGATGGTGTCGAGTATGCTGCTTTTTTTTGCTTCATCCGGTACTTCGGGGTAGTCGTTGCGTAAAACTTTTGCCGGATTACCTGCAGCAAGACTATTCGAAGGAATCTCTCCCTGCAGCAGTGAGTTGGCACCGATTACAACATTATCACCAACTGTTGTTCCGGGCATAACGAATACCCGCCAGGGCAGCCAGACTTTCTTTCCGAGATTGATGGGAGCAAACTTCACAGGGAAACCCTCCAGTTGATTATTCCACGAACCGTGGGTAAACATCAGGCAGTGTCCTCCAATACCTGAATCATCCCCGATCGTAATCGGAAGAGTAGGATTGAGGTAACTCAGCTGCATTACTATTGTACGCTTACCCAAATGCAGCGCTGATTCCGGTGTTTTCATTCCACCGATAAACACCTGTTCATTGATCCTTGCGTCTTCGTCGATAAATATTTTTTCGGTGTCGATCACCGACATTGAACCGATTTTTACAAAGCGACCTAAATGAATTGTTCTGCCGCGCACCATGGTCAGAAAGCCTATATGAACATGGTCACGTATCTCAACATCCTTTCCTATAATGACACAGCCCAGTGAAAGCTTTACCTGCTTTCCAATGCGGTAACCGCGCATTCGGTAATACATTTTCTTGAGCGGGGAAGGCAGAATGCCGATGAACAAAAGTTGCAGGATCGGAATTCTTTCTTTTTTGATCAGCATAGTTTATTTGGCAAGAATTCGCTTTACACTATTTTTAAGATTCTGTAGCAACAGTTCCTTTATCCAACCGGCTTTTTCATTGGTCCAGCGCTGAGGGTGAATGTTTTGCATGATTTGCGAAGATAACATTCCTGCTCTAAGTTGATCCATCAGGTCGAAGGTGGATTGAACATGCGCCTGCAGGCCGGAAACTTTGTCCCGTACACTATAACTGCTTCCGTTCCAGCTCCGACCTGTATCGGTCAGGTAAAGCACCTTGCTGAAATCGGTGTCGAAATAGGGTTCCGCAATAATTCCGTTCTCTTTGTATGGGTAGCGCTCCCACAATGTTCGGTTGTCCCAGCGCGACATCGGGCTGCCATGCATACAGATGGTACTCACCGGATAAAATTTTCTGAACCAGGCCAGATTTTTATGGTAGTAACCGATGGCCTCTTCAAAATTCCCTTTGCATAAAGTCAGGTCCTCATAATGATACCCGATTTCATGTCCCATCTTCGCAATGGCTTCAATGGCTTCCGGCTGATTACTTTGTTTTACTATACGGAAATAATAGGTGCCTCTTACTCCGAGCGACTTTTCAATCGCCGCAATTTGTACAGAACGGTAGGGGAGGTCATCCACATCATGCCGGAGAATGTAAGCCCTTTGATTATCGGAAGCGCCGCGAACAAAATCTTCATAAGCCATTAGCTGGTAATTACACTGAAGTGCAGTTTCCAGAAGCCGGCGATAAGCGGTTTGGGTAAAATCACGCATGCTGAACTTCTTTTTCTGTGGAAGCCATCAACGCACTAAGCGAAGCAAGCATCCATGCATTTGACCACCGCATGAAGGAAGTTTTTTCTACATGATTGTTATATCTTCTAAAATAAAAAAATCCTTTTGCCGATTGCATATTATTAATCATCCAATGCGCTGTTTTCAGGGCTTCCGGTTTCCTTTTCATTTTTAATAGTGAAAGTATTGCCTGACCACCTGAAGTACAATCGGCAGGCCAGATTGCTTTGTCATAAAACTTCGGCTGACCACTGATCTCGAAAAAATTATTCAGATAATAAGCTCTTCCCATTTCAAGCGCGGTGTTTAACTCCGGTGTCTGATTGATTTCAATGCAATCTGCAAGGCAATCTAATATATAACCGGTATGGTAGTTATCAGTTTTATATCCTGATTTACTTTCAGAATATTTCCATGCTCCGCTTTTTTCCTGTTTAGAAACAACCCAGTTTGCCGCTTTTAAAGAAAGTTCTTTAAGTGAACTCATTCCTGAAATGCAGTAGGATTGTGAAAGTATTCTTGCTCCTTTTAAACTTGCATTATACACTTGTTCTTTGTCGAAGGGTGAATAGGAAAAACAAAAATTACCGTCGGAATCGCTCGTGCGATGCAAATCTTTTTCAACAAATTTTGCTGCACTATTCACCATAGCTGCGGCTTTATCATCAGAAGTTGTCTGCCAGAATGCAAACAGGGCATTGCTAATAATACCTGTAGCCACAACAGTGGGCTGTCCGGCAGGTATTAATGCATAACGTGAAGCCCATCGGAAATCATATCCCCAGCAATGTCCGGAAAAACCTCTTGTATACAAGGCATCGAGTTGTGTTACCAACCCTTTAGCTTTATTTAAGAAATCCGGGTTGCCGGTATGGCGGTAGTAATCGGTGTATGCTTGTAAGGCTAGTCCCAAGGTTACAGGATTCAGTCCTTTTCGAATTAAAAGAAGTGGACGAATATTCAGTGGACTTCGCTTTATAAATTGCTGAAAATAAAACTGGATTTTGCCGGCATTTTTTACCATTGGTAATTTCCAAAAAGGCGACTCGAGGCCGTCGTATGGATCGTAACCTTTGAATTGTTCATCTTCCATGTATTTCAATAGCAGCAGGAAGGATGTTTCAATTGCCTCCGAAGATTCCATCAGGATTGAATTGATATAACCTCACCGTTGGCCGTTACCGAATCAAGCACGCCAAAAGTGGCCCGCATCGAATTAAAAAGCTCATTTTCGGGAATAGGAGTTGCTTTGCCATTGGCAATGGCGTCAATGAACGCAGCCAAGCTCTGTTTATGTCCCTTGTCCTGCATGCTTTTGATAACTTGTCGTTTTGGCGAGAGGATATGTAATTCAGTGAAGTCATGAATGCGGGCAATGAGTCCTCCGTTGTAGACTTCAATGAATTCCTTTTCTTCCGATTTGTTTCCATTCGAAAAATAACTGATGGAAGCAACTGAGCCATTTTGCATGGAAAGGGAAATCACTACAGTGTCCTGATGACCCTGAGCATCCTGCAATGCAAATGCCGCCACACTACGAATGGTGGAATTACTTAAAAAGGCGCAGAGATCAATAAAATGGCAGACTTCTCCGATAATTCTTCCACCACCTGTATTTCGTTCGTGTATCCAATGGCCGGAGGGGATGTTGCCAGCGTTGATACGATAATTGATAGCAACCGGTATCGCGCTATTCAATGTGGATTTTAATTGTACAACCAAAGGGGCAAATCGTCTGTTAAACCCACACATCAGTCTGGAGGTGCCTGAATCAAATTTGTGAATAATTTCATTCAGCTCCGATTCGTGAAGGCACAAGGGTTTTTCCACGAATATATTCCGACCTTTCTCCAGTCCCTTGAGTACAAATTCTGCATGCGTATCATGTCGGGTTGCGATAAACAGGGTGTTTACGGTATCATCTTCAATAATTTCATCGGCATTCCCTGTGCAATATTCAAAGCTGAATTTATTCGCAACATTTCTTGCGTTGTTTGGTCGGGCGGTGGCAACACCCTTAAGGTATACCTTGCCCTGAATGGCAGGGAGTAAAAAATTCTGACCAAACGATCCCGCACCAATCATTCCGGCTACAACTTTTTGGGCCGGAGCAGAAACATTTTTTAAGACGATAGTTTGCTTCAGTTCCTTGTCTATATCATAAGCCAGTACAATGCCTGCGAAAGTTTCGGTACGATCAAGAATGAGCTGATAAGCAGTTTTTGCTTCCTCAAAACGGAACGTATGTGTCAGTAATAATTGCGGTTGAATGGCATTCTGCTTCAGAAGATCCGCAAAGGCCTGCATGTTTCGTTGTTCTGTCCATCTCACATAGGCATAGGGGTAATCAATCCCATCCTCCTCATAACTCGCATCATAACGGCCGGGGCCATACGAACTCGACATCCTTAAATCCAGTTCCTTCTGGTAAAAATTTTTTCGCTCAAAATCAGGAGAAACAGCACCTACCATCACTACTTTACCCTTACGACGACAAAGCGTTCCGGCGAGATTGATCGGATCATCAGAAGTGGTTGCCGCTGTTATAATTACAGAATCCGATCCGTAACCTCCGGTGAGGTGTAAAACAGCCTGTTCCAGCTGCGGGTTGTTGCGGTTAAAGGAATATTGAAAGCCGCATTTTTTAGCCAATTCAACCTGTCCTTCTTCAAGGTCGATCCCTATTGCATTTACTCCGGAGGCTCTTAAAAGTTGTAAGGTTAGCTGTCCAACAAGTCCAAGTCCGATTACCACACAGTTTTCACCCAGCCTTAAATCGGCCTGGCGAATGCCCTGTAGGGCAATGGCACCTACCGTAGTGAATGCAGCCAATTGAAGGGGGACGGATTGATCGATTAAGGCGCAGAGATTCACAGGGACCACCACAACTTCTGCATGGACTGCACCGGAGCCACCGCAGGCTACAAGATCACCTACCTGAATATGTTGTACATCATCGGCAACTGCAATAACACTACCTGCACAGCTGTATCCCAGGCTCGATGGTGCTTCCAGACGATTCATGACCATCTGATAAGTTTGCTTTAAGCCCAGGGTTCTCACAGACTGAATTACTTTTTTAACCTCATTCTGTCGCGCTCGTGCTTTGCCCAGATAACCCATGCGGGCATCACGTACAGTTTTTCCTTCAGTACCGGCACTGATCAGTGAATAATGGTTGCGTACAAGTACCTGTCCTTTACCAAGAGCAGGGAAAGGGACTTCCAGCAAAGTCATGTTGCCGTCTTTCAGGTTTTGTACCAATTGTTCCATTTTATTGCTCTTTTCGAAACCACTCGTAAAAGCGGTTGATTCCTTCCTGTAAAGATACGGATGGTGTATAATTCAATAATTCACCTGCTTTGGAAATGTCAGCATACGTTACCGGAACATCCCCCGGTTGTTCAGGGAGTTGTTCAATAATAGCTTTTTTGCCGGTGGCATGCTCAATAGCGGTAATCAATTCGCGTAAGGTGACTGGATTGTTGTTTCCAAGATTGATGATTTCAAAGCGTGAGCCATGATAATTCAGCGCAGCCACAATGCCATCAACGATATCGTCAACATAAGTATAATCTCGTTTTGTAGATCCGTCTCCATACATGGTGATGGGAGTACCTTCACTGATATTTTTTGTGAAACGGTGGATTGCCAGATCCGGTCTTTGACGTGGGCCAAAAACAGTAAAAAACCTAAGAGCGATAAACCGTATGTCGTGCAGATAACTATAGGTATAACCGGCAAGCTCACAGGCGACTTTCGTAGCTGCGTAGGGTGAAATGGGTTTTAGTACGGGGTCAGATTCGCTCCATGGTGTATTTTCATTCACCCCATAGATACTGCTGGAGGAAGCAAAAATAAACTCCTTAATTTGATGGATGCGTGCAAATTCAAGCAGCTGGTAGGTTCCTTTAACGTTCACCGATTCATAGAGCAATGGATCTTTTATACTTGGTAGAACGCCTGCCTTAGCTGCAATATGGAAAATGGCATCGACCGGATTTTTTAATTCTTTCTGCCATTCCACTTCCCTGATATCTCCTTCTATTAACTGAAAGCGTTTTGAATCCAGCAGCGCAGCAACATTTTTTTCTTTGATGGATCTTGCATAGAAGGCATCAAAATTGTCGAGTCCGGTTACCATAACGGATTCATCCTGCAGCAGTTTTTCTGCAAGGTGACTTCCAATAAATCCGGCAGCGCCGGTAACCAGGTAATGTTTCATTTTTATTCTTCAGCTACTTTTCGGAAAACATTCCCGAGGCGCTGTATCATTATTTCATGTGTAAATCCATTTTTGTAATGTTCCAGGCTGGCCTGTCCCATTTTCACACGCAATGCTTCATCGTTTGCAAGCAGTCGGATTTTATCCGCAACTGCTTTGGCATCCTGCTTCGGCACAAGAAATCCATTGACACCGTCAATTACTGATTCACGGATGGCTGCATGATCTGTGGAGATAACCGGCAATCCTGCGCACATTGCTTCTACTATTACCCAGGGATGACCCTCATTGGGATAATAGGTTGGGAATACAAATAGGTCGCTTGAAGCCAGTAATCTGAACTTCTCCTCACCACTTACCGGGCCAACTATTGTGACAGGCAGCTCGGGATGCTCCTCTTTATACTTCAAAAAGGCGGTTTTTGTTGCTTCATCCCGCCAGGAGCCCGCAAACCGGAACTCCAGCATGTCTTTGAGGTCGTAGAGTTGTCCCGCAGCATAGAGTACTTCCAGCACCCCTTTGGTTCCGATAAAATTGCCCAGAAAGAGCACGATTAACCGGTCCGTACTCTTTTCAACCCTGGGAATCGTATAATTTCCGCCGTTGGGTACCACATAGATACGTTGCTCCGGTAAGAGCCAGTTGAATAAAGGACGAAGGTTTTCACCGAGTACAATCTGTGCATCCACATGCGGATGG
>Ga0315906_10008717_pt1 | contig 12132 bp, 16 predicted proteins | sample LakEriMetagenome_4_FD_203526 | JGI IMG/M metagenome (GOLD analysis project Ga0315906, IMG submission 203526) | Freshwater fungal communities from buoy surface, Lake Erie, Ohio, United States - Buoy 2 MA122 | ecosystem: Environmental > Aquatic > Freshwater > Lake > Lake biofilm | place: USA... | reverse complement strand
TATTTGCAAACCTAGCAGCAGATGCACCAGAAGCAAGATATGTAACAGTAGTGCGAGACTTTGTAGTATCAGGCTATCAATCAAGTTATCAAAACAGAGTGCAATGGTCAGCGTTGGGAGACGAGTCCTCTTGGACAGCATCAGCAACAACCCAAGCAGACTTCCAAGATATTCCCGATGGTGGATCAATAGTCGGTGTTACAGGTGGTGAGTTTGGTCTAATATTAATGGATCGTTCTATTCATCGTATGTCTTATGTTGGTAGCCCTTTAGTGTTTCAGTTTGACAATATTAGTAGAAACTTAGGGTGCTATGAGGCAAACTCGGTTATACAGTATGGCGGTACTACATTCTTCTTAGGCGATGATGGCTTTTATGCCTGCGATGGACAAAATGTAGTTCCAATTGGTAACGAAAAAGTAAACAGGTTCTTCTTTGATAATGTAGATGAAGGTATTTTATATCTTATGTCTGCTGCGGTAGACCCAACAAAGAAGTTAATTATTTGGGCATATGCCTCTAATAGTTCAGCTACTGCGGATAGTTTATTAATCTACAATTATCAGACTCAGCGTTGGACTAGCGGAACAACTACTGTAGACAGAATTGCATCTACCTCTACTCCTGCCGTTACTTTAGAAGGCATGGATGTCTATGGAAACCTAGACACCATTTTGACCAGCTTTGATAGCCGACTTTGGCTTGGTGGCAGACTGCTGTTAGCCGGTGTAGATGGCGCAAAGATTGTTACCTTTTCAGGTGCTAACGCTACAGCTTATATAGAAACAGGTGATATAGAAGTGCCAGGATCTACCTCATCTATTACATTAGTAAAACCTACTGTTGAGGGTGGCTCTGGTAGCGTGGCTTTGCTATCTCGCAGGCTTTTAACAGAGTCCACAGTATTTGGATCACAAACAGCAGCAGATGCCGAAAATAGAGTGTCTGTGCGTGGTGTTGGTCGCTATCATCGTCTACAATTAACTCCTACAGGTAGTTGGACATCAGCAGTCGGAATGGACATAGATTTAAGCCCTCTAGGAACTAGATAATGTTTAGAGCATTACCACCATTTGGTAGCGATCCTCGTGGAGTAGCCGAGGTAGTCAATGGGATTATGAATGGCAAGACTAACAATACAGGGTCTGTAACTCTAGCAACAGGCGGTGCATCTACTACAACAATTACAGATGCTCGTATTGGTGTAGATTCTGTCATTTTGTTGATGGCTACAGACGATGTATCATCTACAGCGTATTACCCTTATTTAGCGGTACAAGACGATACAGATCAAGCAGCAACGACAACATCAGCAGCCAATATTATGTCGTTTAGCACTACAGACTATGCATTAGGTGCAAGTCTAGTAACTAGTACGAAACTAACAGCAGGTTACTCTGGACTCTACAACATTCAGTTTAGTGTGCAGTTTAAAAGCACAGTTAATGATCCTGAGTTTGTAGATGTATGGTTTAGAAAAAATGGTACTAATGTAGCAGCATCAAACAGTAAATTTGGTATCTCACAAAGAAAAAGTGCAGGCATTCCAAGTCATATGATTGGCTCATTAAACTTTTTTATTGGTTTAGAGAAAAACGATTATGTAGAGTTAGCTTGGAGACCATCTGATATTGGTGTAACGATTGAGCATTTTGGTACAGATACTTCACCTACTAGACCAGCAACACCTAGCATCATAGCCACAATGAGTTATCTATCATCAAATGGCTATACCAGTAATCTTTTTACAATGCCTTATATATCGGCAACGACAGCAGGAAGTGCAACCATTAGTCATCCTGCTAATTCAGTATCAGGTATGACTTATAAATATATCATCGTAGGATAGGAAAATTATGGCAACAACTACACAAACCTCGTCAGTAGATCCAGCACTATTGCCCTACCTTACCCAAGGCTTAGAGAGGGCGCAGAGTCTATTCTTAACAGGACAACAACCTGAGTTCTTTCCTGGTCAGACTTATGTAAGCCCATCGGCTGCGACTACTGAGTCAATTGCCCAACAAGAGGCTATTGCTCGCCAACAGTCTCCTGTTCTACAACAGGCACAACAGGCTTATACATCATCTTTGGGTCAAGTCGGACAGACTGCTGCCGGTGGGTTTTTAAATGCCAATCCGTACCAACAGGCGATGATGGAGGCAGCTACTCGCCCACTAACCCAACAGTTTAGCCAAGCAGTATTGCCTGGCATATCGAGCCTTTACAGTCGATCTGGTCGATTGGGTAGTGGTGCTATGGAAAGAGCATTAGGAACTGCTACAGAGGCTTATGGGCGGTCTTTAGGGGATATTACAGCCAATATCGCAGGATCACAGTACCAACAAGAAAGAGGACTACAGCAACAGGCTCAGTTGCAACAAGCTGCATTAGCCCAAGCAGCACCTAGCTTTTATGGTCAACAATTCCTACCTTCTCAGACATTGGCTCAAGTGGGCGCGCAACAAGAGGCAATCGCTGCACAACCTCTACAAGAGCAGTTGGCTCGTTATCAGTTTGGACAACAGTTACCCTATCAGCAATTACAAGGCTATCTGTCATCGGTCTATGGCACTCCATTAGGAAGCTATGGAACACAAACCACAAATGCTCCTACCTATCAGAATCGTGGCGCAGGAGTCCTTGGCGGTGCTATTGCAGGAGGTCTAGGTGGTTACGCATTAGGACAGATTCCTGGTGTTTCTGGTTTCTTTGGTAATCAATACGCTGCACCAGCATTAGGTGCATTAGGTGGTGGATTATTAGGTGGTTACTTCTGATAGTAGAAAAACTAACCTTACATCGTTTAGATGAGTTTTTTGAATTAGTTACCAAGATGGTAGCCGAGGCAGAGTTTGCTTACGCAATACCAGAAAAGCACAAGATTCTACAGTTATTTAAGAATCCTAATGCAGTCGGATTTATCGCAATAGAACACAACAGAATTGTTGGGTTTATATCGGGTCTAGCCCATGAGTATTTCTTTAGTAATCGTAAAAGAGTAAGTGATCTAGGATTCTTTGTATTGCCTGAGTATCGAGGTAGTAGAGCAGCACTTAAACTAGTAAAATCACTAGAAACATGGGCTAAAGATATGGGTGCAGATGATCTGCACTTAGGACAAACAACAGCAGTAGACATGGATAAAACCAGACAGTTTTATGAGAGACTAGGTTATAAAACTGTTGGCTTTAATACAATTAAACACTTAAAGGAATAGCTATGTGTGGTGGAGTCGGAGAAGCATTAGCATCAGTAGATCCATTTCCAGCCATAGGGCAAGGTTTATCGGAAGTAGATAAAACAGTAAATAGAGAAATTCCTGGTGGATGGACTTTACCTGCTGCTATTGCAGTTGCTTATGCTACAGGATATTTAGACCCATCTCTTTTTGCAGCAGAGGGAGCAACTGTTGTTGGATCAGAAGCAGCAGCTACAGCAGCAGGAGAAGCAGCATATTCATCAGCAATTGCTAGTGGAGCTACAGCAGCAGAAGCTACAGCAGCAGCAAATTCAGCAGCAGCATCTTATGCTACAGGAGCTAGCGGTGCAGGATTATTGGATGCAGCAGCATTAGCAGAAGGTGCTACTACAGCAGGAATGGTTGGTGCAGCAAACACAGGGATTCCAGCAGGAACTAGTTTATTAGGTGGATCAGGATTTGTAGGGTTAGATGCAGCCACAGCAGCAGAATTAGGATTAACAGGTGAAAGTGCATTAGGTACATCAGGCGCAAGTGGTGATGTATTAGCAGGACTACCAGTATCAGAAGGCGCGCCAATAACAGATTATTCTAGAGAAGTAACATTAACTCCTGGTGGTAATGCCGTACCAGCTACTACACTTCCAACAGAAATGGCTGCTATAGATGCAGAGATTGCAGCAGCAGCAAAAGAATTACCTACAAGAATATCTCCTATGCAAGCTATACAAGGTTTAAGAAGTGCAAGTGGTTTATTAGGTGGTGGTCAGCAACAACCACAACCAACGCCACAAATGCAAATGGGCGGTAGAACACAGATGCCACAAGGCGCAGTAGATTACTCTGGCATTTATAACTTATTGGCTCTACAAAGACCAAGAAATCCAAATTCTTTACTAGGATAAATTATGGCAATTGATCTATCAGCTTTATTCGGACAACAACCAGACTACTCTCAGTTTATTAGTCCTGCCGAGACACAAAGGATGCGGTCTGGTGCTAACCAATCAGCCTTGCTAAACGCTGCTATTGCTTTACTAGGATCGTCTGGACAAACAAGACAACCTATTAGCACAGGACAGGCTTTAGGTGGTGCATTAGGTGCAGCTTCAGAAGGCTATAACCAATCGTTTGATCGTAATCTAAAGCAAATGTTAACTGGTATGCAGTTGAGTGAGTTTTCTAGAAAACAAAAGCAAGCAAAAGAAATAGAACAAATTAGAAAGGGTGCTTTTACTCCTACTGTAACAATAGCTCCTGGAATGTCATCACAAGATCCAATGGTAGCTAAAATGATGGAAGAAAATCTATTAATGGGTGATGTAGGTTTGCAATCATTAGCTAGATCAGGTAATTTTCCAGTTCAAGGAAAACCACAAGAAATTACAACACCACAAGTTTCGCAAGAATTTGACATAAAAAAATTGGTAAGCGGGTTAATGGGTGCTGGTTATATAGACGAAGCAAAAAAATATGCACCAGAATATTTAACTGCTGGAGATTCTGTTTATCAAAAAAACATTACTGGTGGTTTAACACCTGTAATTAATAATCAAGGAAAACTAACTGGTGATTTTGGTAATTATGCAAAACTGTTTTATGGATCAGACAAAGTATCTGATCTTCCAAAAGGTGCTAGTCAAAATATAGTTCAATACATTAACAAAGGACAAGCACTTACTGGTGGTGTTGCTATGCCAGTTGGAAAAGAAGGTGCTAATTTGGTAGATAAAGATTTGTTGGAGTTAGGAAGAAGCCGTCTTAACTTTCAATCTGCAATGAATCAATTTAGACCTGAGTTTTTAACTAGACCATTCCAAGCAAAAATGACATTGTTGTCAGAAGCTGAAAAACTTAATAGACCATTAAATGAAACAGAAAAATCCGATTTAACTGCTTACACAGCATTTCAACAAAATGCAATGTCTAATTTAAATCTTTACATTAATCAATTAACGGGTGCTGCTATAGGAGCAGGAAGCGAAGAAAATCGTTTAAGATCAGCTATTCCTGATCCACAAAAAGATAGCCCAACACAGTTTACTGCCAAGACAAATGAAGTTTTAAGGCTTGGTAAACTAGCAGAAGTAAGACTGTCTTATGTCAAAAAGAATGGACTTAAAATTACTGATGTTTCTTTAGATAACATACCTTCAATTATGAAAGCTAGAGAAGCAGAAATAGCTAGAGACTTAAAACTAGATCCAAATAAACCTGATGATAGAGATGCAATTAGAACTAAATTAGCCCAAGAATTTGGCTTGTTATAACAGGACACAATATGAGCATAACAGAAGAATTATTAGGTTTGGGTGTTCCAAAACAAACATCTAAACAACCTCCTGATGTTGCAAGTATTACAGAGGAACTATTAGGATTGTCTCGCCCAAAACCAATGGAACACAAAGGGGCAGATGTTCCTAAAGGTGCTATTGCAGATCCTACAAAAAGTGCAGGAGTACCACGAGCATTTGCTGGTGGATTGCCAACTGAAAAACAAGAAGCAATTAAATATTTTGCAAGACAACGAGGTATTCCAGAAAGCAAATATAAAATTATAGATGGAAATATTGCTTATCTAGCAGATGATGGAAAATACTACAAAGAAATTGCAACACCATTAGAAACAACAGCCTATTATGCCCCTGATGTTTTAGAAGCAATACCACCTACAGTTGCTGGTATTGCAGCAGCACCATTAAGCCCTGCTGTTAACATTCCGTTAGCAACTACTGTTGGTGGTGGATCAAACTATCTTAGACAGTTAATAGCAGAACAAGTTACTGGCGCACCAATAAATCCAACTGATGTAGCACTATCTGGATTGTTGTCTGGTGTATTTGAGTCTGTTCCTGCTATTGCAAGAGGATTAAGAGAAAGAAGTTTAGTTAGAGATGTTGGTCAAATAGACACAAAATCACTTCAAAATTTACTAAAACAATCATCTCAATTTGGCGTTCAATTAACTCCAGCAGAACTTACTCAACTTTCTAGTCTTGCATCACAACAAAAAGTAATTGGTAATTTGCCAACTAGTGCAAAACCAATGCAACAATTTTATGAAAAAAGAGAAGTTGAGCAAATTCAACCAGCTATAGATAAATTCTTAACATCTATTTCAAAAGTTACAGAGCCAACACAGGCTGGTCAATTAGGACAAAAAGCACTTACTACAACAAAAGAAACACTAGAGCAAGCAAGAACAGAAGCGACAGAGCCTTTATATACAGAAGCATTTAGGTTATCAAAACCTGTAGATATTACAAGTGTTGTAGAAAATATTGACAATCAATTAAAAACGGCAAAAGGTGCGCAAGCTGCAACATTAAGCAAGATAAAATCTTTAATGTATAAAGAAGCACCAAGACTTGATGACAATGGCAATATTATCTCTAGGGGTGTATTAGATGATAGATTGCCTGCTTTGCAAAACACAAAATTTAACATCGATTCTATTTTTAAAGAAGATACATTTGGCTCTTTAGATAAAAGAATACAGGGTCAAATTAAAAAAATTCAAGATGATCTTCTTACTGCTATGGGAAAAGAAAACCCTGCATATTTAGAAGCAAATAAAGTTTTTGCTGATTTATCTAAACCATTAGAAGAATTTGCCGAAAGAAAAACTGGCACAAGCCTTACTCAAATGAGTTCAGATAATTTAAATCAATTTGCTAAACGAGTATTTGAAGGTGGAAGTCCAGAAACAGTAGCTTATGTAAAAGAACAAATTATTAAGTCAAATCCTGATGCATGGAGTGCTGTAACACGAGCATATCTACAAGATGCTTGGGAAACTGCATCTAAAGCATCTACACAACAAAAAGGTAGAGTAAAATTAGATGTAGGAAATGCATGGCAAAATATACTTTTAGGTGATATTAAAAGACAAAAAGCATTACAAATTGCACTAGAACCACAACAGTTTCAAGCATTAAGAGATTTGTCTGATGTTTTACAGGCTGCTGGTAGTGTTAAAAAATTAGGATCTGACACTACATTTAATTCAATGATTCTAAAACAAATGTACCGAGAAGCAGAACAAGATCCAGTTGGAATGGCTGCAACTTTAATTGGCACAGGAATTCAACCACAAAACTGGGGTCAAAAAGTTTCAGAGTGGGCAGCAGAAAGAAGCCTTGCTAAAGATGCAGAAAAAATAGCAAACATTATTACAGACCCACAAGGTATTAATAAATTAAAAGAGTTAAGACAATTATCACCAACATCGGCAAAAAGATGGGCAGGAACTGCTCAAATTTTAGGTAATTACGGCATTATTGAAATGAAAGACTAATCATGGCATATACAAAATACTCACTAACCCCTGCTAATAACACAGCAGCACCTCCAGATGGTGCGCCAGAGGGGATGCTCCCATCAGCAGTAAACGATACTATGCGCGATATGATGGCGCAGATCAGAGACTGCGGAGATGGTATTCGTGATGGCACATATACCATGACTGCACCTAAGATCACAGGTGGAACAATTACTGGTGTTACATTTAGCTCTATTATTGTTACCGGTGGCACAATTAACAACACATCTATCGGTGCTACAACAGCTTCTACAGGTGCTTTTTCTACATTGTCTGCTACAGGCGTAACTACAGTACAGGCTGGCACAGTATCACTACCAGCTATTACTACATCAGGAGATACCAATACAGGCATTTATTTTCCAGCAGCAGATACTATAGGCTTGACTGTTGGTGGAGTGGAATCAGCAAGAGTTGTATCTGGTCTTTTATCAATCCCAGCAAATTCAACATCCGCATCTGCTGTTCGTCTTTATGAAGATACAGATAATGGCACTAATTATGTTGATGTTATTGCTCCATCTGCTATAACAAGTAATAGAACGCTTACAATTCCAGACGAAACTGGCACAATCATCACCACAGGTTCTAGCGGTCAGTCTATTCCTAAAGCCGCATTACCTACTGGTTCTGTGTTGCAAGTGGTTAGTGCTGTAATGACTGGTGGAATTTTTTCAACTACATCGACAAGTTTTGTTGATGTAGGTTTTACTGCAACAATTACTCCTACATCTGCCACTAGCAGAATATTAATTTTATTTAATTCAGGTGGAATAACAAGACCCGCTGTTGCAAGTGAATGCTTAAGATTGAAAATAGTTAGAGGTGCTTCAACTGATGTTTATGGGGGAGATAATATATTATTCTCCACTAGTGCTACGCAATTTCAAGATTTTCCATCATCTTATCAATGTGTTGATAGCCCAGCAACAACATCTGCTACCACTTATAAAATTCAAATGGAAACACGCCTTGGTAATTCTTGCTCAATGAATAGCGGTGCAACTAATAACCCAGCAACATTGCAATTATTGGAGATTGCGACATGACAAATCACGAAACAATATTTAAATTAAACCCATCCGTAGTAACCATTCGTGGCGATGTAGCCTACGATGCTAACGGCAATGAAGTATCTTACGACCTACAAGCCGTAACTGCACAAGCACAAGCTGATGCACAAGCCGCTATTGATACAAAGGCTTCTGCACTAGCTAAACTAGCCGCATTAGGTCTTACACAAGACGAAGTAAAGGCGTTAGTAGGATGAACTTTACTTATTCATATAAAAAAGAAATCTTAGCTGGTGTAGAAAATGCTGATGGGAATGTGATGACGGATGCTAGTGCGTACATTGCGAGCTTGCCATGATAGATTTGATTGACAAGAACGAGGCAGCTTTGTCTGCTCACGAAGCTGTCTGTGCTGAACGCTATACAGGAATCAACGCTAGGCTAAAACGCTTAGAACAGATCCTAATAGGTTCGGCAGCTTTTATTATTGCTATTCTACTTTCTCTTGTCTTGAAATTAAATTAAGCCTATGAACTATGTCCGATCAATTTGGGTTTTTAGAGGGTGCAAAGTCATTTAGCGAAAGCGTAAAGACAGGCAAAGAAGCAGGCAAGGCTATCGGATCATCTATCGAGGATGTCCAAAAAGAAGCAGCCTCGGTAGCACAACAAAAAGCCTTAGAACGCAGAAGGCAAATAAGAGAAGCAGAAGTAGTAAAAGAGCAGTATTTCAAACGAGCCATGATGCAATGGCAAAAACAAGAAGATATAAGACTACAAGAAGAACAAGTCAAGAAAGACTTTGTAAAACATCATGGTCAAAAGAGATGGTCAGAAGTAGAAACCATTAAAGCAAAGATTGAAAAACAAGAGAAGGAAATAGAAAATGAGTTTAGGAAAGATCTGGCAGAAGTGCGTAGAGTTATGTGGATGTGCTATGCATTGGCTGCAGTCGTTGCCTGGTATGTTACTTGGGGTTATAAAGGGTAAATAATGTTTACACTTATCTCTACAGCTTTGTCCTTCCTAATGGGTGGACTACCTAAACTCTTAGACTTCTTTCAAGACAAGTCCGATAAAGCCCACGAATTAGAACTAGCTAAGATGCAAACGGAGAGAGAACTCCAGATGCTAGAAAGAGGTTATGTTGCACAGGCTAAGATCGAGGAGATTCGTACCGATCAAGTCCAGATGCAGACCCAAGCACAAGAACGCACAGCTATGTACCAACACGATATAGAAATCGGTAAAGGTGCAAGCCAATGGATCATTAACTTACGAGCCTCTGTACGCCCTGTTGTTACATACCTATTTGTTTTCCTACTAATCATTGTAGACATTGCCTCTATTTGGTGGGCATGGTCTAGCGGAGTAGCGTTTGCAGAAGCTATCCCTATGGTATTTGATGCAGATGAAATGCAGATCCTAGCCTCTATTATTGCCTTCTGGTTCGGGACTCAAGCCTTTGCTAAGAAATGATGCTAGATAAAAAAGTTATTGAAACTATAAAACATCACGAGGGAATCCGATTTAAACCTTACCAATGCCCTGCATTACTTTGGACTGTCGGTGTCGGTCATGTCATAGATCCTAATCATGCTAGAGTATTACTAGCAGAACGAAAGGCTCTGCCCATTCCTAGCGGATGGGATCGAGTCTTAACGATGGGAGAAGTAGATGAAATTCTTGCTAAAGATTTGGCGCGGTTTGAAAGCGGAGTACAACGATTATGTCCTAATGGGCTTACTCCTGGTCGGTTTGGCGCACTTGTGTCTTTCGCCTTCAATGTTGGACTCGGTAATCTCCAAAATTCTACCCTTCGGATGAAACACAATCGAGGTGAGTTTGAGGGTGCTGCCGAGGAGTTCTTAAAATGGAACAAAGCCGGTGGTAAAGAATTAAAAGGACTGACTACTAGACGCAAAGACGAAAGAACCTTATACCTCTCATAATATTTTGCCGTACTTGAATAGGGTGTTTTTATCTACTAAGAAAGCCTTTTTGATCTGACTATCCCCCTCCCCTATAAATTCTACATACTGTAGTTTACTCAGGAATATGCACTTAAATATGTGCTTGACCGGCATGATGACAAACATCTGTCCATCGTAGAAAACCCAGTAATCAGCTTGGGTAGCCATTAGCCCTGAGTCTTTCCCATACATCTCTATCTCGACCACAATATTGCCTGTGCGTTGGCTCATCGGGTCAAACTTCACCTCAACAGACTTATCTATCTCTGGTATCCATATATCGTACCCCTTAAAAGCGTTTACAAGGGTCGCACAAGGGTATTTCTTCTGTAGGATAGCTAAGACCCTTTCCTCTACCTCCAAACCCCTCTGTAGGTCTGTTTGGAAGGTCATAAAGCCACCCTGATCGGAAGGGGGGTGGCACTCCTTGAAAGGGTGTGGCATTGCGCCACTAATGCCGATCTCATCGGGGATTACATACAGCTAACTACTGTTCCACAAATAGTGCAGACTTTAATTTTATCGCCACTAATAATTGTAGTGGTCTGACAAGCATACGCACTACCTAGTAACATATATGTTACCAATCCTATAGCAATCTTTTTCATGGTTTTCCCCTAGAAAGCAAAATCATCGTCTTTAATCTTGGGCATCTCATCGTCTCCCTTGGGAGCAAAGCCTTTCTGTTTCGGATCACCAATACGACCCGATATGAACTTCCCATTCTTGCCTTCTTTAGTCCAGGCATCAAACCAATGCTCTACTCCGTTAATTTTAATCGATCCCTTAAAATCAGGGTGTTTCTCTGTGAGCTTTTTGTCGTTCTTAAATAAACTAAAGCTGCCATCTTTCATCTCATAGGTCATTTCTGCCTCGCTTTTAATTGGTTAAATAGGTCTAAGACCTCGCTTAAAAACTGCTTTACTTCTACTTCCATTGAGTCGATATACTCCTGATCCCTCTCGACTCGTACTACTAACAACTGCAAGTCCTCTGGCACTCTAGGATCGAATGATACAAAGTCGCACCATTTCGCACCTGTACAAGCCATTTGACATTGCATTTGTGGGATGTATTTACTTGGAGCTTTGTTCTCCAAGACTGTCTCGATATGGTTGGCTGTATTCGGACATTTAATCTCAATAAGACCTTCCCCTACAATGCCATCAGGAGAGCATCCAAAGCCTTCTATTGTGGGATGGTCTACGAACCCCTCCTCCTTTACAAAAGTGCCTGTATGAGCCTCGTATGCCATCCTAGCAAATGGCTCTTGCTCTGTACCCCATTCCATTGCAGCATTGGTAAACGACTCCCCTACCTTGTTGGTCAATCGCTGAACCACTAACTCCATTTTATAGTTCTTACGACTTGCAGATTCGCCAGATTTAATTTTAGCCAAGACATCTGCGACCCGACTAGCTGTTACCTTGCCTAATCTGGCAGCAAACCATTCTTCTGTTCTTTGTTCCATACAATCCCTTTCAATGGATTTTTTGATCCGCATGAATCTGCTGTAAGCAGTCATTCAGAAACTTTACCATAATTTCTGAAACTTCTAAAGATAAATCTGACCCCTCAATCTCAATAGAAAAATGATATGGAGATACCTCGGTTATTGTCATTA
>Ga0315906_10008713_pt1 | contig 12135 bp, 10 predicted proteins | sample LakEriMetagenome_4_FD_203526 | JGI IMG/M metagenome (GOLD analysis project Ga0315906, IMG submission 203526) | Freshwater fungal communities from buoy surface, Lake Erie, Ohio, United States - Buoy 2 MA122 | ecosystem: Environmental > Aquatic > Freshwater > Lake > Lake biofilm | place: USA... | reverse complement strand
ATCCCGCCGCATGCTGGCGACATAGCTGCGCAGCACGGCGTTCATTCGCGTCTGGTAGCGGGGACCGCTGGTCCGAAACCACTCCAACACATCCTCGTCCACGCGGAGTGAGATGGCGCGCTTCGGCTTTGGCCCCCAGGCGCGAATACCAGACCGTGACCGGTAAGATACTGCATATACAGAGATCTCCCCATGCGTCACCAATCGTTAATGGGTGCTTTCAAGCCCGGGTATTGCCACTTAATCCGGGGTGGACGAACTCCGGTCCAGGCACCACTCTCTACCCATGGACCACGACCTCCAGATCCGCCTCGCCGCCTTCCAGCAGCTGGAGCAGCTCCGCCGGCAGGGTTCTGGCCTGGTCCGTGCCGAGCAGCTGGACGAAGGGTTCCTCTTCGAGGGCGAGCGCATCCCGCTCTGGAACGCCCGCCGGGGGATCTGGCGGCCCCGGCAGCTCAGCGAGCTGGGCGCAGCACTCACCATCGTCACGGCCCCCCGGGTCCAGGGCCGAAAGCCGGCCTACGACGACGAGGTGGCCGCCGACGACCGCGGGACCTTCGGGTACCGCTATGAGGGGACCGACCCCAATACCTGGACCAACGTCGCCCTCCGGCGGGCCATGGAGCTGAACCGGCCCCTGATCTACCTGTATGGGGTCACGAAGGGGACCTATGAGCCGATTTTCCCTTTCTATTTCACTGCAGAGGACAGCGCCCGCCTGACGTTCTACGGCCAGGCGGATGCCCCCTTCTCGGCGAAGCAGCCCGGTCTCGAGCCTGCCAGCGCCGCGGCCCCCAGGCGCGAGTACCAGACCGTTGCCGTCAAGCGACGGCTCCACCAGCATCGGTTCCGCGAGCTGGTCCTCGGGGCCTATGGCTCCCGCTGCACCATGTGCCGGCTGGGCCACACCCTGCTCTTAGACGCGGCGCACATCATTCCCGACCACGATGACCGCGGGCTGCCGGAGGTCCCAAACGGCCTGGCCCTCTGCAAGATCCACCACACAGCATTTGATGCGCACATCATCGGGATCGCGCCCGACCTCAAGGTGCATGTCCGCGAGGACATTCTCACAGAGATCGATGGGCCAATGCTGGAGTATGGCCTGAAGCGGATGCATGGCACCAAGATTCAGGTGCCTCGCACGGCCGACCTGAGACCCAACCCAGACTACCTCGCCGACCGGTTTGACAGGTTTCGGGCGGCCTGACCACCCGCGGGGTCAGATGGAGAGCCCCGTCGGGCGATAACTTGCGACTATGCCCCTAAAGAGATCTGCACGATGAAATGGATTGCTCCTTCCGAGAGGGACAGCGGCTCGGCCACGCTTGAGAAGCGGCTGTGGGATGCCGCGGATCAGTTCCGAGCGAACTCTGGCCTGAGAGCCCAGGAGTACTCAGGACCGGTATTAGGCCTGATCTTCCTGCGATTCGCCGAGGTACGCTTTGCTGCCCAACGGGCCAAGCTGGAGAAGGCGGGGAGCTCATCTCGCCGAGGAAGCCGGGTAGACGAGCCTGCGGCCTACCATGCGGACAACGTGCTCTACCTCGCCCCCGAGGCCCGGTTCGACTACCTGTTGACCCTCCCTGAAGCGGCCGACGTCGGCGCGAAGGTCAACGCGGCCATGCGCGAAGTCGAGAAGCACAACCCGCAGCTCGCCGGCGTGCTCCCGAAGACCTTCAACCTCTTCACCGGCACCCTGCTCAAGGAGCTTCTCAAGAAGATCTCCGAGATCCCGGCCACGCTCGACTTCGACGCCTTTGGTCGCATCTATGAGTTCTTCCTCGGCGAATTTGCCATGAGCGAGGGCCAGGGCGGTGGCGAGTTCTACACGCCGGCTAGCATCGTCCAGTTGCTGACGCAGGTGATCGAGCCCTTCCACGGCCGCATCTTTGACCCCGCCTGTGGATCAGGGGGAATGTTCGTGCAGTCAGCTCGCTTCGTTTCCGAACACCACAAGAATCCTGCTGCTGAACTTTCTATCTGTGGTGTTGAGAAGACCGATGAGACTGGCCGCCTTGCCCGTCTCAACCTCGCAGTGCACGGGTTAGAGGGCGTCATTAAGCATGGCGGCAACATCAATAGCTATTACGACGATCCTCATGATGCGACCGGCCAATTCGACTTCGTTCTCGCCAATCCGCCATTCAATGTTGACGCGGTGGATAAGGAACGTCTCAAGGATATGGTCGGTGCAGGTCGCCGCTTCCCTTTCGGACTGCCACGGACCGACAACGCTAACTACCTCTGGATCCAGCTCTTCTACTCAGCGCTCAACGCCAAGGGCCGCGCCGGATTCGTCATGGCCAACTCCGCTTCCGACGCGCGCAGCAGCGAGCAGGAGCTGCGGCAGAAGCTGATCGAGGCGCGGGCGGTAGATGTGATGGTCGCCGTCGGCCCCAACATGTTCTACACAGTAACACTGCCCTGCACGCTGTGGTTCCTCGACCGGGGCAAAGCGAAGACCAAGCGCGCCGACACCGTGCTCTTCATCGACGCCCGCCACATCTACCGGCAGGTGGACCGCGCCCACCGCGACTGGACGCCCGCTCAGATTGGCTTCATCGCCAACCTGGTACGGCTCTATCGCGGCGAGGCGCCCGACCTGACCGTGGGCGGCGAGGAGACAGGGGCCAAGCTCGCGGAAGTCTTCGGGAAGAAGCCCGCCTATGCCGACGTGCCCGGCCTGTGCAAGGCGGCGACGCTCCAGGAGATCGAGGCGCAGGGCTGGTCGCTCAACCCCGGCCGCTATGTGGGCGTGGCCCCGGGCGAGGAGGTGAGCGACGAAGACTTCAAGGCGCAGCTACAAGCGCTGAACGAGGAGCTGGAAACCCTCAACGCCCAGGCGCGGACGCTGGAGCAGACCATCGCCGCGAATGTGGCGGGGATATTGGAGGCGTGAGGATGGAAATGGACAGCAGTAAGCAGTCGACTCTACCTTTCCCAACAGAGAGTCTCCCGGTCGATTGGAAAATCTCGACAGTCGGTGACTGCTGCATCTCCGTCAACGACGGCGATTGGATTGAGACGAAGGACCAAGGAGGCGGTGACTATCGCCTCCTTCAGATATCCAATGTTGGCCTTGGAGTGTTTCGAGAGACGGGCAACTACCGCTACATCACGCAGGCGACATTCGACCGCCTGTCATGCCGAGAGGTGTTGCCTGGGCAGATACTCGTCGCTCGCATGCCTGATCCCACAGGGCGGGCCTGGTTCGTAACTCCCATGGACTTTCGTGCCATCACAGCCGTCGATGTTGCGATTCTGGAGCCGGACGACGCGGCAATCGATGGGCGCTACTGTGCTTACTACTTGAACTCGCAATACAACCTACGTCACGCTAAGGCGCGCGCGGGTGGCACGACGCGCGAACGGATCACGAGAAAGGACCTTGCGGGATTTCCGCTTCCTGTGCCACCCCTCCCCATCCAACGCCGCATCGCAGGCGTCCTGTTGGCCTACGACGAGCTGATCGAGAACTGCCACCGGCGGATCAAGATTCTGGAATCGATGGCGCGCGCCCTCTACCGCGAGTGGTTCGTCCACTTCCGCTTCCCCGGCCACGAATCCGTCCCCCGCGTCCCGTCCCCCCTCGGCGAGATTCCACAGGGGTGGGAGGTGAAGCCGCTTGCCGACTCGTTTGAGATTTCAGGCGGCGGTACACCGTCGCGAAAGGACGCGCGCTATTGGGAGGACGGAACAATCCAATGGTTTTCGCCCAGTGATCTCACCGGCGCTGGCACGATGTTCATGGACGACTCCGGCGACCACATCACTGCGCTTGGCTTGGCTGAAAGCTCTGCTCGCCTGTTCCCGGCTCGAAGCGTAATGCTCACCAGTCGAGCCACTATCGGCGCAATCGCTATCAATACGCGCGAAGCCTGCACCAACCAGGGCTTTATCACCTGCCTTCCGAACGAACGCGTGCCGCTGTTTTTTCTCTTCCACTGGGTCACCGAGAATGTGCCAACGTTTCAGCGCATGGCGTCCGGCTCGACCTTCAAAGAAATCAGTCGCGGCGTATTCAAGACCATCGAGTTCGTTCAGCCTCCAGCGAATCTGGTGTGGCGCTTCGAGGATATGGCGGCGCCGATAGCTGAGCAGGCACTCGTGCTCCAACGCCAAATCCAAAACCTCCGCCACACCCGTGACCTGCTGCTCCCGCGTCTGCTCTCCGGCCAGATCGACGTAGAGGCCATCGCCTCATGAGCCCCCACGCCTACACCGAAGACCAGCTTGTCGAGCAGCCCGCCATCGGGCTGTTTGCGGAGCTGGGCTGGCAGACGGTGTCGGCGTTGGAAGAGACCTTCGGCGCGGGCGGCACGCTCGGCCGCGAGACCAAGGGCGAGGTGGTGCTGGTGGAGCGCCTGCGAGCGGCGCTCGTCACGCTCAACCCCGGCGTGCCTTCCGAGGCGATCCAGACCGCCATTGATGAGCTGGCCCGCGACCGCTCGGCGATGAGCCTGGAGGCCGCCAATCGCGAGGTCTACTCGCTGCTCAAGGAGGGCATCCCGGTCTCCATCCCCGACCGCGAGCACGGCGGTCAGAAGAACGAGCGCCTGCGCGTGGTGGATTGGGAGCACCCAGAGCAGAACGACTTCCTGCTGGTCAGCCAGTTAAGCGTGGTCGGCAGCCTCTACACCTGCCGGCCTGACCTAGTGGGCTTCGTCAACGGCCTGCCCTGGGTGGTGGTCGAACTCAAGAAGCCTGGTGTGCCGGCGCGGGCCGCTTTCGACGAGAATCTGACCCACTACAAGAAGGAGATCCCGCAGCTCTTCTGGTACAACGCCCTGCTGATCGCCAGCAACGGCACCGACAGCCGCGTCGGCTCGCTCACCGCCGATTGGGAGCGGTTCTTCGAGTGGAAGCGCGTTGAGCGAGAGGACGAGCCGCGCCGCGTGTCGCTGGAGGTGATGCTGCGCGGCACCTGCGATCGCACCCGTTTGCTCGACCTGGTGGAGAACTTCACGCTGTTCTCTGAGCACAAGGCCGGGCTAGTCAAGATTCTCGGTCAAAACCACCAGTTCCTCGGTGTGAACAACGCCATCACCTCGATGCTGGAGGCCCGAAAGCTCGGCCACGGACGCGGCGGCGTGTTTTGGCAGACGCAGGGGAGCGGCAAGAGCTTCTCAATGGTGTTTTTCTCCCAAAAAGTGCTCCGGAAGCTGGCCGGCAACTGGACCTTTGTGGTCGTCACTGACCGGGTGGAGCTCGACGATCAGATTGCCAAGACCTTCAAGAACGTGGGGGCGGTCAGTACGACTGAGAGCGAGGAAAGCCATGCCGCCAGTGGATCGGCACTCCGCACCTTACTACGAGGCAATCACCGGTATGTCTTCACTCTGATTCAGAAATTCCAGTCGTCGGAGGCGCTAACGGACCGTTCTGATGTGATCGTCCTGACCGACGAGGCACACCGGAGCCAGTACGACACGCTGGCGGTCAACATGCGGGCGGCGCTGCCGAAGGCGCTCTTTCTAGCCTTCACCGGGACGCCGTTGATCGCCGGTGAGGAGCGCACGAAGGAGGTCTTCGGCGACTACGTCTCGATCTACGACTTCCAGCAGTCAGTGGAAGATGGTGCGACCGTTCCGTTATTCTATGAGAACCGGACGCCAGAGCTGCAGCTGATCAATCCCTCCCTGAATGAGGACATTTATAGGCTGATCGAGGATTCTGAGCTCGACGCCGAGCAGGAGGAGAAGCTCGAGCAGGTGCTAGGGCGGCAATATCACCTCATCACTCGGGACGATCGACTGGAGACTGTGGCCCAAGACATCGTCCAGCATTTCCTCGGGCGGGGTTTTCTTGGCAAGGCGATGGTCGTATCCATCGATAAGGCGACAGCCGTTCGGATGCATGACAAGGTCCGGAAATACTGGGCCGCCGAGACGAACCGCGTACAGCAGGGCCTTGGCCGGTACGATCTCCCCGATTCAGAGCGCGCGGCACTGCAGCAGCGGCTGGAGGTCCTGACAACCACCGACATGGCGGTGATCGTCTCACCGGGACAGAACGAGATCGAGCAGATGCAGGCGCTCGGCCTGAACATCGAGCCGCATCGCCGGCGTATGATCGAATCTCAGCCGAAACTCGACGAGAAGTTCAAGGATACGGACGATCCATTACGTCTGGTGTTCGTCTGCGCCATGTGGCTGACGGGATTCGATGCCCCAAGCTGCTCGACGGTATATCTCGATAAGCCGATGCGGAATCACACTCTGATGCAGACCATCGCTCGGGCCAACCGGGTTTTTCCGGGCAAGCACAGTGGTGTGATCGTCGACTATGCCAATGTGTTCGCCTCGCTGGAACAGGCGCTTGCGATCTACGGGGCCGGCCGAGGCGGCTCGAACCCGGTCAGGGACAAGGCACAGCTGGTGGCCTCTCTCCGGGATGCGCTGGTCGATGCGACGACATTCTGCGCAGGACATGGTGTCATCCTCGATCAGTTTGAGCGACTCCCGAAGGCGAGCATGGATCGGCTGGCGTTCCTAAACGATGCCACCAATGCGCTGGTGGCCCCCGACGAACATCGGCGCGAGTTCTTCGCCCATGAGGCGCTGGTGAGCACCCTCTACCGTGCCGTCAAACCAGATCCGGTGGCGGCTGAGTTCACGTCGCGGGTGGCTACGCTCTCAGCCATCGCGGCCTCGGTGCGTGCGACGATGTCGCCCAATCCGCCCGACATCACCGAAATCCTGGGTCAGATTGGGGACTTACTCGATAGGTCCATCACCGGGATGAAGGTGCGGGAAAGTGGACCGCCTGCGATGGACCTCTCGAAGATCAATTTCGAGGCGCTCGCCGAGCAGTTCAGGTCGTCTCGGCACAAGAACACCGACCTCGAGAAGCTCAAAACGATCATCCGGACCAGGATCGAGCAGATGGTCGCTCGGAATCCTGCCCGGATCGATTTTTCCGAGCGATTCAGTGCGCTTATCGAGGAGTACAATGCGGGAAGTCGGAGCATCGAGGAGCTGTTCGAGGAGCTGCTCAACTTGTCAGGGACACTCGATGAAGAGCAGGAGCGGCATGTGCGCGAGAATCTCACCGAGGAAGAGCTGGTCATCTTTGACATCCTTACGCGACCGGCTCCTGCGCTAAGTACGGAGGAACGCGGCGCGATCAAGCTCGTCACTCGGCAGCTTCTGGAGCGCATCAAGGAGCTCTTGGTGCTCAATTGGCGCCAGAAGGCGTCGGCTCGGTCAGCCCTCAAACTGGCGATTGAGGATACGCTCGACGCCGGACTTCCACCGAAGTATTCGCGGGAGGATTTCGGTCAGAAGTGCTCTGCGGTCTTTGAGCACTTCTACGAGCGGTACCCGGAGCGAGGCCAAGGGATCTACGCGCAGGTGGCTTAATCCCCATCAATCATATCTGCGACCCCAAAAAACAAAGCCCGGCCAAGCTAATCGCTTGACCGGGCTTCACTTATCTCGAGTTGCCCCTCCTGGGATCGAACCAGGACTCTCCTGATCCAGAGTCAGGCGTGTTGCCAGTTACACCAAGGGGCAGTGCCCGCCACCGTGCCGCTCGGGCGGAATCCGAAGTCTAGACCGACCCCCTCCGCCGGGCAACCCTCCCGGGGATACTTTTTCCCTATGACCATCGACCTCGCCTACCCCCTGGGCCGCTTCCAACGCCCCGCCGAGTCCACGGCGGGGGAGCGCGCCCAGCGCATCGCCCAGATCCGCGACCTCCCCGCCGAGCTCCACGGCGCCCTCCACGGGCTCGCCGACCCCCAGCTCGACACCCCCTACCGCCCCGGCGGCTGGACCGTCCGGCAGGTGGTCCACCACCTCGCCGACTCCCACACCAACGCCCTCACGCGGCTCAAGCTCGCCCTCACCGAGGAGAACCCCACCATCCGCCCGTACGACGAGAAGGGGTTCGCGGCGCAGGCCGACGCCCGGATGCCCCTCGCCCCCTCCCTCCAGATGATCGAGGGGGCGCACGCGCGGCTCGTCACCCTGTTCGAGGCGATGACGCCGGACCAGTTCGCGCGGCCGTATCTGCACCCCGCCAACGGGCCGCAGATCCTGGATGGGTTATTGGCGTTGTATGCGTGGCATGGGCGGCATCATGTGGCGCATGTCACGGGGTTGAGAGCGCGGGAGAAGTGGTAGGGGCGCGAGGGGTCAGGGATCAGGGGTCAGGGGGCCCGTGACGCCCGCCAGGTCAGCGCCAGCTTCCGCCCCGATGCCGCACAATCGCGCAGGTAGAGGTTGATCAGGCTCTGGTACGGGAGCTCGGTCTCCTCGGCCATCGCCTTGAAGTACTCCACCGTCGACTCATCGAGGCGGATCGTCACCGACCGCTTGAGCCGCTTGGCGTACGGGTTCTTGGAGGCGTTGGAGAAATCGTAGCGTTTTCTCATGGCTGGCTCTGGGCGGCGATGGTCCGGGGGCGTATAAAGCGTATTATAAGGTACATACGCTGTATTGCCAGTCACAGCCCCAACTTCGGCGGTAATTCCAGTCGCACCACAAGGATCGGTACGCGGGAGCCATCAACCGTCTCGGACGACCTCACTCGGATCCCAGGCGCGCCGGGAATGCCGGACGGTGATCGCTTCGAACGCCTCGATGACGCGTTGTTCCGCGACCACGGACCAGACGACCTTCACGTGAGGAGGCGCCCTCGCAGGGCTTTCGCCACAGCGGCGTGGCTACGTCCCTTGCCGGCAGCGATCTCTGCCTCAGCCGTCCGAACATCACGGAGTAGCTCGAGCTCCTCGATCATCGCCTCATAGGCCTCGACGTCGAGCAGCACGGCGGCACTCCGGCCATGTTGCGTCAGGATGACCGGCGCCCCGGTCGCTCGGACCTGCTCGATTACTTGGGCGGCATTCGCACGGAATTCCGTCACGGGCTGGATATCGCGGGAGGGTTTCAGCTTCGGCACGGCGGCTCCTGAGGTTCGGTACGGAATAATGTACCGAATTTCATCGGCAGCGACCACCGCAAACGCCGCTAGGGCCGATTCATTGCCCTTGGCCCACCGGTGAGGTGCTCCTCGAGGAGTTCCTCAGGCAGCCCAATGCGGTCGTTGACCAAATTGGTCAAACACGGTACATTCCCGCGATGCCCCACCGCAAACCCAAGGCCAAGGCCGTCCGCGAGGCGCACGGCCTCTACGAGGCCAAGACCCACCTCTCCGACCTCGTGGACCGAGCGGCCGCCGGCGAGGAGATCATCATCATGAAGTCCGGGCAACCCATGGCCCGCCTCGTGCCGCTCGACGACACGCGGACCCTGCGGATGCCAGGTCGCGGCAAAGGGGCCTGGCGCGTGACCGCTGACTTCGACGCCCCCCTCCCTCCCGATGTCCTGGCCGCGTTCGAGGGGGCGTGATGCGCCTCCTCCTCGATACGCACGTCGTGATCTGGTGGGACCTTGGGGCACCGCTCTCCCCCGAGGCGCATCGCGCCATCCTCGAGGCCGATGAGGTGTTCGTCAGTGCCGTGTCGGCGTGGGAGGTCGCGATCAAGTCCGCGCTCGGCAAGATTCGTTCGACACGAACCATCGAGTTGGTGACGCAGGAGAACGGCTTCCGTGAACTCCCCATCCTGATGCGCCATGGGGACGCGGTACGCGCGCTCCCCGAGGTGCATCGCGATCCCTTCGATCGGCTCCTCATCGCGCAGGCGCGGGTCGAAGGGTTGCTGGTGGTGACGCGGGACACGGTTTTGCGGGCGTACGGCGTGGACACGGTGTTGGCCTAGCCGTCATCGCCCGGCTGAGAATCGCCCACCGGCTCGAGCAGCTCGGGGGTGTTGTTCCGCGGACTGTTGATCAACGACGAGACCTCGTGCGCGGCGAGTCGCCCTTCCGCGCACGGCACGAGCAGGGCGTGCAACGCCGCCGGGTCGGTCTCGGCACTGAGCCACGCGTCCTCATCCCCCGGCTCGAGGATCACCGGCATCCGATCATGGATCGGCGCCATGAAGCCGTTCGCCCCGGTGGTGATCACGGTGAAGGTCTGCACCTCGCCCCCAGCAGGATCGGCCCACCGCTCCCAGAGCCCCGCGACGCTCAGGATCGCACCATCCTGACGGTGGATCGCGAACGGGCGCTTCCGCGTCCCCTCACGCTGCCACTCGATGAACCCGGAGAGTGGGACGATGCACCGCCGCTGACGGAAGGCCACACGGAACGAGGGCTTCTCGGCGATGGTCTCGGCGCGCGCATTGATCATCGAAGCGCCGATCTTGAGCTCCTTGGCCCACGAGGGGACGAGCCCCCAGCGGAGTCGGGCGAGTTCGCGCGCGCCGTTCACCTCGCGAACAATGGGGGTCAGCTGTGTTGGGGCGAGGTTATGTGTGGGGGTGAGCTCGCCGAGGGTGGCCGGGCGCCCCTTGAGGTACCGGGTGGCGAGGTCGGCCTCGGTGAAGAGGGCGTAGGCGCGTCCGCACATGGGGGGAAGTTATGGAGCCAAGTGCCCTGGGAACGCGAAACGCCGCGAACCCTGGGGGTCGCGGCGTCTGGGGAAGCTGGACTCGTCCGAACAAGTGCCACGCACGCCGTCATTGGAACTCTCCGTCCTACCGACCGGCGGCGGGCTTCTATTGTGTCGAACGGACCAGCGAATTCACCTACTATATGGAGCTGAGGGGGATCGAACCCCTGACCTCTGCAGTGCGATTGCAGCGCTCTCCCAGCTGAGCTACAGCCCCGCAGGCCGTCCCTCTGGGGAGGGCGCCAACACCGAAAGCTAGCCCCCCCGGGAACCGGACGCCACCCCCCCGACGTCTACCTTAGATGCCGCCGAAGCCCCGCCCCCACCCCCTGACCTCGGACTTCGTCCGCGACCAGCTCGCCCTGCGGGCGGTCACCGCGAACACGGTCCGCACCCAGCCTGACGGCGACTACGTGCTCTACTGGATGCAGAGCTCGCACCGGTTCGAGGAGAACTGGGCGCTCCGCCAGGCGATCCTGCACGCCGACCGGTTGGGGAAGCCGCTCCTCGTGCATCAGGGGCTCGACCCGACCTACGAACACGCGAACGACCGGATCCACACGGTGATCTTGGAGAACGCGCGGGCGCTGCATGCGCGGGCCGAGCGGTTGGGGTTCCGGTATCAGTTCGTATTGCGGCGTCGGCGCGATGATGACCGGCGGGTGGTGGACCGCCTCGCGGCGCGCGCCGCGTTGGTGGTGACCGATCGCTTTCCGACGGCGGGGATCGCGGAGCGGACGGCGCGCTTCGTGGAGCGGGCCCCCTGCCGGGTGGATCTGGTGGAGTCGCATGCGGTGGTGCCGAGCGGGGCGTTCGTGAAGGAGGAGTACGCGGCGCGGACGATCCGGCCGAAGATCGCGAAGCTGTTGGATCTGGCGCTGGAGCCGGTGGAGGAGCGTCCGGCCTCGCGTGCGCTCTCGGATGCGATCTGGAATTCGCTCGAGGTCGATCGTCTCGATCTCGATCGGCTCGACGTGGCCGCTGAGGTGGCGCGGTGCGAGATCGATCACTCGGTACCACCGGTGCCCTTCGTGAGTGGGCTCGATGGGGCGCGGGCACGGCTCAAGGCGTTCTGCAAGGGCGCGTTGAAGGACTACGCCGAGCGCCGGAACGAGCCGAGTGATACGGAAGGATCGTCGCGACTCTCCCCCTGGTTGCACTTCGGGCAGATCTCACCGGCTGAGGTGGTGCGCACGGTGCGCGCGGTGGGCTACAAGGCATCAGCGGCGAAGTTCGAGGATGAGTTGATCACCTGGCGCGAGTTGGCGCTCAACTTCTGCCTCAAGAACCCGAACTACGGGAAGCTCAAGGGGCTGCCGGATTGGGTGCATCGCACGATGGAGAAGCACACGGACGATGCGCGCGAGGCGGTCTACACGCGCGAGCAGCTGGAGAACGCCGAGACCCATGACGAGCTCTGGAATGCGGCGCAGCGCGAGATGGTGCGCACCGGGCATATGCACAACGTGGTGCGGATGCTCTGGGGGAAGTCGGTGCTACTCTGGACGGCCAAGTACAAGCATGCCCTGGAGCATCTGATCCACTTGAACAACAAGTGGGCGTTGGATGGGCGGGACCCGTCGAGCTATGGCGGGATCCAGTGGTGCTTCGGGAAGTTCGATCGCCCCTGGTTCGACAAGCCGGTGTTCGGGGTGATCCGGCCGATGAGTCTGG
>Ga0315906_10008712_pt1 | contig 12137 bp, 9 predicted proteins | sample LakEriMetagenome_4_FD_203526 | JGI IMG/M metagenome (GOLD analysis project Ga0315906, IMG submission 203526) | Freshwater fungal communities from buoy surface, Lake Erie, Ohio, United States - Buoy 2 MA122 | ecosystem: Environmental > Aquatic > Freshwater > Lake > Lake biofilm | place: USA: Lake... | reverse complement strand
CGGCTGTTGGTGGCCCGTCATCCCGGCGGGCGACCAACTCGCACGACCGCACGCAGCGGCCGCAGGCCGCGCCGCGTGCCTCCGCGCCACCCCGCGCCGCCGCGGAGCGGCGGCCACGGCCGCCGGGAGGGCGGCCGCTGCCCGGCTGGTCGCACCTCGGCTGCGACCACGCCGGGCCCAGCCCGCCGGGGCCATGGATGGCCCGGCGGGCGCTGCTAAAGGTTCATCCCCAGGAACCCGCCGGCGGCGTCGCTGGCGGCCTGCTCACGGGCGAGCCGCTCCAGGGCCCGTGACAGGTCGCCGGCGGCGATGTAGCGATCGAACTCCGCCTCGACGGCATGCTTCACCGAGAGCCTGAGCCACTCGACGGCCGGCTGCGTCAGCCAGTCGCAGGTCTCGCCATCGAGATCGACGACCAGGTCGCTGCCGATCGTCCGGGCGTCGGCCTCGTCGGTGAGCACCGTGCCCTCGAAGGCGAACCGTGCCCACCCGATGCCCGGATTGTTCGTAAACTGGAAGGTGCACGAGCCGTCGGTCAGGTAGTACGTGTTCCGCGTCCCGTGCCGGCCCACGGCCCGCTGGAATCGCTCCAGCCGCGCGCGGTAGCCGGGCGAGGCGTCGAGCGGCACGTCGAGCCGTGGCACGCTCCGCAGGGGCATGCACTCGAACGAGATCGCGACGGCCGGCGGATTGGGCGACACGGTCATGATCCCGGGATTCTACCGCCGCATCGGATGCCGCACAGCGGCGCTTGTTCCGCTGTTGCTGGCGGCGGTGGTCGCCTGCCGCCCGGCGGCCGACGGCGTGCGGGTCAGCGACACGCGGCGGCTGATGGGCGTCGCCTGGACGATCACGCTCCACGCGCCGACGGAAGAGGCGGGCCGGGAAGCCCTCCTGGCGGCCTTCGCCGAAGTGGCCAGAATCGAGGGCATCCTCTCCGACTACGACCCGGCCAGCGAACTCTCCCGACTGTCGGCCGCCGCGCCCACGGACGAGCCGGTGCCGGTTGGCCCGGACCTGTGGCGGGTGCTGGAGCATGCCGTGGCGTTTCGCGACGCGAGCGCCGGCGCCTTCGATCCGACGGTCGGGCCGCTGACCGTGCTGTGGCGGCAGACGCGGCGTTCCGGGCGGCTGCCGCGACCCGACCGGCTGGCCGCCGCCCGCGCGGCGGTGGGTCCGCAGGCCCTGGAACTGGTGGCCGCGGCCCGGGCCGTGCGCCTGCCCCGGCCCGGCACGCGGCTGGACCTCGGCGGCATCGGCATGGGCTACGCGGCCGACCGCGTGCTCGACCTGCTGCACGGGCGGGGCATCGACGCGGCCCTGGTGGACGCCTCCGGAGACGTGGCGGCGTCCGGCCCGCCGCCGGGCGCCGCGGGCTGGCGGGTCGCCGTCCGCGGCCTGCCGGGCGACGGCACTCCGGCGGAGACGCTCCTGCTGGCCAACGCCGCGGTCACCACGTCGGGAGACGCCTTCCAGGCCGTCGAGATCGACGGCTGTCGCTACAGCCACATCGTCGATCCACGGACGGGCCTGGGCGTCGCCGGACCGGCCGCCGTCACCGTGATCGCCCCGGATTGCACGACGGCCGATGCCCTGGCGACCGCCGCCAGCGTGCTCGGACCCGACGCAGGAGCCACTCTGATCGGCAGGTTTCCCGGATCCGCGGCCCGGTTCGTGGCGGTCGCCGACGGTCGGGCGGTGGTGTCGACCACGGCCACCTGGCCCGCCCAGTTTGCCGCGCAGGGCGGGCGACCGGGCGGAGAGTGACGATTGCTCCAAGTTTGCGGGGCTGGAACCCGATAGTTCCAGTGCTGCCGCTGCGCCTTGGTGCACGCGGTGCGGGCACGGAGTCGGGGGGCGCCGTGCCGGGACCGAGCCGCCGATGTGCGGTCGCCGGTTCCCTCAAGGCGCAGCGGCGGCCTTCGCGATCCCGCGGAGCGACGAACCCGGCAGCGAGTCCCCCGTGCCCCGCAGCGGCCGTTTCATCTGGGTAGCCCTGACGAGCATTTCGCTCGTGGCGGGAGGCTGTGCGCCGCGGCAGCCGTTCTACTTCTTCGAGGACGGCGACCTGTCGCACTACGTGGGGGCGATCCAGAAACTGGAGTACCCAGACACCTGCCAGGAGCCGCTCGCCGAAGCGGCCGGCGCCGTCGATCCCCTCACGCTCTCGAACCCCACGTTCGACTCGATCTGGGAACTGTCGCTCGAGGAGGCGATCCGCACGGCCCTGGAAAACGGCAAGGTCCTGCGTAACATCGGCGGCCGCTTCGGCAGCTTCGGCGGTCCGCGGCCGCAGACCGGCGAGCCGCCGGTGTCGCTGCTCACCAATCCGCAGGTCACGCCCAGCATCTACGATCCCGCGATCACGGAGACCGACCCGTTCCGCGGCGTGGAGAGCGCGCTGGCCCTGTTCGACGCCCAGCTCTCCAGCTCGCTCACCTGGGAGCGGCAGAACAGGCCGCAGAACATCGGCGGCGTGGGCACCTTCATCTTCCAACAGCAATTCCTCGGCGACACCGGCAACTGGACGAGCGGAATCACCAAGCGCACCGCCACGGGTGCCACCTGGGGTTTCGCGAACTCGACGCTGTACGACAACAACAACTCCCCCATCCGCCAGGACGGCGTCCCCTCGACGTTCACCACCAACTACGACTTCACGTTCAGCCAGCCGCTGCTGCAGGGTGCCGGCGTCACCTACAACCGGATCGCCGGGCCCGACTCGTTCGAGAACATCTACGGCCGGCCGGCCTTCCGCGGCGTCCTCCTGGCCCGCATCAACTCCGACATCTCGCTGGCCGACTTCGAGGCCGGAGTCCGCAACCTCGTCAGCGACACCGAGCAGTCGTACTGGGAACTGTACTTCGCCTACCGCAACCTGGAGGCCCGCAAGGCCGGCCGCGACAGTGCGCTCGAGGCGTGGCGGGTGGTGCACGCGAAGTTCCGCGTCTCCGCCGGAGGCGGCGAGGCCGCCAAGGAGGCCCAGGCCCGCGAGCAGTATTTCTTCTTCCGCAGCGAGGTCGAGCAGGCGCTCACCGACGTCTACCGCTCCGAGAGCCGGCTCCGCTACATGATGGGCATCTCGGCCAGCGACGGGCGGCTGATCCGCCCGTCCGACGAGCCCACCACGGCCCGGATCGCGTTCGACTGGCAGCAGTCGCTGGTCGAGGCGCTCTCCCGGTCGGCCGAACTCCGCAAGCAGAAGTGGGTGATCAAGCAGCGCGAACTGGAGCTCACCGCCGCGAAGAACCTGATCCTCCCCCGGCTCGACCTCGTGGGCCGGTGGCGGTTCCTGGGCATGGGCCAGGAACTGATCAACCAGAACTACGTCCCCTACAACGCCAACGGCACCGACCCGCTGGTCGGCACCGACGCGTATTCCACGCTGCTCAGCGGCCAGTTCCAGGAGTGGCAGGCCGGGGCGCAGTTCCTCATGCCGCTGGGATTCCGCCGCGAGCTGGCGACCGTCCGCCACCACCAGCTGCAACTGGCCCGGGAGCGGGCCCGGCTCCAGGACCAGGAACTCGAGGCGTCGCACGCGCTGGTGGAGGCCGTCCGCAACGTCGACACGAACTTCGCCCTCGCCCAGACGAACTTCAATCGCCGTGTCGCCGCCGAGAAGCAGGTGGAGGCCACCAGGGCCGCCTACGACATCGGCACCGTCACCTTCGACCAGGTGCTCGAGGCCCAGCGGCGGCGGGCGGAGGCCGACAGCGGCTACTACCGGGCGCTCGTCGATTACAACCGCTCCATCGCCCAGCTCCATTACCGCAAGGGATCGCTGCTCGAGTACAACGGCGTCTTCCTGGCGGAGGGTCCCTGGCCGGGCAAGGCCTACTTCGACGCCCATCGCCGGGCCCGCCAGCGGGACGCGAGCCTGTACCTCGACTACGGCCACTCGCGGCCCGGCGTGTTCAGCCGCGGCGCGATCACGCAGAACTTCGAGTCGATCGGCGCCGACGTCCGCGCCCAGCAGCTTCCGGCCCGCGATCCGGCGACCCGCGAGGCCTGGCCGCCGTCCGCGGGCAACACGCCGGCCGAGCCGGAGCTCCTGCCGACGCCCGTGGCCCGGTGATCACGACCGTGCCCGGGATGCTCAGGCCGAAAGCGGCCGGGTCATCTCCACCGGCACGACCCACTGGTCGTATTGCTCCGGCGTGACGTAGCCCAGGCCGATGGCCGCCTCCTTGAGGCTCGTGCCCTCGAGGTGGGCCTTCTTGGCGATCTTGGCGGCCTTCTCGTAGCCGATGTGGGTGTTGAGGGCCGTGACGAGCATCAGCGAGTCGTCGAGGTGGTGCCGGATCCGGGCCAGGTTCGGCTCGATCCCCGTGGCGCAGTGCACCCGCATCGAGTCGCAGGCGTCGGCGATCAGGTCGGCGCTCTCCAGCACGTTGTGGATCATCACCGGCTTGTAGACGTTGAGCTGGAAGTTGCCCTGGCTGCCGGCGAAGGCCACGGCCGCGTCGTTGCCGAACACCTGCGCGCAGACCATCGTCAGCGCCTCGCATTGGGTCGGGTTCACCTTGCCCGGCATGATCGAGCTGCCCGGCTCGTTCTCGGGGATCGAGATCTCGCCGATCCCGCACCGCGGCCCGCTGGCCAGCCAGCGGATGTCGTTGGCGATCTTCAAGAGTGCCATCGCCAGGCCGCGCTCCGCGGCGCTCACCTCGACGAGCGCGTCGTGAGCCGCCAGCGCCGCGAACTTGTTGGGCGCCGACACGAAAGGCCGGCCCGTCTCGCGGGCGATGTAGCCGGCCGCCACGTCGCCGAACCGGGGGTGGGCATTGAGGCCGGTGCCCACCGCGGTGCCGCCGATGGCGAGCTCGTAGAGGCCCGGCAGGGCCCGCTCGACGCCGGCCAGGCGGTCGTCCAGTTGGGCCCGCCAGCTGGAGATTTCCTGGCCCAGCGTGATCGGGGTGGCGTCCTGGAGATGGGTGCGGCCGATCTTCACGAGCTCGGCGTGCCGCCGCTCCAGGCCGAGGAACACGTCCCGCAGGGCCCGGACCGCCGGCAGCAGCCGGTCGTGGATCACCTCGACGGCGGCGACGTGCATGGCCGTCGGGAACGTGTCGTTCGACGACTGGCCGCGGTTGACGTCGTCGTTGGGGTGCACCGGCTTCTTCGTTCCCATCACGCCGCCGGCGATCTCGATCGCGCGGTTGGAGATCACCTCGTTGGCGTTCATGTTCGACTGGGTGCCGCTGCCGGTCTGGAAGACGACGAGCGGAAAATGATCGTCGAGCTTCCCGGCGATCACCTCGTCGGCGGCCTGCACGATGAGCTTCACCGTGGCGTCGGGCAGCTGCCCGAGTTCGCCGTTGGCCAGGGCCGCCGCCTTCTTGAGGATGCCGAGCGACTTCTTGATCGCCCGGCCCCACTGGAAGCGATCGACCCCGATCTTGAAGTTGTCCCGCGACCGCTCCGTCTGGGCGCCCCAATAGCGGTCCGCGGGCACCCGCACCTCCCCCATGCTGTCGGACTCGATGCGAAACGCGGGCGCTGCGGCGGACATGGGCGACCTTTGGGGCGGGGAATGGTCCTGAAGAGCCAGGATTCTCCGGCCGCACGCCGCGGTTTTCAACCGCCGCCGGCCTCCTGCCGGCGCCACCAGGCCACCGTCGCCGCGAGGCCCGCGTCGAAGTCCTGCCGCGGCGCCCAGCCCAGCAGCGTGCGGGCCCGCGAGATGTCGAGGCCCCGCCTGGGCTGGCCGTCGGGCTTGGAGGTGTCCCAGGTGATTCGGCCCGCATAGCCGCAGGCCGCGGCGATCTTGCCCACGAGGTCGCGGATCGGGATCTCCTTGCCGCCGCCCAGGTTGATGGGGAGCGGCTCCTCCATCACCTCGGCGGCCCGCACGATCCCCTCGGCCGCGTCGTCCACGTAGAGGAACTCGCGGGTCGCGGCACCCGTGCCCCAGCAGACGACCTCCGGCGCCCCGGCCCGCCGCGCCTCCTCGCACTTGCGGACCAGCGCCGGGATCACGTGGCTCGACGCCGGGTCGAAATTGTCGCCCGGGCCGTAGAGATTCACCGGCACGGCGACGGCGCTCTTCAGGCCGTATTCGCGGCGGTAGCCGTCGAGCATCACGAAGATCGCCTTCTTGGCGACTCCGTAGGGGGCGTTGGTCTCCTCCGGATAGCCGTTCCAGAGGTCGTCCTCGCGGAACGGGACCGGGCAGTGCTTGGGGTAGGCGCAGACGGTGCCGGTGTGGACGAACTTGGCGAGGCCCCGACGGCGGGCATGCTCGACCAGGTGCAGCCCCATCGCCATGTTGGCGAAGAAGAACCGGCCGGGGTGGGCCATGTTGGCCCCGATTCCTCCCACCTCCGCCGCGAGATGGATGACGACGTCGGGACGGGCCACATCGTAGAGCCGCTCGACCGCCGCCTCGACCGTGAGATCGAACTCCGACCGCCGCGGCACGAAGATCCGCTCGGCGGGAACGCCGCGGGCTGTGAGCACGCGGCACACGGCCTTCCCCAGGAAGCCCGCCCCTCCGGTGACCACGATCCGCTTGGTGGCGAGATCCAGCATGTCGGCCGCTTTCACTCTAGCGGTTCGGCAGGCCGATGTCGTGGCCGGCGGCGAGCAGCACCTGCTCCTTGCGGGCCAGGCCCATGTCGGCCTCCACCATCAGGGCCACCAGCTCGTCGAACGAGACCCGCGGCTCCCAGCCCAGTTTCGTGCGGGCCTTTCGCGACGAGCCCAGCAGCAGGTCCACCTCGGCCGGGCGGAAATACCGGGAATCGATCTCGACGAAGTCGCGGTAGTCCATGTCGAGCCGCCCGAACACCTTCTCGCAAAACTCGCGCACGGAGTGGGTCTCGTCCGTGGAGATCACGTAGTCGTCGGGCTCGTCCTGCTGGAGCATCAGCCACATCGCCTCGACGTAGTCGCCGGCGAAGCCCCAGTCCCGCTTGGCGTCGAGGTTGCCGAGGTAGAGCTTCTTCTGCAGGCCGAGCTTGATGCGGGTCGCGGCCCGGGTGATCTTCCGCGTCACGAACGTCTCGCCGCGCCGCGGGCTCTCGTGGTTGAAGAGGATGCCGCAGGAGCCGTGCAGCCCGTAGCTCTCCCGGTAGTTCACCGTGATCCAGTGGGAGTAGAGCTTGGCGACGCCGTACGGGGAGCGGGGGTAGAACGGCGTCGTCTCCGACTGCGGCGTCTCCACCACCTTGCCGTACATCTCCGAGCTCGAGGCCTGGTAGAAGCGGATCTGGTAGCCGACAGCGTCTTGGAAGTCGCGGATCGCCTCCAGGAGCCGCAGGGTGCCGACGGCCGTCACGTCGGCCGTGTACGTGGGCTGGTCGAAGCTCACGCGGACGTGGCTCTGGGCGGCGAGATTGTAGACCTCGGTGGGCCGGATCTCGCGGATCAGCCGGGCGAGCCCGTTCCCGTCGGCCATGTCGCCGTGATGCAGCACGAGCGGCCGCTCGACCTCGTGGATGTCGCGGTACAGGTGCTCGATCCGCTGGGTGCCGAAGGTGCTCGAGCGGCGCACGAGCCCGTGCACCTCGTAGCCCTTGTCGAGCAGGAACTCGGCGAGGTAGGAGCCGTCCTGGCCGGTGATGCCCGTGATCAGAGCCCGCTTCGAGTTTGGCGACACGATCGAACCTCCTGTGTTGTTTTGCGCCGCTGCCGGGCCCGGATGGCGGAACCCCGCGGAAGAAACGATACCGGCGCGGCCCGAATCCACAAAGTGGTTCGCCGGCCGTGCCGGAGGATTCAGCCTGAGGCCGGCGCGTCGCCCGCCGCGGCCGCGGCGTTCGTGGACCCCTCGGCAGGGGCGGTCTCGCCGGCCTCCCGCGCCGCCGCCACGGCCGTGTCGAGCGCCGGCAGCAACGCGGTGAGGAAATCGCCGCATTCCTGCATCGCCTGGGCAGACTTGATCTGCGTCTCGTCGATGATCGCGTAGAGCTTGTACACGGACTTGCGGTCGGCGAGATACGTGCGGGCGATCTGTGGCGCCAGCCACCGGCCGTCCCCGCCGTAGGTCCAGAAAATCCGCAGCGTCTGTCCCGGCTTGCGGAACGTGCCCGTCCAGGCCTCGGCCTGCCGGCCGTCGGGCAGCGGCACCGTGTGACGGTGCTCCGTCTCCGCGATCTCGAAACCCGAGGCCGGGTAGCAGCGATCCGGGGTGTGGCCCGAGGCATGGTAGCCGGTGGCGCACACCACGAACGCCGACACGCGTGCCTTGGTGCGGACGTTGCGGAACGTGCGGGCGATGTGCCCGACGGCCCCGGCCCGCTCCAGTTCCTTCGGGTCCGCCTGAAAATCGGCGTCGAACTCCCAGTCGCCGAACTGCCGCGGAAACACCTTCTCGAGAATGCGGGCATCCCGCTCGAGCGTGGCGTTGTCGTCGACCTGGCCCCAGCGTTCCGTCCACACGCCCTGGACGACGGTCACGACCCCCACCAACGCCACGACGGCGGCGAGCATCGCCACGCCGCCGAGCCCCGATGTCTCCGCGTTCGCCGACACATCGGGCTCGGCTGCCGTGGCCTGCAGCGCCGCCGGCTCCGCCCGCAGGATCGACACAGGCTTCATCGCACCCGCTCCGTCGTTGGCCCGCGACCAGCCTGGCGGCTCACGTGGGCACCGGCGACGCGTACAACCGCCGCGACGTCGGGTCCGAGACGCCGTTCATCACCGTGCCCAGCACCCGCACGCCCACGCCGCGGAGCTTGTTCACTGCGGCGTTCACCAGCGGCACCCGGCTCACGTCCCGCATGGTGGCGACGAGCACCGCGTCGCTCTGCTGGCCCAGCAGGATCGCGTCGGCGAACGCCAGCACCGGCCCGGCATCGATGACCACGTGGTCGAACGACTCCCGGAAGCCCTTGATCACCTTGGCGAGCTCGGGCCGCGACAGCGCGGTGATCGCCGCGTAGTCGCACGTGCCGCCCGTCACCGCGAACAGCCCTTCGATGGCCGTCGGCTGCACGGCCTCGTCGTTGCCGATCTCGCCCCGCAGCAGCTCCGGGAAGCCGCTCCGCAGGTCGAGCTGCAGCGCCAGATGCACGTTCGGATGCCGGAGGTCGCCGTCGATGAGGAGCGTCCGCTTGTCGGAGCGGGCGAGGCTGGCGGCGAGCTGGGCGGCGAAGGTCGTCTTGCCCTCGTGCTCGACGGCACTGGTCACGAGGATCACCTTCGGCACATCGCGGCCGGTGGCCGCGACCACCGCGCGCACGCCGTCGACGCTCTCGGCCATCTCCGCGTCGCTCGACCGCTTTCGCGACCGGGCCGCCTTCGGCAGCGTGCCGACCACCCGCAGGCCGACCCGTCGCGCGATCTCGTCGACCGTGCTCACCCGATCCCGCAGATACTCGAAGAAGACCACGGCGCCGGCACCCAGCACCAGGCCCAGGGCGGCGCACAGGCCCGTCAGCGTGGCCCGCAGGAGGTTGTCGTTGCCCTCGGGGACGGAAGCCTCCTCGATCAATTCCACGCGTCCCGGCATGGCGATGTCCACCTCGGAGGCCTGCAGCTGCATGCCCATCTGGTCCGTCACCCGCTGCAGCTGTTCGAGCTCCGCCTTGCGGGCCGAGAGGTCGGCATTGGCCTGACCCAGGGCCCGCACTTCCGCCGACACCCTGTCGAACTCCCGCGTTTTGTCGGCCAGTTCCCGGGCCATCATCTCCCGTCTCATGCGCAGCACGGCCGGCCCGTCGGCGCCGCCCGAGCGGCGACTGGCGGCGTCGAGCGACATCTGGGCGATGATCTGGGGCCGCAATTCCTCGCCCCGCTGGCGAATCTTCGCCATCAGGCTGCGGCGCTGGGCCTCCAGCCGCTTGACGGCCGGATCGTTCGCGCCCCGCGCGCTCCGCTCGGCCTGGAACGTCATCGCCTCGTCGAGGCCCGCGAGGCGGTCCCGCAGCTCGGCGATCATCGGATCGCGCGAGAGCATGGCGTCGAGCATCTCGTCGGGCAGGGTGTCCAGCTCGGCGATGTCGCCGCGGGCCTTGGCGTCGATGACGGCCAGTTCCGCGTCGAGCACCGACAGGTCGCGCTGCGTCGAGGTGATCTGCGATCGCAGCGTGCTCAGGTGGTCGAGCAACAGGCTCCGCTGCGTGCCCACCTCGACGCTGTCGTGGGTGCCGAGCGTCTTGGCGAGGTCGTTGAACTCCTGAAGCCGTCGGCGGACCTCGTTCATGTTGGTCTTGTATTGCCGCTCGATGGTGTCACGCCGCTCCAGGCGATCCGTCTTCTCCTTGTTGACGACGTCGGACAGGTAGGCCTGGGTGACGGCGTTGACGATCTGCGTGATTTCGCCGGCGTTCTCCCCGCGGAGTTTCACCAGGAGCACCTGCGACTCCATCGGCGCCGAAACCTGGATGCTGCGTGCCAGCCAGCCGGTCTGGTCGTCGGCGTGCTCCTTGAGGGTCTTGAGATCGGCGATTCCCGGGCGGCGCAGGGCGGAGAGCAGCACGAACGGGCTCTTGATGAGCTGTGCCTGCGTCTTGCGGTACGACTCGTACTCCGCACCGTCGCGGCCACCACCGCCGAACATGCCGGTCTTGTCGAGCACCTTGAGCCAGGCCGTCGCCTCGTAGCCGCGGGGCAGGAAGAACCACATCGGCAACCCGCAGGCCGCGGCGGCCAACAGGCCGAGCCCCAGGGCCGGCAGCCAGCGGCGGCGGAACGCGTGCCAGGCCCGCGCGTAGTCCACGCCGCCGGCGAGCGGGTCTTCGCCCGGCGCGAAGGTCGGCGGGAAATAGGGCTGGGTGGACGGGGCCAGCCCATTTTCACGCACGGGCGCCAGCATGCCGGCCGACTCCGCCTGGACGTCGATGGACGGCTGCCGGGTGCCCTCGGTGGCGGGATGGGTATCGCTCATGTCACGGGCATCTCTTCATGTCCTTACGCAGGCGGCCGCTTTCCGGCCCACCCGGCCCCGGCATCCATCAATCTTAGCGTATATTTTCGACGGTTCCCGGCCGGGCCAGGGAAGGGAAGGAGGCGGGCTTTCGGGCGGGCGAAACACCGATCTTCGCCGGCCTGGAAGGGGGGTGGCTGGCGGCGAGCGGCGCCGGGGCTGTCTCGTCGGCCACGACCAGCCAGGAGAGCAGTTGCTGCTCGAGGAACAGCATTCCCAGCGCCAGGGGCATCATGAAATAGCCTGCCCAGTCGTGGAAGATCTTCTCGGCGAGATCGGCATCGACGGTGTACATGACGCCCGTGACGGTGATCCGGATCGAGTTCACGATCAGGGCGATCGGCACGGCGCTGCCGATCACGACGGCGTTCTCCCACCACTCGCGACTGCCCAAGAGCACCAAGGCGACGGACAAGGCCACGAAGATCGTGAGCATCCGCAGGCCGCTGCAGGCATCGACGACGTTCAGGCGACGATCGCCCAGAAAGATCACGTTGCCGTCGCGGTAGGCGTCGAAGCCGAACGTCTGGAGGGCGAAGGTGCTGACCATCGTGGCGAGCGTTTGCAGCGGGCCGAGCAGATAGCGGGTGGCGTCGTCGGGGAGCGGGTACATGAACAGCAGGAACGCGATCGGTGCCCAGGCCCAGCGAAACGTCTTCCAGCCGCCGACCAGGAGGAACACCCCGGCGAGCGCCGGAACGAACGTGTACATGTCGATCGTCACGATCCGGTAGCGGGCGCAGAGGAGCCGCAGGCCGAAACTGCCCAGCAGGATCGCCAGGCCGGCGACCCGGGCGTCGAAGGTCACCGGTGGCAGGGGCTGCCGCCACCAGAACAGCAGGCCGGCGGCGAACAGGGGCACGATCCAGCCATGCGAGTACTGCGGATTGTCCCAGCTCGAGCGGGCGTTGAGCAGGCCCGGCCAGTAGCTGTAGATCAGCAGCGCCGTGAGCACTCCGATCGTCGACCAGGCGAACCGCTGGGCGGGCTGCCGCAACTCCGCCGCGAATGCCGTCGCCCGCCGGCGGCAACCGGCGAGGAACGGCTCGTCGATGTCGTGCGTCGCCGCGGCAGCAGGCGGCTCCGCCGCCGCCGACGTCACGATCGACTGAATCTCGCGCATCTCGCCCTTCGCTCCCGGCCCTGATGCCTTGATCATACACCCTGGCCGCGACCATTTCTCGGGGTGGGCGGCTCACGTCGGCGTCCCCCCTGCCAGGGCAGGCGCGGTGCCAGCAGTGCCGTCGCCGTCACGACCGCGACCACC
>Ga0315906_10008703_pt1 | contig 12143 bp, 13 predicted proteins | sample LakEriMetagenome_4_FD_203526 | JGI IMG/M metagenome (GOLD analysis project Ga0315906, IMG submission 203526) | Freshwater fungal communities from buoy surface, Lake Erie, Ohio, United States - Buoy 2 MA122 | ecosystem: Environmental > Aquatic > Freshwater > Lake > Lake biofilm | place: USA... | reverse complement strand
GAATAATAAATTCATAATCCTCATTATTATAAAGATGGTCTATTATATTAACTCTATTCGATAAAAGATGTATATAATCAACATAGAGATATATTAGATTGAAGTTTAAATATAAATTATTCTCGATATTTTGAATATCTTCAAGAAACTTACTTCTACAGTATTTTAAAATTTTATTATTAATCTTATATAATTCAAACATCTTATTATTATCGATTTTTATACTTCTATCCACATAAATAATGCCCTTTTCATTCATCTTAATAATCTCCTTTACAAATTCAAAGTCCCTCTTTAAATCCAATGGAACATATTCCATAATATAGATATTCACTTTAATCACTTGAAGAATTACTTCTTTATTCCTCTTAATATCCATAGACGCATATTCAAATGCTAATGGTGACTTATTGATAGCTTCTTTCACCAATTCCAAATCATCTTTAAGTCTTAAAGATACGTGTTTTAAATTAAAACCACTTCCAAGTTTAATTGCTTCTAACGCAATATCACGATTATCCCTAATCCTTTCACTCGCAAATTTAAATACATACGAGTTTTTTCTGATACCCGTAAGTACAACTTCTTCATCATCCTTTAATTTCAAAGGCAACTCCTCAAATACATAAGGATTATTTTGAATTGCCTTTATTGCCAACTCCTTTGATTCTTTAAGACGCTGACTTGCATCAGCAAATAACCTTCCATCGATTTTAATTATTTCTTCAACAATATCAACTCTATTTTTAATCTTATCAGGAAAATATTTGAATATGAATTTATTTTCTTTTATTAAATCTACAATGAAATCCTTATTATTTCTCAATCTTTCAGAAATGAAATCATAAACATTATTATTCAATAACATAGCTGTAAAAGCAATGATGTAATTATCTTTAAGATTTTCAGATACAAATTCAATTACATAAGGGTTCACAATAATGGATTCATAAGCAATCGAATAATTATCCTTTAATCTTGCTGACGCATATTTCAAACAATAAGCATCATATTTCACCGCATTTGACATAAATGTAAAGTTGTCACATAAATTCGTACCTACGTGAGACATCAGTTTATGGTCACACGTATTCATAATTGCTGATAAGGCAACGGAATAATCTGACTGTAAACGAGGTGACGCAAATTTAAAGGAATAGGGATTATTACCCATAGCAATACTTACAATTTCAACATCATCTTTCATTTCAGGCGAAGCGTACTCCAACATAAGACCGTTATATTTAACAGCATAAGGAATAACAATATCTTGAATCATTATTATCATTACTATTGATAAATAAAACAAAAATCAATTTTTATAATTCAAATATGGCTGGATTTTCACATAAACGATACCAATGAATCTTATCCTGATTTCTTTCTATGAGGTTAATAGCTGCCGGATTTTCCATTAGATAAAACCAATCTATCTTATCCGTATTTTGTTCCAAAATACTTATGGCTGCCGGATTCGTTGACAATAAAGACCAATCTATCTTATCCAAATTATTTTCAATCAGATGAATAGCAGCTGGATTACTCGATAAGTCCTCCCAATTAATCTTATCCTGATTACTTTCAAGAAGATGAATAGCAGCTGGATTACGAGACAATTCATTCCAATCAATCTTATCCAAATTACTTTCAATCAGATGAATAGCAGCTGGATTGGAGGATAAAACACTCCAATTAATCTTATCTTGATTGTTTTCAAGAAGCTTCATTGCTCCTGTGTTAGCTGATAAGATAGTCCAATTGATTGTATCCATTTTACTGATGATTTCATCAACAGCATTAGGATTTCCCATAATACAAGTAATATCAATCTTATCCCAATTTTCTTTGAGAATATTAATAGCATTTGGATTGGATGACAATAAACCCCAATTAATCTTATCCGTATTTCGTTCCAAAATACTTATTGCATTTGGATTTGTGGATAATAAGGGAATGCTGAGTTTATTAATGTCAACCCAAGATTTCAATTTCATTTTTTGATAATAATCAAAGTAAAAACAAAAATCATTTTTTGTTTTTTATATAACAACAACTATCTACACAAGCATACCATAAATGAAATTGTCAGCCTTATCATAACTCTTAAAGGTCTCACACAGGTAGTTGGCACCACGGTCAATAACAACTAAATAACTATTATCACTGACTATCTGAAAGATGAGATGGTCACCCCAACTTTCGATAATATTTGCCTCCTCGTTAATTGGCGCGATAAAATCTTTCTTTGAAATGCTCATCATTTTATGGTGATGATTAATATAAAAAGAAAAATCATTTTCTTTTTTTTATAGAAGAAAATTACTACAATTTAATAATCAAAGTCATCCGAATCATAGTCAAGTGCTGGTTCCAGTGGTGGGAAAGGAAGTGGAGCAAGATGAGTATTGATGTTATCAGCACCACAAAGATAAATAGTATTCATATCATCATATTCAACAGAGATATATATATCATCCTTATTGATTATCGTTCCTTGACCCTCAGAATCAATATTACCATCAATCTTCCTTGCGATATCAGAAATAAGTGCTGAGAAATCATTGTCAGGGTTAAATTGATATAAAGAAAAGGCAACTGTATAAGTATCAGTTCCTCCTGACCCATAGTAATTCATAATCTCAGCCAATGCTTCATTCATCTTGGTGGTGATTCTTACTTAAAAAACAATAATCATTTTTTTTGGTTTTTTTATTTATCTTTTGTAGAATGTATCCATACGTAGTAACTGTTATAGTTGTGCTTATAATTGATTTCATTTGGATATATCTAAATAGAAATAGTTATAACTATTTAGTGAGAAAAGTTCAGGGCACCAATATTCAATTAAATTTTATTAGTGGTGCGATTTCATATGTATTTATAATGACAGCCTTATTCTTATTCAGTATTCCTATGATTAAAAATGAATATAAAAAAAATAAAAATCAATCTCTTCTACTATTATCGATGTTATATGGAGGAGTATTGGGACTTTGTATTTATGGTGTTTTTAATACCTCGAATATGGGAATTTTTAAGAATTATGATGTTTATGTAGCCATTATGGATACTATCTGGGGTTTTGTTATATATACATTTGCAGCTTATTTCCTAATGACCCTTCTTATAAAACAAAAGGGTGTTTATTTATAATGACATCTTTAGGAGTAATATTTGAAACCAAAGCACCAATTTTACTAACTAAGATAGTTATAATAAAATTGAAAAACTTATTATAATCACTTCTTGAATAAACAGTTTTATTTATTGAAGATGAATTTAAATATTTACGATAATTTTCATTTAAGAAATAACCGGTTACTGTTCTAAAGTCATATCCCATTGTCAATGGAACATTATGATTACTTAGCTTTGATGTTAGTGGAACTGATTGCTCGAAATCCCAAATAACCCACAAATAACCCTCATTTTTAAGATAATAATCAATTCCTCCTATTTTATAATAAAAATAACCTCCTGGTTTAATCTTATGATATAAGAAGTTACCTGAATGAGCGTCACAGTGATATGTGCCAATCTCTTTATAATAAAATAATAAAGATAGATATATTTGTGTGATTGCGTTATCAGTAAATGATTGGTCTTTAACATCCTTTAGGAATGTTTCCAAATCTCCATTTGCCAGTTCAGTTAAATATACAAGATAATTATCAGCTTTTAAGGGTAGTTGTATTGAAGTTTCAGGTTTTTCATTAGTCCCTGAAAAAGAACTATTTTCTTTATTATTCATCAAACATTTGGCATTTCCATAAGAAATGGGGAAATGTGGACATTTATTTTTAATTACGGCTTCATTTAGAGCAGTAATAATTTTAACTTCAATTAATGATTTATAGGTAATAGGAATTATTTTAACTGCATATTTAAACAATCGCTTATTTTTATCCCTAAAAGTACTTAAATAAACCAATCCGTGAGAACTGCTACTACCAATCCTTTTTTTAAGAATGATATTATTACCTATTCTAAATATGGGTTTTTTATCCTTATCCATTTTATAAAACTTGACGCAATAATTACCTTTCTTGGGATTCAACTTTACATTTCTAATTAAGTTTTTATAATAAACAATTCTATCATAAATATGAGCCGTCACTCGATTTATAAAGGGATATAAGAACCTCTTCATTTTTCTTTGGATAAGCATAGCTGCCTTATTTTTATCAATCTTCTTAGGAGATGATGGTATAATTGTTAATAATTGTTTTCCAATTTTACCATTAATAGATACACATCTATTTGTTTTTGGGTTTTTAATTTGTTTAGGAGGACATTCTTTATTGCATCTCATTGTTTTTAAATTTCTTATTTGATTATCCTTACACATCTTATATTTCTTACCATTAATAATTTCATATTTATCCATCCTTCTTCTATAATTAAAAATTGATTTTTGTTTTATGGATTATAAAAACAAATGAGTTTGAATAAGCCTATTTGGAAATTGAGAGATTTTATTGATAAAGATAAATTAAATTGGAAGTTGTTATCATTAAATCCAAATGCAATTGAACTTTTGAAAGAAAATTGGGATAAGATTGATTGGAATGAATTGTCTCGCAATCCTGCAGCAATTGAGTTGCTTAAAGATAATCAAAATAAAATTGATTGGTATTTTCTTTCTTTAAATCCTAATGGCGTAGAAATGCTTAAAAATAATCCAGATAAGATTAATTGGAATATATTATCACATAATTCAAATGCAATTGAGTTGCTTAAGGCTAATCAAGATAAGATTTATTGGCCTGGTTTATCTGTAAATAAAAATGCAATTGAAATCCTTGAAAAAAATCCTGATAAGATTAATTGGCATGCATTATCCGGAAATCCAAGCGCTATTAAACTTCTTGAGGCTAATCAAAATAAAATTGATTGGTATTTTCTTTCTTCAAATCCAAATGCTATTAAGATTCTCGAAGAGAATCGGGACAAAATTAATTGGAATTTGTTATCTGCTAATCCAAATGCTATTAAGATTCTCAAAGAAAATAAGGATAAAATTAATAGGAATTATCTATCAAAAAATCCAAATATAATGGAGCTGTTTGATAAAAATGAAAATTATGAGTGGAGTGAAATGTCAAGTAATCCATCAATATTTCAATTGGATTATGAGGAAATGAAAAGGAATAATGAGGCGATGTATGAGGATTTAATTAAGGAGGTAATGAAACCTTCGAGGATCTTTAAAAATCCAGATTATGATTATATTGAGGAGTTGTTTGGTGATTAGTTAGACCAATCAATCTCCTCTTTTAAAACCTTTTCAACCTTCTTAAATACACCTGAACCAAAGAAGCCATATCTGGACGCCATAGGAGACGGATGAGTGCATTTAACTATCCTACTTTTATCTTCAATAAAAACTTCTTTTGCTTTTGCGAAATTTCCAAATAATAGAAATACACATTTAGAATTTTTTTCACATACGAATCGAATAACATCATTTGTAAATTCTTCCCATATCTTCATTTGACTACCTGCACAACCTTTAATTACTGATAAGGATGAGTTTAATAGGAATATCTTTTCTCTGTGAAACCATTTTTCTAAATTTCCAGAAGTAAATTTATAATTACGCTCAGGATACTCATCTTTAAGTTCTTTGAAAATATTTAATAGAGATGGTGGAATTGAAATACCATCAGGAACAGAGAAACTTAATCCGTGTGCTTGACCCTCGCCGTGATAAGGGTCTTGACCTAATAGCAATACACGAATATCGTTCACATCCATCGTAAAGACCTTAAATAAGTCTTCTTTTTTTGGATAAATGGTATCTTTACCGGAATATAATCTATCGATGTTGAAGTTATAATCATCAAATAACTCATTCCAAGATTCGTGATAGTTGCACATTTTTAATTTATTCAAAATTATAAATATTTATTCATTTTTTTATAAGCAATCAAAAAAATGATTTTGGCCTTTTGTAATAATAATTATCCATCTAACCGATGAGTCTAAATAAGCCTCTGTTGAAATTGCGTGATTGGATTGATTTGAATAAAACAAGTGTTGCGAGATTGTCACTTAACCCGAACGCAGTGGGTTTTCTCAAAGAGAACCCGTCTATGATTGATTGGCATTTTCTGTCAAAAAATTCTGCTGCTATCGATTTACTTGAAGCAAATCCCGATAAGATTGATTGGTCTATGTTATCATCTAACCCAAATGCAATCAAGCTTCTTGAGAAAAATCCGAGTAAAGTTAATTGGTCTCAATTATCATCGAATCCAAATGCTATTAAATTGCTTAAAAAGATTCCACTTCCAAAGAAGATTTGTGCGTTTGGTTTGTCGACAAATCCAAAAGCGATTAATATTCTTAAATTGTTGGTTAGTAAGGATCCTGATAGGGGGGTTAATTGGCATGGTTTATCGCTTAATCCTGCAGCCATTGAACTTCTTGAGGCTAATCCAGATAGAATTAATTGGAATATGTTATCCGCGAATCCAGCTGCGATTGAATTGTTAATAAAGAACCCTGAGAAAATTGATTGGATTTCATTATCTGAAAATCCTAATGCGATTAAACTTCTCGAGAAAAATCAGGATAAGATTGATTGGAGAGTATTATCGAAAAATCCAAATGCAATCAAGTTGCTCGAGGCTAATCAGAATAAGATTGATTGGTATTGGCTGTCTTTGAACCCGTGTGCTATTGAATTATTATCGAAAAATCAGGATAAGGTTGATTGGTATCAGTTATATTCGAATCCTGCTATCTTTGAATTGGATTATAAGGCTATGATGAGAGAGAATGAGAGGTTGTATGAAGAGTTAATTAGGGAGGTGATGAAACCGTCAAGGATCTTCAAATATCCCGATTGTGATTTAATCGAGTTGTTCTTTGAGTAATTAGAGTAGTTTAAAAAAAACAAAAATTGATTTTTGTTTTTATCATTGATAGCTATAAAATGAGTTTGAATAAGCCAATTTATAAATTGAGAGATTGGATTGATGAAAAAAATCTAAAATGGTATTATTTATCAAAAAATCCAAATGCCATTGAACTTCTTAAGAAAAATCCAGATAAGATTGATTGGTGGCGATTATCAATGAACGAGGATCCAGGTGCCATAGAGCTTCTTGAATCCAATCCAGATAAAAATAACTGGTTTTCTGTATTATCTGAAAATCCAACTGCCATAAAACTTCTTGAAGCTAACCAAGATATGATTAATTGGTCGCAATTATCGGGAAATCCAAATGCTATGAAACTCCTAAAGGCCAATCCAGATAAAATTGATTGGTATGCATTATCAGGAAATCCAAATGCGATTGAACTTCTTGAGGCTAATCCAGATAAGATTGATTGGTATGCATTATCGGGAAATCCAAATGCTATCAAACTTCTCGAGGCTAATCCAGATAAAATTATTTGGTATCAATTATCTCATAATCCAAATGCTATGAAACTATTGGAGGCCAATCCACATAAAATCAATTGGCATCATTTATCAACAAACCCAAATCCAAGAGCAATAAGTATTTTGGAACAAAATACGGATAAAATTGAGTGGTTTTCATTGTCAGAAAATCAAAATCCAAGAGCAATTAAGATTATGGAACAAAATCAAGATAAAATTCATTGGAGATGGTTGTGTTTAAATCCTAATGCAATTGAGATCCTTGAAAAGAATCGCAATAAAATTCAATGGGATTTATTTTCAAAAAATCCTGCTATCTTTCAATTGGATTATGAAGCTATGAAAATCGCAAATGAAGGGATTTACGAGGAGTTAATTAAAGAAGTCATGAAACCCTCGAGGGTCTTTAAAAATCCTGATTATGATTATTTGGAGGAATTATTTGGAGATTAGTGATAAAAATTGATTTTTGTTTTTATAATTGATAATCATCAAAAATGAGTTTGAATAAGCCAATATGGAAATTGAGGGATTGGATTGATAAAAGAAAACTAAATTGGAAACTATTATCTTTAAATAAAAATGCAATTAAGATTCTCTTCGAGAATCGGGATAAGATTGATTGGGTACAATTATCAATGAATACAAATCCAGAAGCCATTAAGATTCTCGAAGCAAATCAAGATAAAATTGATTGGTGGAGTTTATCAGGAAATCCAAATGCGATTAAGATTCTAATGAAAAACCAAGATAAAATTGATTGGTTTAGGTTATCTTTCAATGAAAATGCAATTAAGATTTTGGAACAAAATCAGGATAAGATTAATTGGAATATATTATCACATAATTCAAACGCAATTGAGTTGCTTAAGGCTAATCAAGATAAGATTTATTGGCCTGGTTTATCTGTAAATAAAAATGCAATTGAAATGCTTAAAAATAATCCAGATAAGATTAATTGGCATGCATTATCCGGAAATCCAAGCGCTATTAAACTTCTTGAGGCTAATCAAAATAAAATTGATTGGTATTCTCTTTCTTCAAATCCAAATGCAATGAAACTTCTTATGGCTAATCAAAATAAGATTAATTGGTATCAATTATCTTTAAATCCAAGTGCAATTGATTTGCTTCGCGAAAATACGGATAAGATTGATTGGATTTCATTTTCAGTAAATCCTGCTATCTTTCAATTGGATTATGAAGCTATGAAAATTGCGAATGAAGGGATATATGAGGAGTTAATCAAGGAGGTGATGAAACCCTCAAGGGTCTTCAAAAATCCTGATTATGATTATTTGGAGGAATTATTTGGAGAGTAAAAATTGATTTTTTGTTTTTATAATTGATAATCATCAAAAATGAGTTTGAATAAGCCAGTATGGAAATTAAGAAATTGGATTGATTTAAAAAAAATAGATTGGAATTATTTATCAACTAATCCAAATGCAGTTAAGATTCTCGAAGAGAATCGAGATAAAATTAATTGGTGTCTTTTATCAAAAAATCAATATGCAATCAATCTTCTTATGAACAATCCAGATAAAATTAACTGGAATTCTTTATCATTTAATAAAAATGCAATTAAACTCCTTGAAATAAACCTTGATAAAATTAATTGGTATGCACTGTCAGCAAATCCAAATGCCATTGAACTTTTGGAAGCAAATCAAGATAAAATTGATTGGTGGAGTTTATCAGGAAATCCAAATGCGATTAAGATTCTAATGAAAAACCAAGATAAAATTGATTGGTTTCACTTATCAGGAAATCCAAATGCTATTAAGATTCTCGAAGAAAATCGGGATAAAATTAATTGGTGGAGTTTATCAGGAAATCCAAATGCTATTAAACTTCTTGAGGCCAATCAAGATAAGATTGTTTGGTCACGATTATCAGGAAATCCAAATGCTATTAAACTTCTTGAAAAGAATTGGGATAAGATTGATTGGTATCAATTATCTCATAATCCAAAAGCTATAAAACTTTTGGAGGCCAATCTAGATAAAATCAATTGGTATAATTTATCATCTAATCCAAATGCAATAAAGATTCTCGAAGAGAATCGGGATAAAATTAAATGGTTTGTTTTATCAGCTAATCCAAATGCAATTAAGATTCTCGAAAAGAATCGGGATAAAATTAATTGGAAAATAATTTCAGAAAATCCATCAATATTTGAATTGGATTATGATGCTATGAAGAGGAACAATGAAGGGATTTACGAGGAGTTGATTAAGGAAGTAATGAAACCTTCGAGGGTCTTTAAAAATCCTGATTATGATTACATTGAGGAATTATTTGGAGATTGAAAAATTGATTTTTGTTTTATTTTTGATAATCATCATCAAAATGAGTTTGAATAAACCAGTTTGGAAATTGAAAGATTGGATTGATAAAAGCAAACTGAATTGGACTTATTTACCAAGAAATCCAAATGCAATTGAACTTCTTGAAGCAAACCAAGATAAAATTCATTGGGGATGGTTATCAGAAAATCCAAATGCAATTAAACTATTGGAAGATCATAAATCTAATATTGATTGGTGGAAATTATCAAAAAATCCAAATGCTATCAGACTTTTTGAAAAAAACCAAGATAAAATTAATTGGTATGCACTATCTTCAAATCCAAATGCAATTAAACTTTTAAAAGCTAACCAAGATGAAATAAATTGGGAAGATTTATCTTTAAATCCAAATGCAATAAAGATTCTTAAAAAGAAATTGAATAAAATTGATTGGGAAGCATTATCACATAATCCTAATGCAATTGAACTTTTAGAAGCAAATAAATCTTATATTAATTGGTGGAATTTATCAAGAAATCCGGGTGCTATCAAACTTCTTGAAGCAAACCAACATAAAATTCATTGGTCTCAATTATCATTAAATCCAAATGCAATTAAACTTTTAGAATCTAACCAAGATAAAATTGATTGGAAATCATTATCAGGAAATCCAAATGCAATCAAACTTCTCGAAAAAAACCAGGATAAGATTCATTGGGGATGGTTATCAGGAAATCCAAATGCTATTAAGATTCTAGAAAAAAACCAAGATAAAAAGATTGATTGGCGTGTGTTATCTTATAATCCAAATGCTATCGAACTTCTTAAAGCAAATCAAAATAATATTCATTGGAATGAATTTTCACAAAATCCAGCCATATTTGAATTGGATTATAAAGCTATGAAGAGGAACAATGAAGGGATTTACGAGGAGTTGATTAAGGAAGTAATGAAACCTTCGAGGGTCTTTAAAAATCCAGATTATGATTATATTGAAGAGTTATTTGGAGATTAGTGATAAAAAATTGATTTTTGTTTTTATTATGATAATCATAATCAAAATGAGTTTGAATAAACCAATTTGGAAATTGAGAGATTGGATTGATTTAAAAAAAATAGATTGGAATTATTTATCAAAAAATCCAAATGCAATTGAACTTCTTGAAGCAAACCAAGATAAAATTCATTGGGGATGGTTATCAGAAAATCCAAATGCCATTAAACTATTGGAAGCTTATCAATCTAATATTGTTTGGTGGAAATTGTCAAAAAATCCAAGTGCTATTAAACTTCTTGAAGCTAATCAAGATAAAATTGATTGGGAATATTTATCACATAATCCTAATGCAATTGAACTTTTAGAAGCAAATAAATCTTATATTAATTGGTGGAATTTATCAGAAAATCCAGGTGCTATTAGACTTCTTGAAGCAAATCAACATAATATTCATTGGTCTCAATTATCATTAAATCCAAATGCTATTAAGATTCTCGAAGAGAATCGCGATAAAATTGATTGGAATAGGTTATCAAGAAATCCAAATGCTATTGACTTACTTAAAGAAAATCCAGATAAAATTTATTGGGGATGGTTATCACTAAATCCAAATGCTATTAAAATTCTCGAAGAGAATCACGATAAAATTGATTGGTTTTATTTATCTTTAAATCCAAATGCAATTGATTTGCTCGAAAAGAATCACGATAAAATTGATTGGAATAGGTTATCAAGAAATCCAAATGCTATTAAGATTCTCGAAGAAAATCCAGATAAAATTTATTGGATTTCATTTTCAGTAAATCCTGCTATCTTTCAATTGGATTATGAAGCTATGAAAAATGCGAATGAAGGGATGTATGAGGAGTTAATTAAGGAAGTAATGAAACCCTCAAGGGTCTTTAAAAATCCTGATTATGATTACATTGAGGAATTATTTGGAGATTAGTGATAAAAAATTGATTTTTGTTTTATTTTTGATAATCATCATCAAAATGAGTTTAAATAAACCAGTTTGGAAATTAAGAGATTGGATTGATGAAACTAAATTAGTTAATTCATATTTATCTAGAAATTTAAATGCAATTGATTATTTAAAGAAAAATCCAGATAAAATTGATTGGTATTATTTATCATTTAATCCAAATGCAATAGAATTATTAAAAGAAAATTTAGATAAAGTCAATTGGTTTACTTTTTCATCTAATAAAAATGCATTAGAAATAATATTAAAAAATCTTGATTATTTAAACAAAAATCCTAAAAAAATCAATTTGCAAGCTTTATCATCCAATGAAAATGCAATTGAATTACTTGAAAAAAATCGAGATAAAATTAATTGGTCTTATTTATCTTTAAATCCTGCAATCTTTGAATTAGATTATGAAGAAATGAAAAAGAATAATCAAGATATGTATGAAGAGTTGATTAAGGAAGTAATGAAACCATCGAGGGTCTTTAA
>Ga0315906_10008701_pt1 | contig 12143 bp, 16 predicted proteins | sample LakEriMetagenome_4_FD_203526 | JGI IMG/M metagenome (GOLD analysis project Ga0315906, IMG submission 203526) | Freshwater fungal communities from buoy surface, Lake Erie, Ohio, United States - Buoy 2 MA122 | ecosystem: Environmental > Aquatic > Freshwater > Lake > Lake biofilm | place: USA... | reverse complement strand
CTATTCTCTCTCTACATTCATCTTTCATATAATCTTCTGACTTTTCTTTTCTCATGGCTCTTTTTTCATAATATCTCCAAGCACTTGTTGAACCTAAAACCGTAATTGCTGTAATTAAAACGGTGTAAAGTGAATTAATATCCATAAATTGTGTTTATGATTATAAATATGTCACTTATTATCTTTTTCTTTTAATTATCTTTCTTTATATTTAAAAAATGAGTTTAATTATTAATTTTTTTGGTGGACCGGGTATTGGTAAATCAACACAATCTGCTGAGTTATTTACATTAATGAAGAAAAATCATATGGATGTCGAATTAACCTTTGAATATCCAAAAATCGTTGCGTGGGAAGAAAATTATTCAACCATTAAAGACCAATTTTTCATAACTGCTAATCAACACAGAAATATTAGTAGATTATATGGAAAAGTAAAATATATTTTGGTTGATTCGCCAATTATATTGGGTACGGTGTATAAAAACCTTTACAATGATAAACCAGAATACCCAGGTACCTTTTATGGTGATTCATTTGATTATTTTATTTATAGTTTATTTAAAAAATACGATAGTTTTAACATTTTTTTAGAAAGAGATGATAAATCTTTTAATCAAAATGGTAGATTTCAAAATTTAGAACAATCAAAATCAATTGATAACACGATTAAAGAGAATTTAAAAAATTACAATATTCCATTTATTGAGTTTCCTGTATGTCCAAATACTGCAAGTCAGATATTTAATTACATACAAGAAAACAATTTATGACAAAAAAATTTTTAAATCCGATTTTTCTCTTTGTGGTTCTTTTTTTAACCACATCCCTACAAGCAAATAAAGACGAGGTACATGTAAAAAACAATGTTTTTGAAGTACATTATTCTCAAAAATTAGAACAACCTATTTGGTTGGTGTACCATTCTAAAAATAGACCTACGACAGTTAATAGAGGTTCAATGGATTTTTATACTGAACCAAATATAAAGACTTCAGACAACTTAGATTATAAAAATAATCAATGGGATAAAGGTCATTTAGCACCAGCAGCCAGTTTCTCAGACAATATGGAAAACTTAAAACAGACGTTTTCATATTTAAATTGTGCATTACAAAATCAAGATTTGAATAGAGGCGAATGGAGACTTCTTGAAGAACAAGAAAGAGTATGGGACGATAATGAAAATTTAGTAATCAAAATAGACTTGATTTTTGATGAAAAATCACAGAAATTAGTGACAGGTGCAACTGTTCCAACTTTTCTTGTGAAACATATTAATTTTACCAAATCCAATTCTTGGAAATGTTACAAATTTGAAAATGTTAAACCATTAAAAAAATGGGCAGAACATCAGGTAAATTGTAAACATTAATATGCTTTGTAAAGAACTATTTAATTTCCAAGATAAACTATTCTATATTGATAGAAAAATAAAAGAATCGAGTGTACCTCAAGATTTAATAAATGAACTTAAATCTATTTGGAAAATAGATACAGTTGTCAGACAAAATTCAAGACAAACAAACGAAAGCTATTATTTATTTCTAAAGGAAATAAAGGACGCTGAAATTATTGACTAATCTTTATTTTCGTTCGATTTATTGGTTACCGTAATGGTTCTTTTTGTGGTGGTGTTTGGTTTAATTGATGCGGTATTCATTTCTACGAGTTTGTCATAATTTAATTTGATGTCTTTTATGATTTCCGCAAATTCATAATTTTCATTTTCTTCACTTCTTTTCAAAAGAAAGTTTATGATAATGGGAACAGACTCGTTAAAATCTTTTATTTTTAAACTAACATTTTTAAGTATTATCTTAAAAACAAGATATTGTGTGACCATTTTTTTCTCACTATTAAGTGAGAAATACTTATCCGTTTCTATGTTGCTTAATACACTTTTGCCGATATTGTCTATAAACTGAGCAACCCAGTTATTGGTTAAATTTATTTTCATTATGTTTTCTCGTTTAAACATAAATATTTTGTTTTATATTATTTATTTCGCCCATTTTCCTTTGGCGACAATTTGGGAAATAATAGCATAAACCGATAAGTCGGAATAGGTGTCAATAACACTCTCACCAACAGTGTCTTGCTTCCCCAATAAAACCAATTGTTTTAAACGTTGAATTTTATCATTCATTCTAAACCAAATACCCGTTTGAGATAGTCTCAATTCTTCTTCAGTTTCTAATCTAGTACCGACCGAAATATTATCGGGACCATAGTTTAATTGTTTTTTACAGAACAACTCGTATTGTTCTTTTAAAATTTTTTTAAATTCAGAAGTTGTTTCAGGATAACGTTCCTCACATTCTTTAACTGCACTAATTTGTTGTGGTTTTTCTACTGACATGATATTTATTTTTTTATTTAAAACATAACGAAAAAAAAGAGAATTTCCAAATATTTATAAAAAAAGTTTAATTGTATGAAGGATAATGAATTTAAAGAAGGATTTGAAACACCAAATACACCAAAGTCAAAACAATTGGTTAGGATGTTATCCTTTAGAGTGGTACCAGCCTATTTTCGAGAAATTGAAAAAGTTGCTGATAAAAAAAATGTAACCGTATCAAAACTTATTCGTACCTACATTAAAGAGGGTATGAAAAGAGATAACGCAATTGATAGTCAAGAAGATAAAGATTTTAGAGTGGAATAACTACTTATCAAATCTTCTAAATGCATTTTCAGTAATGTGATTATATTCAACTCCACCTATGAACTGGTGGAGTTCTTTTTTTCCGGTGTAACTCATTGCTGACTTCAAATACGATTGAAAATTATCGACCCACCCTTCTACGGTATACTCAACCATTTGTTCTTTAACAATACCTTCTGAAGTTGTTAGTGTCTTTTTTCCCCAACCCATTTGGACTTCTTTGGTTGACATCCCCCTAAATGTTTTAAATAACGGTATATCAACATCAAACATTCTTTTAGTTTCTTGAGAAAATTGGTTTATAAGTTCATATCCACCAAGAGTAGAATCTCTGTGTTTTCTTGTTTCACCAGCACTTTCTAAACATTTATTTAAGATGGACCCCAACATCACAAAATCAGCACCAATAGCTAACGCTTTTATAATATCAGAATATTTTTTAAATCCACCGTCAGCAACAATTTTTGATAAGTTTGATTTACCATATTTTAATTTAATCCGTCTACATTCTTCAATCAATGATGCCATTGGATAACCAATACCCGTTTGAACCGTGGTTAAACATCCGTTACCATTTCCAATCCCGATTCGAATATAATCGATGGAATTTGATTTGACATATTCAAAGTAAGTATCGGGGTTAGCAATGTTTCCAACCATAAGTTTCATTTGGTCACCGTATTTATTTTTTGCATCAATAGAAATATTGTATAAATCTTTCATATGTCCGTTTGCAATATCAATAAGGACCAAAATTGGTTTTCCATTAGTTGACGACACGGTATTGTCAAGAAATATTCTTTCAAAATCTTCAATCCCATATGAAAAAAATCTATCATTATCCCACCAATCTTTATCTGGATGTTCGATTCTGGGAATCACGGGTACAATTCCTTGGTCTTTAAAATAATGGAAATTATCTAAACTGATAACCGTGTCCATTGGTGCGGTCATTAATGGCAACATACCATCAGTATATCTTACGTTTATTTCACTTCTTGAGCGAATGTCTGAAAATCTTGTTGGACAAATTAATATGTCATCAAAATCGAATAATTTCATTTTTGTTTTTTTTTAAAATATAAAAAAAGGTTAATAATTTACCAAACTAAAAAGTCAAAATATTTATTTGGTATGGTGAACAAAGAAATTGAAGAAAAAACGGTATTAAGAATTTTAAATAATATTTTATTGGAGGAGACATCCAAAGTAAGTAGAACGGATTATAATCGTGTACAATTTAAAATGGACGAGTTGGAATCCCAAATATTGGAAACAATAAAAGAGTTTAGAAAATTTGAGGATGCAATCCCTGACGGATTAAAAACATTAACAAACGGTCGATTAAAATCCATATACACCAATTTGGTTGAATCTCACAATACCTTAAAAACTTTGAAAGTTAAAGTTAAAAATCATAAAAAAATCAATCATCAACAATCAGTTGATGAGAAAACAAACAAGTAATTTATTTAATAATTTTACTTGCTAAATCTTTTCCTTCTTTTGTAAGAAAGAACATTTCTTCATTGTTCTCATTTTCTATTGAATCTATAATTCCTTTTTCTTTTAGAGAATTTAGAGTACCCAAAACAATTATTTCGTGCAGTAAATTTGAGACCTCTTCTTCTGAAAAGGAATCATAAACATACTCATCCTCGGATAATTGTCCGTCGATGAACTTTATTACCAATTTTTTACATATTAAATCAATAATTGAAGAATCAACTTCAAGTTCGTTTTCCTCGAAAAAATTGATATCTCCAAGTACCTCAACGAGTTCATTTGTTTTATCTACTACAATTTTGGGGTAGTTATTCATGGTCTTTTTATAAAGTATACAAATAAAAATTGATAAATCAAAATTTTACTTTACAATGTTCATGTTAATATATATTTTTTCTATAAAATTAGATATCTATGTCAAATAATGAAAAAATTTTCGTGCAAATTGCATCATATAGAGACCCCGAACTTCTACCAACGTTAAAAGACTGTTTGGATAACGCGGAAAACCCTGATAATTTGGTGTTTTCAATTGCGTGGCAACACTCAGAAGATGATGAATGGGATAATTTGGACGAATATAAAAATGACCCAAGATTTAAGATAATTGATATAAATTATAAAAGGTCAAAAGGTGTATGTTGGGCAAGAAATTTACTCCAACAACAGTATAATAATGAAAAATACACTCTTCAATTAGATTCTCACCACAGATTTACAAAAAATTGGGACACCGAATTAAAATTGGAACTAACGAGGTTGCAGGAAAAAGGTTACCCAAAACCGATGTTAACTGGTTATATTCCACATTATGAACCCGGTTCGGATTATAATAGTAGAGAAAGTGTTCCATGGAGAATGAATTTTGATAGATTTAGTCCTGATGGAAATATCCATTTTTTACCATCATCCATAGATGATTATAAAGAAAGAACAGAACCGGTTGGTGCCAGATTTTACTCCGCCCATTTTTGTTTTACGTTAGGTCAACACGCAATAGAAGTTCCTCATGACCCTGAATATTACTTCCATGGTGAGGAAATATCTGTTGCTGTTAGGTCATTTACGTGGGGTTATGACTTATTCCATTTACATAGAACGATAATTTGGCATTATTATACTCGAAGGGGTTCAATAAAACAATGGGATGATGACAAAGATTGGCCAAAGAGAAATGATTACTGTTATTACAAAAACAGAAAACTTTTTGGAATGGAAATCGACAACAATAATATAAATTGGGGTGATTATGGTTTTGGTTCACATAGAACATTAGAAGATTATGAAAAATATGCGGGTATTTCTTTTAAGAAAAGAGGTGTTCAACAATACACTCTTGACGAAAAATATCCACCGAACCCTGTCATTGAAAATCAAGAGGACTATGAAAACTCATTTTCAATTAGATTTAAACATTGTATCGATATCGGATATCACGATGTCCCATATGATGATTATACTTTTTGGGCGGTTGCATTTGAAGATGAAGAGGGTAATGAAATTTTTAGACAGGATGCAAATCCAAATGAAATAAAAAATATGAAAAATGATAAAGATGGATACTGTAAACTATGGAGAAGTTTCGAAACAACAAAAAGAGTTGCGAAATGGATTGTTTGGCCCCACTCCGCTGAACACGGATGGGGTGAGAGACTCGAAGGAAAACTCTAATTTAGATTTTAGTGTTGAAGTGGTAGAAATTACCCCAACACCAAAAGTATCGAAATTAGAAAGAATTTTGGTTCATCTACCTGCGTACAGAGAACCAGAATTAATTCCAACGATTAAAAGTGCGTTAGAAAATGCTGAATTTCCCGAAAGAATATGTTTTGGGATATGTAGACAATATCACCCTGAAGACGGTTTTGATAATGTTGATGATTATAGGAACGACCCAAGATTTAAAATCAAAGACATCGTGTACACCGAAGCAAAAGGTTTAGCATATGCTAGAGGTATCATCAACGATGAGTTACTAACAGATGAAGAATTTGTTTGTCAATTAGACTCACATCATAGATTTGATAAAAATTGGGACACTACGTTAATTGGTTGGTATCATGAATTAAAAAATGACGGTCATAATCCATTAATATGTGGTTATTTACCATATTACGACCCATTTAATGACCCCGAAAAACGTGTTCAAGAACCTTGGTTTTCAAGGGCGGAATGTTTTTATCCTCACGGAACCATTTTTATTAGACCAACAGGAGTAAGAGGTGGTTGGCAACATTTAACCAAACCATATCCAGCAAGATTTATTAGTGGTCACTTTTGCTTTGGTCCAAATAAATGGGCTAAAGAAGTTAGACACGACCCAAATATCTTTTTTGCTGGTGAAGAAATAAATTTATCTGTTAGAAGTTTTACATATGGATATGATTTGTTTCACCCACACAAAGTTGTTATTTGGCATGCAACAATGAGAGAAGAAAGAGCAGGAAAATTGGTTTGGGATGACCAACACAAAAGAGGTGAACCTATGTGGTGGAAACAACAAGAAGTTGGTCGTTCGAGGATAAGACAAATGTTAACAGGTGAAGATAATGGTCATGATTTGGGACCATATGGTTTAGGTACAGTAAGAACCGTTCGTGATTATGAAAAATATGCCGGTATTCACTTTAAAAATAGAGCGTTTCAAAAATGGACAATTGATGATAAACCACCACCAAACCCACAATTTGAAACAGAAGAAGAATGGGAAAATTCATTTACTCGCTCATTTTATTACTTAGTAACAATTAATAGAGAAGACTTACCTGAAAACGACTATGACTTTATTTTGGTTGCATATGATGATGAAAACGGGGAGTCGATATTTAGTAAGTACATTGACAATGGGCAACTAAAGAATTTTCTAACACATGGACATCAAATTCACTATGAAGAAATGTTTTATATTGAAAAAGAACCATCAAGAGTGGTATTTTGGGCTCATTCACCTGAAAGAGGTTGGGCCGAAAGAAAAGAAATAAAATTAAATAATAATGGCACATAAAGAACAAATATATTTTGTAAATAAAGTAAAAAAGAGATTTCCAAACTTTTTCATAAATAAAGAAGTTTTAGGTGTTGGTACGTTTAATGTTTGTGGGACCGAGAATATTTTTTTTAAAGATTGTAATTATAAGGGATTAGACATTGGACCCGGACCTGGTGTTGATATTATTTGCCCTGCACAAGAATATAATGCACCTGATTCAAGTTATGATACAATAATTTCGTGTGAGTGCTTTGAACATAATCCATATTATAAAGAAACAATTAAAAATATTGTGAGATTATTAAAATCAAACGGGTTATTTTTATTTACATGTGCAACTACAGGTAGACCGATTCATGGTGTAAAATCATTGGAATTAGAAAGTAAAAAAAAATTTGAGAATTGGGTAACAATGCCAAATGTTTTTTGTGAAAATTGGGATAATGATTACTACAAAAATTTAACCGAAAATGATATTAGGGATTGTATAAATATTGATGAAATATTTTCTTCATATGAATTTGAAGTGGAATTGAATCATTGTGATTTATACTTTTGGGGAATAAAAAAATAAAATATGAAAAAAATTACTTACGATACAATCAAATACCCCTTTAAAGAAATTATGTCTAAATTGTTTGGGTGTAGCAATTTATCTAAAATTCATCAAGAGAAAAATTTTGAAAAACTGATTAATGAATCAGTTAATGACACACATAAATTTCAACAATCTGAGTACCATCAAAAATTTTATAAAAATTTTGATTTAGTGAAACCCATCTATGAAAATTTATTGTTAAATATTATTAAACCTTTATATAGTGGTGAAAAAATAATTTATCAAAAAATACCGACTTTTAGATTACATTTTCCAAATGGATTTTCGGTAGGTATGTTTCATAAAGACAAAGAGCTAAGAGATTATGATTGGCATGAATCAATAAAAGAAAATAATTACTATTTACCTTTTGTGGATGCATATGATTCAAATACGATTTGGTATGAAACCGAAGAAGATAAAGGTGATTTTATTGCAATGAACTGCAATTATGGAGAAATAATACAATGGGACGGCACGAATTTAAAACATGGTAATAAAATCAATATCACAGATGACACAAGAATTAGTATAGATTTTAGAATAACTACTGAATCGTGTTTCATTAATAATGATAAAAAAACAAAAAATAAAAAAACAAACTTTACTTTAGGTGGGTATTATAATATAATATAATTTAAAAAAAATGTCTAATACTATAATTTATTGCCAAAAACACAACGGTAAAGACTTTAATTATTTTTTATATAATATTGCTTTATTTTTAGAAAAAAATTATAATTACGAAATTAATTTAGTTCATTCTGAAGAATTCATAAAAATAAAAGACATAGACACGAGAGTATTGGATTGTCAACTTGCAATATACTATAATGATGTAGATGTTTTAAAAGGTATCTGTTATGCAGATACCGACACACCATTAAGTAGTATTTTTTATACAAGGAATAATCCGAATGATTTATTTTTACACGCTCAAAATGGTAGTACTCAAATGTTTTATTGTGATAATATACAATTTGGTTTTGAATTTATCAATTATTTACCTGAAAAAGAGTTTATGAATTTTGATAATTACTATAACAGAAGATTATATCAAAAAAAATTAAAAGATAAACTAATTTTTAGAGGTAATTATGTAAATATGCCAAGAAATAGTGTATTATTTTTAAAAAATAATGAGTATTGTAATGTTGGAGGTCATATTACTGATTATTTTGATACATTGACAGAATATAAAGTAGGTTTATCAATACCCGGTTTAGGTGAATTGTGCCATAGAGACGTGGAATATATGGCAATTGGGATACCATTTATAAAGGTAGAATATGAAACCAAATGGGACCCAGAATTGATTCCAAATTATCATTATATTAGTATAGACAGAAAAGATGTCCCGTCTTTTTATACTGTTAAATGGGACGATGGGAGATTTGAAAATCTATATTCAGAGCATTGGCTTGAATGTGAAAGATTTGGAAGTGAAGAATTATCTAAACTATACATTAATAAATTTATGGAAGTTAAAGATAATTTAGAATTTTTAGATTTTATTTCAACAAACGCCAGAAAATATTATAATGATAATTTACATCCATTAAATAGAACACAAAAAATAATTAATTTATTAAAAATTTAAAAAAAATGAAAACAAAAATTATAACGTCGTATTATGCCTATCATTTCGGTGAACCATTTTGGGGACATAAAAATAGAGAAAGATGGTATATGTATTCTTTAATTTCACTTTGTAATATGGGTGAAACAATAATTTGTTATACCGATGAAAATGATAAAGGTTATAATCAATTACAAATCATTAAAGAAAAACATAAATTGGATAATTTAACCATAAAAATTTTTAAATTGTCCGATAACCCTTGGCAAGAAAAAATATATAAAATAAGAATGTTAGAAAAAAATTCTTATCTTAATAACCCATTAGATTGGAGATATGAATGCTCCTCACAAATTTATTGGTTAAAGTGGTATTTTATGAAAGAGGAATTTGAACCAAATATTAATCTTTATTGGATTGATTGTGGATTATCACACGGAGGATTATTTCCCAAATCAACTAATCCATATGCTGATAGTGAAAATTATATGAAACATTTTCCGGATGAAAATGGGGTAGATGTTGAATTTAGGTATTATCAGTTTACAAGGGCATTTAATCCTGAATTTGTGAAAAAAGTTAACAACTGGCACGATGGAAAAATAATAAATCTTTATAACAATACAAGTACTAACCAAAATTTCGGTAACTTTTTGAGATTTTTAAATTTAGAAAACACATTATCACAAACTTCTGTTATTATTTTTCCGGTTGCAGGTTTTTGGGGTGGTAATTCTAACTTAATACCTAAATATACAAGTGAATATTTTAAAATGATTGACAAAATATTAGAATTAGATAACTATATAGTCGCTGATGAAGAAATAATGACATATGTCAATACGATGCATTCAGATATGTTTAAAAATTGGGAATTCACCACTTTTTTTCATGAAGATTCGGGAAGTTTTAATCTAAATACTGATAAATCTTTTTCATTCTTTTTTAGAAAAGAATTAGAATAATAAAGTTTACTTTGTATTTAAAACACAGTACTTTTTAAAAAAAAAAACAATGTCAACAATATCTTTTTATGGTTCCCATAATGCCACGTATGTTTTAGAAGAAAATGGTAAAATATCGTTAGTTCTTGAAGTTGAAAGATTTTTAAATTCGAAAAATAGTGGAATGGCACAATACAAGTGTCCTAAAATAGAGGACCTTTTCTTTTTATCTAAGTTTATTCCAAATTATATTATGGAAAAACACAACATCAAAAAATTTGATAAATGTATTGCGTTAAACACTGATGTTATATATGATGGTCATCATGATTTGGCTCGTGAATTTATTGATGCCGAAATTTTTGAGGGGTCGCACCACCATCAAAGTCACGCCGCTGGTTGTTTTTATCAATCACCATTCGACGATGCGATTATTTTTTCGTTTGATGGTGGTGGTGATGACGGTAAGTTCAATATATACTTAGGAAACAGAGAAAATTCAGTAACATTAATTGAGTCAGTTATTAATCCAATAATAAATAACCCACACATAAAATACGATTTAGGGTTTCCTTTTATGGTATTTGGTCATTTTTTAAAAGATATAAAATATGAAGACCTTTCAATTGGTAATTTGGTTTATCCAGGAAAATTGATGGGTTTATCATCTTATGGTAAAGTTAGAAAAAAATGGGTTGAACATTTTATTTCATTTTACAAAAGCGACGTAAATGGTTTGAATTATATTGAAAGAATAAATGAATTAGGTGAAAAAATTGATGTTAAGTTTGACATAAATAATAGATTAGAAGGTGAATTATCGTATGATATTGCCGCAACTAATCAAAAAGCATTTGAAGAATGTTTTTTAGAAGTCGCTAAACCATATATTAAAAAATATTCAAATTTACCAATATGTATTGCCGGCGGTTGTGCATTAAATATCATTTTAAACACGAGAATAAAAAAAGAATTTAAAAGAGAAGTATTCATTGGTCCAAACCCTAATGATTGTGGAGTTGCATTAGGTATGTTATTACATACATTAAAACCAAAATATCAAGTTGATGTCACATACAGTGGAACTAAATTATTAGACTTAGAAACAATAGGTCATAAAATTCAAAATGAAAATTTTTTATATAAATCAAATGTTTTAGATTTAAATAAATTAAGTGATGATTTAATCAATGGTTCAATTGTTGGTGTTGCTCGAGGTAGGTCGGAACATGGACCCAGAGCATTAGGTAATAGAAGTATTTTATGTAATCCATCAATACCAAATATGAAAGACATTTTAAATGAAAAAGTAAAACACAGAGAATGGTACAGACCATTTGCACCTGTGGTTAGATTAGAAGATGTTTCTAAATATTTTGAATGGGAAGGTGAATCAAGATTTATGAGTTTTTGTCCAAAAGTAAAAAAGGAATGGAAAAAAAGTCTATCCGCAATAACCCACGTAGACGGAACTGCCAGGGTTCAAACAGTAACAAGAGAACAAAATGAATTTATTTATGATTTATTGACAATTTTTGATAAAAAAACAGGTATCGGGGTCTTACTTAATACTTCGTTTAATGTTGACGGAAAACCAATATTGTCTACGGTAAGTGATGCTTTTAAAATATTTAAAGAAAGCGAAATGAATGGATTAGTAATTGAAAATACATACTTTAAAAAATTTAACAATGAATGATTTTTATTTTATATATTATCCGATTGGTCCTGTGTTTATAAAAACAATGATGGTAACATTCAAATACATTCCAAAAGATACAAATGTGGTTGTGATGACAAACACACCTGAATTATTAAACAATGTAAATGTTGATTTCAATTTAATAATATTAGAT
>Ga0315906_10008700_pt1 | contig 12144 bp, 4 predicted proteins | sample LakEriMetagenome_4_FD_203526 | JGI IMG/M metagenome (GOLD analysis project Ga0315906, IMG submission 203526) | Freshwater fungal communities from buoy surface, Lake Erie, Ohio, United States - Buoy 2 MA122 | ecosystem: Environmental > Aquatic > Freshwater > Lake > Lake biofilm | place: USA: Lake... | reverse complement strand
GGACTGCCTCCCATCGGAACGGACGAGCCACTGGTCCGTGAATTCTTCCTGCACTTCGCCGCGACCGAGGCTCAGTGGGAACCGTGGACCGAATGGCTCCGGGACTCGTGGGTCAAACCCCTCTTCGCCGAAGCCAAGATCACCCAAGGTGCCGGGGAAACCGAACGCTGGACCTCCTTGCTGTCACCAGCGGCGTATCAGGCGCTCAAGGATCGGGTGGACATTGAATTTCCGGCCACCAATGCGCCGAGCATTCCGGTGGACCAAGAAGTCTCAGTGAGCGTGACCCTCAAGAACACGCCTCAGGTGATGGTCCGGCTCTTCGAGATCAACACCCTCGGCTACTTCCAGTCGCAAAAACGCCCCCTGAACACCGACCTCCCTCTCGATGGTTGGGTGGCCAACGCCGAGCAACGTCACGACGGAGAGTCTTCACCCTTCCTGCGGTACACACGGCCGTTTCGCTTTCCTGAACTTCAAGGGAAGCGGGGGGCCTGGATCGTCGAAATCATCGGCGGCGGACGCTCCTCCCGGGCCCTCATCCGACGCGGAGGTTTTTCGCTGCTGCAATCCAACGGGCCAGGCGGCGATCTGATCCAAGTCCTCGACGAGAACGCCCGCGTCGTCACCAACGCCGTCGCCTGGCTGGATGGTCGCAAGTGGGAAGCCGATCCCAAGGACGGCCGCATCCAAATCCCCTTCACCGCCACCCCAGGCCGACGCCCCATCGTCTTGTCGGATGCCGACGGGCGGTTGGCGTCCTTGGCCGAGTTCGAACACCATGCCGAGACCTATGAACTCGAGGCCCAGTTCCACCTGGATCCCGAGCAGTGTGTCGCCGGAAACGAAGCGGTGCTCGCCATGCGGTCTTCCTTGCGTATCGGAAATCAGGCGGCCACTCCGGAACTGCTTGCCGACGCCCGACTCACGCTGACCACCACCACCCTCGATGGCGTGAGTTCCAGCACGGAGATCGTACTCACTAATCTCTCCGCAGCCCGGGTGCTGACCCACGCCTTCCGGGTCCCCGAACGTCTCGGCCGGGTCACGGCCACCTTGCAGGGACGAGTGGATCCCATGGCCGGCGGCGACAAACGCGAGTTGAGTGCTTCCCGGAGCTGGGAAATCAACGGCATCGAATGGACCGCCCACATCAAGGATGCTTTCCTCCGGCGGAGCGGCGAACGCTATTGGGTGGAAGTCCGCGGCAAGAACGGGGAACCGGTTCCGGACCATGCCCTCCCGATGACCTTCCATCGCCGTGGTTTCAACAACACCGTCGAGATTTCCCTGCGGACCGACGCCCAGGGCCGCATCGATTTGGGGACGCTTGCGGAGATCACCCGACTGGAGGCGACCCCGGCTCCGGACCTCCGGCGCTCGTGGCCGCTGGAGACCTCCGCCCAGACGCGCCCACGAGAACTCCACGCCCGGGTCGGCCAGACCGTGCGCATCCCGTGGTCCCCGCAAGGACAGCCTGACGCCTGGTCGCTGCTCGAATTGCGCGGCGGGACTTTCGCCACCGATCGAACCACGGCGGTGCGGGCCTCCGGAAACGTGCTGGAGATCGCTGGACTAACGGCGGGCGACTACTCGCTGCGCCTGCGCGATCCCGAAGAGTCGGTGATCACCCTCCGCATCGGCGAAGGCGTGCCGGTGGCCGGTTGGTTGGTCGGCAAGAGCCGATCCTTGGAACTGCGTCCCCGGGAGCGGATTCATCTGGCATCGGCCACCCTCACTCCAGAAGGCGGAGCCGAAATTACCCTGCAAAACTGGAACCCGTTCACCCGTGTCCACGTGATGGCCAACCAATTCGTGCCCTCCAGGAACTTGTTCTCCAATTTGGGCGGCTTCACCCGATGGGGCGTCGGATCCAAGACCCCCGACTTTCTGCCCAACTTGTATTCCGGGGGTCGAGAAATCGGCGACGAGTACCGCTACATCCTGGATCGCCGCTACGCCACGAAGTACCCGGGCAATCGGTTGCCTCGGCCCGGCCTGCTGCTCAATCCCTGGGACAAGCGCTCTACCGACTCGGAGGCGCTACCGGTCGCCGATGGGGCCGCACCACTCGCCTCCGCAGGCAGCCTGGCAGGCATGGCGCAAATGGCCGACATGCTGTCGCGGAGTGAGCTGGCCTCGGCCCAACCCTCTCTGGATTCAAACTGGGATTTTCTGGCCGCGGCGTCCCCGGCCTTTTTCAACCTCATCCCGGATGCCGCTGGCAAAATCCGCTTGCCAGCGAGCGCTCTCAGGGACGGATCACTCATCCAAGTGTATGTGGAAGACGCCACCGATGCCGCGTGGGTGACGGTTGCCCGGGCCGAAAAACCCCTCGCCCTTCAAGATCAGCGCCTGAGCCGAGTGTTGGAGGCACCCGGCGGCTCGACGGAAGTCCGGGATGCCCAAGGGTTGGTCCGCGGACAAACCCTGACGCTGTCGGATATTCGAAACAGCCAGTGGGAAGCCTACGACACCGTGGAATCGGTGTTCCGCCTGCTGAGGACGCTCCATCCCGATCCGCAGTTGGCCCGCTTCGATTGGCTGATGCGTTGGTCGTCGCTGACATCCGATGAGCGACGCTCCCGGTACTCGGAGTTCGCCTGCCATGAGGTGAATCTCTTCCTGCAGCGGAAAGATCCCGCCTTCTTCGAGTCGGTCATCCGACCTCACTTGGCCAACAAGCGGGCGCGCACCTTCATTGATGACTACCTGCTGGGGGCCGATCTAAAAGCGTATCGGGAACCCCGGGCCTACGGGCGGCTCAATCTGGTTGAGAAAACCCTGTTGGCCAGTCGACTGGACGGCGAGGCCGCTGCCACAGCACGCCATTTGCAAGAGCTCTGGGAACTGCAACCCATCGACCCCCTCGAAACCCAGCGGTTCGAAACCGCCTTGAACGGCCGGGCCTTGGAGGCTTCCGGCGGCGTGGGCGGCGGCGCCGGACGCGGGCTCAAGAACCAAGCCTCCGCCGCACCCAGCCCAGCGATGTTCGATTCACTCACAACCGAGTCGGCGTCGATTTCGAGAGCCGGTCTTCAGGCCAGTCGGAATCAGCCGGTTCCAGCCGCGGCCCGATCGATGATGCGGATGGCCGAGGATGCTCCGCTGGACAAATCAGCCCGCCGGTCCATGGACCGAAAAGCCCCCGCCTTGGCCAAGATGAAGGCTTCCAAGCCCCAGGGCGTGGCGTTGGGCCTAGAGGTAGACACAGCTCGCAGCCTCCGCGCTCGTTCGGCCGCCTCCGGGTATTACCGTTCCCCCGGGCCTGCCAAGGAATGGGCGGAGAATCAGTACTACCGGTTGCCCCTCGAGGCCCAAGGCCCCGACCTGATCCCAGTCTCGGGTTTCTGGCGCGACTTTGCCGCACGAGATCCAAAAGTCCCTTTCCTCTCGCCGCGCATTCTCGAGGCCCACCACAACCTCAGCGAAATCCTGCTGGCCTTGGCAGTTCTCGACCTACCCCTACAAACCACCAACGTCCCCACGATCCGCAACGAGGGAAGTTCCCGAACCCTCACCGCCAACGGGCACTTGCTCATTTTTGTCCGTGAAGTGAGGCCAGCGAGCGCGAGCTCCTCGAATGCCACGGGACCTGAATTGCTCGTCAGCGAGCGTTTCTTCCGACTGGATGACCGCTACCTGATTGAGGGACAAGAACGCTACGACAAGTTCGTCAACGACGAGTTCCTGCCCGGCGTGGCGTATGGCGCTCAAGTCGTGATCAGCAATCCGGGTTCGTCCCCAGTGAAGGCGGACGTGTTGACCCAAATTCCGCTGGGTTCCATGCCCCTCCAGAGAGGTCGGGCCACCCACAGCCAACCCGTCCGGCTGGAGCCTTATTCCACGCTGAAAGTGGAGTACTACTTCTATTTCCCCAGCCATCCGGCGCAGCCCACGAATTACGCCCACGCGCCCGCGATCTTGACGCTGGATGGGAAGGCGCTCGCTCAAGCCAAGGCCCAGTCCTTCCAAGTGGTGCGTCAGTTGTCCGTGCGAGACACCCGATCCTGGGAATATCTCTCGCAGCAAGGTTCCGAGGCGGAAGTCCTGGCCTTCTTGTCGACCAACAACCTGGCCCGACTGAATCTCGAACGCGTGGCGTGGCGGGTCGCCAAGAGCCCGGAGTTTTTCCGGCGTCTCACGGGATTCCTCTCGGATCACCATGTCTGGAGCGAACCCATCGCCCGATACGCCGTGGTGCACAACGACACGGGTGTGCTCCGCGAATGGCTGCGGCATCGGGAGGATTTTCTGTCCCAATGCGGACCCTGGCTGGACTCACCGATCTTGCGCATCGACCCCATCGAGCAACGCACCTACGAACACCTCGAATATTCCCCGCTCATCAATGCCCGAGCACACCCGGTCGGATCCCGGCGGCGAATCGCCAACACCGTGTTCCGGGAGCAGTACCTGCGCTATCTGCGGGTGCTGGCCTTCCAGCCCCGACTGGCAGCCGACGACGAGTTGGCGGTGGCCTACTACTTGTTCCTTCAAGATCGGGTGAGCGAAGGGCTGTCCCGTCTGGCACGGGTGCGACCGACGGAGGTTCGCACTCGGATCCAATACGACTACCTAAAGGCCTGGTCCCAGGTGTACGAAGAGAAGCTCTCCGAGGCCCGCAAGATTGCCCGGGGTTACGAATCCTATCCGGTGCCACGCTGGCGTGGGCTTTTTGCGGACCTGACCCGCCACCTCGACGAAGCCGAAGGCAAGACGGTCGCTACCAAACCGGCTCCCGGAACGCCCAGCGGATCCCCCTCCGATGCGCAAACCGCCGCGGCGGCGGCCCAACGCGAGGCCTCCTTTGACCTCCAGGTGGAGAACCGCACCGTTTCCCTCACCTGGAAAGGATTGTCATCGGTCACGGTGAATTACTTCCGCATGGACCCCGAATTCCTCTTCAGCCGGAATCCCTTCGCCGACCGGGACGGAGACGAACCCAGCATCCTCCAACCGACACTCTCCACGGTCGTTCCATTGCCAGCCGGCAAGAACGCTCTGGAGTTGCCCATCCCCGCTGCCCTGGCCAAAGACCATGTGGTGGTGGAAGTCTTGGGTGGTGGCCGTCGCAAGGCCCGGATGCACCACGCCCACACCTTCCGCCTTCAGATGGCGGAAAACGAAGGCTCCTTGGAAATCCGCGATCCGACCGGAAACCGCCCGGTCCCCAAGGCCTATGTGAAGGTCTACGGTCGGCTGGACCATGGCGGCATCCGCTTCGTCAAAGATGGTTATACGGACCTCCGGGGCCGCTTTGACTACATCGGGCTCAACGAATCCACGACCCCGTCCCCGGAACCGCGGGTGAGCGGACTGAGCTCAGGCTCCGAGTCGAGCGGTCTGGATCATCCGAACCTCGCTCCCAATGAAGGTCCCCGCATCCGCCGTCTGGCCGTACTCGTGCTCAGTGAAGCCCACGGAGCGGCCGTGCGTGAAGTGGATGCACCGGCGCGCTGATCACTCCGGCCGTTTGCCGGGACGGATGCGCACAAGCGCCTTGGCCACGGGCCCGACCCCCGGGGGCGGGCCGTCCTTTCGCGCCAATTCCATGAAGCGGGATTGAGAGCGTCGGGCACCCGCTGTCTGCACCTGCGGGGATCGCCGGTAAGTCCCATCGGGCTGCAACTGGCGCACCTTGGCCACGTCCTGGAGAGACCCCAGAAGGATCTCCTGGAGGATCCGGTCCCGGATCCGACCGTCGAGAATGGGGAAGGCCAACTCGATGCGTTTGAAGAAGTTCCGGGGCATCCAGTCGGCGCTGGTCACGAAGACCGAGGGATTGCCGGCGTTTTCAAAACTCCAAATGCGGCTGTGTTCGAGGAACCGGTCGATGATGCTGTGCACCCGGATGCGTTCGCTCTGACCGGCCACACCGGGACGCAGGCAGCAAATGCCCCGGATGATCAAGTCGATCTCCACCCCGGCTTGGGAGGCTTCGTACAGCGAACGGATGGTCTCGTCGTCCACCAGGGCGTTCATCTTGGCCACGATCTTCGCCGGGAGACCTGCCCGTGCGTGGTCCGCCTCACGACGGATCAATGTCTGGACGCGCTCGTGCAACTCGAAGGGCGCCAACACCAATTGCCGCGTGGGTCGAAACTGGCAAACCCCTGTGAGCAAGTTGAAGAGCGTGGTGGCATCTTCCCCGACATCCGGGCGGCAGGTCAGCAGGCTGAGGTCGGTGTACAGTCGGGCAGTCGACGGGTTGTAATTGCCGGTGCCCAAATGGACATAGCGACGGAGCCCGTCGTCATCCCGCCGGACGACCAGACACACCTTGGCGTGCACCTTGTAGCCCACCACGCCATAGACCACATGGACGCCGGCTTCCTCGAGGCGCCGGGACCAGGCGATATTGTTGGCCTCGTCGAATCGCGCCTTCAACTCCACGACCACGGTGACCTGCTTGCCGTTCTTCACCGCATCCATCAGAGCACCCACGATGCGGCGATCACCGCCGGTGCGGTAGAGGGTCTGTTTGATGGCCAGCACGCGCGGATCAGCGGCGGCCTGCTGGAGGAAGTGCAACACCCCGTCGAAACTCTCGTACGGGTGGTGCAACAGAAGATCCCCTTTCCGGAGATTCTCAAAGACATCCACCCCTTCGCGCAGGGGTTCCACGACGGGTGCCACAAACGGGGGGTCCCGCAGTTCCGGGGAGTGATCCCCCTCCAGAATGGCCATGAGCCGACCCGGTGCGATCGGACCCTCGATGGCGTAAAGGTCATGGACCTCGAGCCCCAGGGTGGTCAGGAGTTCGCGACGGATGGTTTCGGGGCAATCGGATGAGACCTCCAGGCGAACCGCTTCGCCTTTCCGACGATTGTGCAACTCAGCCTCCACGGCCATGCGCACGTTGGAGACTTCCTCCTCGTCGATGTAGAGTTCGCTGTTGCGGGTGACGCGGAACGACCACCAAGCCTCCACCTGGGTGACACCGAAGAGACCGGCCAAATTGGCTCCGATGAGATCGGACAGGAACACCGAGTCCCGTTGCCCGTCTGGGCGGGGCAATCTCACCAGGTGGGGCAACACGCGAGGCACCTGAACGATGGCCAGACGGGTGGCTCCCGGATCACGGCCATCCGGAGTGCGAATCCGCGTGATGAGGTTCAGCGACTTGTTGAGCAACTGCGGGAACGGATGGGAGGGGTCTACGGCCAGCGGTGTCAGCACCGGATAGACCTTGTCCTGGTAGTAGGCCGCCAACCATTGCCGGTCCGACTCGCCCAGCAGCCCCGGCTTCAGGAAGCGGAAACCCTGGGCCTCCAGCGCCGGAGCCAAATCTTGGGACCAGCATCGATCGGCATCCCGCACGAGTGTCCGGACTCGCTGGGTCACCACCCGCAGACAGTCGCTGGCCGTGAGACCATCGGGCATACGCTGCCCCCCCTCCGACTCGATGTGCTGCTTGAGCCCGGCGACGCGGACCTCGAAGAATTCATCCAAGTTGGAATGGGTGATCCCGAGGAATTTGACCCGCTCCAGCAATGGGACTGAGGAATCCAAGGCCTCGTCCAGAACCCGCTGGTTGAACTCCAGCCATGAAAGTTCGCGATTGAAAACGCTACCCGAAACCCACCGGGACGGCGGGTTCGGCAAGGCTTGCGGAGTTTTTGGAGATTTGCCCGCGGTGGGGGGGTGCTTACGGGCCATGGGTCAAGCGATGGCATAGAATAACCCGGACACCCCCCTTGTCGACAGTGACGTTTGAGCAACACAGCCCCCAGGGACGACCGGTTCAGGGACCAGATGGACTCAAGCAGAAGAACTCAGGACAATACCCTCAGCCGAACGAAAGGCCGGTTAGAGACCGCGCGCCTTCTTCTTGTCGTCGCGCATCTTCTCGACGGTCGCGGCTGGCATGTAGCAAGCGGCTGCCACATCAGCAAACCGGTTCCAATCGAGCGAAAAACGATCCAAGCCCAAACCCAAATTATCGAAATACAGGCTGCCATTGAGTGTCCGGATCTTCATTCCTCGGAACAGGTTCTGGCGAGTGACGACAAAGAACAAGGCATGGGCTACCGCCAAATCCTCAACCGTCGGCATCAAGGCTTCTCCCTCTTCAAACTTCCGCCGGAGAAAGAGTTTTTGGTCCGCCAACGTTCGGTTCTGGCTTTCGTCGACGCAACCGTCGATCGCCAACCGGGTCTCCGCGGGCCTTCCCTCGGTGAAGGAAGTCATGCCGAGCCAAACCTTGTACCGGTTCGGGAACACGTAGTTCCGCTTGTCTAGCTTGGAGTAAATCGCTTGCGCTTCCTCAAGAATGCGAATCCGCGGCACGCTGGCAGGAATCACAAAGAAGATCTCATGGGGACCCAGGATCTCCACCTGATACTTGGCCCCAAACGACTCGCGAGCCGGCAACTTGGCCTGAATGTCTTTCAACGCACGCTCTTCAGCGCGGATCTGATCTTTGATGACATTCAGCGTGGCATACTCTTCGGGCGTATTAGCGATGGCGAAAATGGTATTGTAGTCTTCCGTCAAGGATTCCAACCGACTCTTGGCTTCCTCGTACTGCAACAGGATTTCCGATTCGGAGCTCATAGGGTCACCACGCTCTCGGGCAACTGAGCCCATTTCGCGTTCGATTCCATCGGTGAGACCTCTGGGCAAGCACGGAAAACTCGCGAATTGGCGAGGGTGGTGTTGGGATAATTCATTTCTACACAGAGGAAACTGACGTAAGCCCGCTGACCCGGACCATGCTTTCGGACGATTTTCCGCAACAGAATTCAAACATTTTTGATGTTTGAAATCAGATAGAACCTTTTTTTAGGATCAAAGACTGCGATTGGCAACCATTCCATGTTAATTTTTAATGATGCTATGCGATCCCGTTGGTAGGCCGGCCCCGGCTATGGGCAAGTATCGGCAGCCCAAAGGCATCACTTGAGCACAATCCTGAAGATCTGAACTGGAGAGAGGGCACCCGGTTTGCCGCGTAGACCAAGAGCTCCCCCCGGGTTTGGCGGGCTTTCGCTCATCAGGCCTCTCACTGCAACGACCAACGACTTCTCGAACCTGCAAGGGATGCTACACCCTCGATCGGGGATCCTGGAGCCCGAGCCTCAGTGGGAACGACGCCGGGAAAACCCTTCTCAGCCGACGACTTGATAGACACGACCCCGTGCAATTTGCAGCGAGAGGACACCGTGACTGAAGCAGCGGACAGAGACTCGAAACTTGGAGAGGAAACTCAGCAAAAAGCAGCAGCGGGCTTTGGGGTGACACACGGATTACACCGCCAAAGCCCGCCGGCCCATCCCCACACGGGGATGAAAGTGGCAGCGGTTTGACAATCCCTCTGCGAGGGATGAAGACGAACCGGGGGAGAACAGATCTCTGGATAAGGCTTTCCGACAAGCTCGGTCAAGCCTCTCTTTTCAGACAGTAAACCCTCGAGGCAAACCTAGCGAAACCAAAGCGCGGGTTCAAATGAGGATGCGTGAATTTCTGGTGTCGGCAACCTGCGGTAGCGCGAGTGAACAGTCCACACGATGGAATGCTTTCCCGAGGAGCCTCACGCGACCCAACACTCAACATCAGCAACAGCCTCGCTCTCTGAATCTTCCGTCTAGGATTGGGGCTCGAGGAGCGAAGTTCCAAGAATGCTTCTTTGCTTTCAACGCCGATCCCAGCGGGCCTGCATCTCGGACGGGCTCAGCCGTTCGACAGCCTGCGAGATCATCCACTCATGGCCGTCTGGATCGCGGAGCAAGCCACACCGGTGCCCGTGAAAGTGGGTTTTGAGAGGCTGCAACACCACCATTCCGGCACTGACACATCGTGCAGTGAGGGCATCCGCATCCGAGACGAAGAGACAAAGGCGAACCCTCGGTCGCAGCGATGACATCCCGGACACTGCGGGCTGGCTCAGGGCTTCTTCTTCCAGCAAGAGCAGTGGCCCGGCGGGCAGTCGGATTTCCAGATGCGCCCATCGACCCGTGGCAGGATCCACCAAGTGATAGAGTTCTTCAGCCCCGAAGGCCGTCGAGTAGCACCGCAAGGCCTTTGGGGCATCGGCCACGCTGAGAACCGGAGCCAGCGGGGGGTACTCGGAGGGTTGATCGCGAGGCATGGAAAGCGGGATGACCCCTCGATCGGGACCGCTGGACAGATCTGACCAGCGTCCCGGACCCGAGCCGGAGGCGGAGGTCAGTGGTACTCTTGGATTGTTTTGACCGAGTAACCCTGACGTTGGAGGGCTGCGATGCCCAACGCGGCCGCCTTGGCCCCGCTGATGGTGGTCATGATCGGGGTGCCTGTGATGACGGCAGTGGTCCGGATACGAACCTCATCTTCACGGGGGGCGGCCCCACTGGGCGTGTTGATCACGAGCTGAATCTCTTTGTTCTTCAGGAGATCCACGATGTTGGGGCGGCCCTGGAGAACCTTGAGGGTGCGCGCCACCTTGAGTCCGGCTGCTTCGAGTCGCGCAGCGGTGCCATCGGTGGCCACCAGTTCAAAGCCCAAGGCCAGGTAGCTTTGAGCCACTTCCACGAGGTCCTTCTTGTGGGCATCGGCGATCGAGATGAACACCTTCCCGCTCAGCGGCAGCGGGGAATTGGCTGCCATCTGGGCTTTGGCGTAAGCGACGCCCAGATCGCTGTCTAGGCCCATGACTTCGCCAGTGGAACGCATTTCGGGGGACAGCAAGATGTCTTGCCCCAGGAACTTGTTAAACGGGAAGACCGATTCCTTGACGGCCCAGTATTTCGGCCATTCTTCGGCGGTGAAGCCCACTTCTTGAAGGGTTTTGCCCGCCATGACCTTCGCCGCCAGCTTGGCCAGCGGCCGTCCGATGGCTTTGCTGACGAAAGGCACAGTGCGGGAGGCCCGGGGATTGACCTCAAGCACGTAGACCACTTCGTCTTTCACGGCATACTGGACATTCATCAGGCCGCTGACCCTCAACTCACGGGCCATGGCATGGGTGTACTCGCGGATGGTCTCCAAGACCTTGGAGGACAGGGTGTGGGGCGGCAGCACCATCGCGGCATCACCCGAATGGACACCGGCGAACTCGATGTGCTCGAGGATGCCACCGATGACGATGGTGCCCTGTTTGGGATCGGAGAAGTTGCCCACGTCGGCGATGCAGTCGACATCGACCTCGGTGGCGTCCTCCAGGAATTTGTCCACCAACACAGGGCGCTCGGGGGATGCTTCCACGGCGAACTTCATGTAATGGGTCAGCTCGGCGTCGGAGTAGACAATTTGCATGGCGCGGCCACCGAGGACGAAGCTGGGGCGTACCAGCACCGGATACCCCAGGCGATGACTGGCCTGCAGGGCTTCCTCAGCGTTGGTGGCCAATCCGTTGGGGGGCTGCGGGATCTCCAGCTTGTTCAGCATGGCCGCGAAGAGCTTGCGGTCCTCGGCGATCTCGATGCTCTCGGGCGATGTGCCGATGATGTTGACGCCGTTTTTCTTGAGACCCAGGGCGAGGTTCAGCGGGGTCTGACCGCCGAATTGCGCAATGGCCCCGGAGCAGCCTTCCCGCTCGTAGATGTGGAGGACGTCCTCAAGGGTCAGGGGTTCGAAGAACAGTTTGTCACTGGTGTCGTAATCGGTGGAGACGGTCTCTGGGTTGGAGTTGACCATCAAGGTCTCGAAGCCGTCTTCCTTGAGGGCGAAGGCGGCGTGCACGCAGCAGTAGTCGAACTCGATGCCCTGACCGATGCGGTTGGGGCCACCACCCAGGATCATGATCTTCTTCTTGGCCGAGGGTGTGACCTCGTCATCGCCACGGTCATAGGTGGAGTAGTAATAGGGCGTGTAGGCCTCGAACTCGGCCGCGCAGGTATCGACCAACCGGTAGCTGGGCACCAATCCCTGTTTCTTGCGCTCGGCCCGCACGTCGTCTTCGGTTCTCCCGGTGAGATGGGCGATCTGGCGGTCGGAGAAGCCGAGGGATTTGGCGCGTTGCAGGAGTTCAGGTTTCATCGATGGACGCAAAACAGAGGGAGCAAACCGGAGTCGGCCTCCGGTGTCGAGTCTGCACGGGACTGGGGACGCGAGTTCGAGAAAAGATCAGGCGTGGGGATCGCAAGAAAGGCTCTGTGGGATGGGCCCAAGTGCCAGGGGACTGGTAAGGCACGTCGGTCGCGGGGGGGGCTCCGCGGGGTG
>Ga0315906_10008698_pt1 | contig 12145 bp, 9 predicted proteins | sample LakEriMetagenome_4_FD_203526 | JGI IMG/M metagenome (GOLD analysis project Ga0315906, IMG submission 203526) | Freshwater fungal communities from buoy surface, Lake Erie, Ohio, United States - Buoy 2 MA122 | ecosystem: Environmental > Aquatic > Freshwater > Lake > Lake biofilm | place: USA: Lake... | reverse complement strand
TGCATGTCGAGTGCCGAGAGCTCGCGACCTGTCGTGAGTCGGACGGTGCGCTTGCCCGTGATGTCGTGGCTCATCTCCCGGATGGCTCGAATGGGGTTCTCGAGGCTCATGTCGCGCATCACCACGCCGGCTTCCAGCATCCGAAGCACGAGATCGGCCGAACCGACCTTGAGCAGTGTGGTGGTCTCACTCATGTTGCTGTCGCCGACGATGACGTGCAGTCGTCGGTAACGATCGGCATCGGCATGCGGCTCGTCACGGGTGTTGATGATCGGACGCGACCGCGTCGTGGCGCTGGAGACGCCCTCCCACATGTGATCGGCGCGCTGGCTCAGGCAGTAGACGGCACCGCGGGGCGTCTGAAGCACCTTGCCGGCACCCACGATCAGCTGACGCGAGATGAGGAAGGGGATGAACCGGTCGGCGAGGTGGGTGAACTCCCCCTCCCGTTCGACGAGATAGTTCTCGTGGCATCCGTAGGAGTTTCCGGCCGAGTCGGTGTTGTTCTTGAACAGGTAGATGTCACCGCGGATGCCGTCGTCGAGAAGTCGCTGCTGGGCCTCATGGACCAGGCCCTCCAGGATCCGCTCACCAGCGCGGTCGTGGGCGATCAGCTGAGGGACGCTGTCGCACTCGGCTGTCGCGTACTCCGGGTGGCTTCCTACGTCGAGGTAGAGCCGGGAGCCGTTGGTGAGGAAGACGTTGCTGCTCCTCCCCCAGGCGACGACCCGCCGGAACAGGTAGCGGGCAACTTCATCGGGACTGAGCCGACGCTGGCCATTGAACGTGCAGGTGACGCCGTACTCGGTCTCGATCCCGAAGATCCTGCGGTCCATGTTCCTACGCTAGGCGCTCGGGCCGGATCCCACCCGCCAACGCCGCCCGCGCGATCAGGAGCCGCCGCCGATGATCTCCGTGAGGCGTCCATTGTCGAGTCTCACGAATGTCCGCCGGGGACGGGATCGATCCAGGATCGCAACCTCGAGCTGAGCGGTACCCAGGACCCTGGGTTGATCGTCGCCGAACTCGCCGAGTGCATCGATGGCCAGCCTCAGCGCCTCAGCCAGCGGCAGGCCGGGTCGCCAGCGGTCACCGAGTGCGGTGTTGATCCGCTCGGACGACCCTCCCATGGCCACATAGCCGTGCTCGTCAGAGACGGAACCGTCGAACATCAGGCGGTAGAGCTGGTCTTCGTCGGGTGACTCACCCACCTCCGCGACCACGAGCTCGACCTCGAAGGGCTTCGCGGTCTCGGTGAAGATCGTTCCGAGGGTCTGGGCGTAGGCGTTGGCCAGGCTCCGACCAGTGACGTCGGAGCGGTCATAGGAGTAGCCACGCATGTCAGCGAGGCGGACCCCGGCGACTCGGAGGCTCTCGAACTCGTTGTACTTGCCCACCGCAGCGAAGCCAACGCGGTCGTACAGCTCACTGATCTTGTGCAGGGCACGTGAGGGGTTCTCGGCAATGAATGCGATGCCCTCGTCGTACTGCAGGACGACCACGCTGCGACCCCGGGCGATGCCCTTGCGGGCAAAGTCGGCCTTGTCGCGCATGATCTGCTCGGGTGACACATAGAACGGCACCGACATGTCAGCCTCCCACCTGTCGGCCACCGTCGGGATCCGTACGCCTCTGCAGCAGCATCTCGTCAACGATCGGGCCCACTTCGTCCTCAGGCAGGATTCGAGATCCCGAGGGTGTGACGACGGCGACCACCGGGTAGATGCCTCGTGCGACATCCGGCCCACCGGTGGCGCTGTCGTCGTCGGCGGCGTCGTACAGCGCCTCCAGTGCTGCGCGTACGCCGGCGCGGGTGTCAGCATCGCGGCGGTAGAGCTTCTTCAGCGAACCGCGAGCGAAGGTCGAGCCGGAGCCCACAGCATGGAAGTCGTGCTCTTCGTACCGTCCGCCGGTGACGTCGTACGAGAAGATCCGTCCGCGGGCTCGCAGGGGGTCGTAACCGGCAAGGAGTGGAACCACGACGAGTCCTTGCATGGCGAGCCCGAGTTGCCCGCGGAGCATCGTGGCGAGTCTGTTCGCCTTGCCATCGAGTGACAGCGGTACGCCCTCGATCTTCTCGTAGTGCTCCAGTTCAACCTGGTATAGGCGGACCAGCTCCACCGCCAGTCCGGCCGTGCCCGCGATGCCGATGACGCTGAGATCATCCGCAGCGAACACCTTCTCGATGTCGTGCTGGGCGATGAGATTGCCCATCGTGGCGCGACGGTCTCCGGCCATGACGGCACCCTCACCCGTGCGCAGGGCAACGATGGTCGTGCCGTGGGGTGCCGTATGCGAGGCTCCCTGAGCTCCGTGTGTCCCAGAAGCCGGTGCGGGGAGACGATCGGGGTGAAGGGCCTGGAGGAAGTCGACGAAGGATGCCGAGCCGGTGAGTCCGTAGGCGCTCGGCAGCCCCGTGGAGGAGTTCACTGACCACCCTTCTGGACGAAGGACTTGACGAAGTCCTCGGCATTCTCCTCGAGCACATCGTCGATCTCGTCGAGGATGGCGTCGACGTCGGCATCGAGATCGGAGGGTGCTGCCGTCGAGGCTGTAGTCGGCTCCTCGGTCTCCTCAACCTGTCGGCCACGACGGTGCTCAGACGTCTCTCTCTGTGCCATCAGCCTCTCCTCTGTCTGGTCGTCCTCTACGTGGCGGCCGCGAGTAGTCGCAGGCTACCGCGAGTCGCGCATCAGGCTGCCGACGAGTGCCTCCGCGTCCGCTGAACCCTCCAGGAGCCCGTGTACGTGCTCGTGAGTGCCCCGGAGCGGGTCGATCATGGGCACCCGCAGAAGTGCCTCGCGACCGGGGAGATCGAAGACCAGCGAGTCCCACGAGGCCGCCGCCACGGATTCTGGGAACCGACGGATGCACTCTCCGCGAAAGTACGCGCGGGTGTCAGTGGGAGCGCTGGTGATCGCGTCGGTGACGGTGACGTCATCGAACATGCGGGCGAGACGTCCCCTCTGCTCGAGCTTGGCCGCGAGGCCCTTGTCCGGACGCAGGTCGGAGTACTGCAGGTCGATCAGTTGCAGCCGGGGCGAGGACCAGTCCAGCGACTCGCGATGCCGGAAGCCGTCGATGAGGGTGCGCTTGGCCACCCAGTCGATGCGGTCCGCACAGACCGCCGGGTCCCTGTCGAGGTCGTCAATGATCGTGCTCCACTTGTCAAGCACATCGCGGGTCTGAGCATCGGGGTCGACGCAGAAGTCCGTGGCCCTCGCATGAAACTCCCGCTGGATGTCCAGTGCCGTCATCCGGCGGCCGTCCGCGAGGGTGACGAGGTGGCTGAGCTGAGTGTCATGCGAGACCTGGTGCATCTCGCGAACGGGGTTCTGCGGCCACAGGTCGAGGTCGTTCAGCGCACCCGCCTCCAGCAGGGCGAGCACCAGTGAGGTCGTGCCCATCTTCAGGTACGTGGCGGTGTCGCTCATGTTGGCATCACCCACGATGACGTGGAGACGCCTGTAGCGCTCGGGATCGGCGTGTGGCTCGTCGCGGGTGTTGATGATCGGGCGCTTCAGGGTCGTCTCCAGACCGACCTCGACCTCAAAGAAGTCCGCGCGCTGGCTCAACTGGTAGGCAAGGCGTCGGCCGTCCTGGCCGATGCCGAGGCGTCCCGCACCCGTGAACACCTGACGAGTGATGAAGAAGGGAGTCAGGTGCCGGACGATCTCGGCAAAGGGGGTTCGGCGGTCCATGAGGTAGTTCTCATGGCAGCCGTAGGAGGCTCCCTTGTTGTCGGTGTTGTTCTTGTAGAGAACGATCGGGTGGCTCTCGGGCTCCTTGGCCACGAGTGCCATGGCGATGCGCATGATCTCCACGCCGGCTCTGTCCCAGAGCACGGCATCGCGTGGGTTGGTCACCTCCGGCGTGGACAGCTCCGGATGCGCGTGGTCCACATACAGTCGTGAGCCGTTCGTGAGCACCACGTTGGCCATCGCCGGGTCATCGGTCAGCTGGCTGGGGTCGGCCTCGGCGCGGGACATGTCGTATCCGCGGGCATCGCGCAGGGGGCTCTCCAGGGCGTAGTCCCATCCGCCGGGTCGCTGGCCTGTCGGCACGACATGCCGGGCGTAGGCGTTGACGATGCGCGAGCTGGACACCGTGGGGTTGATGGTGGGGTGACGAGGGATCGAGATCCCGTACTCGGTCTCGATGCCCATCACGCGATGGACGGACATCTAGAGGTACTGCCCCGTGTTTGCGACATTCTCGATGGAGCGTCCGGGCTCGGAGCCCTTCTTGCCCTTGACCAGTGTGCGGATGAAGACGATCCGCTCGCCCTTCTTGCCGGAGATGCGCGCCCAGTCGTCGGGATTCGTGGTGTTGGGGAGATCCTCGTTCTCCCGGAACTCGTCGAGGCAGGCTGACAGCAGGTGCTGGATGCGAATGCCCTTGTCCCCCGTCTCGAGGAAGTCCTTGATGGCGCTCTTCTTGGCGCGGGCCACGATGTTCTCGATCATGGCTCCGGAGTTGAAGTCCTTGAAGTACAGGATCTCCTTGTCCCCATTGGCGTAGGTGACCTCGAGGAACATATTGTCCTCGGACTCGGCGTACATGGTCTCGACAGCCCGGGTGATCATGGCCGCACACGCGATCTCGGGATCATTGCTGTGCTCGGCAAGATCGTCTGGGTGGATCGGCAATGCAGGCACGAGGTACTTGGTGAAGATGTCGTTCGCCGACTCCGCGTCCGGTCGCTCGATCTTGATCTTCACGTCGAGGCGCCCCGGACGCAGGATTGCGGGGTCGATCATGTCCTCGCGGTTGGATGCCCCGATGACGATCACGTTCTCGAGGCTCTCGACTCCGTCGATCTCGCTCAGCAACTGAGGGACGATGGTGTTCTCCACGTCGCTCGACACGCCCGTTCCACGGGTTCGGAACAGAGAGTCCATCTCGTCGAAGAAGACGATGACGGGCATGCCCTCAGAGGCCTTCTCGCGGGCCCGCTGGAACACCAGGCGGATGTGCCGCTCGGTCTCGCCCACGTACTTGTTCAGGAGCTCGGGGCCCTTGATGTTCAGGAAGTAGGACTTGGACTCGCTGACGCCGGTGCGCTCGGCGACCTTCTTGGCCAGGGAGTTGGCCACCGCCTTCGCGATGAGCGTCTTTCCGCAGCCAGGAGGTCCGTAGAGAAGGATCCCCTTGGGCGGCTTGAGCTGGTGCTCGGCATAGAGGTCCGGGTGAAGGAAGGGCAGCTCCACCGCGTCACGTATCGCCTCGATCTGGTCTCGCAGGCCACCGATGTCCTCGTAACGGATGTCGGGCACCTCTTCGAGGACGAGTTCTTCGACCTCCGACTTGGGTATGCGCTCGTACGCGACCCCGGTGCGGACATCGCAGAGCAGGGAGTCGCCGGCGCGCAAGCGGGTGCTGCGCAGCGGCTCGGCGATTCGCACCACACGCTCCTCGTCGGTGTGGCCGATGACCAGCGCGCGGTCTCCGCCCTCGAGGAGCTCCTTGTAGACGACGATCTCGCCGACATCCTCGAAGGCCAGGGCGTCGATCACGGTGAGTGACTCATTGAGCACCAGTTCACGCCCTGGGGCGAGGAGCTCGCGGTCGACTGATGGGCTCACGGCCACCCTCAGCTTCCGGCCTGATGTCGCGATCGTCGCGTGACCGTCGTCATCGAGGGAGATGAGCGTGCCGAAACTCTGCGGAGGATCTCCGAGGCGGTCGACCTCTTCCTTGAGGGTGACGATCTGCTCCCGGGCCTCTCGGAGAGTGCGGATGAGCCGTGTGTTGTGGTCTCGCTGCGCGGCGAGCTCGCCACGCAGTTCCGTGAGCGCCGTCTCTAGGTCGTGGACGCGAGCGGCCCAGCCAGGTGTCTCCGTCATCGCGTCTCCAGCCTCAGGTGGTCAGTTGTCACTGTAACCCGAGTCTGAGTCGCCCACCTGTTCTGACGAGCCGGATTCTGCGGCTCCCGGGCCGGTGTAGTCCTCGCCGTAGGCGCCGGGTGCTGGGCGCCTACGGCGAGGCGGCAGGACTGTCCCGGGAGCGAGCCGACGGGCCGTGATGAGGAAGGCGGTGTGCCCGTTCATGCGGTGATCTGGCCGCACCGCGAGTCCGTCGAGGTGCCATGTGCGCAGGAGGGTCTCCTCGGCGCGAGGCTCCGTCCAGGCGCCGGTGACTCGCATGGACTCCACGAGTCGGGAGAGCTGCGTGGTGGTGGCGACATAGCCCACCAGCACGCCTCCGGGTGCCAGGGCCCGAGCCACGCTGTCGAGGCATTCCCAGGGTGCAAGCATGTCGAGGACAATGGCGTCAAGGTCGCGCTCCACGAGATCGTGTGCCATGTCGCCGATGCGCAGAGTCCAGTTCGCGGGTCGGGCGCCAAACCAGACGGCGACGTTCCGCTCCGCCACCTCGGCGAACTCCGGACGGCGCTCGTAGCTGGTCACAGTGCCCTCGTCCCCCACCGCGCGAAGGAGACTGCAGGTCAGCGCTCCGGATCCAACGCCCGCCTCCGCTACACGCGCACCGGCACCGATGTTGGCTAGACCGATGATGCGCGCCGCATCCTTGGGGTAGATCACCTGAGCGCCCCGAGGCATCGACAGCACGAAGTCGTCGAGGATCGGGCGAAGGGCGAGGAAGGCGGTGCCGTTGCTGGAGGTGACGACGATGCCCTCAGGTCGTCCGATGATGTCGTCGTGCGGAAGCGCCCCCCGATGCGTGTGATACGCCGCTCCCGCGACGAGCGTGATGGTGTGCATCTTCCGCCGCGGATCGGTCAGTTGCACCAGGTCACCCACGCGGAAGGGACCACGACGTCGACCGTCGGCTATTCCCACTGATCACTCCCTCGTTGCAGTCGATGAACGGTACTAGGCGCCGGACACCTCGCCGTCAGTAGTCACGAGGCGGGTGGGCGTCAGAAGGTGAGGTTCCAGAGGTCGGTCACGCCCATGCCCGCCAGGGATGCGGTGACAGCCGTGCCGAGATGCGAGACGTCGGCGAGGTGTGGCACGGCGACCACACGGCATCCTGCGTCGCGCGCCGACGTCACGCCCGTGGGTGAGTCCTCCAGAGCAAGACACATGGACGTCGTGACGCCGAGGCGACCGGCTGCGAGGCGGTAGGGCTCTGGATGAGGCTTGCTGTTACGAACATCGTCCCCGGCTACGACGACGTCGAAGGGATCCGTTCCGAGGTCCTCGGCAAGACGGTGGGAGACCGCTGCGATGAGCCGGGTCCACGACGCGGAGACCAGCGCGGTCGGCATTCCGAGCTCGCGGCACTCGATCAGCAGTTCGCGTGCACCGGGCCGCCACGCAGGCGGCGTTGCCAGAAGTCGGAATTCCATCTGATCCAGGAGAAGCTCGCCGATGGTCTCCTCGTTCAAGTCCGTGCCTGAGCGTCGGCGCATGTGTGCTGTCACGCGCTCCAGAGGCCCGCCCAGACACTCGACTTGGTCCTCGTGATCCCAGCCGGAACCGAGTGCTTCCATCACGTGGATCTCTGCCTGGAGCCACAGGCCCTCGGTGTCGACCAGTGTGCCGTCCATGTCGAACAGCACGGCCGCCGGCTGCGTGCTCACGTCGCGTTGAAGTAACGCGCCTCGGGATGGTGGGCGATGATGGCACTGGTCGACTGCTCAGGATGGAGCTGGAATTCCTCCGACAGTTCGACGCCGATGCGCCCGGGGTCGAGCAGCTCCATGATGGCGACCTGCTGCTCGAGGTCGGGGCAGGCCGGATAGCCGAACGAGTAGCGGGAGCCCTGATAGCCCTGCTTGGCGATGAGGAACTCCATGTCGTCGCTGTCTCCGGCTGCGAGCCCGAGTTCCTCGCGCACTCGGGCGTGCCAGAACTCCGCCAGAGCCTCCGTCAGCTGCACCGAAAGACCATGGAGCTCGAGGTACTCGCGGTAGGAGTCGGACTCGAACAATCGCCCCGTGGCATCGGAGGCCGACTGCCCCATCGTCACGATGGTGAATGCGACCACGTCGGTCTCGCCGGAGTCCCGTGGCCGGAAGAAGTCCGCGAGGCACAGGTGGCGGTCGCGTCGCTGCCGGGGGAAGTGCAGGCGAGCGCGCTCCTGGCCCTCCAGCGGACCCTCGTGCCACAGCACAACGAGATCGTCACCCTCCGAGTAGCAGGGGAAGTAGCCGTAGGCCACAGCCGGAGTGATGATGCCGTCGGTGTGGATGCGATCGAGCCATCCGCGCAGGCGCGGTCGACCCTCGGACTCGACGAGTTCCTCGTAGCTGGCACCGTCCTCGCCCCTGCCGGGCTTGAGTCCCCACTGTCCGAGGAACAGTGCACGCTCGTCCAGATAGGGCAGGTAGTCCGACAGTGAGATCCCCTTCACCACCCGATCGCCCCAGAACGGCGGCGTGGGCACGGTGACGTCGACCGAGACGTCGGAGCGCTGCGGCAGCGGAGCCTCCGGCTCCTCCGGTCGCTGCTTCGTTCGCACGCGCCGAGACCGCAGCTCCGGCAGGGTCGCCCCGGGAAGGCCGCGCTTGACGGCCATGAAGGAATCCATGAGGCGGAGACCCTCGAACGCATCGCGTGCGTATCGGACCTCGCCCTCGTACATGCCGGCGAGATCCTCCTCGACGAAGGCGCGGGTGAGTGCTGCCCCTCCGAGCACGACTGGAAACCTCCCCGCGACCCCGCGAGAGTTCATCTCCTCGAGGTTCTCCTTCATGATCACAGTGCTCTTGACGAGGAGGCCGCTCATCCCGATGACATCGGCGTCGCTCTGCTCTGCTGCTTCGATGATCGTGGAGATCGGCTGCTTGATGCCGATGTTGACCACGGTGTAGCCGTTGTTCGACAGGATGATGTCGACCAGGTTCTTGCCGATGTCGTGGACGTCGCCCTTGACCGTTGCCAGAACCATGGTGCCTTTGCCAGCCTCGTCGGTGCGCTCCATGTGCGGCTCCAGGTAAGCCACGGCCGTCTTCATGACCTCGGCACTCTGTAGCACGAAGGGCAGCTGCATCTCCCCCGAGGCGAAGAGTTCGCCCACCACCTTCATGCCGGACAGCAGGGTGTCGTTGACAATCTCCAGCGCTGGCCTTTGCAGCAGGGCTTCGTCGAGATCCGCCTCCAGGCCAAGGCGCTCACCGTCGATGATGCGCCGCTCGAGCCGCTCGAACAGCGGCAGGGCGGCGAGCTCCTCGGCTTTGGACGCCGACAGTGAGCGCGCCTCGACTCCCTCGAACAGCTCCAGGAACCGCTGGAGGGGGTCGTAGGTGACGGTGCCGTCGGTGTCGCGCGCGCGGCGGTCGTACACGAGGTCGAGGGCGACCTGGCGCTGCTCCTCAGGGATCTTCGTCATCGGCAGGATCTTGGATGCGTGGACGATCGCGGAGTCCAGGCCGGCGGCCATCGCCTCATGCAGGAAGACGCTGTTCAGGACCTGGCGGGCCGCGGGATTGAGGCCGAAGGACACATTCGACAGGCCGAGGGTCGTCTGGACTGTCGGGTGCAGACGCTTGAGCTCCCGGATCGCTTCGAGGGTCTCGATGGCATCGCGCCGAGTCTCCTCCTGTCCGGTGGCAATCGGGAAGGTGAGGGTGTCGACCAGGATGTCGGCGGTGTCCATGCCCCAGTTGCCGGTGAGGTCGCGAATCAGCCGGTCGGCCACTCGCACCTTCCACTCAGCCGTGCGTGCCTGGCCCTCCTCATCGATGGTCAGGGCCACGACGGCAGCACCATGCTCCATGACGAGGGGCATGATCCGGCGGATCCGGGAGTCCGGTCCGTCACCGTCCTCGTAGTTGACCGAGTTGACGACTGCACGGCCCCCGAGCATCTCCAGGCCCGCCTCGAGCACGGGCGGCTCCGTGCTGTCGAGGACGATGGGGAGCGTCGATGCTGTGGCAAGCCGTCCGGCGAGTTCGCGCATGTCGGCAACACCATCGCGACCGACGTAGTCCACGCAAAGGTCGAGCAGGTGGGCACCGTCACGGATCTGCTCGCGGGCGATCTCGATGCAGTCCTCCCAGCGAGCCTCGAGCATTGCCTCACGGAAGGCCTTGGATCCGTTGGCATTCGTGCGCTCGCCGATCGACAGGTAGGTGGTGTCCTGTCGGAAGGGCACTGCCTGGTAGAGCGACGCTGACGCGGCCTCATGCTGGATGTCTCGGGTCGGGATACGGCGCCCGTGCACGCGGTCGACGACAGCGGCGAGGTGGGCCGGTGTCGTGCCGCAGCAGCCACCGACCAGCCCCAGCCCGTAGTCCCGTGTGAAGGCGTCGTGCGCGTCCGCGAGCTCGTCGGGCGACAGGGGGTAGTGGGCACCGTTGGAGGTCAGCACGGGCAGACCCGCATTCGGCATGCACGAGATCCCCACCGCGGCGGAGCGCGAGAGCGTGCGCAGGTGCTCGCTCATCTCGGCAGGCCCCGTGGCGCAGTTGAGTCCGATGAGGTCGATACCCAAGGGCTCGAGTGCCGTGAGGGCGGCACCGATCTCGCTGCCCAGCAGCATGGTGCCCGTCGTCTCCACGGTGACCTGCGCGAACACAGGAAGGTCGATGCCGGCCAGGTCAAGTGCTCTGCGGGCGCCGACGATGGCGGCCTTCGCCTGCAGGAGGTCCTGGGCGGTCTCGATCAGGATGGCGTCTGCGCCGCCGTCGACCAGACCGGCGACCTGCTGCTGGTAGGCGTCACGCAGGGTGGCGTAGGGGGCGTGACCCAGGCTGGGGAGCTTGGTTCCCGGCCCCACGGAGCCGAGCACCCAGCGAGGCCGCTCCGGGACCGACCACCGGTCAGCGCTCTCGCGCGCTACCTGCGCGCCAGCGTGGGCGAGCTCGTAGATCCGCTCGGGGATGTCGTACTCACCGAGATTCGCAAGATTGGCGCCGAAGGTGTTCGTCTCGACGCAGTCGACGCCGACCTCGAAGTAGGCGTCGTGCACGCTCGCGACGAGTTCTGGTCGGGTGACGTTGAGGATCTCGTTGCAGCCCTCGAACCCCTGGAAGTCCTCGAGGGTCGGCTCCGCGGCCTGGAGCATGGTGCCCATCGCGCCGTCTGCCACGACCACGCGCGTGGCGAGCGCCTCGCGCAGCGAACCCGGACCACGGGTCGGGTGTGGCGAGGACCGGTGATCCAAGGAGACCATGATCGCCCAGCCTACCCGCCGGGTCATGGTGTGCAGCCCGGCACCGGCGATGCTCAGGGCCTACGCTGGAGGACGAACCACCGCGACCGTTGGGAAGGGGAGCCATGATCGAGCTAGACGAGTTCCCCGTGCTCGTCGATCCGGTCATGGTCGCGGCATTCGAGGGCTGGAACGACGCCGGGGAGTCGGCCTCCGGCGCCATCGCCCATCTGCGTGAAGTGTGGGATGCCCAGCCGCTCGCGGACCTGGACTCCGAGGAGTACTACGACTACCAGGTCAACCGTCCCATGATCTCCCTCGACGAGACGGGAGTGCGCAGCCTCACCTGGCCCGCCACCCGGATCTATGTGGCCCGGATCCCCCTCTTCCCTCGCGACCTCGTGCTCGTGCAGGGCATCGAGCCGAACATGAAATGGCAGCAGTTCGTGCGGGAGATCCTCGGTCTTGCCGCCGAGTTGGATGTATCGACCGTGATCACCCTCGGTGCGCTGCTCTCCGACATTCCGCACTCGCGCCCGGTCCCGGTCACCGGCACTTCCTCGGATGCATCTCTGCAGTCCGACCTCGGGCTCGAGGCCTCTTCCTACGAGGGGCCGACGGGAATCGTCGGCGTCCTTCAGGATGCCTGCACGCGGTTCGGGATCTCCGCCGTGTCTCTGTGGGCGGCCGTTCCGCACTACGTCGCACAGCCCCCCTGCCCGAAGGCGACCCTGGCGCTCGTGCGCCGCATCGAGGACATCCTCGATGTCCCCGTCCCGCTAGGAGATCTGGTCGAGGAGGCTCGAGCCTGGGAGATCGGCGTCGACGAGCTCGCGGCTGACGACGAGGAGGTCGCGGAGTACGTCAAGCAGCTCGAGGAGGCCCGGGACGCCGTCGATCTCCCCGAGGCCAGTGGTGAGGCGATCGCGCGCGAGTTCGAGCGGTACCTGCGACGTCGGGGAACGCAGAGCTGAAGCCTCGCGCGACGCGTGTCGCGAACCCTGGTGGGTCAGCGGAGCCGGCGGTAGAGAGCGATCGATGCATCCGTTGATGGATCCACCGGGTGGGAGTCATGCCCCGT
>Ga0315906_10008696_pt1 | contig 12148 bp, 18 predicted proteins | sample LakEriMetagenome_4_FD_203526 | JGI IMG/M metagenome (GOLD analysis project Ga0315906, IMG submission 203526) | Freshwater fungal communities from buoy surface, Lake Erie, Ohio, United States - Buoy 2 MA122 | ecosystem: Environmental > Aquatic > Freshwater > Lake > Lake biofilm | place: USA... | reverse complement strand
ATTGTCCATTCCACTTAAAACGGTAGGTCGTTACTAGTTCCATCTTTTGCGGTTTTTAGTAGTGTGGTATAAAGAGTAATGATATCCTCTAAATCTTCTCTGGACCATTTTTTAACATTGTGTCGGTTTGCTTCAAGCCATTCAACTTTTTCTAATCCAATTCTTTTAATAAGATTTTTTCTATATCCTACTAAATGAAATTGATCAAAAGCATTGCAAAAACTGCCTTCTTTCCAAACATTATCTTCATTAAATCTTAAAAACGAGCCTCCCTTAACAGGTACATAATGACCAGCATCCCATTTGTCATGCCATTTGCCGCAACTTATACAAGATAAATCTTTATCTCGCATACGAATCCATGCATTAAATACCTTTTGAGCCTTTTCTGTAAGTTTAGGCAGTGATTCTTTTTTTGTAATTGCCATTTCTTATTGGTTTATCAAATGCTTCTGTATGATCCCAACCTCTTAAAATTCTTGCTCTAATTGTTGGTCTATTAGATTCAGGTATATTCAATTTTCTAAATAATTCCATAATTGGGTATTTTTCATTTTTGTAATTAACAAAAAAGGTAATTTCCCTATTGTTGGCATTTTGTAGATTAGTTACAAATCTGCAATTTGATGGCTCATAATTACCATTATTATCAATTCTATCTATTTGCAAATTATCTGCATACCCATTATTCAAAGCCCAATTTTTGAAAGCAAAATAATCATCATCCCATTCCTTACAGATAGATATACCTCGTTCAGAATAACGGTTACTCCTTATGTAAGATTTAAGATGTACCCTTTCTTTCATAGATTTCCAAGTTTTATAAATTCGACTTGTACTTTCTCCATTTCTAACTTTTTGTTTGCATCCGCAACTTATAATTCTAAGCCTTATTAATTGTGATAACCTTACTGTTTTTTGATTCCCACAATCACATTGGCATAGTATTGCCCTTTGCGTTTGTCCGCTTGGTTGGCGATAAGCATTTACCTCCTTAATTACAGTTAAATTACCAAATTTGTCTCCATTGCTAATATCTATTTTCATGATTGTATAATTTAATGCAATATACAACATTTATTTGATATTACCAAATTTATTTTATAGATTCATTTCGGCTTTACGATACGATACAATGGTTCTGATGGCATCCAACTGATGGGTGGCAGATGCGTTGACCCGGTCGGCCCAGTTGACTAAATAGTTAACCTCTTTGGCATTCGTGTTTACAAACTTAGTGATAAGGGATGGACTTAGTTTTTTGTCCAATCCTTGCTCCATAGCTTGTAAAAGTCCGGCATTAATTATCTGGTCCTGGGCTAACTTAGCCTCTGCTAGTAGCTGACCTGACTTAGCGACCATAATTAACAAGTACTCAATCCGTTCTAGGAGCTGATTGGGTTCATGTCCAATAGGGGTCTCTAAGTAGGCCTGCATCTTAGAAAGGGAGGTCCTTATCTGGTCCATTGCTTTGGGGTTTGTAAGTGTCAACTACCGTATTCCAACCGCCACCATCTTTGCGTTCCAAAATACTAATCTTTAGTTGCTTGTTACCTTGATAATCCGTTAAGAGGTCTGGATTGTCTTTAAGCCATTGGAATAGGTCATTCGGTGTGATAATGATTTGACCCTTTACAAACGAGGGGGCATTTTCTCTTGGTGCAAATACCCTAATCCCTTGGGGAAACTTTTTGTCAAGTTGCTTTTGACTGATTGCGGCTGCCATTTTGTAGCTCATTTTACTTTAGATTTACGGTTATAGATGTGGTTGATGTCTTAACTGGGGGGTAAAGGATAACGACCTCATCCTCTACTAAAATCTCTGTGCCAGGCTTAACGGCCTTTAGAAAGGCTTGGCGGTCCTTTATCTCTTTTTCAAGTTCTACCATCTTTTGAGCAAGCTCATTGTATACCGGATCGCCACAATTAGAGTAATCATATTTAACTCCAGCTTCTTTGATTTCAAATTTGGCATTGTGTAACTCAAACGACTTGCCATGCTTATTGGCTTCCTCTAAGGTCAAATCTTTGTATTCTGGATGGGTGGTTAGCTGCTTTACGATATCCTCTAGGCATTTTATTTGCAGATGCACTTTTAAGGGGTCTGTAAGGCCCTCTTTTAGGCTATTTATGACACTTTGGGCAAAGTCTTGCCTTTGGGCTTTGGTGGTCTCAAATAGGCTTAAATCGGTTGTGGTAACTATTCTCATTTTACTGTCTTTTTAAGGTGTTTGGATATGTCCTTTTGTGATGGGTTGACTATCTGGTCAATAGGCTTTCTGCGAGCCTCTAGGCGGTGCTGGAGCTTTTGGTAGGTCTTATAGTCTGGGCAGTTAGTGATAGCCTCTTGAGCCAAGACAGCCTCATCATCACTCAAATCAGTATGCCCTATCAAATTAAGTAAGATAAACTTCTCATCATTGGTAGGAATATCTTCGGTAACCTTATTAAAGTCCATCTCCTCGGCTGGGGTAGCCTCAAAGCCAGCCGCTTTCATAAGCCAGCTGATTAGATTCCTAAAGGCTTTGCCTGTGGCTCTGGTCTGAGCCATCGATAAGATAGCATACTCATCCCATTGCCTTTTGTTGGCCTCTTTGTTAGAGCAGATAGCCACTCCTTTAGAGATAACCTCGTTAGTGCCCCATTTGCAGATATTCACCTCCGCTAAGTACTTAACCTCTGTGTCGGTCGAGTGATTAGAGATGTAATTCAACTGGGGATAAAGGCCGAGCTGCGCTCCCGCCCATTGCCAGGACTCGACTAAAGGGTACTCCTTGCCCTTGATGTTTACAGTGAGCTTTTGCTCTTTTACAAATCGTTTCAGTTCGCTTGCTAGTTGCAAGGATTGTGCTGGCTGTGCCAGATCGTAGGTGATTAAATCGTTTGACATAGTGGGGTTTATTAAATCGTTTCGGATAACATAGAGCCCAAGTTGTTTGGGTTCTCCTCGTTTTTATTTACAAATAAAGGTAAGGGGAATTTGCGTTCAAACTCTTTTGCTGGTATTTTCTCATCACCGACAAGGTAGTAACCTTTGCCATCTGAGTCAATACGAAAAGGGGTAAATTGTCTGATGTACTTGTTTCTAACGTACTCTGATGCTGTCATTCTAAAATAATTGTGAACCGCTGCGATCCATTCGTTAAAGTCTCGCATGGGGTGGGTGGGGTAAGTTGTTTTCATATTGTGAATTTAAGGGGTTGTAAAAAATGCCCCCAATGTAGAAACATCGGGGTTTGATACCTATTGCTTGCCATTAATCATGGGCCATGCCCATAATATCATCGACCTTATGTTGGTTAGGTTTGTAAGATGGGGTAAATACTTTTATGCCAGCATCGAGCCCATAAGATACTCCAGTGTGAAACATAATAAGGGCAATTGCTTCGGCATCCATCCACTCCTTAAATGTTAAACGGACTCCAGTTTGGTCTGAGTACATCTTGTCGGCTGGTTCAAATAGTTCTGCTTGATAATAGCCTTGTCCAGATTCAAAAATGTGGATGGCTCTGTCTTTGGATGTAATAATTGTAATTGTCATGGCTTTTGTTTTTGATTATTGGCAAATGGTGTCTTGTAAAAGGCCTATAACATAGGCAACCGCTAATAATGCTAGTAAAAGTTTGATTGGTGCTTTCATGGTTAAATCGTTTGGTTATGGATGCAAGATAATACACTTTTACACATTAACCAAAAATATTTTTAATTTATTTTTAATTGCGTATATTTGTGGTATGGAAAAGCAGAAACGAGGTCGTAAGCCAAAGCCTGCACATCTGAAAGTGCGAATGGTCTCAGCTTACCTAACATTGGAGCAGATTCAATTGATTAACAACGAGTTCGGAAACTTGACAAATGCAGTAAAGTATCACATTTTAAGCAAATTCAATGGATATCGTGATAGCTTTGGGAACTGGCAGCCGATGGATGGACAACGAGCTGAGGTATGCCCTAAGGTCGATTGAGAAGCATCTCAAAGGCCATACTGGTCGCATTTTATTAATAGGTCAAAGGCCTAAATGGGTAAAAAATGTCGATCACTATCCCATCCCAGATGTACCAGGTCGCAAGAATTTCAGCATCTTTCAAAAGATACTAACTGGGTGCGAGATGACAAACACCCCCGATTTTATCTTTTGGAATGATGACCACTTTCTAATTAAAGACCTAAGAGTAGACCAGTTTAAGTATTGGTATGATGGTCTGTGCAGCCAATGGGCTGAAAAAGCGACTGGCTTGTATCAAAGGGCTATCACAAATACCGCCAAGCTACCCGGATGCAATGACCTTTATACGGATATCCATGTGCCTATCGTTTACAATGCGACCGAGTTTGGTAAGCTCTTAAAGCTAGACTGGAGACAAGAGTACGTGATAAAATCGGCTTATACTAGAAACATGGAGGGCGGTTTTGAATACATGGCTGACTTTAAGTTAAGCAATCAATACAATCTAAGCACTTGGCAAGGTAAGTTAGTGGGCAAGACATTTTTCTCAATAGGTTCATATACAATTAACAACGATTTTAAGATATTAATGCAAGACCTTTACCCAGATAAGTCAATCTACGAAATATGAGAATCTTCATACAAAGCCCGAACATTAACTCTCGGCATGGCGGCATACGAGTTATTAACGAATGGGCAAATAGATTGCAGGCTTTTGGGCATAAGGTTATTTTATACAACCAAGCTGGTCCAGTTAGGTGCGACTGGATGACCATAACTTGCAAGATTGTCAATACTACTAGTTTATTGGACAAATCAGACCTTTTGATAGTAACCAGCCCGCATGGGGCTTTTTTATTGGCTAAAGATAAGCCAGCCAAAAAGGTGGTTTTTTTGCAAATGTTGGAGCATCTGTTTAACATAACCAACAAATCATTTTTTGATAGTTGCTTAGCTTTATACACTACTAAATACCCTTTGATATCCATAAGCCAATGGAATATCAGACTAATGCAAAACAAATACCAAAGAAAGGGCCAGATACATTATGTAGGCAATGGAGTAAATTTAGATGATTTTCCTATTAGCAATAAACCAAAAGAGGGTAAAATAGCACTACTAGAATCGCCAGAGCCAACCAACATGGCAAAAGACACCGAAAAGATAGCAGTACAAGTAGCTAAAAACCTAATAGAGAAAGGATGGACAATAAAAGGCTTTGGTTTACAAGCAGCCAAAGACAATATCTATACAGAATACTTTACTAAGCCAAGCCTAGAAACTATGAATCGTTTATACGATGAGTCAACCATCATTATTAAGGCTACCAAGTACGATGCAAGATCAACAGCCCCTATGGAAGCTGGCACAAAAGGTACGGTAACGATTCGGGGCATAATAGAAGGGGATGATGACCTAAATGATAGCAATAGCTTTAAGACTGGCTACTCTTATGACAAGTTATTTGATGCCACCATGTTTGCAATAAATAACCCAGAGCAATTAAAGCAACGGTCTGAGAATATTAAAGCCCATGTGCAGACTTATACTTGGGATTACTGGATGTATAAAATTAATCAAATCTTATGCAGCTTATAGTTGGATGCGGTCCTAACTGGCCTAAAAGAGAAAATGACATTTTTTTGGATGTACGACCATTTGAGAATGTTGATGTAGTACATGATTTAAACTTTACACCTTGGCCATTTGACAATGACTCAATGACTGAAATATCAGCCATCCATGTTGTAGAGCATCTTAATAGCTTGCTTGACTTTATGAATGAAAGCCATAGAATACTACAAAAGGGGGGAGCTTTATACATAGAAACCCCAGAGGCAGGAGCAAGCCCAGACTTGCAGTTTGCTGACCCTACTCATGTAAGATGTTACCGGAAGCACACTTTCATAAACTATTTTACCCTATCTGAGGCTCATAAGTTTGGCTACACTGATAAACTCTGGGCTATCATGCACATAGAAACTAAAGATGGAAACCTTATTGTCCACTTAACACCCCTAAAATGAGAATCTTAATCGTTGCCCTAGAATATTTAGAGCCAGAATGGTTAGAAACCCTGAAGTGTATTGAGGAAACTGGGTTACCTTATGAGATAGTCAGCCGGGATGGGGTAGGAAATATGTCAAGGGCTTACAATACTATCATAGCCAAAAACAAAGAGACAGATTACTATTGGTTTGTTTCAAATGTAACCTTTAAGCCTCAGATGCCTTATGAGTTGGCGATGGCTTGCGAGACATTAGGCTGGGCTGGCATCCATCCGGCTATGCCTACCTCTGATCACAGGTTTCAATGGCCTAACGGACACGAACCAAAAGAAACCCCTTTTATCGAATGGACAGCCCCAATGGTCAATGCAGAGGTTTTTAACTCTTATCCATTAGATGAGATGTTGCCTTACTACTACATGGACCTTGATTGGTGTCATCGGGTTAAGCCTAAAAAGGTAGGGGTGCATCACAGCCAAGTCATCGGGCATACCTATTTAAGAAACAAAAAAGAGCATCCTATCGGTCAGCTCAGAAAGCAGCTCAGAAACTACTGGACCCCCATCAGTCAAAGGCACATGCTGCAAAAATGGGGTAAAAATTGGCAACAAGATTTATGGCCTAAATAAATAAACCATGAAGCAAACAGCAGTAGAATGGTTTTTTGACAAACTGAAAAATCATGAAATACAAGCAGAGCATTTTGAGTTATACCAACAAGCCAAAGCAATGGAGAAAGAGCAGATGATAAAAGCACATTTAGAGGGCTGGTCAGATGCTTATGATTATTTACAAGACAATGGAAATAAACCTGCAAGACAAGCAGAAGAATACTACAACGAAACATATAACAAATGACAACACTAGAACTACATGGAATTTATCATGAATTATCCTTTTGGCAGCAATTTGTAAAAACAGACCGCTTTTTACAAGGTTGGGTAAAGAAAGTAAAAACACCCGAGCTGAACCAAGAAGTGGCTGATTTTATTTTATCTGTGCCTAATCAGAAAGTATTAGATGTAGGCTCAGGGGTTTGCTCAATACTAAATGGATTAGTAAATGTAACGCCTTGCGACCCACTCGGAGACCTTTACAAACTTATATTTGACTTTGAGAGACACAAACTAGTAGCCCCACTAACCTACCCAGCCGAGGAACTGACCTACAAAAACGAATTTGATATAGTTCACATATCCAATGCCTTAGATCATACCCAAGAGCCTAGAAAGGCCCTAGAATGTCTATTGCAAGCTGTAAGGCCAGGAGGATATTTAATCGTGCAAGGGTTTTTTAACGAGGCAACCCATGAAAACTGGCAAGGTTTCCATCAATGGGATATCTCTTTAGATGATGATGGCCTTATGGTCATTTTAGGCAAAAAAGACAAGACCATTATTGCATGGCCTCCACATAAGTTTGCAACAGTCAATTTATTAGGTCGGAATTGGTATTATTGGATAATAAAAAAATAAACATGGTAATCTGCTGTGATATAGATGGCTGCTTAACAGATGGCAAAATCTGGGTTGACCATCAAGGAAACATCATTAAGTCGTTTAATAACAAAGACATCGGGGCGATAAAGGAGCTAATCTCTATGGGCTATCAGGTGAATTTAGTAACCGCAAGCAGTTGGCCCGGTGCAGAGCAATACCTCCGCAGGTCTGGGGCTCAATTGCACATAATACGGAATAAGGAGACTATCCCTTTTGACTACCAAATAGCCATTGGAGACTCGGCATGGGATATCCCTATGCTATGTAAGGCAAAACACTTATTTTGTCCGGCAGATGCCTCTTTAGAGGTCAAGTGTTTAGATGGGGTCTATCCACTAAAAACACCCGGCGGTCAAGGAATTATGCTAGAGTTGGTACGAATACTTACTGAGTGGAATACTGATGTTGATAAGTAGTACCACTTATATTTGGTAGATTGCCAAATATTTCGTATATTAGGGGGTGAATAAAGGGTAAAAAATCAACGAGCCTTCAACCTTTCGGGGTTGAGGGCTTTTTTGTATGAGGAGAATACCAAAATCAGAGATGCCCTGTAACCAGCCCATGAAAAGCTGGCTAAAGGGAAAAAAGAAAGTGGTCAAGGCTTGCGAGAATGGAAAACAGAAAATCATCCACTTTGGCGATTCCTCAATGCAAGATTTTACCCAGCACAAATCAAAGACCCGCAGAAAGTCCTACTGCATGAGATCAGGTGGCATAAAAGGTACAGATACCAAACTAAGTGCCAACTATTGGAGCAGAAAGGTCCTTTGGAAATGCGGACAAATGGGTAAATAATGCCATACAAGTCGAGAGCCCAAGCAGCCTACTTTAACCTAAACAAAAAGAAACTTGAGAAGCAAGGGGTTAATGTAGATGAGTGAAATAGAAAGAGCAAAGGCAAAAAGCTACCCAAAAAGAAAAAATAACCATTGTCAAGACCACAAGCCGATATCAATTGGGATATAGTTGCTGAATACTTAGAAGCAGGCTGCACCGGAACGGAGATAGCTGCCATGCTAGGTATCTCAGCACCAACACTTTACGACAGATGCCAATCAGATAATGGTGTTCTGTTTTCAGAGTTTTCCCAAGAAAAAAAGCAAAAGGGAGACCTTATTCTGAAAAAAGTTCAGTTTGAGGCTGCCATAAAAGATAAAGACCGAACCATGTTAGTCTGGTTAGGCAAACAAAGGTTAGGTCAGAAAGAAAAGGCAGAGCAAGATATTAAGGTTGATGGTGGCATTAACATAATATTCAAGCCTGTCAATGAAACAAGTTGAGATACGATATACAAGTGTCTTTGAAAGGAACTTGCTAGCCTATCAGGCAAAAAAGTACAGGGTGATAGCCAACCAAGGCTCTACCCGATCAGGCAAGACCTATTCAATATCTCAGCTTTTAGCTCTTTACATACCGCACAAGGAGAAAGTAACGATTTCGGTGGTTAGTCCATCCCTACCCCATCTAAAAAGGGGTGCTAGGCGAGATATCCTAAAGATACTCGAGGATGCTGGCATCTACTCAGATGACAACTTCAACAAGACCGACAATGTCTATCACTACCCCAATGGCTCATATATTGAGTTCTTTGGGGCAGAGGACTCGGGCAAGGTTAGAGGACCAGGGCGAGATATACTGTACATAAACGAGGCAAATCTATTGCCTCATTCGATTTACCAGCAGTTAGCCCTTAGAACCAAGCAGACCATCTTTTTAGACTTTAACCCAGTCGATGAGATGAGCTGGGTGTACGATGTCGCTGACAAAGAAACTAACCTCTTAATCCACTCAACCTACAAAGACAACCCATTCCTGCCAATTGAGCAGGTAGCTGAGATTGAAAGTCTGAAAGATGCAGATGAGAATCTATGGAAGGTCTTTGGGTTGGGAGAGAGGGGTAAGTCATCAGAGATTATCTACACCCACTGGAGGCAAGGTCAGTTCCCGGATGAGTGTGAAACGGTTTATGGCTTAGACTTTGGATACTCAGTACCAACTGCTTTAGTCAAGGTAGGGTTTTACGAGAAACAGACCTTTGTCAAGGAGATGCTTTACGAAACCAAGCTAACCACCACCGATTTAATAGAAAGGCTAAAGGTGCTAAACATCAAGAGGTCCGATGAGATTTACTGTGATGCTGCCGAGCCAAAGACTATTGAGGAACTGGTCAGAGCTGGGTACAATGCCAAGCCAGCCGAGAAGGATGTCTACGCAGGCATCCAAAAGGTCAAAAGCCAGCCTTTAATCGTTACTTCTGACAGCACAAACCTAATTAAAGAGATTAGGTCCTACAAGTGGAAAGTCGATAAAGATGGCAAGGTTCATTCAGACGAGCAGCCAGTCAAGATGTGGGATCACTTATGCGATGCGATGCGGTATGCAATTTACACGAAACTAAACAAGCCTAACTTTCAGATTATGGCTTGGTAAAATAAAGAAAGTGGGTAGAATAAAAGATGCGTGGGATGCACTAACAAAGAAAGCGGTGCCGATGATGCCGATAGGGCAGCCTTTTGCTTCCTATCAGGTAACTGGTGGCACTTTTGTTGGCATCAGCGATAACAGAACTAACTACATAAGAGACGGTTATCAGGTTAATGATATCCTCTACTCTACAATAACTCTGATCACAGACAAGGTAAAGCTGCCCGACTGGACTACCTACAAGGTTGTCGATGAGGCCGCGTTCAAATCGTATCAAGGTTTAATGAGAAAGAAAGATATCTCTACCGAGGACTTTCAAAAGGCTATGGGGTATAAGAAAAAAGCCTTAGAGCCTATTTATGTTGATAGACTTACTGAGCTTTTACGATACCCTAACGACTACGAGACCTTTCAGGACCTAGTCGCTAACTCTACTGGGTATAAGCTCATAACTGGTGGCCGCTGTGTTTGGGCTCAGATGCTCGACATGGGAGCCAATCAAGGCAAGCCTTATCAGTTGCATAATCTACCCTATCAAGAGGTAAATATCATTGCCTCGACTAATATGTTCCCCATCGTTGAGGAGGGTTACATGATACCGGTACTTTCGGATGCCTTGTTCCCTAAACAGCAAGTCTTACACGATAAGTACCAAAACTACGACTGGGATATCAACGGCTCGCACCTTTACGGAATGAGCCCTCTTAAGGCTGCTTTACGGAGACTTAGCAGATCAAACTCAGCTATCAAGGCTAGTGCTGCCATGCTCGAAAATCAAGGGGTAAAGGGTGTCCTTTATGTTGATGACCCTAGAGTTATCAATGGCGGTGTAGATGTGGCCGATACTAGAAAGCAAGTAGAGGCTATTAAGAGTAAACTCGTAGGCAAAGGAGAATGGGTAGGATCGGAGAACTGGGGCCGCATTGGTGTCTCTGGTTACAAGATGGGATGGCAGTCTGTTGGGCTTAACCCGGTAGAGCTGTCAATCATTGACTCTGAGAAATGGGACCTCAAGCGATTTAGTTCGGTTTATGGGGTTCCTAGCCAGTTGGTGGGTGATTCTGAGTCTAGCACATATAACAATGTCAGAGAAGCTGAAAAGGCCCTTACAACGCGTTGTGCAATGCCTCAGTTGGTATCATTCCGCAATCACTTTAACAGAAAGCTACAAACAGACTGGGGATACAAAGGCCAGAATGTTTACATTGACTTTGACCATACCGTATTTACAGAACTGCAAGAGGATGTGGTTGAAAAGTCGGGATGGATTAAAGACCTCAAAGCCCTTAGCCCTAACGAGCAAAGGATGCTGCTTGGATTAGAGAGAATAGAAAACCCCATTTTTGATGAGCCTTGGATAACTACGCAAGATGGTATGCCATTTAGCGAGTACGAAGCTCCAAACATGGACTTAAATATAACTGATAGCCCTAAGTTTTACAAATCAGAGGGTGAAAAGGTGTCTTTTGATTATGATGGTGTTTTAAGCACCGCCAAAGGCAAAGAAAAGGCCGCAGAGGAAATTGCGGAGGGTTCAATCGTTTATATTATCTCAGCTAGATCAGATAAAGAGGGTATGCTTAAAACTGCCAAAGATTTAGGCATCCCAGCTTCAAGAGTTTACGCAACTGGCTCGAATAAAGCCAAGATTCAGAAGATTAAAGATTTAGGAATCTACAAACATTATGACAATAACCAAGATGTAATCGATGGTTTAGATGACAGCGATACAGAGGGGGAAATGTTTGATGACGATTGATGATGAGATAAAACGGACTTATCCCGTAACAAAAAGGGAAAAGTGCTGTGCATTATACAAGGCAAAAATGGAGGCTAAGAGATTAGCCTTAAAAAATAGGTTGATGAATGACAGACAAGGAGAGAACAGAGTATGCGAAGCAGTTTGCGAACACGAATCGCAAATTCGGCAAGACTCACTTTCCTAAAGTCAAAAGACAACTAGATAAGGTTGTTAGCTCTTTGATAGGTACAATAAAGAAACGAGGTCCCAGACAGGCTTTGGTGGACTTACGGACAATGCTTTGGAATGATGAGCTTTACAAACCAATTGAGGCTATTTACAAGTCAGTTGGGGTGTATTGGGCTAACCAGACCTACAAGTTAATCCGTAGAGAAGCTGGGCAAAAGGGGATAGGCAGATCAGAGCAGTGGGCTAAATTCGTAATGGATGAGCTCGAAAGGACTTTACTGCAATATGCGGTAGTTAAGACCTCGGAAACACTTAGGAATCATTTAATCCTAGTAT
>Ga0315906_10008694_pt1 | contig 12150 bp, 12 predicted proteins | sample LakEriMetagenome_4_FD_203526 | JGI IMG/M metagenome (GOLD analysis project Ga0315906, IMG submission 203526) | Freshwater fungal communities from buoy surface, Lake Erie, Ohio, United States - Buoy 2 MA122 | ecosystem: Environmental > Aquatic > Freshwater > Lake > Lake biofilm | place: USA... | reverse complement strand
TATCCATCGCTGGCGGCCATGGAAAAGTTACTCTTGCCGTCTGATCGCCAACTGCCCGGCTCAAGGTTGTGCGGGGATATCTCCGGCTTCGCGGAAAAGATCTTCAGGGTAGTGTGATTCCAATCGGTAAAGGCGCCTGGATATGGACTTAGTCCCCTGATCAAATTGTAAATGCTTTCGGTTTTTTGGTTCCAATCAATCTTGCAGGTGTCGGTATGGATCTTGGGTGCTTTGGGCAGATGGCTGTCATCTGTTGTAATGGCCTGAGGCGTTTCTTGGATGGATCCTTCCGCAATTCCTTGTAAGGTTTTTACGATGAGTGACGCGCCGAGTTGCATCAATCGATCATGAAGGACTCCGGCCGTTTCATCCGGGGATAAATCGATTTTTTCTTGCATCAGTACTCCACCAGTATCGATCTCGTGTTGCAGGCGGAAGGTGGTGACACCTGTTTCTGTTTCTCCATGGATGATGGCCCAATTGATGGGTGCTGCGCCCCTGTACTTGGGAAGTAGGCTGGCGTGTAGGTTGATCGAACCCAGGGGAGGCATATTCCAAACGGACTCGGGCAGCATGCGAAAGGCAACAACCACCTGCACATCCGCTTGCCAAGCCCGAAGTTGATCCTGAAAGCCGGGATCTTTTAATTTTTCGGGTTGAAGCAGTGGCAGTTGGTGCTGAATGGCTGCTTTTTTTACTTCGGATGGTTGAAGTTGCAGTCCTCTTCCGGCCGGACGATCTGGAGCGGTGATCACTCCCACCACATTGGCTCCGGCAGCTAACAATGCTTCCAAGCTTGCCACGGCAAATGCCGGTGTGCCCATGAACACGATGCGGAGATCAGATAGGATGCGACTCACCTTAGTTGAAATCTTTGTAGAGCAAATATTTTTTCCGGATGGCTTTGAACTCGTTCAGTTTGGGTTGCCAAGTGGCCCGGATCTGATCCTCTGTCATTCCTTTTTTTATTTGCTGCCAGAGATCGTTGTTGCCCGCCAGTTTTGTAAAAAAAGATTCTTCCATCTTGCCGCTTTTGGGAAGGAGGAAGAAGCTGTCTTTTTTGGGAAATTGCTGATACCCTTGGAGCAGCCATTTCAATTGAACGCGGTTGTTGACCAGTTTGGAAACTTTATCCGGCGTCCCGCTTAGGTCCCAGCCGTAACATTTCTTTCCATAGAGCTTTGAATTTTTTGCGCCATCGTTGGGGTTCGGCGTAAAAGAGTAAAGTGTTTTTGGTAGATCGGGGTGGCCAAACACCTGAAAGGGCTTGTCGGTGCCTCTGCCTTCGCTGAAAACCGTTCCTTCAAAAAAGCAGGTGAAGGGATATAGATAGATCGATTGTATGTTCGGCAGGTTGGGAGAAGGCTTAACAGGCAATACATATCGGGCATTGTGGTCGTATTGCGCGCAAGTGATTACGAGTAATTGAAATGCATCGTCTTTCAGTTTCAACTCTTTTTCTTCTCTGTCGTCCTGAAACAGCGGAGCTTCCCCCTGTTCATCCGAAACGGGATTTTCCGTTGAAAGAGACGCAACGGCATTCAGTGAACCTGGGGATTGCTCGGATCTCTTTATGTATTTATCGACGGGGATCCATTTTTCACCCAGCAACATGCCGGCGTATTCACCCACGGTCATTCCATAAACGATCGGTACGGGTTGTCTTCCAATGAATGAACGATAGCGGGTATCCAGCACAGGACCATCCACATAATGACCATTCGGGTTGGGGCGATCGAGTAAGATCAACGGTTTTTTAAATTCAATGGCGGATAGGATGTACTCCTCCAACGATGAGATGAACGTATAGAAGCGTACACCTACATCTTGGATGTCGAACAGCAGCACATCCACTTCTTGTAAATCTTTTTGATCGGGCCGGCGTTTTGCGCCGTAGAGCGAGATCACCGGAATGCCTGTTTTTTCATCAACCGTGTTGCCAACTTTTTCACCCGCGTCTGCCTTGCCGCGAAATCCATGCTCCGGCCCAAAGATCACGGTGATCTTGATGCCACTGGCCAGCAGCGTGTCCACCAAGTGGGTATTGCCCACCATCGATGTTTGGTTGGCAAAAACACCTACTCGTTTTCCTTCCAAAAGTGGGATGTAGCGGTCTAGTCGTTCGGCGCCCGGAATGATCTGTGCGTGGGCGTGTTGTACGAGTTGGCTCATCAACAGGGATAAGCAAATGGCGGCAAGCAAGTGGATTCGTGTCATGATCCAAAATTGCGCAAAATTGCTCGTTTCTCGCACAGGCGGCTCTGCGCTATTTCCATTACCTTGTGGAAAATTTTACCATGTCAATTGCAAAATCAGGCGATACCGTACTCGTTCACTATCATGGCCGGCTTCATTCCGGTGAAACCTTCGACAGCTCAGCCGATCGCGACCCACTTGAGTTTGAATTGGGCAGTGGCCAGGTCATCGCCGGATTTGACAATGGGGTAACCGGCATGACGATCGGAGAGAAGAAGACCATCGAAATCCCGTTTGGGGAAGCGTATGGTCCCCGCAACGAATCCATGGTCATTGAAATGCCCAAAGAGCGATTTCCGGAAGACATGCAGATCGAGTTGGGCATGCCGCTCATGATGTCGGACGGACAGGGACAAGACCTGCAAGTGGCCGTTACCGCCATTCAAGAAACGACTGTTACGCTCGACGCCAATCATCCATTGGCGGGAAAAGATCTGATCTTTGACTTGGAGTTGGTGGAGATCAAAGGTGGATCCAGAATTATACTAGCCGATTGATCCGATCATGTTCGAGACCTACTCTTTTACGGCAGCAGAGCGGTTTCTCCGCTACGTACAAATCGATACGCAGAGTGACCCTCATTCCTCCCGTTTTCCTTCCTCAGAGAAGCAAAAGGATCTGAGCCGGTTGTTGGTGGAAGAACTCTTGCAGATGGGCATTGAAGATGCCCATCTCGATGAACATGGGTATGTGTATGCTACCGTGCCCGCAACTTCAACGCGTTCTCTTCCGGTCATTTGTTTTTGTGCTCACGTGGATACGGCACCCGATTGCAGCGGACAGGGCGTAAAGCCCTTGTTGCATGCTAAATATGACGGATCGGACATTGTTTTGCCGGACGATCCAACTCAAGTCATCCGTTTGGCCGACCATCCATACCTAAAGAATTGTTTGGGAAAGGACATCATTACGGCATCCGGCAATACCCTGTTGGGTTCAGATGACAAGGCGGGTGTGGCAGAGATCATGGACTTGGCTCATTTTTTAATGACCCATAAGGAGATCGAGCACGGCGTCATCAAACTTTTGTTCACACCGGATGAGGAAGTGGGCCGGGGCGTGGACCATGTCGATCTGCAAAAGTTGGGGGCGGATTTTGGATATACCTTGGACGGAGGAGATCCCGGCATGTTGGAGGACGAAAATTTCAGTGCCGATGGCGTATCCGTCGTCATTCATGGCGTGAGCGCACACCCCGGGGCGGCAAAAGGAAAGCTCCTCAACGCATTGAAATTGGCGGGAGAAGTGCTCGCGTTACTGCCGAGAGAGATTTCACCGGAGACGACCGCCGGAAAGGAAGGATTCATCCATCCGGTTCATGTGGAGGGACTTGCTGAGAAATGCACTATAGATTTCATCATTCGGGATTTTGACACAGCCAAACTTCCTGAAAAAGAAGCCCTGCTCAAATCCATTGTGGATGGCGTGGTTTCCGCACATCCGCAGGCACGGTATGAGTTTTTGGTCCGGGAGCAATACCGAAACATGAAAGAAGTATTGGTCAAACACCCTCACATTGTGGCGTATGCGGACGAAGCGATCCGTCGGGCGGGCATTACGCCCATTCCTGGTTCAATTCGGGGAGGTACGGATGGCAGCCGGCTTTCCTTCATGGGATTGCCCTGTCCGAACCTGTTCGCAGGACAACAAGCGATCCACTCCAAGCAAGAACACATTTGCGTGCAAGACATGAATAAGGCCGTTGAAATGATGGTACACTTGGTTCAAATTGCCGCTGAGAATTCTTAACTTACCTCAAATTCTATTTATGCTTACTTATCTACTTTCGAATTGGTGGATCTGGATCGTGTTGGTCCTCTTCTTCAGTTCACTCTACACGGTCAATCAAGGATACATAGCCGTCATTGTCATGTTCGGTAAGTACAGACGCATCGCACGGCCCGGTCTGAACATGAAGATTCCGCTTTTGGAATCTGTCTTCAAAAAGGTATCGATTCAAAACAGATCGGTAGAGCTGGAGTTTCAGGCCGTAACGTCCGATCAGGCCAATGTCTATTTCAAAAGCATGCTCTTGTATTCGGTTCAAAACTCCGAGGAAGAGACCATCAAAAAAGTGGCTTTCAAGTTCATTACCGACAAAGATCTGATGCAGGCGTTGGTACGTACCATCGAAGGGAACATTCGTTCCTTCGTGGCCACTAAGCGGCAGGCAGAGGTGCTTGGATTGCGCAGAGAGATCGTTCAATACGTTAAAGTAGAGGTAGATCATTCGCTGGAAGAGTGGGGATACCATTTGCAAGACCTTCAGATCAACGACATCACATTCGATAAAGTGATCCTGGATTCCATGAGCAAAGTTGTGGCTTCCAACAACCTCAAGGCCGCAGCAGAGAACGAAGGACAAGCCTTACTCATTACCAAAACCAAGGGCGCCGAGGCTGATGGCAATGCCATCAAAATTGCCGCGGAAGCTGAGCGGGAAGCAGCTCGTTTGAGAGGACAGGGTGTTGCCCTTTTCCGCAAGGAGGTGGCAGCGGGTATGACCGAAGCCGCCGAACAAATGAAACAGGCCAACTTGGACACCAACGTGATCCTGTTCAGCATGTGGACGGAAGCCGTAAAGAATTTTGCAGAGTACGGCAAAGGCAACATCATTTTCCTGGATGGCAGCCCCGATGGCATGCAAAATACCATGAAGCAGATCATGGCACTCATGCACAAACAAGCCGGCGAGAAAGCTGGAAATTAATGACTGTTTTCTCCGTTTGTTAATATTCTTCCAATCCGTTGCTCTTCACTCAATAGAGCAGCGGATTTTTCGTTATTCAGGTCTGTTGAAAAAGGGATGCCTTGGGGCAGCCCCGCCTGCTTATTTTTACGAACAAATGTTTCAGACATGCTCTATTTTTTGCAGATCACGGATTCATTGAAGAATGTCATTCCTTCCATTCCCGGCGACCGGAACGGAGATGGTTACATCGGATTTTGGGAGCTTCTTTTGACGGGGGGATGGATCATGATCCCGCTCGGGATCATGTTATTGGGTGCGATTTATTTGTACTTCGAACGTAGCATGGCCATTCGACAAGCGGCTCGGTTGGATGCCAATTTCATGAACATTATTCGCGATCAGATCATGACCGGAAACCTTTCGGCTGCGCGAAGTTTGGCGAAGAATACCGATAATCCTGTTGCCCGTGTGATCGATAAAGGATTGCAGCGAATCGGTAAGCCCATCGACAGCATTGAGAAAAGCATGAACAATGTGGGCGCATTGGAAATGTACAACCTGGAAAAAAATCTGGGTATGCTGGCGGTCATCTCCAAAGCGGCTCCCATTTTTGGATTTGTGGGTACGCTGGTGGGCATGATGCAGCTATTCTCCGGCATCACAACCTCGGCTGAATTCACCCCGGCATCCATTGCAGGCGGCATTTACACCAAACTGATCACTTCCATTGCGGGATTGTTGATCGGATTGGCGGCATTTCTTGCGTACAATTATTTGAACGCGCAAATCGATAAGGCTGCTAACCGAATCGAGTCTGCCACTTCTGATTTCCTCGACATTCTTCAAGAACCTACGCGCTGATCGAATATGTCCCGCTTACGAAAAAAACATAAGGCAGAGTCGGAGGTCTTCACCGATACGTTGGTGGATATCCTGTTCATCGTATTGATGTTCTTTCTCATCGTGTCCACGATCGCCAACCCCAATGTGGTGAGCGTGAACAATCCCTCCGGCAGCAAAGACACCAAAGCCAAACAACACATCATGGTGTCGATCGATCGCAATCAGCAGTTTTATCTGGGAACAACACCCATGGCAAGCAATGCCTTTGACTCCGCCTTGGTAGGGGAGATCCGGCGTTATCGGACATTGGTGGACACGCCTACAGTCGTGATCAATGCCGATACAGCAGCACAATACGGAGAAGTATTTCGGGTGATGCGGTTGGCCAAAAAGGAGAAAGCTCGCGTAGTGGCAAGGGTGGATTGATCAGGGCTTATGCACTGCTTTCAACATCCGCTTTTTCCCTTGCATGTCGGTTCGGATTTCAGTCAAATATCCAGTGGATTCAAAAAGTACCTGGGTTTCGTCCGCCCTGTCCTCATGCATTTCAACAAAGATCTTTCCTTGTTCAGATAATTTCTGCTTCCCGAATGCGGCGATGAGCCGGTAAAAAAGCAATGGGTCGTCTCCTTCTACAAACAAGGCGAGCCAGGGCTCCTGTTCAAGCACATTTTTGGGCAAGGTATTTTTTTCTTCCAATCCGATGTAGGGTGGGTTGCTGACGAGGATGTCGACCGGTTCGATCGCCGACCAGTTTTTTTTATCCGTGAAATCGATTTGTTGAAAAGCGATCTCCGCTTCAAACCGAGTGGCATTTGATCGGGCGATGTTCAGCGCCGGTTCGCTGACGTCGATTGCCCGCACCACAGCGTTTTTGAATGCACGTTTAAGGGAAACTGCCAATATGCCGCTGCCGGTACCGATTTCAAAAATTTGTAAGGAAGCGGCGGTGGCGCCGATGTCTTTTCGAATCCAATCAAGCAATTCTTCGGTTTCCGGGCGGGGAATCAAAACGGACGGATCCACAAAAAAACAACGGTCATCAAACCAGGCTTCCTTCAACACATATTGGATCGGAATACCCGAAATGATTTCGTCAAGTAAATGGGTAGCAATGTTGGTCAACTCGGTTGACCATTCCATCGTTCGATCAAGGGGAAGTCGATGTTTTCTTTCTAAATGATCGAGCAGGATCCGACCCATGGCTTCTGATTCCTGGATCCCGTAAATGGGCTTCAGTTGATTAAGGAGTGTGGTAACGTATGTATCCTGATTCATAAATCAATAGCAACCCCCGGTGGTGTCAGTAGGTTTGTCTGGCAGAAGGGATTGCATGCAAGCACCCATTGCTGGTCGATCAGACCGTAAATCGTGGGCTAACGGTGAGTTCTTTGCTGCCGGGTGTATGTATGTAGAAACCTTCGCCGGATTTGGCCCCCAGTTTCCCTTCGTTTACCAGTTGCACTAAAAGTTTGGACGGTGTATATTTTTTATCGTTGAAACCGGATTCGAGTACACGCAAGATCGAGAGACATACATCCAATCCGATCAGATCGGCTAATTGAAGTGGTCCCATCGGATGCGCCATTCCCAATTTCATGATCGTATCGATCGACTCTACACCGGCTACTCCCTCCTCCAGACTCAGGATGGCTTCGTTGATCATGGGCATCAAGATGCGGTTGGAAATGAAACCGGGAAAATCGTTCACTACACAAGGCACCTTACCCAGCTCTTTGCTGAGGGCAACGATGGTTGCGGTGACATCCGAATTGGTTTGTGGACCCTGGATCACTTCCACGAGTTTCATCACCGGGACGGGATTCATAAAATGCATGCCCACTACCTGTGCAGGTCTGTTGGTAGAGGATGCCAACGCATTGATGGAGATGGAGGAGGTGTTGGTCGCCAAAATGGCTTTCGCATCGGCGGCAGCATCCATTTGTGCGAAGATCTTTTTCTTCAGCTCAATGTTTTCTGTTGCGGCCTCAACGATCAGGCTCGCCCCTTTCACGCCATCTGCAATGGATGAACTGGTTTGAATTCGTTGCAAGGTTTCTTCTTTGAGTTCCTTGCGGATGATTTCTTTTTTGACCAAGCGGTCCAGGTTGTTTCCGATCGTTTGAAGCGCTTTGGCCAAGGCATCCGCGGAAACGTCGATCAGTGTAACGTGAAAACCATGTTGTGCAAATACATGAGCAATGCCATTGCCCATTGTGCCGGCGCCGATCACGGCAACTTTCGAATTCAGGTCCATTCGAATCAGATTTGTGCAAAGTTACCTGAAAAGCGGTTAGCGCTTTCGTTTGAAATCGCCCCTTTTCCAGGCTTGAATGAATTCGCCCCAGGCGGCAGGATTGAAAATGTTCATCGGAGGCATCTGTCCCTGATACACGGCGCGGTTGGCAATCTTATTCAACTGCATGCGTGTGGCTTCGCCGCCATCTCCCGGAGTGGATTGCATCCAGGCGCGCCGCTTGGCCTCGCTCATATTTTTGCGAGCGATCTCATAATCGTCGTCCGGTATCGGATTGTTGACAAAATCGCGAAAGAATTGCTCCGGTGTTGGGCGAGGTTTGATGATCGTGGCCGGTAAATAAACGGTGTCGGCAACCATCAATTGCACGATGCTGTGTTGATTGCCCACCAGATTGGCCGGCACCCGGATGGTCTTGCTTTGGTAGGAGACGTGCGTAAATTCAACTTCATCCCCCTTGAGCACCACGATCGAGAATACGCCTTGGTTGTTGGTGAGGGTGCCTCGGTTTTGCCCTTTCACTTGAATGCTGACTGCCGGAATGCCCACCAGGCTGTCAGCGGTCATCACAATTCCATACAACTGAACGATCGAATCGCGTGTTGTTTCGAATTGTGCCTGCACACGCGTTGTGGCAATCAGGAGACATAAAGTGGATAGCAGAAGGATCTTTCGCACGGGTCAAAATTAGTTGCTGCCTGTCGATTTTATCAAACAAATTGACCCGGATAGCGGTTAATTTTGCGGCGGAAACGCCTTTTAACATTTTACCATGACACGCGAACAAGTTTTAGACGCCTTACGCAATGTTCAGGAGCCCGATCTGGGAAAGGATCTCGTAACCCTGAACATGATCCAGGACATTCAGATCGAGGGTGAAAAGGTTTCTTTTACGCTGGTGTTGACCACGCCGGCCTGCCCAATGAAGGAGCAGATGCGCCAGGCCAGTGTCAATGCCATTCGGTTGCTGGTAAATCCCAACGCATCGGTCGACATTCATTTTACGGCCAATACCACCACAAAACGACAGGACCCGGGCACGATGTTACCCGGGGTGAAAAACATCATCGCTGTGGTCAGTGGAAAAGGAGGCGTTGGCAAATCCACCGTTTCTGCCAATCTCGCCATCGCGCTGGCACAGGGTGGGGCTCGGGTGGGACTCATGGATGCCGACATCTATGGCCCCAGCGTGCCCATCATGTTTGGTGTGCGGGGAGAAAGACCCCTAATGAAAGATGTGAACGGAAAAGGAATGATCGTTCCCATCGAACGGTTTGGCATTCGTTTGATGAGCATTGGGTTGCTGGTGGATGAAAAAAATGCGGTGGTATGGCGTGGTCCCATGGCCAGCAGTGCCATTCGTCAGTTTGTATCCGACGTGGAATGGGGTGATCTGGACTACCTGGTCATTGACATGCCTCCAGGAACCGGAGACATACACCTGACGTTGATGCAAACCGTACCGGTGACTGGTGCGGTGATCGTCAGCACACCACAAGATGTTGCCTTGGCGGATGCCAAAAAAGGAATTGCCATGTTTGGTCAAGCACAGCTTAATGTGCCCATCATCGGATTGGTCGAGAACATGAGTTACTTCACACCCGCGGAGCTGCCGGGCAATCGGTATTACATTTTTGGAAAAGAGGGCGGGCGTCGACTGGCCAGCGAATACGATCTTCCATTCCTCGGCGAGATCCCGCTTGTTCAATCCATTCGCGAAGGCGGAGATCAGGGCGTTCCGCTGATGATGGGAGACGATTCGGTTACGCAACAGGCATTCAATCAATTTGCCGCGCAGGTGGTGCGAAGCATTGCCATGCGAAATGCAAACTTGAAGTCAGAGGAGATCGCGCAACAGCTCTGATCTCAACGGCCCTGAAGCCATTGAAGGGCATTGCGGGATCGGATTTTCTCAATAAGGTCCCCGCTGTATACCTCCGGATCCAACAACAAACCGGGATGCTCTTCCCCGAGGGGAAATGGGTAGTCGCTGCCCACACAAACCGAATCAGCTCCCAGGGAATCCAGCAAAAAAGAAAAGGCTTTTGGGTCATGCACCAAGCTGTCTACCCAAAATTTTCCCCGATAGGTATCTGGAGAAAGGGTGTTGTCTTTGGCCACCAGATCGGGGCGAACATCAAATCCGTGTTTTATGCGTCCCAGTGTGTAGGGGAATGAACCCCCGCCATGGGCAAAGGCGATGCGCAGACCGGGAAATTTCTCAAATATGCCCCCAAAGATGAGCGAGCAGATCGCTCGTGTTGTCTCCGCCGGCATCCCCACCAACCAGGGCAACCAATAGTCTTTCATTTGATCTTCTCCCATCATATCCCAGGGATGAATGAAAAGGGCTGCGCCCAATTTTTCGGCTTCTTCGAAAAATGGATGAAACCGTTTGTCGGATAAATTCATCCCATTGACGTTGGTGCCGATCTCAACACCCAACAAGCCCAATTCGTTTTTGCAACGATGAAGTTCTTGGATGGCCAAGTCGGTGTCCTGTAAGGGGACGGTTCCAAGTCCCAAGAAACGATCGGGATGGTTGTGCACACAATTCGCCAGATGATCATTTAAAAACCGCGAGGTTTCCAATGCGTCCGATGGGGTTGCCCAATAATTGAACAGCACCGGTATGGTCGACAATACTTGCTTGTCTACACCCGTCCTGTCCATGTCACGGAAGCGATCTTCCGCCCGAAAGCAATTGGGCTCCACCTCGCGAAACACTTGGTCACCTTTCATCATGCATGCCTTGCAATTGCGGTGCTCGAGGTGAATGAAATCGCCGTACCCGAAGCGTTTTACCCAATTGGGCATGTGCTCGGGCATGATGTGTGTGTGGATGTCGATCGTCAAAACTTAGGCTTTGCGTACAGGGGGCTGCATCACCGACCCGCATTTTTCACACGTGCGTTTTTCTTCAGAGGTGTAAAAAGCTTCCATCACGGGAGGTAGCTGTTTTACAATGTCGCTTACGACCAGTTTGGATTCGTGCAAGAGGTGTCCGCATTTCTCGCAGAACCAAAGAAATCCATCTTCCTCGTCTTTTCGAATTTTTTCGATCACCAGGCCAACGGTATTGGGACCGCGTTGGGGGGAGTGCGGTGTGCGGGGCGGAAGCAAAAACATATCTCCCTCCTGTATGTGAATGTCTTTGGGTACACCCTCATCGATGATCTTCACGGTGATGTCACCTTCTACTTGGTAATAGAGCTCTTCGGTTTCATTGAAGTGATAATCTTTTCGGGCATTCGGTCCGCCAACCACCATCACAATGAAATCCTCCGCGTCTTTGTATACACATTGATTGCCAACAGGTGGTTTGAGCAGGTCACGATGCTCGTCGATCCATTTTTTTAAATTGAACGGGGCGCTTACAGGCATAACAGTCGTTTTAGGCTGGTTTAGAGGTCGAAAAAATACAACAAATTGGCGTAGGTTTGGCACCATGAATCTTTCGCTTGCCGGCAAAAGGGCCCTCGTGTGTGGAAGCACCCAGGGAATTGGCTTGGCCATCGCCCAAGAACTCGCCGGATTGGGTGCTACGTGTATTTTATTGGGCAGATCCGAAGATTCTCTTACTCGAGCACTACAATCATTGGATCGAGCAGCCGGTCAATCTCATCAGCTTTGCATAGCCGATCAAAATGATCCGCTCCAACTCCAATCTTCCATCACCAAACAATTGGCTGCGGGTGCGATCCAAATTTTGGTCAACAACAGTGGTGGACCCGCATCAGGTCCTCTCTTAAATTCCTCTGCTGAAACTTTTTTAGCCACCTTCCAGCAGCATTTGTTGGCAAACCATCAGCTGGCCCAATTGCTGGTACCCGGTATGCGTGCATCCGGATACGGGCGCATCATCAACATCATCTCCACATCGGTTCGCATCCCCTTAAAAAACCTGGGGGTTTCCAATACGATTCGCGGTGCAGTTGCTTCTTGGGCAAAGACTTTGGCCAATGAGGTTGGTCCCGATCAAATTACGGTAAACAACATCTTACCCGGTTTCACCCGAACACAACGCCTGCACCTTTTGATGCAGGAAAAGGCACTGAAAGAGAATCGATCGATCGAAGAAGTGGAGGAAACCTGGAAAGGA
>Ga0315906_10008692_pt1 | contig 12152 bp, 10 predicted proteins | sample LakEriMetagenome_4_FD_203526 | JGI IMG/M metagenome (GOLD analysis project Ga0315906, IMG submission 203526) | Freshwater fungal communities from buoy surface, Lake Erie, Ohio, United States - Buoy 2 MA122 | ecosystem: Environmental > Aquatic > Freshwater > Lake > Lake biofilm | place: USA... | reverse complement strand
GATTATAACCAATACCAAACCTAGTTTGCAGCGAACTAATTGAGCAGCGTTTAGTATCGTAGATAAATTTAACTGCTTCATCAAACATTGTGTCTTTTTCTACATTATTATCACTACTGTCATCAAACCCTGGCAATTCTACCCCATCAATTTCACCAGTTAGGATTTCATCTATATAATCACTCTCTGAGGTGGTTTTTAAGAAATCAACTACTTTATTTAATTCATCATCATTAACAAAAGCACCATGTATGCGTTGTGGATAACCAGAACCTGGCTGTAAATATAACATATCCCCTTGCCCTAATAATGTTTCTGCTCCACCTTGATCCAAAATTGTACGTGAATCTACTTTTGAAGTTACTTGAAATGATATGCGCGATGGAATATTAGCTTTAATGAGCCCTGTAATTACATCAACAGATGGACGCTGTGTTGCTACAATTAGATGTATACCAACTGCACGAGCTTTCTGTGCAATACGCACAATATACTGCTCTACCTTTTTACCACTAGACATCATTAAATCAGCTAATTCATCAATGATTACTACAATAAATGCCCACTTTTCTAAATTTTCTGGATCATCTGGGGTTAAGCTTAGAGGATTACCAATTGGTTCATCCTTGTAGTTAGCTTCTTCAATTTTTTGATTAAAGGAGACAATGTTTTTAGAGCCTACTTTTGCCATAATTTTGTACCGACGCTCCATTTCACCAACTGTCCATTTTAAAGCATTTATAGCTTGATTCGGATCAGTTATAACAGGAGCTAGTAAATGTGGAATGCCTTGATAAAAAGACAACTCTACCATTTTAGGATCTATCATAATAAAACGCACTTCGTTAACTGTTGCTTGAAATAAAATAGATAGTATCATAGCGTTTACTGCAACTGATTTACCAGAACCGGTTGTACCTGCAACTAACAAATGAGGCATTTTAGCTAAATCAGTAACAATAACATTGCCTGCTATATCTTTACCTAAAGCTAAAGTTAGTTTACTTGTACTATTTTTATAAATTATTGAATCAAAGATTTCCTTTAAATAAATAACCTGTCTTTTAAAATTAGGCACTTCAATACCCATAGTGTTTTTACCTGGAATAGTCTCAACTATTCTCACATTAGATAAAGCCAAACCACGAGCAATCTCTTTTCCCAAGCCTACAATTTTTTCCCCCCGCACTCCACGTGAAGGCAATAGCTCATAACGAGTTACAACTGGACCACTTTGGGCTTCAACAATTTTTGCTTCTACACCAAATTCTGCTAGTTTATTTTCGATAGAATTAGATACGTATTCTAAAGTTTCTTTGGATATAGACTCCATTTGTTTTTTTGGGATATTTAATAAATCAGTGCTGGGTAACTCACCAAAAGTACTATTAGAAATAGGATGATGTATTTTATTTTTTAAGTGCGCAATAAAATTATCTGATGCGTGTGGATGAGCAGGGTCATCATCTTCTAAATTATTTATATCATTACTTATTTTTAGAGATTCCGAATTATCCAAATCAATATAATCAGGTAACTCCATAGTATCTGGTGTATCTTCTTCTGTGTTTATACTTATAGGAGCAACAGTCTGATACATTCTTTTAAGTATATTAGTTTTAGCTTTGCTAATATTATTTTCAGATGCATTAGTAGTATTCCCACGTATATATGTACTTCCATCTGGTTTTGCAAATAAAGCAGCAAAACCATCGTTATCTTTTTCATTATAACTTGGAGTATCAATAACATTATCAGTTGGGATTATATTTTTTGTTTTTATATTTTGGGATTTACTATTTAAAGAATCATTAGATAAACTTTTTTCACCTAAGAAATTATGTAATGTTGCATAAATAAAATCTAAAAAAGAACCTACTTTTTCAGCTATATAGCCTAATGAAACACTAAAAGAGAAAGAAAAGCAAACTACAACAAATACTATGGTTATTAGAGCTGTACCTAATTGACCCAAATAATCACTTAATACTGGATATGCATAAAGACCAAGCAACCCACCAAACCCATTATGTAAATAGAGTGATTGGGTATGGAAAAAATTAATATACTCAAAAACTGAGGAGCTAATAATTAAAAAAATAAAACTAATTACCTGAAAGATTGTATACCAATCACCACCTAAAATTTTATTACGAATTATCTTACAATAACCAATATAAAATAATCCTAAAACTAACCACCAACCAGAAAATCCAAATATAGACAAAATAAAATCAGCAAAGTAAGCACCAAAAGCTCCAAGTTTATTATAAGTAATAACTGCATCAGTGGTTTTAAACCAACAATTATCATTAGGGTGATAAGTAAATAACATTAAAGCCAAGATAAATCCTAGAGCAAAAATCATTACAGCCACTAAATCATTTAATAAAAGTGCAGTTTTAGGTGGTAGAATTGTATCCCGATTTTTTTTTGCAAATTTTGTATTATTATTTTTACCAAACATTATTTTTGAGTTCCTATAGTTGTAGAAGTTGTTTTTACTATTTTTGGATCTTTTGGATCTTTTGGAGCAAATAACCAAGCAATTAAACGATTAATATTAGACACCAATCGAATTAAATAATACGTAATAATAAATAAAATAAATATTGAAAATATTAGCGTAGTTAGTGCAAAATCTAAGCGATACTTACCGATAAAAACTATTACATGTCCTGGACCATAATGATTTAAAATAACAATTATACTAGCTATAATAAAAATTATAATAATATTTAATATAATACGCATTTATTACATACTCCTATTATTGTTATTTAATTTAGTCAAAGACTTTAAGGTATCATCAATATTAGCAGCTTTATTTGAAATATCTGTTTGCAGTAATATATTAACATTATTTATAATTGAAGCAGTCAAAGCATTTTTAACAAAATAGCTTTCCAAGTTATTTCTTATGTTTGCTAAGTTAAACTTCCATAGGGGGTAATCACGATCTAATAAAGCAATACGGGCATTAAGTAGATCTAGTTTAATATTCTGCCGTACTATGATTTCTTTCTCTGGTAATAACTGCAATGTTTGGCTTTGGTCTGAACTAGAAATAGTAACAAGTGATGCAAATGTACGTTTAAAATTATGCATGAATTTTTGCCAATTACTTGCATCTGGATCTACTAGAGTATTTAATTTTATAGCATTACCCCTCTGAGTCTCATCCAATTCTGGCATTAATGCTAATGTAACAATCTGGCTTTGAATTATATTTAGCTTACTTGCTAAAAAAACCATATCTAGGTATTGTATTTGGTTCAATTTTTCTATATCATTAGATAAGTTAACTTTTATTTCTACATAACTTGCATTATTATCAGTATTTAAAACTCCCATGGCATAATTTAGAATTTTAATAGCACTTTTAACATCATTATAAACTAGCAATGATTGATTTGCCATACTGATTAATTCATTTAGTTGTAATAAATTAAAATTACTACTGTTCTTATCCAACTTAGATACTTGGACTTGAAGTGAATCAGTTTGTAATTGTAGTTTTAATAGGGTCTCTTTACTTAATTTGGCTTGATTAATTGCTTCTGCTGTTAAACTACTAACCTTAAAAGTTAGTTCTTTATTAATTTCCATATCTCTATAATATAAATAACCAGAAGCAGATAAAGCACTAATAGAAATTAAAAGTGCCAAAAAACCCATGCCGCTATTTTTATATTTTATATTTTCTATCATTTTATGCACTTTCAAAATAATTTTAAGACCTTAGAATTGATGATAACAACAAAGCTAATAATACGAGCATGTGTAATTATAATTAGGATATTTAATGCGCCGTGTACGAATAAGCACATAAGTATTAAATCAACCAGTCAGAATTAATGCAAAAGATGTAGTAATGGATTTGGGATGTTCTTAATTGACTCTACCCCATAAGATCTCAACTTATCTTCAATCTTTTTATGCCAAGTTAAAAAAGCTAAACTCTGAAATTCATTAATACAATCATAGCTTTTTGCATAATCAAACAACCAGTCAACTTGCCCACTACTGCTAATTATTATACCTTTATATACATGCATATCTAATATTTTTTTAAAATCATGCTCTGGTATTGGTACAAGACGCCTACTATATATTTCTAACACATTGAATATAGCTGCGCTATTTTTTAGTGCTTGTTCTAATTTTAAATCTCCACCAATACCTTTTATCAGCAAGATTTTTTTAGATTTAAGATCTAGGTTTATTAATATTTCATCCAACAAGCCAGACACTCCTGGGCTATTTTTTGGATATAATATTGTATTATTAGTTAATTTACTTAGTTGCACATAACTAAGTTCTCCCATTACTAGAAATATTGGCACTTTAGCTGCTGTAATTATATTTTTTGTTAAGTCTATACAGCTTGGAGAAACTAGTACAATATAATCAAAATAATCTATATTTGATTGTAATATATTAATTTGATCATAATGAGGAATAATCTGCATTTCTAAATAAGTAATATTCTCATTGTAGAATTTATCTATGCCAAACTTTTTAACAAGCTCAGTTTTTATAATGTCAGAACAGCACAATAAGTACATATATATTCTATTTTAAAATAATATCAATATCATTTATATCACCAAGATCAGATAAGTAGCTAGTAGTATTCATTGCATTAAAATTATTTATGGGTCTGTTTAATATTTTCTCTACCCCGCTGCTAATTAATTGAGAAACTATATTTTTAGCTAAGCTTAAATAGTTTACCTTAATACCTGAACATGATGAAATACAAAACTCACCAGTCTCATTATTAGCAACTATAGCTGTGATATACATATTTGGACCTATAATATACGCATGTACTCCTATTGGTACACTGCAATCAGAACCAATTAATCTTCCAACTTCACGTTCAGCACCAGTTGCTAGAAAAGTATCATTGTCATCTAAATTTGCTAGTAGCAACATTAAATCTAATCTACTGGATAAAACCTCAATAGCAATTGCCCCCTGCCCTGGAGCTGGAATAAAGAAGTTAGCTGCTAATTTTTGCTTGATTCGATTATCTAAATTAAGCCGTATTAAACCCGCACTAGCTAAAATTATCCCATCATATTCATTATTATCAAGTTTAGATAAGCGGGTCTGTACATTTCCACGGAGCATTTTAATTTTTAAATTTGGGTAGTGCTGTTTGATTAAAGCAATTCTTCTTGCAGATGAAGTACCTAGAACCGCACCATCTGGCATCTCTTCTAATTTATTATATTTATTAGAAATAAAACAATCTGTGGCATCACCACGCTGTAAAACAGCTGGAATAACAAACTCGGAAAACCCTATTACCGGAACATCTTTAAAAGAATGTACCGCAAGATCAGCTTCCGCATCAAGTAATTGTTGTTGTAATTCTTTGATAAATAGTCCTTTACCCCCAATTTTATCTAAAGCTTTGTCTAATATTTTATCACCAATGGTTGTGATGCCAATAATTTTAATTTTAAATTCTGGATATAGTACATTAATTTTTTCTTTCACAAAATTTGCTTGAGCCATAGCAAGTGGGCTATTTCGCGAAATAATCTTTAATTCTTGCATTTATGCTCCCTGCTCCTTAATATACAATTTAACTTTTCGTTACTACTTAGTTATAATCGTTCAATCCAAATAGGATTCAATACTTTAGTAGAATTTGATCCTAATTCTTTTAGCTTGATAGCAGATTTTACCACACCTTTATTACCTTGTAACTTAGTTAATGCACTATCATAACATTCCTTGGTTTGCGAAATTTTATCATTAATTTTTTCTAAATCTACTAAAAATCCAACTAGCCTATCGTATAACTCACCACCAATTTTTGCAATTTCCTTAGAGTTTTGCATAGATTTTTCACTACGCCAAATAGTATAAATAGTTCTAACTGTTGCAAGTAAAGTTGATGGACATACAATAATAATATTTTTATGCAATGCTTCATCAAATAAAGTATTATCTGCTTGTAAAGCTAAAGAAAATGCAGATTCAATTGGCACAAACATCAATACAAAATCTAAACTATTTAATTTATATAAACTTTGGTAACTTTTGCTATTTAAATTTTTAATATGATTTTTGATTGATTGCACATGCTCTTTTAGTAGCTTGTTATACTCATTACTATCTTGATAAGAAATCAATCTCTCATATGCAGTTAAGGATACTTTTGAATCAATAACTAAAGCTTTGTTATCAGGTAAATTAATAATTACATCTGGGCGATAACGCTCACCTTCATTACCCACAAATGAAGTTTGTACTGTATATTCATTACCTTTGCTTAAGCCTGATTTGTCTAAAATTTTTTCTAATATCATCTCACCCCAATTACCTTGGATTTTTGTATCCCCCTTTAATGCTTTAGTTAAATTATGCGTTTCTTGATTCATTTGTTGATTTAATTTAGATAACTCTTCAATTTGCACCCGTAAGCCAATGCGTTCTTTATTTTCTTTTTCATATACATCATTTACTTTTCCTTCAAAATCTTTAATTTTTTCTCCCAGAGGAGTTAATAGATTTCCTAAGTTAACACGGTTTTGCTCGCTAAATTTATTACTTGCATCAAAAAATATTCGATTGGCTAAATTTTCAAATTCGTGAGTAAATTGATTTTTCATCGTAATAATGTCTTGCTTCTGCTCTTTTATTCTTGCTAAATGATTATCCACCTCCATTTTATAAGCAATCAGTTGGTTGCTTAAATTAAGTACCTGATCTTGTTTTTGGCTAAGATTAGTGGCTAAACTAATCTTCTCAACTTTTAACTCCTCAGTATAATTTATTAATAACAACTTATAATTTTTTTCTTTGAAATAAGAAATCATATAACCAATAATAATACCTATAATTAAGAAGCATAGAACTAATAAAATTAACATAAAACCCTAATATATTATATTTAGCATATTTATATCTGCTAGTTTATTATTTAAATATACCAATTTAAATACATCTCTATCAAGGATAGAATCAACTGCAGATATCTCTGGATAGCTTAACATTAATGGCAAAAATACGGCAGAACCGATAATGTACTTTTTACTGCGATCTGGTGGAGCAATTCCCCAGATATTTTGATATACCAGTGGAACCTCTTCCTTATTAATTTTAACATTACCTACATATAACATTATATGCCCTTTGATATATACCAAAGTCATAAAAGGCTTACCATTTTTTACTAAATATGCCATTCTATCTGCAGCTGGAAAACTACTTAAATCAAAAACATCTCCAGAGTTTATTTGTTGGGAAGAATTACGTGGCATAAAATAACCTAAAGGAGTAAAAATTGCCTGCATTTCTCCAGAGCAATCATTATAACCCATAAACCCACCCCAGCCATAATTTCTGCCAATTAATTTATTAATTAATAGCATAATGTTTTTTTTAGTTGCTACTAAAGGCATAGTCACTATATCAGCACTATTTAAGTAAACAGATAAGATTCTAGCATAGCCATTTATCTCACGTACAGGTATATATACAATTTTTTTATCATTAGTATTTTTACTTATTGCTGGTAATATTGTTCCAGCCAGTGCGCTACCCAAAATAACTTTATTATTTATTAGGCTAACATTAGGAGTTATAATTGCAATCATAGATTTATTAGTGAAATGAATCCAACTATTAATAAAAGTGTTATCTGTATAAGCTACCCCCACTGCTTTAACCCAAGCCATAAAATAAGGGGTTATTACTAATAACCAAGCTTTATCTTGAGATTCTCCAACCACATATAATGAGGTTCCTAAATTTATATTTGATAATAGATTTAAATTAAACGGAAAACCATTACCTGCCCGAGTATAGCTTAAAAACCATGGGTCTATTGTTGGTACAGCATAAGCCTCAAGATTATTTGTTGCAATGGCACGTTTAGATTTATTATACTTAAGATTTTTAAATTGTTCTAACTGCATATTATTTGAGATTGTATTAATCCATTTATTATCATAGGGTAAATAATTTATACCATAGCCAATATCTCGGCTATTAAAAGTATTTGATTTGCTTGGGTTAGTGAAAGCAGCTATTGAATGTTGTTCATTTAAATAAATATTGCTTAATGCATTTCCATGAAGGAGGTGAGTAATAAAAAGTTCTGACCATGGAGACTGATCATTTTTGCCTAAACCAAAATAATGGCTTTTTAGATTATTAAACCGTTCTAATTGATTACCTTGACTTGTGAGTAAAGCACCATCATTACCAGATATTGGTAATTTCTGAGCATAGTTATCCATAGGGAAAACAGCAATAGGTAGATTATCTGCCCAAGCACTAAATAAAAACATTACCCATAAAAATATACTTAATAACATCTTTTGCATGATTTTTATACCTATACTTTCTTTGACATCATTTAGAACCTGTTTAGAATCTTCCAATCTATTGCCAAAAACACTAAATTAGCTATAATGTTACATAATTTTGTTTGCAATAGTTGTAAAATTACTCAAAAATTATGTAAGATTTTATCTCAGTAACTACTCTAATGCTAGGTACTTTAATAAGGTATCTAGCTCATCTAATGATGCATAAGAAATAGTTACCCTACCATTACCGCTTCTACTATGCTTGATATTAACCAACATACCTAGTTTATCTGCAATTTGTGTTTCTAATTTAATCACATCTGGATCAATAACATGATTTAGTGCAGCAGGTGAGGTTAGTGAATCTTGATTTTTTATAAGATTACTTACGTATTTTTCCACTTCACTAGTGGTTAAACTTTTTTCCACCACATATGATGCAACACTTAACTGCAGCTCTATAGGGAGTGCTAATAATGCCCTAGCATGTCCCATATCTAATTTACCGCTCATGAGTAAGTTTTGTACATCCTCAACTAAATTTAATAAGCGTAAAATGTTTGTTATATGGCTTCTGGACTTACCTGTTACTTTGGCTAAGTCACCATGAGTTAAATTATATTCATCAATTAATCTCTTATAACCAAGAGATTCTTCTATTATATTTAAATCTTTACGCTGAATATTCTCAATTAATGCTATAGCAAGAGCTTCCTCATCGCTAATATCTCTAACTATTGCGGGAATAGTTGCAATGCCTGCAATTTTACTGGCACGAAAACGCCTCTCCCCAGCAATTAGCTCATATGAATTACCAGATTTTCTGACAACTATCGGCTGGATTACACCATTATGCTTAATTGAAACTGCAAGCTCTTGCAACCCATCTTCATCAAAAACCTTACGTGGCTGAGAACTTCCAGCTTTTATTTTTTCTATTGCTAGATGTTGGTAGCTAGAATCAGCATCATTTATATTTGTTGGCATTAATGAGCCTGAGACTTTAGATGCTAAAAATAATGCATCTAAACCCTTACCTAAGCCTTTTAATTTTACCATTTTCATTACCTAATTAAATATTAGAAGATTGCCGCACTTTGCTTCCACACTAGTGTGTGCAAAGCTCGCAATGACGAGTAATTTATATTAATATATGCTCAAAAGATTATAGCTTTTAGCTCTTTGGCTAAGGCTTTATACGCTACCGATCCAGTAGCCGTAGTATCTAGTAAAATTGCAGCCACTCCAAAGCTTGGAGCCTCAGCTAAGCGTACATTACGCGGTATGGAGGTCTTAAAAACTTTATCCCCAAAATGCTTGCTTAGCTCAGCTGAAACTTGCTGCGCTAGATTATTCCTACTATCAAACATTGTACGTATTAATCCGAGTAACTCTAAATTTGGGTTAATTCCATTTTTTAATAGTTCAACCGTATTTAATAAATCGGTTAATCCTTCTAAAGCATAATACTCACACTGGATTGGAACTATTAGTTTATTAGCTGCTGCTAAACCATTTAATGTAAGTAAATTTAAAGATGGTGGGCAATCAATTAGTATTACATCATAGCTAGAGGATACTTTAGATAAAACCTCTTTTAATTGATATTCACGATTAGGCGTATTTACTAATTCTATTTCTGCACCTGCTAAATTACGATTTGCAGGCAATATATCATAACCACAAGTTTCTGATTTTAAAATCGCATCATGAATCTCACTATGTTTTAGCATTACATCATAAATTGAAACGTCTAAACTGTTTTTTTCTATACCGCTACCTGTTGTTGCATTCCCCTGTGGATCTAAATCAACAATTAAAACCCTTTTTTTACCATATTTAACTAACCCAGAACCTAGATTAATTATACTAGTTGTTTTACCAACCCCGCCTTTTTGATTAGCTATTGCTATAATGTTTTTCATCAACTTTTATCTTTACTAAAAAACGCTTATCGTGAGTTTCTGGAATATGCACTTCAATTATTTCCGAAGAATACCCCGTTATTTTATCTAATTCCTCTACAACTTTTTGGCTTTTCATAGCTAAAAAGTATCCATTATCATGCAATAAATGTTTAGTTAAATCCACAAATAACTTAAGCTCTGCAAAAGCCCTTGAAGTAACAATACTAAATTTGTCTATATGTTTATAATTTTCTACCCGAGCATTAACTACAGTCAAATTTTTTAAGCCTAACTCAATCTTAACCTGACTTAAAAATGAAGTTTTTTTATGGTTACTATCTAATACTGTTACTGAAAATCCACATATTGCAAGTATTATCCCTGGTATACCCATACCACTACCCACATCAAGAATTGTATTAGAAACCATATTAAAACCAGCATTATTTAAATATTTAACTAGTGTTAAACCATCCAATAAATGATATGTTATTACTTCTTCTGGATCAGTAATTGCTGTTAAACTGTAAACCTTATTCCACTTTAATAATAATTGCATATATGAAAGTAACTGGCTAAGCCTTAGCTTATCAATATCCAAATTAAGCTTATTAGCCCCTAAAAGTAATTTATTTTCTAGTTTTAAATCCATTGTAATCACTCCAGTTTATAATGCTTCCATCACTAATCCAATATCCTTCATCTACATAATCAAGTAAAGCATAATCTCCCCTAGAATTTCCATAACCATAACTATAAGCAAAACTGTAGTTATTCTCTTTAAGATATTCTTTTATTCGAATAGTTTTCTGTTCACCATAACAATTTTTAGTTTCCAATCTACCGGTTACTCTTCCATTAGCAAATTCTATTTCAGTAGCAATTACATTTACTAAATGATGTTTTTTTGCCCAATAGCGTAAGTATATAGCTAAATTAGCACTAACAATAACTATATTATGTCGGTGTTCTTTATGATATTCTAATTTATTATATATTTCTGGGTTAATATATTTATCTAGTCTAGTTATTGCAAAATTTCTAGCAATATGATCCAATTTATCTTTTGGCATACCACGTAACATAACTGTTATAAATCTCTGCTTAGCAGTTTCATTATCAATTTGTTTTAATAAATATAAAACTACTGCAGGTAAAGCTCGTGGCAATTTATATAAAAACTTTAGGAACCCTGTTGAATACAATACAAAAGGTACCAAAGTATCTTTATAGGTAATTGTACCATCAAAATCAAAATAAGCCACAATATCTTGTTCTGTAACTTTATGCTCCATAACTACGGCATCCTTCAATAAATTACCACACCAAGTGAATTGCCCATCAAAATGTAAATTTTTAGGTAAAAATCCCATTTTATTATTGAGTGCCTAATTTTAAACTATTTTTTATCCTTGATGTTCAAGTTTTTAGTAACAAAAAGTTAAGAAATTCAGCTCTTGTGGAATAATCCCCTAAAATACTATACCAATTCCAGATTTAATTAGACTAAATGCCAAGTAACCCAGTGTACTAATAGTACATAAGAAGCGAAGCATTACGTATAATTAAAAAATGGAACTGGCATTAGTTGTGAGTTTTAAAGTTAGAAGATTAATTCCTAGATTAAACCCTTCCACCAACGCCTTTAAATTTCTCAACAAAATTGGCAATCTTTTGAAACACGTTTTGTTTTTTGGTTAAGTATTGTGGATTAAGCGGACTCATTTTAGGAAGAACTGCATTGAGCTCAGTACCATTTTCACTGGCATATTCACGCTTCAACGATGCAGTGATATAACGCTTTGCTGCTTCTGCATTCAAGCTTTCAGCGTTAATTAATTCTTCTGCCTCACGTTTCTGCTTTGCTTGTGCAAAGGTAAAAAACGCATCAATAATGCTGGCTTTATTG
>Ga0315906_10008691_pt1 | contig 12154 bp, 9 predicted proteins | sample LakEriMetagenome_4_FD_203526 | JGI IMG/M metagenome (GOLD analysis project Ga0315906, IMG submission 203526) | Freshwater fungal communities from buoy surface, Lake Erie, Ohio, United States - Buoy 2 MA122 | ecosystem: Environmental > Aquatic > Freshwater > Lake > Lake biofilm | place: USA: Lake... | reverse complement strand
AAGACGGCAAAGTCATACGCGAAGGAATGACCCCCGAAGAAATCGTGGCGTTAGGTGAAATCAGCACCGTCGTGGAAGTGCATTGGGTGGATGGACGAACCCAAAAGGCGGTGGTTTTTAAGGAGCCTCTGGGCATATTCACAACTGTCGTCCAAGGCCGCGAATACATCGTGGCAGAGCGCATGGTCAAAGGCATCAAGAACCGCATCGGTGATGCCGTGGTTTACAAGCCCGACGGTAGTGTGCACGCACAACTGCTTATGCAAAGAGCTATCCCGTGGCATGGACGTGAACTGCATGGTGTCTACCACAGCATTCGTACCGCCAAGAATGAAAAAGACGGGTTCATTGGGGTGGTCTATGACGTTGATCTTGTTGGCATGCGAGCCCAACTTAACTTAGACACCAATCTGGCAACAGGTGAGGTGGTGAGCATTTCAGAGGTTCGATGATTGAAACGCACTCGTTGAGAGTTTTCTATGTACTTGGATAAGCGCTTCGGGGTCAAGTCTTACATCTCAACATTGAATCGATAAACCTGCCCGTTGAGGCGCCTTTTCAGAGCGCTCGGGTTAACCAGCGTCTGCGCTGATCGTCATGTCTCAGGTTCCATGTAGAAGTTCAGAAACCGCCATCGCAAATGATGAAAATTTCAATAGAAAAGCGAGTCAACTAAATGCTAGGTCAAGACCCCTTACTGCTGATCTTCAGCCTCGGCCTCATCGGCATTGCGCCGTTCCTGGCCGTCATGGTCACGTCGTATGCCAAATTGGTGGTGGTGTTCAGCCTGGTGCGCAATGCACTCGGGTTGCAGCAGGTGCCGCCCAACATGGTGGTCAATGGCCTCGCACTGGTGCTGTCGCTTTACATCATGGCGCCGCTGGCGACGCAGTTGTCTGCCGCGATGGAGGCGCCTGTGAAGGGTGCCAACGCGGTCAAGTCCGAAGCATTGATGGGAGCGTTGTCTGCATCCCGCGAACCGCTGCGTGCCTTTTTGGACAAACACTCGGACAAACGCGAGAAAGAGTTTTTTGTTCGCACATCCAAAAGTTTGTGGCCTGCTGACCAGTCCGCTGCCGTGAAGTCTGACGATCTGTTGATCCTTGTGCCCGCGTTCACAGTCACCGAGCTGACCGAGGCGTTCAAGATTGGCTTCTTGCTTTATCTGGGTTTTGTCATTGTTGATTTGGTCGTGGCCAATGTGCTGTCTGCACTGGGCATGATGATGTTCTCGCCTACGGTCATTTCGACGCCGCTCAAGCTCATGCTCTTTGTGGTGGCCGATGGCTGGGGAAAATTGATCCATGGCCTTGTGCTGACATACCAATAGGGGCAGCTGATGGACATTGCAAGCCTCACCACATTCCTGAAACAGGGCCTGGCCCTGACGCTGATGTTGTCTTTGCCGACGGTGGTCGTGATCTCGGTCGTGGGTCTGGTGGTCGCGCTTTTACAAGCAGTGACTCAAGTTCAGGAGTCGTCTATTGGATTTGGCATCAAGCTGATTGCCGGCGTGGGTGTGATCGCGCTGACCTCACAGTGGATGGGCAGTGAGTTGTTCAACTTCATTGACTCCATCTTCACCGCCATTGCGCGAATTTGAGTGCAGGCGTTAGAACATGGGCTCCTACGAATCAAGCGCAGGTTTGTTGTTGATGGTGGCGGTGTTGTCTGCTCGCATCGGTACCGCGTTGCTCATGTTTCCGATGTTTGCGGCGGGGACTTTGCCAACCAGTGTGCGTGCCAGCATCGTCGCTGGTTTGGCGATTTGCCTTTTGCCGGTGGTGGGCATGAATAACATGCTGGCCTTGGCACAGTTGGATGCCATGTCGCTGGCCATGCTTTTGATGAAAGAAGTGGCCCTGGGTTTTGCGCTTGGTTTTGTGGGCAGTGTGGGCTTTTGGGCTGTGCATGCGGCCGGCGCCATCATTGAAAACCAGGCGGGCCTGTCTGCCGCCACCAGCATCGACCCCTTGGCAGGTGAGGAGGACTCGCTGATTGGCGGCTTTTTGGTTCAGGTGCTGTCCATCATGTTTTTGGCATCGGGTGGATTTTTGATATTGCTGGGCGCGCTCTATGAAAGCTTCAGTGTGTGGCCTGTGATTGATCTGACGCCTCAAATCAACCCCACCATTTGGCTGAATGCGGGCACCCAAGTGATCCGCTGGATGATGGAGCTGGCATTGCGCGTGGCCGCGCCTTTTGTCCTGCTGATGTTGATGGTGGAGGTGGGCATGGGGTTCCTGGGGCGGTACGCGCCTCAATTCAATGTGTTCTTTCTGGCCATGCCCATCAAAGCGGCGGTGTTATTGATTTTGCTGTTTGTTTATGCGGTGGTGCTGGTCGATGGAGCGGCCTTGCCAGACGTAGCCGGTGCCATGCGCCGCATCTTTGCCGGGAGCTGACATGGACCGCTGCGACATGGTCGTTGGCCCTTTGATGAATCGAGTTCACCATGGCTGAATCGGGACAGGGCGGTGCCCAGGAAAAGACCGAAGAACCCACCGCAAAACGCCTGCGCGATGCACGCAAGCAGGGTGACGTTTGGCAAAGTCATGACTTCACCACCACGGTGACCATTGTGGTGTTTGCCCTCCTGGCCATTGCTGGGGCTAAACCCGCCTTGGCCTGGATGGCCCAAGGTCTGGGCGAGATGGTGATGGCAGCCACACAAAAAGACACCAACATGTTGCAGCGGCTGCGCTCCGCCATGTGGGACCTGGGGCTGTGGACGGTGATTGCAGCGGCTGTTTCGGTCATTGTCAGCGTGGTGGCCAGCGCGATTCAGGTGGGTGGTGTGATGAGTTTTGAACGCCTTTCGCCGGACATGAATCGCCTCAATCCCATCGAGGGCTTGAAACGAATTTTTGCGTGGCGCACGGTGGTGGAGCTGATTCGTTTGCTCATCAAGCTGCTGGGCCTGGGTTTGGTGCTGTGGATCTTGGCGCGTTCGCAGTTGCCATTGCTGGCCCAGGCCCAGCAGGTTCCGCTGGCCGGTTGGCTGCTTGCCGGTGGCAAACAGCTTGAGGCCATGCTGCTGCTGTGCTGCGTGATATTTGGTGTGATCTCACTGCTGGACCTGTTTTATCAGCGCTGGGACTACATGCGCCTCAAACGCATGACCAAAGAAGAAGTTAAACGCGAGTACAAAGACCGCGAAGGCGACCCCATGTTGCGCGGGCTGCGCAAACAACTGCACCAAGAGATCAACTTCAACGACATGCTGCACCGCGTGCGAAAAGCCTCGGTGGTGGTGGTCAACCCCACCCACGTCGCGGTGGCCTTGCACTACGACCCGGATGAAACCCCGATCCCCATGGTGGTTGCCAAAGGTGAGGGGGAGGTGGCCCGCGCTATTCGCGAAGCGGCCGAAGAGGCGGGTGTACCCATCTACCGCGATGTTCAGCTCGCCAGAACCTTGAACAGCGGCACACCCATCAATGACTACATCCCAGACGACTTGATCGAGGCCGTGGCCCAAGTGTTGCTCTGGGTTGAGCGAATGAAAAAACAGGAGGAGGGCCCTCGGCCCTGAGAACATGAACAAACCTAAACTCGATTGGAAGTCTGCATCGCCCCTCGGTGCAAGCGGCCCCGGTTTTTCACTCGGCGGCGTCGGCGGTTTCGCCAACTTCGGCAAACACTCCGACCTGCTGTTGATCGGCCTGTTCGTGGCCATCATCGCGTTGATGGTGTTGCCGTTGCCGCCCTGGGCGCTGGATGGGTTGATTGCGGCCAATCTGACGGTCTCGGTGGTGGTGCTCATCGTGGCGGTCTATATCCGCTCACCACTGGGTTTGTCCACCTTTCCAGCCTTGCTGCTCTTCACCACTTTGTTCAGGTTGTCGCTGAACATCGCGTCCACACGCCAGATTTTGCTCACCGGTAATGCGGGTGAAATCATCAAAACGTTCGGCAACATGGTGGTGGGCGGTGATGTGATCGTTGGCCTTGTGGTGTTCCTGATCATTGCGCTGGTGCAGTTCATTGTGATCGCCAAAGGTTCAGAACGTATTGCCGAGGTCGGCGCACGTTTCAGCCTGGATGCCATGCCGGGCAAACAAATGAGCATTGACGCCGACCTGCGTGCGGGCATCATCACCAAAGACGAAGCCCGCTCGCGGCGCCACGCTCTGGAGAGCGAAAGCCAGCTCTATGGCGCGATGGACGGTGCCATGAAGTTCGTCAAGGGGGATGCCATCGCGGCCATCATCATCGCTGCCGTCAACATCATCGGCGGCATTGCTGTGGGTATGCTTCGAAAAGACATGTCGCTGGACACCGCCACCCATGTGTACTCGGTGCTTGCCGTGGGTGATGCCATGGTGTCGCAGATTCCGTCGCTGTTCATGTCGGTGGCGGCCGGTATTGTCGTCACGCGCGTGGCCAAACAAGATGGCAAATCGGGGAATCTGGCGCAAGACATCCTGGCGCAAATTCAAGCCCATCCGCGCGCACTGATGATCTCTGGTGTCGTGGTGCTCGGCATGGGTTTCGTGCCTGGCTTCCCGCTGTTGCAATTTTCCATGTTGGCCGTCGCTGCATTTGTCGCGGGCTGGTGGGCCTCGCCGGCTCAGCAGCGCAAGCGTCAAGGGTCCGTAGGCCAACCGCTGCCTGCGCTCACCCGCGAAGGCAGCGATGCAGCGCAAACTTTTGGTGAAGCCGCCACCCAGGCTTGGGCTTCTTCGCTGACCTTGCGCATCGCGCCCGATGTCATGGCCACATTAGACGCATCCCGTTTGGACGATGCGGTGGCGCTGTCCCGCATGCATCTGCGCGAGACCCTCGGTCTGCCCTTTCCGGGTTTGGTGCTTGGCACTACCACCGAGGCGGGCACGGTCAGTTTCGATGTGCACAGCGTGCCCGCTTTGAGTTTTGCGGTGCCTGCTGACCATGCTTTGCTGACCCTCGGGTCTCACACTCGGGCCAACCGCATCCAGGCCGGCCAGCCTGGCCCTGACCTTTTTGGTTTGCCCACCCGGTGGGTGCCATTGGCTGAGTTGCCCGACGACATTGACCCGAGTTTGGTTCACGGTGTGGAAGCTGCATTGGTGTTGGCCATGCAACGCCTCATTGAATCCCGTCCCCATAAATTCTTGGGGGTGCAAGAAGCCCTGGTGTTGTCCCATCAGTTGGAAGCCGAATTGCCCGAACTCGACCGCGAAATGCGCCAGGCCGCACCACTGCCCCGGGTGGCCGAAGTATGCCGTTGGTTGTTGGAGGAAGGGGTGAGCCTACGCGACCTGTCTGGTTTGGCGCAGGCCTTGGTGGACCACGCAGGCAAAGAAAAAGACACCGGCCAACTGGTAGAAAAAGTGCGTCGTGCCCTGACCGATCAAATCACCCACCAGTACACCAATGCGAAAGGCGAGCTGGCGGCCGTCATCTTGAGTCCCGAGCTGGAGGAACAATTGGCCGCTTCAGTGCGGGTCAGCTCCAAAGGCAGCAGCTTGGCGCTGCCACAACTTCCCAAGGACGCCTTGATTGAACAACTGACACGGGCTTTCCAGGGCAAAACGGTCGAAGGCCTGACGGCCGTGCTGTTGGTGCACACCCCGGAAATTCGACCCGCCCTGCGCAATTTGCTGAAAGAGTCAGATCTTGCAGCCCGGGCTGTGCTGTCGGTGGACGAGTTACGAGCAAATTTGAACGTGTTGGTGGTTGGCGAGATTGACCACAGTGCACTGGGTGGCCGCTGAACGCCCGTATCTGGCGATTTTTCGGCGCTACCTTCGTATGGTTTGTCTACTGAACTTTGCCAAATTCATGTCGGCTCAACCCCTTTGGTATTGAGCTGATTCAGAGGGCGGTACCGAGCTATGCGTTGGCGTGAACAGGTCTTTTCCTGAGCCCCGTTCGAGGGTCGGCTTGAACGGATCTCAGATTCATGCGGCTTCAACGAATGCATTGGAGTTACGGAACAGTGACCGCTGTTTGGATTCGGCGGTAGGTCACAAACGCGTATCGAACGCCTTGTGCTGTCTGGTGTTCGGTTCGCGACTGTTCGGCGAACTGTCCGGTTTTCCATTCAGGGAAAAAAGCGTCTGCTTCGGCGTCGATGTTCACTTCGGTTAACACGAGCTCGTCGGCCAGTGGCAGGGCCAAGGCGTAAATTTCTGCTCCGCCGATCACGAATACCTTGTCTGCACCCGCCGCCAGCATCAACGCGTCTTGCAACGAAGAACTAACGAGTGCGCCTTGGGCATGCCAGTTCTCATTGCGGGTGATGACGATGTTCTGCCGCCCAGGCAGTGGCCGGAAACGCTCTGGCAGGGAATCCCAGGTTTTGCGGCCCATGATGACGGGGCAACCCATGGTGACCAGGCGGAAGTGTTTTTGATCCGCGGGCTCATGCCACAGCAGGGCATTGTTTTTGCCGATGCCGCCATTGGAAGTGACGGCGGCGATCAGGCTGACGCGGGAGCGGCTGGGCGATGGTGTCTGCATGCCCCCATTTTGTCAGTTCGGTCGGCCGTTCAGCTTGCGGCGGCCTGACCGTTGTTGATGTGCTGGGCCATCAGGGTGCGTGCTTGAACCGGATCTCGGACCAATAGAGCTTTCATCAGGTATCGGTGTTCATTGAGCGATGCGCCCAGGCGGCCCTCTTTGAGCAAGGAGTGGTGCCGGTTGAGTTTCATCACCTTGCGTAGATCAGCCACCATGTGCTCGCGCCAGCGGTTGTTGGCCATTTGCAGCAGACGCCAATGGAATGCCTCGTTGGCTTTAAAGAAGGCTTCGCGGTCCCCCACGGCGTTTTCCAGATGCTGGTGCAAGGCGGCCAGTTCGGCCAATTGGGCATCGCTGGCCTGCTGGGCCACCACGGCGGCGGCGTCGCTCTCCAGCAGGGCCAGCAGGTGAAACACCTCGGCCAGGTCTTGGGCCGAGGTTTCAGTCACATAGGCGCCCCGGCGCAGCTTCATGGTGACCAGGCCTTCGGTGGCCAGTACCTTGAGCGCTTCGCGCAGGGGCGTGCGGCTGATGTTCAGTTGGCTGCACAGGGCCTGTTCATCAATCCAGCTGCCAGGCGCGAGTTCATGCCCCAAGATACGGGCGCGCAGTTGGTCCGCCACTTCTTCATACAGGGCACGTTGGGGGCGTTTAAGAGGCGTCATGGTTCAGTGTCTTGCACCCCTGAGCTTGCAGGTGGCACGACGAGGCGCCGCGATGAAACGCCCCTTGTAAGGGCAGGGGCGGACCATGTGGGGTGGTGGGCGGCAGACCCGAATGTGATGTGGTTGCAGACCTGCCGCGGGACTGAAAACTGTTGAGCATGACACCTGCGAAAGAGAACCGTAAGGCAATGAGTTTATAATTCAATTTTGAATTATAGTAATTTATCTCGTTAAATCAACCACTTCCCAGCGTGCTCGGTTGTCACGTCGGGGCTGTGGTACTTGTTTTTGAGTGAGAGCAGCATGTCAGACCATCCACCCGTCAGCCCGAAAAACAGTCCGGCAGGCCGACCTCTTGCCACCGATGCAGCGTTGGATTTGTGGCGCCAGGCGGCGGCCAAGTCGGCCCCGGGTGGTGAGCTGAACAGCTTGATCTGGCATACGCCGGAGGGCATTCCCGTCAAGCCGCTTTACACGGCGGCCGACTTGTCAGGGCTGCCTCACACCGACACCTTGCCTGGTTTTGCGCCTTTCGTTCGCGGCCCGCAGGCCACCATGTATGCGGTGCGCCCCTGGACCATCCGTCAGTACGCCGGCTTTTCCACCGCCGAAGCGTCCAACGATTTTTACCGCAAGGCCCTCGCGGCCGGGGGTCAAGGTGTCAGCGTCGCTTTTGATTTGGCCACCCACCGGGGTTACGACAGCGACCATCCACGCGTCACTGGCGACGTGGGCAAAGCCGGCGTGGCCATCGACAGCGTGGAAGACATGAAGGTGCTGTTCAACGGCATCCCGCTGGACAAGGTGAGTGTCAGCATGACCATGAACGGCGCGGTGCTGCCGGTGCTGGCCGGTTATGTGGTGGCCGCCGAAGAGCAGGGCGTGCGCCCGGACCAGCTCAGCGGCACCATCCAGAACGACATCCTTAAAGAGTTCATGGTGCGCAACACCTACATCTACCCGCCCGAGCCCAGCATGCGCATCATCGGCGACATCATTGCCCACACGGCGGCCCACATGCCGAAGTTCAACTCGATCTCCATTTCGGGTTACCACATGCAGGAGGCCGGTGCCAACCAGGCGCTGGAACTGGCCTTGACGCTGGCCGATGGCAAGGAGTATGTGAAAACCGCCTTGGACAAAGGTTTGGCGGTGGACGATTTCGCACCCCGCCTGAGTTTTTTCTGGGCCATCGGCATGAACTTCTACCTGGAAGTGGCCAAGATGCGGGCCGCCCGCCTGCTGTGGTGCCAAATCATGGAAGGCTTTGGTGCCACCAACCCCAAAAGCCTGATGCTGCGCACCCACTGCCAAACCAGTGGCTGGAGCCTGACGGAACAAGACCCCTACAACAACATCGTGCGCACCACGGTTGAAGCAATGGCTGCGGTGTTTGGCGGCACCCAAAGCCTGCACACCAACAGTTTTGACGAAGCCATCGCCCTGCCCACCGAGTTCAGCGCCCGCATTGCGCGCAATACCCAGCTCATCATTCAAGAAGAAACCCACATCACGAATGTGATTGACCCCTGGGCTGGCAGCTACATGATGGAGAAGCTGACGCAAGACATGGCGGATGCCGCCTTGAAAATCATCCAGGAAGTCGATGCCATGGGTGGCATGACCCGGGCCGTTGCCAGCGGCTGGGCCAAATTGAAGATTGAAGCGGCTGCGGCGGAGAAACAGGCGCGCATCGATTCGGGCCAGGACGTGATTGTGGGCGTCAACAAATACCGCCTTGCCAAAGAAGACCCGGTCGAGATTCGTGATGTGGACAATGTGATGGTGCGTGAACAACAAGTGGCGCAGCTGGCGCGCATCAAGGCCTCACGCAACTCTGACGCTGTGAAAACAACGCTCAGCGCCTTGACGGCCGCAGCAGCCAGTGGCGAGGGCAATCTGCTGGCCCTGAGCATCGACGCCATGCGGGCACGTGCCACGGTGGGCGAGGTCAGTGATGCACTCGAGAAAGTCTTTGGTCGCCACCGTGCAGACGTTCAAAAAGTCAGTGGCGTGTATGCGGCGGCCTATGATGCGTCGGGCCACGAGGGAGACACCATGGCGTACTGGACCGCACTGAAAGCCGAGATCGCCGACTTCGCGACCGCCCAAGGCCGCCGCCCGCGCGTGATGATCAGCAAACTCGGCCAGGACGGCCACGACCGGGGCGCCAAAGTGGTCGCCACCGCTTTTGCCGACCTGGGTTTTGACGTGGACATCGGCCCGCTCTTTCAAACGCCCGCAGAGTGCGCCCGCCAGGCCATTGAAAACGATGTGCATGCAGTGGGCGTGAGTACGCTGGCGGCAGGCCACAAAACCTTGGTGCCCGACATCATTCAAGAGCTTAAAAAGCAAGGTGGCGACGGCATCATTGTGTTTGTTGGCGGTGTGATTCCACAGCAAGACTATGACTTCCTCTATGCCGCGGGCGTGAAAGGCATCTACGGGCCTGGAACACCGATACCAGCGAGTGCCAAAGACGTGCTGGACCACATCAAGAAGACGCTGGTCTGAACCGCACCGGGTCGCATCCTTTTCACTTCAACAGCCAAGCGACGTGTCCGTCAAACATTTTTTTGTGTACATCCTGCAATGCGCGGATGGCAGTTACCACTGCGGCCACACCGAGGGCGGGCGTGCACATGACATGGACCAGCGCCTCATTGAACACGAAGAAGGGCATGTGGCCTACACCGCCAGCCGCAGGCCATTGAAGTTGGTCTGGCAAGGTGAGCTGGAATCCTTGGAAGGTGCGGTGGCGTTTGAGCATCAAGTCAAACGCTGGACTCATGCGGAGAAAGAAGCTTTGATTGAGGGCTACCAACGGGCGATGGCGCAGCTGGCGCGGTCTGACCACGGACACGAGCACCGCGTTCGCATGGTGCCGCCCGTAGGCACGGCCTCAGCCATGAATACGACCACGCCTGCTGAATCTGACTCGCCTTGCAGCGCCGCGCTTAACGCCAGAAAAATTCAGTCCTTGGTGCAGGCCGTCATCAGCGCGGATGCCGATACCCAGCGTCGTGGCCTGGCCAAAGCCATCACCTTGATTGAATCCACCAGGCCCGACCACCGCGACCAGGCCGATACCTTGCTCACCGAACTGTTGCCCCGCTCGGGACATTCTTTCCGGCTCGGTATCAGCGGCGTGCCGGGCGTTGGCAAATCCACCTTCATCGAAGCCCTGGGTTTGTATTTGATAGAGCAGGGGCACAGGGTGGCGGTGTTGACCATCGACCCGTCGTCCACGGTGTCGGGCGGCTCGATCTTGGGTGACAAAACCCGGATGGAGAAACTCTCCGTTCACCCGCAGGCCTATATAAGGCCCAGCCCGTCAAGCGGCACCCTCGGTGGTGTGGCAGAAAAAACCCGTGAAGCCATGCTGGTGTGTGAAGCAGCGGGTTACGACATCGTGATGGTGGAGACCGTGGGCGTTGGTCAAAGCGAGCTGGCTGTCTCTGGCATGACGGACATGTTCGTGCTGATGCAGTTGCCCAATGCGGGAGACGATCTGCAGGCCATCAAAAAAGGCGTGATGGAGCTGGCCGACCTGGTGGTGATCAACAAAGCCGACCTGGATGAAAGCGCCGCTACCCGCGCCCAAGCCCAGATCAGTGGTGCTTTGCATTTGCTGGGCGCCCATGCGCCAAAAGACGCAGTGCATGAACCAACGCCAACCTGGCAGCCCCAGGTGATTCAAGTCAGCGCCTTACAGGGCCAGGGCATCGCTGCGTTTTGGGCCTTGGTCACGCAGTTCCGTAGCCAACAGCACGCGGGCGGCCTGCACACCCACAGACGCCAACAACAGGCCCTGGCCTGGATGTGGGAGCGCATTGACCATGACCTCAAACTCGCTTTCCGTCAACACCCTCATGTGCAAGCGCTGATGCCCGGCCTGACAGCCGAGGTAACGGCGGGTCGCCTGCCTGCATCAACTGCGGCGCGTCGACTGTTGTCTGCATTGAAGAATTGAAATACGTTTTCGCGACAAGGAAAAATCCATGCACGACATCCTGGAACAACTTGAAAAAAAGCGCGCTGCAGCCCGCCTGGGCGGCGGCGAAAAACGCATCGCTGCCCAGCATGCCAAAGGCAAACTCACGGCACGCGAGCGTTTGGATTTGCTGCTGGACGAAGGCAGCTTTGAAGAGTGGGACATGTTCGTCGAGCATCGCTGCGCCGACTTCGGCATGCAGGACAACAAAATTCCCGGTGACGGCGTGGTGACGGGTTACGGCTTGATCAATGGCCGGCTGGTTTTTGTCTACAGCCAGGACTTCACCGTGTTTGGCGGTGCATTGTCTGAAGCCCATGCAGAAAAAATCTGCAAAGTCATGGACCAGGCCATGAAGGTGGGGGCACCTGTGATTGGACTCAACGATTCAGGCGGCGCACGCATTCAAGAAGGCGTGGCCTCGCTGGGTGGGTATGCCGATGTGTTCCAGCGTAATGTGCTGGCCTCGGGCGTGGTGCCCCAAATCAGCCTCATCATGGGCCCGTGCGCGGGTGGCGCGGTCTACAGCCCGGCCATCACCGACTTCATCTTCATGGTGAAGGATTCGTCCTATATGTTCGTCACCGGCCCCGAGGTGGTCAAAACCGTGACGCATGAAGAAGTGACGGCCGAAGACCTCGGCGGCGCCATCAGCCACACCACCCGCAGCGGTGTGGCCGATTTGGCGCTGGACAACGATGTGGATGCACTCCTGATGCTGCGTCGCCTGTTCAACTACCTGCCGCTGAACAACCGCGACCAACCGCCGGTGCGTCCCAGCGACGATCCCGTGGACCGCGTGGAGTTGTCCCTCGACACATTGGTGCCCGACAACCCGAACAAGCCTTACGACATGAAAGAGCTCATTGTCAAAACCGCGGACGACGGCGAGTTTTTTGAGATTCAACCCGAATACGCCAAAAACATTGTCGTCGGTTTCATCCGCATGCAAGGTCAAACCGTGGGTGTCGTGGCCAACCAGCCCTTGGTGCTGGCCGGTTGCCTGGACATCAAAAGCAGCACCAAAGCCGCGCGTTTCATTCGGTTT
>Ga0315906_10008685_pt1 | contig 12160 bp, 12 predicted proteins | sample LakEriMetagenome_4_FD_203526 | JGI IMG/M metagenome (GOLD analysis project Ga0315906, IMG submission 203526) | Freshwater fungal communities from buoy surface, Lake Erie, Ohio, United States - Buoy 2 MA122 | ecosystem: Environmental > Aquatic > Freshwater > Lake > Lake biofilm | place: USA... | reverse complement strand
TATCGCTGCACGATGCGGTGAAAGTGGCCGGTAATTATTCGGTACAAGCCGACGGACGATTGTTGAATGTGGTGGCCTTCAATTACGATCGCAAAGAGTCCGATCTCACGGCAATGGAAGCAGCTGCGCTGGAAAAATGGTTTGCCGGTCAACAAGGACTGACACCTACGTTGCTCGACGCCGACGATCCGTCCATCGGCCATTCTTTGGCCCGGCTTCGGGAAGGTGTTTCACTCTGGAAGTATTGTATTATCGCAGCGTTATTATTCCTCGCTGCAGAAGTTTTACTCATCCGCTATTTTAAAAAATGAACCCGATGAACGTGCTCATCCGCTCTGCCCGCATCTTCTCTCCCGGTTCTCCGTTTCACGGACAAACAAAAGACCTGCTGATCAACAACGGAACGATTATCGCGGTACAACCTGTCAGCGATCAACGTCCCGCTGATACCGAGATTATCGAAGGCACTGATCTATGTGTTTCCCCGGGTTGGTTCGACTTACACGTAAATTTCTGTGAGCCGGGTTTCGAGCAGCGCGAAGATCTTCAATCCGGAAGTCGTGCTGCAGCACAGGGCGGATTCACCGGTGTTTTGCTGATGCCTTCGACCAAACCGGCGATGGATACTAAATCGGCTATTGAATTTGTACGGAAACGCACAGAAGGAGGTCTGGTCGATGTGTTACCGGCCGGATGTATCACCGTTGGTCGCGAAGGAAAAGATTTGGCGGAATTATACGATATGTTTTTGTCGGGAGCGCCGGCATTCACCGATGATCAGCACGCTTTGCGAAATGCCGGCGTCATGCTCCGTGCCTTGCACTACGTGAAAGATTTCGGCGGTAAACTGATGGTGTATTGCGATGACACAGATCTTTCCAACAACGGACAAATGAACGAAGGTCCGACGAGTACAATGCTCGGGCTCAAAGGCATTCCGACACTTGCGGAGAGCGTTATGGTGGCCCGCGATTTACAGCTGCTGGAATATTCCGGAGGCTCCCTGCACCTCTCGACAATTTCCACCGGTGAGTCGGTGAAGTTGATTCGCGCAGCGAAACAGAAAGGACTCCGGGTTACCGCTGATGTAGCGGCTTATCTTCTTGCGCTTTCTGACGAAGAACTTACCGGTTTTGACACACATGCAAAGGTGAAGCCGCCGTTGCGTGCTGCTGAAGACCGAGATGCACTTATCGCCGGATTGCTGGACGGAACGCTGGATGCGATATCAACAGATCATCGTCCGTTGGATGTGGAATCGAAAGAAAAAGAATTTGATTTGGCTGAGTTCGGTATGATCGGACTTGAAACTGCTTTTGGCGCTTTGAATACCGTTTTACAAGGTAAAGTCTCCACCGATAAATTGGTAGAAGCACTCGCGGTCAACCCGCGAAAGATTCTTGGATTACCTGTTCCGGTTGTACAAGAAGAAGCAGCAGCAAACCTCACCGTTTTCTCTACCTCGCAAACGTGGCAAGTGACCACGAAATCCTTTCGCTCCAAATCTGCCAATTCACCATTCATCGGACGAACGCTTACCGGCAAGCCAATTGCCGTAATTCACAATAACCAATACGTACGAATACCGTAATTTCTCTATGAAAATCCTGATGGTCTGTCTGGGCAACATTTGCCGTTCTCCCATGGCAGAAGGCATACTTTCCCACAAGGCGACATCCCTTCACCTTCCTGTAACGGTGGATTCTGCCGGCACCGGTAATTATCATGTCGGTGAATCGCCGGATGATCGTGCAATTGCTACCGCCGGAAAATTTGGTGTGGATATTTCCGGGCAACAAGCACGACAGTTTACCGTGGAAGACTTTGACCGTTTCGACCACATCTTCGTCATGGACACTTCCAACCGACGAAATGTATTGCAGCTGGCTGAGCGCGAAGAACACCGTGCCAAGGTCCGTCTCATGATGGATGTACTATATCCCAACGAGGAGATGGAAGTTCCGGATCCCTGGTTTGGAGGTCAGGAAGGTTTCGTACGCGTTTTTGAAATGCTCGATACAGCTTGCGATCGCTTTTTGACGGATGCTAAGGACCAACTGAAACGTTCCTGAATTGACATGGCTGCTTTCGGTACACTCTATTTATTGCCGGTCTATCTCGGTCAACCAGATCCGGATAAATTGTCGCAGCAACTGATTCGTACCGCAAAAGAGCTGTCGCATTTTATTGTGGAAAATGAAAAAACAGCCCGTGCTTTTCTGAAATCCATTTGTACACCTGTTCCAATGGCCGAATTAGTGTTACACGTACTGGACGAACAAACACCTCCAGCTAGTATTCCAACGTTACTGGAACCACTCTTGAATGGAATCAATTGCGGATTAATGAGTGAAGCTGGCTGTCCGGGAATTGCAGATCCGGGAAGCGAACTTGTTCGATTGGCACACGCCAAGGGAATCAAGGTAGTTCCCATGGCAGGACCGTCGAGCATTCTGCTCGGTTTGATGGCCAGCGGACTAAATGGCCAACGTTTCCGCTTTCACGGTTATCTGCCGCGTGAAGGAAATGAGCGTAAGCAAGCACTGCGTGAGCTGGAAAAAGAAATTCGTCGCAATGGTGAAACGCAGATTTTCATTGAGACGCCGTACCGTAATCACGCGATGCTCGATGATATTCTTGAACAGCTTTCCGGAGATATACTGCTGAGTATCGGTTGCGATTTGAACGATGTGAAGGAATTGATGGCTACCCGTTCAGTCCATGAATGGAAAAGCAATCGCCCGGACTTGCATAAACGTCCGTGCATATTTTTACTTGGCCAAGGCGCCGTTTCGGTTACTTCACTGCGATTGAAGGATCGTCAACTCCCGCCACCACGACGTCGAAAATAAGTGGCGAATACGGCGGTACGATATATTTTCCGCTGCGTGTATCCAGTAAACCGTCTTCTCCATAGCCAAGTTTAGATGGCATCAATAAGGTGAACATGTCGCCTTTACGAACGCGTGTAAATGCTTTTTCCCAGCCGGGAATTACTTCGCCGGTTCCCATCGTGAATTGAAACGGGCGATCTTTGGAGGAAGCATTGAATACAGAACCATCCATCAGTCGACCGCGGAAGAAAACGGTGATGAGTTTGCCGCTGTCCGCCGGTGCACCTTTTCCTTTTTCCGAAAAAAGCATGATCATTCCGTCTTCGTCGGAAGTTTCGGTAATTTTGTTTTTGGCAATGAAGTCAGCCAATACTTTCTTCTCGTCTTTTTCCAGCTGCGAATACCTCATTTGCATTTCCTGCTCCGCGGAAACATAATCCTGAATCTTTACCATTTTCACTTCGTAACGTACATATGTTCCCTTCTTCAGCTTGGTGTCGGACTGAATGATTTTCTTTGCTGCAGCATCCGGAAAAAGGTGTTTGAACAGCGAATCCGCCGGCACATAAAATGTTGCGCTGTCGCCAACGCCAAGGTATTGTAAGCCGTCCTCATAGCTGCCGGCAAACGGTACTTTGTCTAGGCGAAAGCGATACGGAGAGCCGATCTTCTTGGTATCGATCAGAACGGTATCGTCGGATTCGCACCTAATTTCCAAGGTGACATAATCACCCATTTTAGGTTTGATTCCGTTATTCTCGGTATGAACAACATAACGAAATCCGGAAGGTGTAAAACGTTCTTTAGTGTCCTTACAGGAAATCGACAGCCAAACGAAGGAAACAAACAGCAGAAATTGCTTCATGGGTTGATCTTGATCAAATGTATATCGTAATAGAGCGGTGTTGCGCCCGGAATTTTTTGTTGGTCGCCAATCATACCGTAAGCCAGGTGAGCTGGTACCACCAGTCGTGCACGAGCGCCTTCCTGCATAAGGAACAAGGCTTCTTCTAAACCGCGTGCTTGTTGAGCTTCGGCCAATCGAAACGTGTCGGGATCACTCTCCGTGATATCATACACTTCCGAACCATTTAAAAAATAATTTCGGTAGGCGACCACGACCGCATCGTGAGGAAGTGGCTTGTCTCCTTTGCCTGGCTCGTAAATAGAATATCGTAAACCGGTGCCCGTACCTTCCATGGCAAATTGATGGCGGGCAATGAAATCTTCAATGTCTTTCTTTTCGTTACGTACCATGATTTGGTTGGCGCCGGCGATGTGTTCTTTCAACTCGGCTTCCGACATGGCTTCTTCTTTTCTGGAAGATTTACAGCAGAACAGCATCGACAATAATACAATACTTAGAAGTCGGCTCTTCATGGGATCAGGAGGTCAATTTACTTTTGTAATGAGGAAGAATGGAAAGAAAGCGTTCCACGGTTTTATCCAGCGACTCGAGCGATCTTCCGCCTGAAGCATTTCGATGACCGCCGCCTTCGAAATAACTGGAGGCGAAATCTTTTGCCGAAAATTCATCTTTGGAGCGGAAGGAAATTTTGACAAGTCCGTCACGTTCGATAAAAAATACAGCAAAGCGGATGCCTTGGATACTTAATGCATAATTTACGATTCCTTCGGTATCACCGGGCTTGAAATTGAACATGTCTAATTCTGCAGAAGACATCGAGATGTAAGCCGTATTTAATTCTGGCAACACTTTCATCTTGTCTTTAAGAATATATCCCAGCAAACGCAGTCGGTTCTCCGTAAAATTATCATAGACGCGTTCATGCACACGATAATTCACCGCGCCGGCTTCCATAAGCCCGGCGACGATGCGATGTGTAGCCGCTTTCATGGAGCTGTAACGGAACGAATTGGTGTCGGTCATAATACCGCAATACAAGCATTCGGCAATATCGGGCGTAATGGATTCCGCTTCTCCAAGTGCAGCAATGAACTCATAGACTAACTCTGCGGTTGCACAGGCGTCCGTATGAGAAAACACGTGATCATAACAGTGTTCCGGATCAAGGTGATGATCGATGAGGATTTTTACTCCGGTAGATTTTCGGAGCACCGGCTCCATCGTTTCCGTACGGTTAAGCCAGTTGAAATCCAGACAAAACAGAACCTCTGCATTCAATATAGCTTCTAGGATGGAATCCTTCTCTGGTGAAAAAATAGTGACATCCTGATGACCAGGCAACCAGTATAAGAAATCAGGATAATCGGATGGTACGATGACATGCACCTGATGTCCTTTTGCTTTTAAAAAGCCGTACAAGCCGAGTGATGATCCCATCGCGTCACCATCCGGACGATGATGCGTTGTGATGACAATTGACTTCGGTGTCGACAGCAACTCCTGAACCGGAAGCATCCGGTCAACCGGAAAATGGACAGCGTTCATAGTTGGCAAAGGTACGAACTTCACGCGGCTAATCGTTTGTTTTTACGAAGGATTTCATGGTTTTAGCCCCGTTTTTATCCGAAATACGGACAAAATAAAGTCCTTGCGGCAACATACGAATATCCAGACCGGCATTCGCTTGCGCTGCACTGAAACTGCCGAGCAGTTTTCCATCCGGAGATAAAAGCTCAACACTCAGCATAGCGGCCGAAGACGTTAGCTGTAAGGATGAACTTGCCGGATTAGGAAAAACCATAGAAGTTGATTCTTCAATGGCAGGATCACTCGTAGCCGTAATACTACACAGCAAGGTGCCGATAGCGTCAGCTTTACCGTAACCCCACGCCGTATTCGGTAGCGGTCCCCAGACATACTGGTCAGTGGCCGCACACAGAATCAACGCGTCCTTGAATTGATACCAGTAAGCAGAAGGATGTTGCTGTAAGTATAACGCTGCAATACCGGCAACAACAGGCGCGGAAGCGGATGTTCCTCCTCCCGTAATATGATAACCACCAGCGGCCACTTTCCACGGGGCAGAAGCAATGAGTGCCGGCATCGTAGCTAAAACACCGGTAGATAAAATATGGTGACCGGGTGCGCAGATCTCCGGTTTGATTCTGCCGTCGCGTGTAGGACCACGACTGCTGTTAGAAGCCAATTGCAACGGCTTATCGTTCGGAGAAATCTGTAGCGTGTTATTAATATCGATGTGTCGGTCGGTATTGAAATAATTACCGACCGTGATTACGTTTGGCAAACAGGCAAAACCGCTGACAATTGATTGCAGCGTATCCGGAGCCTGATAATTCACGATCGGCGGAAATACAGCGGGTGATGGCAAGTTTTGACTGACCCAATCAAAATTCCAGCCGTCGTACCGTCCGTTGCCCGTGAAAGAAATACGCCAGTTGTAGTCTGTCGAATCCGGGACTATATATATTTCCAGCATGTAAACGCCGCCCAGATTGGTGCCTAAAATTTGCACTACACCGATACGGTTGCCGCTGACGGCAGCTATATTGGTAACGACACCACTTAATACGTTGGTAATACTTCTCCAACCAAGATTTAGTCGCGGTTGAAAATATGGGGTAACCTTGTCAACACCTACAGAAAATCGTAGACCGACCATTTCCGCCGAGTCGCCATACAGCTGGGCATACGCTCCGCCAAATCCACTGTTGTATTTAAACCAGGTAAATGCCGTATCTCCGCTAGTAAGATCCCGACCAACGTGAATCGGAATATCCACGCCCGCGTTTCCGGCAGCAGCGACCAAAATACGTCCTGGTTGCTGATCAATCAGGTTACTGATAAAACGTGATTGCAGATCGCGGCCGTCGTGTGATCCGTAATAATCACCCAATGAGGCGTTGATGACACACGGCTTTCCCAGTTGCGTTGCTTTTGCAAAAATATAATCAACGGCATGCACGTATCGCGGTACGGTGTCGTTCGCCTGAAAATCATAGTTGACAATGATAAGTTCAGATTCCGGAGCGACGCCTTGAAAATGGCCCAAGGCACGACCATTTCCTGAACCTATTCCGGTGACATACGTTCCATGGCCGTATTCTTGTTGTCCGGTGTGCGCTGCTGCTCCACCGGCATCAATATCCGTATCGTTCCATTCCTGTCCGTAACCGTACGGCTGTGGTGTATTGGCCGCAGCCGGCAGTGTCATGTCCCAAAGCCACTTGACACGCGTATTTCCAAGACTATCCTTGAAATCTGGATGACTCAGGTCGATACCGGAATCAATATAACCCATCAACACGCCCGTTCCTTTGTAAGGTTGAGGCAACCAAATTCCCTGATGCGCCCAATCGGCACGTACATGTGCGCGCATCGTATCATTCAGTACGGAAACATTCATTGGATACGCCTCAATCCGTTTAACAAAACTGTTTTCGTGGAGCGCCCCCAACGCACTCACTGGGATACGCAACCAGGCAATATCTCCGGATGTCCGTAGACATGTTGCATTTTCATTGGCCGACCAGGCGCGAATGGCGGTGATGTCGCCTTCCACTAAAACATCAATAATACGTGTCGAAGCAGGATCCGATTGAACGGTGCGATGCAACGCGAGGTTCATCCTGTTTTCAGCAGCGGCAGAAACAGTTAGAACAACGGAAAGTAACAGCAAGCAGAAATGGAAGAAGCTTTTCATGGTATAAATTTAACGTTTAATTTCACCCAAGGTTCAAGCCCGATGGCCACTTTATGGAGGGATTGATCAACTTGACAACCTGTTGAACAACCTTTTCAGGACACTTTAAACGCGCTTTTTTCACTATATTTACAACGTTTTACACGGAAATGACAGAAAGTCTTAATCGCACACGGTTTTTACAGCATGTCGCTCAGACGAGTGATTTTCCGCCGGCGATGGAATTTGTCAAAGCCGACGGTGTTCGCTTGTTTGACGCTAACGGCCGCGCATTTCTGGACCTTATTTCTGGGATCTCGGTGAATAATTTAGGACATCATCATCCGGAAATTACAGCAGCTATTCACGAACAGGTAGACCGTCACTTACATTTGATGGTTTACGGTGAATTTGTTGTGACGCCTCAAGTCGAGTACGCAACAAAACTGGCTTCGCTCCTGCCGCCATCACTTTCTTCAGTTTACTTTACGAATTCAGGAGCAGAAGCCATCGAAGGTGCCATGAAGCTTGCCAAGCGTTTTACCGGACGCACCGAGATTGCGGGATTTGTGAATTCCTACCACGGCAGTACGCAAGGCGCATTGAGTGTTACCGGTGATCCGGAGTTGCAGCGAAATTTCCGACCGTTGCTGCCAGATATCCTTCATCTTCGCTATAACCATCCGGAGGATCTTTCCAAAATCACTTCGCGTACTGCATGTCTGATTATGGAACCTGTCCAGGCGGAAGCCGGCTGTTTGGTTCCTAACGCTGCTTACCTCAATGCGGTACGGGAGCGTTGCACGCAAACAGGTACCTTATTGATTTTCGACGAAATTCAAACCGGTATGGGGCGAACGGGAACACTTTTCGCCTTTCAGGATGCAGGTGTAGTGCCGGATGTACTGGTCACTGGAAAAGCCTTCGGTGGAGGTATGCCGTTGGGTGCATTTATTGCCGACAAAAAGCTAATGAGTGTTTTAACGAATCATCCTGTTCTTGGACACATTACCACCTTTGGTGGTCATCCTGTGTGTTGTGCTGCCGGAAAAGCTGCCCTTGAGGTCATTGTACGAGAACAGCTCTATGCCACTGCCGAAGAAAAAGGTCAACTTTTCAAAACACTGCTGGTTCATCCCGCCATTCGTGAAGTAAGCGGAAAAGGATTATTACTCGCGGTGCGCTTCGATTCGTACGAAATCAATAAATCAGTCATCGACCACTGCATGGCCCATGGCCTGATAACCGACTGGTTTTTATTTGCTCCTGATTGCCTGCGTATAGCACCGCCACTCATCATCACGGAAGCAGAAATACGGGAAGCCTGTGCTATCATCTTATCTTCATTATCAACACTTACTTTTTAGCCATGAATGTACTAATCGTTGAAGACGAACGACAGCTTTCGCACGAAATAGAGATTTTTCTGACCAAGCAAGGTTATAATTGTGATGTAGCGTTCACCGGTAAAAGCGCTTCCGAGAAAATCTATGTGAATTCCTACGACTTCATTTTGATGGACGTTGGACTGCCCGATAATAATGGATTCCAGCTCCTGAAAGAGACCAAAGAGATGGGAAAAGATGCTGCCATTATCGTCATTACAGCGCGTGGTTCACTGGACGACAAAATCACCGGTCTTGATCTCGGTGCCGATGATTATTTGCCGAAACCTTTTTCGTTGCTAGAATTGCAAGCGCGTATGCAAGCCATTCTTCGCCGGAAACACGGACTGAAAAACAACACTATTCAGTTGCACACGTTTACCATGGATATTCAGAATCGTACGGTTCAGGCCGATGGTAATACTATTCCGCTGACCAAAAAAGAGTTTGACATCCTCCACTACATGGCACTTCACAAAAACAGGGTTATTACTCGTGTTCAGTTGACAGAGCATATCTGGGGTGATATCCTGGAAGAGGATTATGAATCCAATTACATCGACGTTCATATTAAAAACCTGCGAAAAAAATTGTCTCAGTACGGCAACAGCGACTTTATTGAAACTGTTCGCGGAATCGGGTATCGTCTGAACATGTTCTGATCGATGAAACTGCAGATCAAACTGGTATTGTACAACGCCGTTTCTAAGGCGCTGATCATTTCTGCTCTTGCAGTAGTGATTCCCATGCTTATCCAAAAGATCGTTTACAATCATTTGGATAAACGACTGAATGCCCGGCACGAAAAGATGATGCGGATGATTAAAATCGGCGGACTCAACGAAATTGCGCTGGATCAGGATTGTAGTTTTGACTCCTACAATATTTTCAAAGAAGAATTCGTCAGCATTTCACCGCTGGCTACATTGCCGGACGGTTTTGGAAATACCGTTATCATTAACAGCGAGCGAATTGTGGATAGTCAACTACTTAAGCACCGCGTGCTGAGTCAAACCTTCCTTTACGATAATCAGTTGTACAAGATTGAAATAGGCGAAGGATTGACTTCCGCTGAAGAGTTGGGAAATACTATACGAAACTTCACGCTAAAAATAATGCTGGCCGTCGTGTTACTGTCCATCTTTGTGGACCTCGGCTTTGCACAGGTTCTCTTGCGACCATTCTACAATATCGTGAATGATAAGCTAAAGAACATCAAGCACCCTACGTCCATAAACCTAACACCGGTCGCTACCAATACCTTTGAGTTCGCCTACCTGGACCGTTCCATCAATGAAATGATGACCCAGATCAATGAAGCCTTTCGGCTGGAGCGGGAATTCATTACAAATGTATCTCACGAGTTGCTTACTCCGATCTCAATTCTTCAGAACCGCGTTGAAAATATGATCAACGACCCACAGGTGCCGGACGAAGTGGTAAACAAACTCGCCGATTCGCAGAAAACACTTTCACGACTTTCACGCGTCATCAAAGCGCTACTGTATATTTCCCGTATCGAAAACGAACAATACATTAAGAATGAGTCAGCCGAACTGGAGCTGCTTGTGCAGGATGTGCTGGATGAAACTGATGTGCTGATTCAGGATAAAAATATCCGGCTGGATAAAAGTCAGCTAGAGCCGTTTGTTTTCAAGCCCTGCAATAAATCTTTGCTGCATACGCTGGTCTTCAACCTGATTTCTAACGCCATTAAATACAACCGACCTGAAGGTAGTATTACCGTGACGGGAATTAACCAAATCAATCAGTATCATCTTCGGATTTCAGATTCAGGAATAGGCATGCCCGCTGATCAGTTACCCTATATTTTTGATCGGTTCAAACGTCTCCGACCGGATGATGATATGGGTTTCGGACTGGGATTGCCGATCGTACGTTCTATAGCTGAATTCCATCAGATAAAGATTGAAGCGTCCAGCGAAAATGGAAAAGGGACTACGTTCGACCTTTACTTTCCGGCTTCTTCAACTTGACCGGTCGTTTCTTCACCGATTTTTTCTTTCCGGCTTTTTTTTCAAAATACTGGCAATGCGATGTGATGCCACAGGTCTCACACTTTGGAGTGCGAGCCAAGCATGTATAACGGCCGTGAAGAATCAACCAGTGATGCGCCATGGCGATGTCGCTTTCCGGTATGTATTTCACCAATTGTTTTTCAGCTTGTAACGGATTTTTAGCACGTACCGTTAATCCTAATCGAGCCGATACACGAAAGACATGCGTATCCACCGCCATCGCCGGCATATTGAATACTACCGAGGCGACAACATTGGCTGTTTTTCTTCCTACGCCGGGCAATGTTTGTAATGCATCAATGGAAGCCGGTACTTCACCGCCGAAATCATCAACTAGTTTGCGAGCCATTCCGGCGAGGTGTTTGGCTTTATTATTCGGATAACTGATGCTTCGTATCAGTGGAAATATGTCATCGGAGGTGGCCGTTGCTAACTCAAAAACCGTAGGATAGCGCTCAAAGAGGTGTGGCGTCGTAAGATTGACCCGTTTATCGGTGCACTGTGCCGAAAGGATAACCGCCACCAGCAGCTCATACGGATTGGTATATTCCAGTTCTGTTTCTGCGACCGGTCGTTCCTTTCGAAAGTAGTTTAAAATGGCCGCGTATCGTTCGTGACGGTTCATGGATTACCGGAAATAAGTAAGAACACGAAAATACTACAATTACAAACGTTTCTGTATCCTGGCCATCGCTGTCATTCACCCCTTTTATCACCTTATTCGCCCAAAATAATTGAGTTCAGGGATGCCGGAAATTACTTTGCTCCTATCCAAACCACACTTGCCTATGCAGTAAACGACGATTAAAATTCAGGTTAGAGAGAAAAAAAAACAGCGGGTAAGTCCCCGCTGTTTTTTTATGCATACTCCAGAATACGTTGAACGGAAGCAGTTGATGGCTCAAGGGCCTTCACTGTCATAGCATCCAGTAGAGTCACCAGTTCCAGGTAATCGTGTTGTAACAACGGATCACCATCAATTGTGCGCTGTATGCGATCACTCGCCAGGAGGTCGCATTCGTTGTAGTAATAAAGCAGCCAATCGTTTAGTTGAGTAGAGTTTTCAATCATGTATTATCCTTTGAGATTTGATAACAAAACGAATGTCCGGGGGAATTATTTTCCCCCGGACCTAAAAATTATTCACGGGCGCGTTCTGGGGCTTTCGCCACCATCTCACGCAGTTTTATGACCGCATAATGCATTCGCCCAAGCGCTGTATTGATATTGATATTCAGCGTTTTGGCAATTTCCTTGAACGACAATCCCGTATAGTGACGCAGAATAACGATTTCGCGTTGATCCGGCGGCAGTCGGTCGATCAAACTTCGAAT
>Ga0315906_10008681_pt1 | contig 12164 bp, 12 predicted proteins | sample LakEriMetagenome_4_FD_203526 | JGI IMG/M metagenome (GOLD analysis project Ga0315906, IMG submission 203526) | Freshwater fungal communities from buoy surface, Lake Erie, Ohio, United States - Buoy 2 MA122 | ecosystem: Environmental > Aquatic > Freshwater > Lake > Lake biofilm | place: USA... | reverse complement strand
GGTGCTGAACTTGAGGAACAGGTGCACGCCCAGCACGGTGACGGCGGTCAGCGCCAGCACCAGCATCTGGTCAGGCGTCATGCGCATGCCGCCGCTCACGCTGCGCGGCACCAGGGCCACTGCGATCTGCAGGTCTTGCGAGTAGTACTGCGGCACGCCGCCGTAGAAGAACAGCAGCAGGTTGCGCAGCGCCAGCGCGGCGCCAAAGCTCGCAATCACCAGCGTGATGGCGCCCTGGCGGCGCAGCCGCTTGAACAAGGCGGTGTCCAGCGCCAGGATCAGCAGGGCTGTGAGCACCGCCGCGCCCGCCAGCGCGGCCAGCAGCGGCCAGCCGAAGCTGAAGGGGCCGATCTTGGCCGCCGCGGCACCACCCACGGCGGAGAACACCGACAGCAGCGTCAGCGCGAAGTACGCGCCCCAGGCCAGCAGCTCACCGTGGCCGAAGTTGGAGAAACGCAGGATGGAGAACGTCAGGCTCAGGCCGATGGCGCCCAGCGACACCACCGAGCCGATGATCAGGCCGTCGGCAATGATCTGCAGCATCAGACGCGCTCCCGGGCAGCGGCGGGGTCTGCTGCAGTGGCGGTGCCTGCGCTTGCATTTGCATTTGCATTTGCATTTGCATTTGCATTTGCACTTTCGCCTGCACCTGCACCAGCCTCCCCGCCCGCAGGGCCGCCCATGCGGCCACCTGCATGGCGCCCCAGGTACAACGCGGCCATGCGCTCGTCGGCCAGCAGTTCGGCGCAGGGGGCCACCACGCGCTCGCAGCCTTCCACCAACACGGCGGCGCGGTCGGCCAGGGCCAGCGCCGCCTTCACGTTCTGCTCCACCAGCAGCACCGTGACGCCCGAGGCGCGCACTTCGCGCAGCTTGGTGAAGACCTCGCCCACCAGCTTGGGGCTCAAGCCGGCCGAGGGCTCGTCCAGGATCAGCAGCCGCGGCTGCGCGATCAAGGCGCGCGCCACGGCCAGCATCTGGCGCTGCCCACCCGACAGGCGCCCGGCGTCCAGCGTGCGCTGGCGGGCCAGATCCGGAAACATCGCATACACCGGCTCCAGTCGCTGCGCCCGCTGCGCGCCCCGCGCCTTCAGCAGCGAGGCGGCCAGCTCCAGGTTCTCGGCAATGGTGAGATTGGCAAAGACGTTCTCCGTCTGCGGCACGAAGGCCAAGCCCTCGAACACCATGCGGTGGGCCGGCACGCGGGTGATGTCCTGCCCCTGCAGCAGCACGCGGCCTGCGCTCACCGGCACCAGCCCGGCCACGGCCTTGACCAGCGTGGACTTGCCTGCCCCGTTGGGGCCCAGCACGGCGACGATCTCGCCTTGCGCCACGCTCAGGCTGGCGCCGCGCACGATGGGCAGGCCGGGGTCGTAGCCGGCCTCCAGCGCTTCGATCTGCAGCGCCGGCACGGTCACTGGACGACCCTCCGCGCTTCGCGCTTCGGGATTCGCGCTTGGGAGCGGCCCGGCGCGCTCATGCACCGTCCCCCAGGTAAGCCTGCACCACGCGCTCGTCGCGCAGCACGGCGTCTGCCGGCCCTTGCGCCAGCATGCGGCCCTGGGCCATCACCATCACCGGGTTGCACAAGGTGGCCACCAGGTCCATGTTGTGCTCGATGACGAGGAAGGTCACGCCCTGGCGGTTGAGTGCGGCCACGCGGTCGACGATCTGGTCCAGCAGCGCCGGGTTGACGCCCGCACCCGGCTCGTCCAGCAGCACCAGCTTGGGCTCGGCCACCATCACGCGCGCCAGTTCCAGCAGCTTGCGCTGGCCGCCTGACAGCACGCGGGCGGGTTCGGTCGCCAAGGCCGACAGGCCGACGAAATCCAGCCAGTGCAGGGCGGCCGACTGGACGGCGCGCTCCTGCTGTGCCACGGCGCGCGGGCGCAGCCAGTTGGCCCAGAAGCGCTCGCCCAGTTGGCCGCGCGGGGCCAGCATCACGTTGTCCAGCACCGACATCTCGGGGAAGGGGCGCGGGATCTGGAAGGTGCGGGCCAGGCCGGCGGCGAACACGCGATCGGGCGAGGCGCCGGTGATGTCGCGGCCGTCCAGTTGCACCTGGCCCGAGGTGGGCTTCAGCGCGCCGGCCAGGCAGTTGAACAGGGTGGTCTTGCCCGCGCCGTTGGGTCCCACCAGCCCGCCAATCGACCCGCGGGCAAGGGTAAACGAGAAGCCGTCGACGGCCCGGTGGCCGCCAAAGCTTTTGGTAACCTCCCTCGCAGTCAGAAAGCCGTCATCCTTCATGGCGGCGCGCAGAATAACCGAGGGTTCACTTGGCATCAGATATGGCGGGCATTCCAGGCTCGGCGCCCGCGCAAGATCACATCACGAGCCAGCAGGCTGCAGGCACTGGGGCTTTGGATATCGCGGGGCCTGTGGAAGCTTCAGCGGTGGACGACCGCTTCGAGCTCTTCGACCTGCGCGTGGAAGTGGTGGCGCCCGAGGGCGCGCGCATCCAGTGCAATGCCCGCGTGGGCGACTGGTTCGAGGTGCGCGGGGAGTTGCTGCACTTCCCGCCCGGACAGCCCTTTTCCCTGTACTCGCTGGCCGCGCTGCTGCCGCTGCTGCCCGCCAAGCAGCGCCCCACCCATCCGAATGACTGGATGAGCACCGACGCCGAGGTGGCTTGCCCCGATCCGCACTGCCCGACGCGCTTTCGCATCACGCGCATCGGCAAGCGCGTCTTCAGCCACGCGCAGACCACGGCGGTGCCACTGCCTGCCGTGGGCGGGGGCTCTGCATGAGCGCGCCCGCGCAAGCCGTGCCGCCGGTGCAGAGCGTCGAACTGGCGCCGGGCTACCGCATCCCGCGGGTCATCCGCGGCGGCTGGCAGTTAGCCGGCGACCACGGTCCGGTGGACCGCGCGCGTGCCGTGCAGGAAATCGGTGCCTTTGTGGATGCCGGCCTGAACACGGTGGACGGGGCCGACATCTACACTGGCGTGGAAGCGCTGTACGGCCGGTTCAACGCCCAGCGCCGCGCCGCCGGGCAGCCGGGGCTGCAGGTGCACACCAAGTTCGTGCCCGACTACGACGATCTCGCCCGAGTGGACGCCGCCTATGCCCGGCGCATCGTGCAGCGTTCGCTGCAGCGGCTGAATGCCGAGCGCCTGGACCTGGTGCAGTTCCACTGGTGGGACTACCGCGTGCCCGGGCTGGTGGAGGCGGCGCTGGCGCTGCGTGAGCTTCAGCGCGAGGGCCTGATCGCGCACCTGGGCGGCACCAACTTCGACAGCGCACGCACGCTGGACATGATCGAAGCCGGCGTGCCCCTGGTCAGCATGCAGGTGCAGTACTCCCTGCTGGACCGCCGGCCGGCCCATGCGCTGGCCGCCGTGGGCGCGCGCCACGGCCTGCAGTTGCTGTGCTACGGCACGCTGGCGGGTGGATTCTTCTCCGAGCGCTGGCTGGGCCAAGACGACCCCGCGGACACACTCACCAACCGCTCGCTCATCAAGTACCGGCTGGTGATCGAGGACTTTGGCGGCTGGGCCGCCTTCCAGACGCTGCTGGGCACCCTCAAGGCCATCGCCGTCCGCCACGGCGTGCGCATTGCCACCGTGGCCACGCGCTGGGTGCTGGACCAGCCGGGCGTGGCTGCGGCCATCGTGGGGGCGCGCTATGCCGACCATTTGGGCGACACGCTGGCCGTGTTCGGCCTGCAGCTCGACGCCCAGGACCACGCCCTGCTGACGCCGCTGCTGGCCGCACACCCCGGCCCCGAGGGCGACACCTACACGCTGGAACGCGACAAGACCGGGCGGCACGGCCGCATCATGAAATACAACCTCAACAAGACCTGATCCTTCACCGAGTCCCTTTCCCCTCAAGGAGTTCTGACCATGCGCCTCGTTCTCACCTCCACCGCCCTGGCCCTGGCGGCCAGCCTCGCCCCGCTGTCGGCATCTGCACAGGCACCGTCGTGCACCCACAACGTGGGCATGGTGGTGTCGCTGACCGGCGCCGCCGGCCGCTTCGGGCAGGCCGCCTCCAAGTCGGTGGAGCTTGCCTTCGGTGAGCTGAACAAGGCCGCCGGTGCGCAAGGCATCGCCGGCTGCCGTCTGGCGTTCGAGGTCCGCGACGCCCAGAGCCAGGGCGCCGTGGCCGTGGACCAGGCCCGCCAGCTGGTGGACCTGAAGAAGGTGCCGGCCATCATCGGCGGCATCATCAGCTCGGTGTCCATCCCGGTGGTGACGTCGGTCACCGCGCCGGCCGGCGTGGTGCAGATCTCCCCGGCCTCCACCTCGCCCACACTCACGCGCCTGGCCAACGAAGGCACCACCAAGGGCTGGTTCTTCCGCACCATCACCAGTGACGCCCTGCAGGGCACGGCCGCGGCCAAGTACGCCATGGACCAGGGCATGCGTGCCCTGACCATCATCCACGTCAACAACGACTTCGGCGTGAACATGCTGGCGGAGTTCCGCCGCGCCTACGAGGCCCTGGGCGGCAAGATCCTGAGCGTGACGCCCTACAACGCGCAGCAGCCGTCGTACGCGGCCGAGGTGACGAATGCGCTCAAGAGCGACCCGCCGGCGCTGTACTTCATCGGCTACCCCGGTGACGGCACCACCATCGTGCGCACCTGGATCCAGCAGGGCGGCCCGCAGCGCTTCCTGCTCAACGACGGCATGAACGCCGCCGACTTCATCAAGGGCGTCGGCCCGCAGTTCCTGAACAACGCCTTCGGCACGTCTTCCGGCACCACGCGCACCCCGTCCACCGAGTTCTTCGCCTCGGCCTACCCGGCCATGAGCGGCGGCTTTGACGCCGGCGCACCTGCGGCTGACCGTGCCTTCGATGCGGGCGCCATCCTGGGCCTGGCCATCGCTCAGGCCGGCAAGTTCGAAGCGGCTGCCATCCGCGACGCCATCCGCAAGGTGACCGATCCGGGCGGTGAAGTGGTGCATGCCGGCCCGCAGGGCTTTGCGCGCGCGCTGCAGCTCATCCGCGAGAAGAAGCCGGTGCGTTACGTGGGCGTGATCGGCCCGGTGCAGTTCGACCGCAACGGCGACATCGTCGGCCCCTTCCGCACCTGGAGGATCACCAACGGCGAAGTCACCACCGTGGGCCAGATGTCCATGGAAGACGTGCAGGCCGTGCAGGCGCGCTTGCCGCGTTGAGCCCCGACCGACCCACCCGCCCCGACCGACCAGCACGCACCCTGCTGGCGCCGGGGCTGGAGATTCCCCGCGTAGTCACTGGCCTGTGGCAGGTGGCCGACATGGAGCGCGGCGGCACCCTGCTGGACCCGCAGCGGGGTGCGGCCGACCTGGCGGGCTACGCCGCGGCCGGCTTCGACGCCTTCGACATGGCCGACCACTACGGCTCGGCCGAGGTCATCACCGGCACCTTGCTGGCCTCACCACAAGGTCAGGGCGTGCGCGCCTTCACCAAGTGGTGCCCGCCGCCGGGCCCTATGACGCCTGCCGTGGTGCGCGAGGGCGTGCAGCGCGCGCTGCAGCGCCTGCGCGTGGAGCGCATCGACCTGATGCAGTTCCACTGGTGGACCTTCGAGCACCCGGGCTGGCTGGACGCCATGGGCGAGCTGGCGCGGCTGCGCGAGGAGGGCCTCATCGCCCACCTGGGCCTGACCAACTTCGACACCGCCCACCTGCGGGTGCTGCTGGCCGAGGGCATCCCGGTGGCCAGCAATCAGGTCTGCATCTCCTTGCTGGACCGCCGGGCCACCGAGGAGATGTCCACCCTGTGCCTGGCGCACGGCGTGCGCCTGCTGGCCTACGGCACGCTGGGCGGCGGCTTCCTCACCGACCGCTGGGTGGACGCGCCCGAACCCGAGGAGGTGGCCGACTGGAGCAAGATGAAGTACCACCGCTTCATCCGCGCCATCGGCGGCTGGGGCGCGCTGCAGCAGGTGCTGGCCGCTGTCCGGCAGGTGGCGCACAAGCACGGCGTGTCGGTGGCCAACGTGGCCACGCGCTGGGTGCTGGAGCAACCCGCGGTGGCGGCCGTGATCGTGGGCGCGCGCCTGGGCGAGCGCGAGCACCGCGCTGACAACCTGCAGCTCTTTGCCTTCGCCTTCGACGATGAAGACCGGGCCCTGCTGAACACGGCCTTCGCCGCCACCACGCGCATTCCCGGCGACTGCGGAGACGAGTACCGGCGCCCGCCCTTCCTCACGGCCTCGGGTGACCTGAGCCACCACCTTGCCGCGCTGCCGCCGGTGTGGCCGCGCCAGGCCGTGCCCGGCCACGCCGAGCGCTGGCGCGTGGACAGCGGAAGCGTCTGGGAGCCCCTGGCCGGCTATGCACGCGCCGTGCGCAGCGGCCGGCGCATCCTGGTCAGCGGCACCACCGCCACGCATGGCAGCGGCCGCCTGGTGGGCCGGGGCGACGCCGCCGCGCAGACGGTCTACATCCTGGACAAGATCGCCGCCAGCATCACCGCGCTGGGCGGCAAGCTGGAAGACGTGCTGCGCACCCGCGTGTACCTCAGCAACGTGGCCGACTGGGAGGCCGTGTCGCGCGTGCACGGCCGCTACTTCGGCGAGATCCGCCCGGCCAACACCCTGCTGCAGGTGGGCGCGCTGGTGGGGGACGGGTATCTGGTGGAGATCGAGGCGGAGGCGGAGGTGGTGGGGTGAACGTGGAGTGCGCTGGCTCGTTGAAGGGGCCGTCAGAGCGCACGGGAGCCACGAGGCAGAGGCATTCGCTCCAGCCGCTTCGCCATCCGGGTTTGCCAGCCGGGTCCGGTGGCTTTCCACCGTGCGATCACTTCCGGGGGCAGTCGAAGGCTGATCATCTGACGGGGGTTGACTGACCTGGGCCGTCCGGCCTTCTTGAAGACTGCGCGGGCGAGCATCTCGTCGGTCAGTTCCGGGAGTTCCTCGTATTCCTCGGGTTGAACTGCGTGTGCATCCACGCGCTTGAGGTCAGAGCTCAAAGTACGGTGCGAGGCGGGCTTGCTCACGATCGTTGGCCTTTCTCATGCTGAAAACGTGGCGCACCGAGCCACGAGGTGTGTATCCGACGACCACCAGACGACCCTGCAGCAGTCCGAAGCAGATCATCCTGCGCTCGCCATAGTCCTTGCGCTTGTCCTCGATCTCGACGGTCATACCGTCAAAGACCAGAGCCGCATCTTCGAAGTCAAGCCCTCGGGTGCTGAGAGTCAACTCTCGCTTGGCCGGATCATAAGAGATGCGCACACGATGAGTGTATATACAAAAAAAGTGACGTTTACAAGCGTTCTGTCGCACGGGTCTGGCTGAGTTCAGGCTGAGGCATGGGTTCGCAATCGACCAGACCTTGCGCAGGGGGTACTCAACGCTCGTTCTGAGGCAATCCGTCGGACAGCGCGTAGTAGTCGCCCTTCTCAGCGACGAAGATGTGTCGCTCCAGGCTCAACCCGGTCGGGCCCTCGATACAGCCCAGAGCGACCGAGGTCCAGTCCCTGAAGACGGGCTCCCAGAACAAGGTTGAGCCACACTTTGCGCAGAAGCCTCGCTTGACCTTCTCCGATGACTGAAACCAGCTCAGTGTCTCGGCGGCCAGGAACTTGATGGCCGCCTTCTGGACATTGGCAGAGGCCAGGAAGTGACCGGTCTGCTTTCGACACTGGGTGCAGTGGCACGCAGTGGGCTCAGACGGCGTCTCGTGGATCTCGAAACGCACGGAGTTGCACAGACAGGTTGCCTTCAGCATTGGGGAACACTCCAGTGGTTGGTGCTGCGTAACCTGTGGTCAAGTGCACGGCGTTGGTGAAATGCGATCACGGCGCTGGTCAGACAGTGGTGGTCTGATACTCACCGCTCTAGCTTTTGAGGAGGGCCTCCACCACCGCCTCCCCAATGGCCAGCGAAGCCGTCAGCCCCGGTGACTCGATGCCCAGCAGGTTGACCAGCCCGGGCACCCCGTGCTGGGCCGGGCCGTCGATGCGGAAGTCCAGGTTGGGGGCTTCTGGGCCGGCGAGCTTGGGGCGGATGCCGGCGTAGCCGGGCTGCAGCGCACCATCGGGCAGGGCCGGCCAGTAGCGTCGCACCTCGGCGTAGAAGGCGTCGGCGCGACGCGGGTCCACGGTGTAGTCGATGCCGTCCACCCACTGCACGTCCGGGCCGAAACGGGCCTGGCCCTGCAGGTCCAGCGTCAGGTGCACGCCCAGGCCGCCGGGCTGTGGCACGGGGTAGATCAGGCGCTGGAAGCGCGGCCGGCCTGACAGGCTGAAGTAGTGGCCACGGGCGTAGTGGGCGCGCGGCACGTGGCGTGCGTCCAGCCCTTCGATGCGGGCCGCCACGTCGGGCGCATGCAGGCCGGCGACGTTGATGAGGGTGCGGGCGTGCCAGATGCTGGTGGAGCTGAACTCAGCCGATTCATGGCCGCTGCTGCCTGCGGTCCCGCTGGCTGCCGCGCCCGGGGTGCCCGTCGAAGTCGGCTGAAGGTCCAGCGTCTGCACCTCGATCTCGAAGCCGCCGTCCACCACGCGGGCCCGCGCCACCCGGGAGAAAAAGGCGAACACGGCGCCTGCATGTTCGGCATCGCCCTGCAGCGCCAGCATGAAGGCGTGCGAGTCGATGATGCCAGTGGACGGCGACAGCAGGGCGCCCACGCACTCGATCTCTGGCTCCAGCGCCTGCGCCTCCTGGCGGCTTAAGTGTTTGAGGTCGCCCACGCCGTTGGCGGCGGCCTTGGCCCGAATGTCGGCCAGCGTGGCGAGTTGGGCAGCCTCGGTGGCCACGATGAGCTTGCCGCAACGCCGGTGCGGCACGCCGCGCTCGGCACAGTAGGCGTACAGCGCTTGTTTGCCCTGCACGCACAGCCGCGCCTTGAGCGAACCTTTCGGGTAGTAGATGCCGGCGTGGATGACCTCGCTGTTGCGCGAACTGGTGCCCGTGCCAATGCCCTCGGCCGCCTCCAGCACCACCACCTCGCGCCCGGCCAGCGCCAGGGCCCGCGCCACCGCCAGGCCCACCACGCCAGCGCCCACCACCACACAGTCCAGAACGTTGTCCATGCGCAGATTCTGCCCACGGCGTTCACACATCTTTACCGCTGCCGCAAGTGCCCGACACGCAAGGCGCTCAACATCCGTTCCATCCTGCAACCCTCCTCAAGGAGTCGACATGAAATCCCCCGCCCAGCGCACGCGCTCTTTTTCCAGCCTTCTCGTCTCCAGCTTGCTGGTGGGCGGTGCCGCGCTCAGCGCGCTGGCCGTCCACGCCCAGCCCATGCAGCCCGGCGGGCCGGGCAGCCATGAGGGTCACCGCAGTCACATGATGGGCGGCCACCATGGGGGCGGTGACATGGGCATGAAGATGTCCGGCCGCATGCTGGACCTGGTCAAGGCCACGCCCGAGCAGCGCGCGCAGATCCAGAAGATCATGGACGGCGCCCGCACCGACCTGCAGGCCCAGCGCGAGGCCGGCAAGGGCCTGCGCGGTGAGTTCATGGCCGCCATGGCCCAGCCCAACATCGATGCCGGCGCGGTGGAGCAGATTCGCCAGAAGATGCTGGCCCAGCATGACCAGGCCAGCAAGCGCCGCATGCAGGCCATGGTGGACGCAGCCCGTGTGCTGACGCCTGAGCAGCGCAAGCAACTCTCCGAACGCATGGCCCAGCGCGGCGACATGATGGAGCGCCACCACCGCGAGCGCCGGGCCCTGGAGGCCCCCAAGTCCTGAGGCCTGACCGACTTGTGACCTTTCCTCCTCGAGCCCCCTGACGGGGGACTTGGCCCCGGCGGTCCGCTGCCGGGGCTCTTTTGCGTGTGTTCACCCTGTGGCCGGCCGCCCTGCTGGTCGCGGTCTGCGAACATCGCACCTGACGGAAGAACACCCGCCATGTCTGCACACCTGCTGCTGATCGATGACGACACCCGCCTGACCACCATGGTGGGCGATTACCTGCGCGGCCACGGTTTCGAGGTGGACAGCGCGGGCTCGCTCAAGGCTGGGCGCGAGCTGCTGCGCCACGGCAGCTACGACGCCCTGCTGCTGGACCTGATGCTGCCCGACGGCGATGGCCTGGACCTCACGCGCGAGCTGCGTGCCGAGCCGCGCACCCGCCGCCTGCCGCTGCTGATGCTGACGGCGCGCGGCGAGCCCATGGACCGCATCGTGGGCCTGGAGATTGGCGCCGACGACTACCTGCCCAAGCCTTTCGAGCCGCGCGAACTGCTGGCCCGGCTCAAGGCCTTGCTGCGCCGCGCAGCACCCGAGGCTGCGCCCGACGACCAGCTGGAGTTCGGCCGCCTGGTGATCGACCTCGCGGCCCGGCAGGCGCGGCTGGCCGGCCAGCCCTGCGACCTCACGGCCCACCAGTTCGACCTGCTGGTGGTGCTGGCACGCGCCGCCGGCCGCGTGTTGACGCGCGACCAGATCATGGACGCGCTCAAGGGCCACCCCCTGGACGCCTTCGACCGCAGCATCGACGTGCACATCTCGCGCATCCGCGCCGTGATCGAGGACGACCCGCGCCACCCGCAGCGCGTGCTCACCGTTCGCGGCACGGGCTACGTCTTCGCCCGCAAGCAAGACCAGACCGAGGATTGATCAGGCTGGCTGACTGACGCCCCGATCCCTCCAGCCCTCGCCTGCACTGCTCACCCTGCCCTGTCGCGGCCATGAAGTCCCTGTACCTGCGCATCTGGCTCACCGTGCTGGCGGCGCTGAGCCTGTTCGCGCTGGCTTCGGGTTGGCTGGTGCAGCGCCACATGGCGCAGGAGCGTGAGCGTTTCGAAGCGGCGGCCCACAGCCGCGCCGAGGCCTGGGCCGACTTGCTGGAGCGTTCGTTGCCCCCGGCCCATGCGCCCCCTGAACAGCAGGTGGCCGCCTTGTCCGAATGGTCGCAGCGCCTGCGCCTTCCGATGGCCCTGGACGACGCGGCCGGTCAGCGCATCGGTGTGTCCGAGTCCTGGGCGCGGCGCGAGGCGGAAGGGGTGCCCATCGCGCGCCGAGGGCTGCCCGTGCGGCTGGATGATGGCCGAACGCTGTGGATTGCCCGCTTTGGCGGCATACGGCGCCCCGGTGGACCTTTGGGTGAGCGGTCCGGCATGGTCAAGGAGGGCCTTCCGCCCGGCCCCCGGTGGGAGGCGCCCCGCATCTTTGGTCCGCCGGGCCTTCCGGGCCTGGGCGTCTTGTCCGAGGGCGCGGGGGTGCTGGCCCTGGTGGTGCTGTTGTTCCTGGCCGTGGCCGCGGGGGCCTGGCCTGTGGTGCGCCGCCTGACCCGCCGTCTGGAGGCGCTGAAGCAGGGCATGGAAGCCTTCGGCGCCGGGGCGCTGCACCAGCGGGTGGCCGAGGACGGCCGTGACGAAGTGGCCGCTGTGGCCGCCAGCTTCAATCGGGCCGCGGCCCGTGTCGAGACGCTGGTGCGCTCGCACCAGAGCCTGCTGGGCAACGCCAGCCACGAACTGCGCTCGCCGCTGGCGCGCCTGAAGATGGCGGTTTCGATGCTGGAGGAAGCTGCCCCAGCCCAGCGCGAACGGCTGCGCCAGGAGATCCACGCGAACATCGCCGAGCTCGACGCGCTGGTCGAAGAGGTGTTGCTCGCCAGCCGGCTGGACGCCGCCCAGGACGCGTTGCAAAAAGTGCCGGTGGACCTGCTGGCGCTGGCCGCAGAGGAAGCCGCGAGGGTTCAGGCCACGGTCGAAGCTGCGGGCGATGAGAGCCAAGGCCACGATGGTGGCGGTGCTGCGGCGAGTGCTCTGACGGTACGGGGTGATGAGCGCCTGCTGCGGCGGGCGGTACGCAACCTGCTGGAGAACGCGCGCCGCTACGGTGGCGACGACGTGCAGGTCGTGGTGCGGGGCGCTGCGCCAGCGGGGTGGGTGGAACTGCGCGTGTGCGACCGCGGGCCGGGCGTGCCCGAAGCCTGGCGTGAGCGCATCTTCGAGCCCTTCCTGCGCCTGCCCGGGCATGCGGAACATGAGGGCGGTGTGGGCCTGGGCCTGTCACTCGTGCGGCAGATTGCCACGCGCCACGGCGGACAGGTGCGCTGCGAGCCGCGCGAGGGCGGTGGCAGTTGCTTCAGCCTGACGCTGCCGGTGTGACACCCGGTACGACGCCGGCCTCGCGCGACATCCGCCGCAGCACCCAGGCCATGTAGGCGCACAGCGCCACCGCCGCCACCACCAGGCCGGCAGTGGCGCTCATCCAGAACCCCCGAGCGCCCTGCAGGGACGCGGGAACCGCGCCCGTCAGGTTGAAGG
>Ga0315906_10008678_pt1 | contig 12166 bp, 11 predicted proteins | sample LakEriMetagenome_4_FD_203526 | JGI IMG/M metagenome (GOLD analysis project Ga0315906, IMG submission 203526) | Freshwater fungal communities from buoy surface, Lake Erie, Ohio, United States - Buoy 2 MA122 | ecosystem: Environmental > Aquatic > Freshwater > Lake > Lake biofilm | place: USA... | reverse complement strand
TAGACGACCATGTAGCCGACTGCCCAGACGATGGTGACCCAGAACAGGTTCACCCACCATTTCGGCAGCGGCGTGTTGAGCTCGCGCACCCCGTCCCACTCGTGGCCGGTGGTCTCGCGACCCGTGATTTCGTCCTTTTCGATCTTGGTCGGCATGACGTTCTCCAGGCTCAACGCTCGTCCAGGGGGATGCGGGCGCGCTTGTCGAAATCCGCGCGGCGCGACGGCCAGAACGCCCAAGCCGCGATCGCGAGGAACGTGAAGACGGCGACGACCGTCCAGGCGCTGCGGAGGAGTTCGTGCAACAGCTTGAGATCCATCGTCCCCTCCTACTGCCTGAGATCCGCGGGCGTCAGATCGGTGAAGCGCACCAGCGTGCCGAGCATCTGGAGATAGGCGACCAGCGCGTCCATCTCGGTCAGGTCGCGCACCTCGGCGTTGAACTTCCCGACCACCGTCTTCGGATAGCGCTTCGCGAGGCCGCTGCCGTCGGCATCGGGATCCGCCTGCGCCTCAAGATCGGCCTTCGCGTTGGCGATCATCTCGTCGCTGTAGGGCACGCCGACGAGGCTCAGCGCCTTCAGGTGCTGGTCGACGTCGTCGTATTTCAGCGCCCGGGTCGCAAGGAAGCGGTAACCCGGCATGATCGATTCAGGCACCACCGCGCGCGGATCGACGAGATGCGCGACGTGCCAGTCGTTCGAATACTTCCCGCCGACGCGGGCGAGGTCGGGCCCGGTGCGCTTCGAGCCCCACTGGAACGGGCGGTCGTAGATGCTCTCGGCCGCCAGGCTGTAATGGCCGTAGCGCTCGACCTCGTCCTTGAACGGGCGCACCTGCTGCGAGTGGCACGTGTAGCAGCCCTCGCGGATGTAGATGTTGCGCCCCATCAGTTCGAGCGGCGTGTAGGGACGCATGCCCCTGACCCGCTCGATGGTGGATTCCACCGCGAAGAGCGGAATGATCTGCACGAGGCCGCCGATCGAGATCGTGACCAGGGTCAAGATCGCGAGCAGGACGACGTTCTTCTCGATGACTTCGTGACGTATGGACATGGGAGCCACCTCAGGCGCGCGCGGCGGCCAGGGCCGGAACGCCCGTCGCTTCGGAAGCGACGTCGCCGCGGATGGTGCGCCACAAATTGTAGGCCATGATCAGGGAGCCGCAGACGTAGAGCAGCCCGCCGATCGCGCGGATCGCGTAGAACGGGCGCATCGCCACCACGGTCTCGACAAACGAGTACTGCAGGAAACCGAGTTCGTCGTAGGCGCGCCACATCAGGCCTTGCATGATGCCGCTCACCCACATCGCGGTGATGTAGAGGACGATGCCCAGCGTCGCGATCCAGAAATGCCAGGCGACCAGGCGCGTCGAGTAGACACGTTCACGCCGCCACAGCACCGGGACCAGATAGTAGAGCGTGCCGAACACGATGAAGCCGACCCAGCCGAGCGCACCGGAATGGACATGGCCGATGGTCCAGTCGGTGTAGTGGCTCAGCGCGTTCACCGCCTTGATCGACATGACCGGCCCCTCGAAGGTCGACATGCCGTAGAAGCCGACCGCGGTGACCGAGAAGCGCAGACCGGGATCCGTGCGCAGCTTGTCCCACGCACCGGCGAGGGTCATGATCCCGTTGATCATGCCGCCCCAACTCGGCATCCAGAGCATGATCGAGAAAACCATGCCCAGCGTCTGCGCCCAGTCGGGCAGCGCCGTGTAGTGGAGATGGTGCGGCCCAGCCCAGATGTAGAGGAACACCAGCGCCCAGAAATGGACGATCGACAGGCGGTACGAATAGACCGGCCGGTCAGCCTGCTTCGGGATGATGTAGTACATCATGCCCAGGAAGCCGGCGGTCAGGAAGAACCCCACCGCGTTGTGCCCGTACCACCACTGGATCATCGCGTCCTGGACGCCGGCATAGGCCGAGTAGCTCTTCGCGCCGAACAGCGACACCGGGATCGCGGTGTTGTTGACGATGTGCAGGACCGCGATCGTCAGGATGAACCCGAGCAGGAACCAGTTCGCGACGTAGATATGCGGTTCTTCGCGCTTGAAGATCGTCCCCATGAACGCGACCAGGTAGGCGACCCACACGATGGTCAGCCAGAGATCCGCGTACCACTCGGGCTCCGCGTATTCCTTGCTCTGCGTGATGCCGAGGACGTAGCCGGTCGCGGCGATCAGGATGAAGAACTGGTAGCCGAAGAAGACGAACCATCCGAGCGGCGCGCCGCCGAACAGACGAGCGCGGCAGGTGCGCTGGACGATATGCAGCGACGTGCCGATCAGGGCCGTGCCGCCGAAGGCGAAGATCACCGCCGACGTATGAAGCGGCCTCAGCCGTCCGAACGTCGTCCATTCTAGGTCCAGGTTGAGGGCCGGGAACACCATCTGCAGGGCGATCACCAGCCCGACGGTGAACCCCACCACGCCCCAGAAGATGGACATCACCATGAAGGCGCGCGTCACGTCGTCGGCATAGGCCGGCGCGCCTCCTGCGGCCTGCGGCCGCCCGATCGCTGCATCACTCATCCGAACCCCCGTCTTCATTCCTGTCGGAGTAAGCCGCGACTTAAAAACCATTCGCGGCTTGCGGATATGACGCGGTTCGGTGCTGCTCGCCCATGCGACACATTGTTACTGTGCGCGATCGTCGCAGCGACGTGTTGTCGCATGCGGCTCGGCGGTCCCGACATGTCAACTCGCGACAAGACAGAGTCACATGGAGGAGACCATCATGACCCAGTCGAAAGCGGGCTTCGACCGTCAGGCAGCGCGGATACGGACCGTGGAAATCGATCGTCCATGGATCTGGCTCGCGTGCGGATGGAAGGACATTCTCGCCGCGCCACGCGTCAGCCTCGTCTATGGCGGCACCATCGCGGCCGCCAGCGTCCTGCTTTGGGCGACGCTTGTCGCCTTCGAAACGATCTACTTGCTGCTGCCGCTCGCGGCCGGGTTCTTCCTGGTGGCGCCGCTGATCGCGGTCGGCCTCTACGAGACGAGCCGCCGACTAGCGGCGCATGAACCCGTGTCGCTCGGCCATGCGCTGGGCGCGGTGCGGCGCAACGGCACCCAGGTCGCCCTGCTCGGTGTCGCCCTGATGCTGCTGCATCTCCTCTGGGTGCGCATCGCGACGCTGCTCTTCGCGCTCTTTTTCGACCGCGCGCATCCGACATGGGGCAGCATCATAGATACCGTTTTCTTCTCTTCCGTCAGCCTGCCTTTCCTGGTCACCGGCAGCATCGTCGGCTTCGTGCTCGCGGTCGTCGCCTTCGCCATCGGTGCCCTGTCCATCCCCATGCTGATCGATCGCGACGTCGACGTCTTCGCCGCGATCGTCGCGAGCGTGAGCGCCGTGCGCGCGAACTGGCGCCCGATGGCGCTCTGGGCAGCCCTGATCGTCGTCTTCACCGCGGTCGGCATGGCGACCTTCTTCGTCGGCCTCGCCATCGCGCTGCCCCTGATCGGGCACGCCACGTGGCACGCCTACAAGGATCTGGTCGATCCGGCGCCTTGCTGAGGCGCGGGATCGACGCTCACGCGACCAGACGCCAGGCCATTGCCAGAAGCAGGATCGCCGACGCCAGCAGGGCAATCGGCGCGAGAAATGCGGTCAGCCCCCTCCAGCGGCGGCCGAACACTGCGCCGGCCCAGCCGACGCCGATCAGTCCTGGCATCGTGCCCAGCGCGAAGGCGCCCATCGCCGCCGCGCCGCGCGCCGGATCTCCCGCCGCCGCCGCCGCCGCCAGCGCAGCGTAGATCAAGCCGCAGGGCAGGAAGCCGAGGACCATGCCCAGGGCATAGCCGCGCCAGCCCGTCGGATCCGCTATCAGGTTTCGCGCCATCGCCGGAGGCTGCGCTGGCAGGAACCGCACCAGGATGCGGTCCAACACACCGAGGCTCCGCCCAACGGCCTGCGCCAGCATGGCGAAAGCGGCAAGCGCGAGCAGCGTCGCGGCAGCGACCCGGAATGCAGCCATGTTGGCGATGAAGCCGACCATCCCGCCAGCGGCGGCGCCCAACCCAGCGTAGGTGGTCAGCCGCCCGAGATGGTAGGGCAGCAAAGCCGCACCGCGCAGGCGCTGCAGCACACCATAGCCGGCGGCGCGGCGCTCGGGCCTGTCCAGGGCGGCGCCGACCTGGGCGATAACGAAGGGACCGCACATGCCCACGCAATGGGTAAGGCTGCCGGCGATGCCGCTCAGGAAAAGAGCGAAAAAGAGCCCGAGCGGCTCTCCGAAAATCTCGACGGCCGGGACCGGGATGGAGTGCATGGCGCGCCCTGCTGGATTCGAACCAGCGACCTACAGCTTAGAAGGCTGTTGCTCTATCCGGCTGAGCTAAGGGCGCCCATCGCTCAGCGCACGCGAACGTAGCTGAAATTGTCGGCGTAGGCCCGCAGCTTCAACGAAGACTGCTGCGCGGTGCCGATGGTGTACTCGAGGCCCATGCGCGACGCGTAGGCCTCTGCTTCCTCGCGCGTCGCGAAGGCGAGTTGGACCTGAGCGCCGGTGTCCGACGACCCCGACCAGCCCATCAGCGGATCGGGCCGCTTGGCGCCGGACGGCTCGAACTCGAGGATCCAGTCCTTGGTCTTGCCCTTGCCGGACTGCATCGCGGAACGGGCGGGCTTGTAGATGCGGGCTTGCGCGGCCATGGGTCAGCTTCCGGAGTGGTTTCGGCGAAACGTCCATGCGGAACCGGTAGTCGGCGCCGCGGCGTGGTCGGAGCGGCGGGATTCGAACTCGCGACATCCAGCTCCCAAAGCTGGCGCTCTACCAGGCTGAGCTACGCTCCGACAGCCGCGCGCCGACATCGGCCAATTGGGTATAGGCGAACGGGGCTGGCGCCGCAAGAACGCGGCGCGCTGCCTGCCGTCGTAAGAGCCGCCCGGCGCGGGAACCTCAGGGCGCGTTACGGAAGATCGGATGGCGGACGACATCGCCGGGGGCGAGCCCCAGGCGCGCCACCGTGCCGCCATTGAGTTCGAGAACGCTGCGCACCGGCCCCTCGGAACCGATCGACGTCTCGTCGAAAGGCACCGCGCGCGCGTGGATGTTGACCACCCTGCCCTCGCGATCGATGAACAGCATGTCGAGCGGGATGCGGGTGTTGCGCATCCACATCGCGACCGGTTGGTCGCGCTTGAAGTCGAAGATCATGCCGTGATCGGCGGGCATCGTATCGCGATGCATGAGGCCATAGGCACGCCGTTCGTCGGTATCGGCCAGTTCCACGGTGAAGCGATGGACCTTGCCGCCGCGGGCCTCGATCGTCAGTTCGGAGCGGGGAAAGCTGGGCGCGCGCAACGAGGACTGTGCCCAGGCGGGATATCCCGACAGGACAAATGTCGTCGCGGCGGCGAAGAGGGCAAGACGGCGTCCGATCATGGCAAGGTCAGGATGCCCGGGCGAGCGGTCAGGGTTCAAGCGTCATCCGGGCGACATGGCGCAACTCCGGCCTCACCGGCCCCTCGCGCGGCTCGTCGGCGAGGGTCGTGAACCATGCCTCCGGGCGAGGCTCGCTGCGCCGGCGGTTCCAGGACAGGCCACGCAGGACGGCCTCGGCGTCCGCCGGAAGCACATGCGGCAGGTCGAAGCCGTTGAGGATCGCCCAGATGCCGCTCCAGCATCGCGCGACGCTCCAGGGATTGTAGCCGCCTCCGCCCAGGACCAGCAGGCGCGGCGCGAGCGGCATGAACGCACGCACGGCCTCGAAATAGGCCCGGTTCGAGAGGCCGAGCCCGCTCATCGGATCATCGGCCAGGGCATCCGCTCCGCATTGCAGCACCAGGGCGTCGGGCCGGAACGCCGCCAGGAGCGGCAGAACCGCGGTCGCGACCAGATAGCGCATCTCGCTGTCGTTGAAGCCTGCCGGAACCGGCAGGTTGCGCGCCGATCCGCCTGCGCGTTCCGCCAGGGCGCCGCTATAGGGCCAGCGGCCATCCTCGTGGATCGAAATGGTGAGGACATTGTCCGCGCCCGCGAAGGCGCTTTCCACGCCGTCGCCATGATGGGCGTCGATGTCGACATAGGCAACGCGCCCCACGCCGCGATCGAGCAGTTCCAGGATCCCAAGTACGGGATCGTTGAAGTAGCAGAACCCCGACGCGCGATCGCGCAGCCCGTGATGGGTGCCGCCGGCCGGGACATGGACGATCCCATCCCGCTCCGCGAGCAGCGCCGCTGCCCGGATCGTGCCGCCGCAGGAGGTGGCGGGCCGGCGGAACACCTCGCCGAAGACCGGATTGCCGTTACGGCCGATATTCCACCGCGCGCTCGCCTCCGGGTCGATGCGCTGCGTGCGCTCCGCATCCATCACGGCGGCCACATAGGCCGGATCGTGGAAACGCGCGAGTTGGTCGGGCGTCGCCACCGGGCTGTCGAGGAAGGCGCTGTCCGGAAGCCACCCCAGGGCGCGACAAAGATCCATCACCGCCGACACGCGCGGGATCCCGAGCGGATGCGTCGTGCCATAACGCGAGGCGCGATAGATCTCGCTGCCGACGAAGACGGGGCGCGGGCTCATGCTCCGGTCCGGCTCACTGCCCGTGGCCGTCCTCGCGCGCTTCGGCCTGCTGCGCCCACATCCGCGCGTAAAGCCCGCCGTGCGCGAGCAGCGCCGCGTGGTCGCCCCGCTCCGCGACCGCGCCGTCCTGCAGCACGACGATCTCGTCGGCATCGACGATCGTCGACAGCCGGTGGGCGATGGTCAGGGTCGTGACGTCGCGCGAGATCTGTCGCAGCGAGTCCTGGATCGCGCGTTCGGTCCGCGTGTCGAGCGCCGAGGTCGCCTCGTCGAAGATGAGAACGCGCGGCCGCTTCAGGATGGTGCGCGCGATCGCCACACGCTGGCGCTCGCCACCGGAGAGCTTGAGCCCGCGCTCCCCGACCCGCGTCTGATAGCCGTCCGGCAGCGCCAGGACGAAATCATGGATCCGCGCCAGTCGCGCCGCCTCCTCGACCTCGGCCGGCGTCGCGCTCGGCCGTCCATAGGCGATATTGTAGAAGATCGTGTCGTTGAAGAGCACCGTGTCCTGCGGGACGATGCCGATCGCGGCCCGCACAGAATCCTGCGTCACGGCGCGCAGATCCTGGCCGTCGATGCGGATCGCACCGCCGGTGACGTCATAGAAACGGAACATCAGGCGCGCGATGGTCGATTTCCCGGCGCCGCTAGGGCCGACGATCGCGAGCGTCCGGCCCGCCGGCACGCGCAGCGCGACGCCTTTCAGGATCTCGCGCCGAACGTCATAGCCGAAGCGCACATCCTCGAACACGACTTCGCCCCCGCCAGCCTCCAGCGGCCGCGCATCCGCGGCATCGCGCACCTCGATCCCGACCCCGAGCAGCTTGAACATCTGGCCGAGATCGGTGAGCGCCTGACGGAGTTCGCGATACATCATGCCCAGGAAGTTCAGAGGCAGGTAGAGTTGGATCAGATAGGCGTTCACCATCACGAAATCGCCGACCGTCAACTCACCAACCGCGACGCCGCCGCCCGCGAGCAGCATCACGGAGGTGACACCGAGCGCGATGATCGCCGCCTGCCCGATATTCAGAAGCGACAGGGTGTTCGCGCTCCATACCGCCGCGCGCTCATAGGCCGAAAGCGACTGGTCGAAGCGCCGCGCCTCATGCGCCTCGTTGCCGAAATATTTGACCGTCTCGTAGTTGAGCAGGCTGTCGACGGCCTTGGCGTTCGCCTCGCTCTCGGCCTCCAGCATCCGCCTGCGGTAGATGAGGCGCCACTGCGTCACCGCGAGGGTCCATGCGGTATAAGCGGCGATCGTGACGAAGGTCGTCGCCGCGAAACGCCAGTCGTAGAGCCACCACAGGACGAGGCTCACGAGCAGGATCTCGAGCAGGGTCGGCGCGACCTGGAAGACCAGGTAGTAGACGAGGTTCTCGACCGCATTGATGCCGCGCTCGATCGCCCGTGACAGGCCGCCGGTCTGGCGATCGAGATGGAAGCGCAGGCTCAGGCGGTGCAGATGCCGGAACGTCTCGAGCGCCAGGCGATGGACGCCGTGCTGCGCGACCGGATCGAAGACCATCGTGCGCAGTTCCTGCAGGGTCGACGACAGGATCCGGGTCGCGCCATAGGCGACGATCAGGCCGACCGGCAGCGCGATCTCGACATCGCGCAGGCTCAACGCGTCGACAGCACGCTTGTAGAAAAGGGGCACGAACAGCGTCGCGATCTTGGCGCCGAGCAGCAACCCGAGGGCGGCGAAGATCCTCACCCGCAGCGCTGCGCTCTGCTCGCGCCAGAGATAGGGTGCGAGCCGCGTGATCACCGCCAGCGGCGATTGCGCCGCCGGAGCAGCGCCGTCGTCGGAATGGACCATGCCAGGCGCTCCGTGTGCCATCAGCGCCGGCGAAGCTTCTGGGCCAGGGAAAGCGCCGCCGCGAGCGCGAGGCCGCCGACCTTGATCCAGGCGATATGACCGCGATCGAGCGCCGCGGACGCGGCGTCGATCAGGCTCGGAAAGAGGAGCGCGATCCCGGACAAGAACCCGATGGCGCGCAGCCATCCCGGAACGCGCCCGTACAGCCACCCCTGCGCCGCCACCGCGAAGGCGAAGATGCCGACCGCCGTCGTGAAGGTTACCCAGGCGATGTCGAGCCAATCGCCGCCCTTGGGCACCGACAGCAGCAGGCCCGCTCCGAGCGGATCGAGCACGAACACGAACGGCACGAGGAAGGCAGGCATCGTGTATTTCCACGATTGCAGCGTCGTGACATAGGGGTTGCCGCCGGTGATGGCCGCCGCGGCGAAGGGCGACAGCGCGGTCGGCGGCGACACCTCCGACAGCACGGCGTAGTAGAAGATGAACATGTGAGCCGCGTAATCCGGGATGCCGAGTTGGATCAGCGCCGGCGCCGCGATGACGGCGCAGATGATGTAGCTGGCGGTCACGGGAACCGCGAGCCCGACGATCCAGACGATGAGCGCCGTGTAGACCGCGGTGAGCACGACGCTGCCGCCGGCGTAGGCGATCGCGATCGAACTGAACTTAAGCCCCAGCCCGGTGAGGGTCACGACCCCGACGATGATCCCGGCGGCGGCGCATGTCGCCGCTGTGCCGAGGACACCGACGGTCCCGTTCGCGAGCGCGTCCACGAGACGCCGCGGGGTCAGCGCCGTCTCGCGCGACAGATAGCTGACGAGGATCGCCAGCACGATCGCGTAGAACACGGACAGCACCGGCGAGTATCCGAGCACCATCAGGACGACGACCGAGATCAGGGACGTGAAGTGGAACCCCTGCCGGCGCGTCAACTGCCAGAGCGTTTCCGTGCGGCCGAGATCGACGCGCGCGATCGCGAAGCGGCCGGCGTCCATCTCCACCATCACGAGCAGCGTGAAGTAGTAGAGAAGGGTCGGGATCAGCGCCATCCTGATCACGTCGAGATACGAGATCTTGAGGAACTCCGCGATCAGAAACGCCGCCGCGCCGAGAACCGGGGGCGAGATGATGGCGCCGAGACCGCCAGCCGCCAGCAAGCCTCCCGCGGCGTTGCGGCCATAACCCGCCTTCTCCAGCAGCGGATAGGCGACCGACCCGATCGTCACCGTGGTGGCGACGCCGGATCCCGACGGGCCGCCGAGCAGGAACGAGGAGAGGACGATGGCGCGCCCGGCGCTGTTCGGTTGCCCACCCATCGCGCGGAACGAGAAATCGATGAAGAACTTCCCGGCGCCCGAGGCCTGGAGCACGGCGCCAAAGATCGTGAACAGCACGATCAGGCTGGACGACACGTCGACCGCCGAACCGAAGATGCCCTCCAGGGTCATGTAGAGATGCCCGACGAGGCGGTCGGAATCGTAGCCGCGATGGGTCCAGGGCGCGGGCAGGTAGGGACCGAAATAGGCGTAGGCGATGAACAGGAGGCCAAGCACCGGCATGATCGCCCCGGTGGTGCGCCGCGTCGCCTCGAGCAGGAGGACGATGAACAGCGCGCCGACCAGCACGTCGTCGCGGTTCGGCAGGCTGGCGCGATCGCCGAAATCCTCACCACCGACGACCATGTAACCGATCGCGAAGAGGCTCGCGCCCACCGCAACGAGGTCCCACCAGCGGATCCCGTCGCGGAAGCGCGCGGCCGCCGGGAAGAGCAGGAAGATCAGGACCAGCATGAACCCGACATGCACCGGACGCAGCGTCTGGGTCGGGACGATGTCGTAGGCGGCGTAGAGGTGGAAGGCCGTGCTGGCGACCGCCACGGCAGTCACGCCATAGCCGATCCAGCCGCGTAACCGATGCGTCGCGCCTTCTTCCTGCTCGACCAGTTCCTCGGCCTTGCGAAGCTTGTCCTCGCCGACCGCCGGTCGCGTCATTTCGCTCATGCGCGCCTCCCCTGCCTCGTGCCTGTCGCCCGCCGCCCCCGACATGCGAACGGCGCGCCCGCTCTCGCCGGCGCGCCGTCCACGGCCATCAACGCCTGTCCTGGCTTGCCGCCGTCGTCAGGCGCCCAGCTTGACGCCTCGCTCGGCGAGATACTTCACCGACCCCGGATGGAAGGGAACGGGCGAATTCGCCTGGAGCTGGTTGGCGAGCGACAGCGCCTTGGCCTCGGCATGGACCGTGGCCCATTCCGCCGTGTTTTCGAAGATCACCTTGGTGATCCGATAGGCGACGTCCTCGGGCATCGACTCGTGAACGACGAGGATATTCCACACATCCGCGTTGGGATTGTCCTTGTCCTGGCCCGGATAGGTGCCAGCCGGGATCGCACCCTTGGAGTAGAGGGCGCCCCATTTCGCGTTCATCGCATCGACATGCTCGGCATGGTCGATCATCTTGATCTTGACGCCGGGCGTGGCGGCGAGATCGGTGACCGCCGCGGTCGGCAGGCCGCCGACCCAGAGATACGCGTCGATCTTGCGGTCCTTGAGCGCGTTCGTCGACTCGGCGACGCCGAGGCGCTCGCGCTTCATGTCCTTGTCCTTGTCCAGCCCCGCGGCCTCGATCAGACGGAAGCCCATGACTTCCGTGGCGCTGCCCGGCGAACCGGTCGAGACGCGCTTGCCCTTGAGGTCCTTGAAGCTGTTGATCCCGGTGCCTTCGATCGTGACCACATGCATGCGGTTCGGATAGAGGACCGCGAGGGCGCGGTTGGGCACTGGCGCACCCTTGAACTTGTCTTCGCCCTTGGCCGCATCGAGGCTGGCATCGGCCATCGTGAAGCCGATATCCGCCCGCTTCGCACCGATCAGCTTCAGGTTGTCCACCGACCCACCAGTCACTTCGGCCGTCGCCTGCCAGCCGGGAACGTGCTTGGTCAGGAGATTGGCAAGGCCGCCACCCAGCGGATAGTAGACGCCGCCGGTGCCACCGGTGACGATGGAGAGGTTGCGGCGATCCTGCGCGAGCGCAGACGACGCCGTCATCAGCGAACCAGGCATCAGCGACAGGGCGGTTCCGCCCAGCATCAATCCACGACGCGTCGACATCATTTCGGTTCCTCCGCAAACGATCGTCCGAGGCCCCCGGACGGGCACCGCCGGGATGGCGGCGGACATTTCAGTCTGACATAGAAGGCTTCCGAAGCGCGGGCAAGGCCGGACAGTCCCCGCATGACCGGCAGCGCTTGAGCGTCGCCCGCCGAGCGCGTAGCTTCCGCGCCTCTCGGAAAGTGGAGTTGGACGATGGAACTGACCGGCGAACAGACGATCCCGGCGCCCCGCGAGCGGGTCTGGACGGCCCTCAACGACCCCGAGATCCTGAAACGCTGCATTCCCGGTTGTCAGGACATCCAGAAGCTGTCCGATACGGAACTCACCGCGAAGGTCGGGCTGGCCGTCGGCCCGGTGAAGGCGACGTTCAACGGCCGCGTCACCCTGTCCGATCTCGACCCGCCGAACGGCTACAAGATCTCCGGCGAGGGCCAGGGCGGTGTCGCCGGCTTCGGCCGCGGCAGCGCGGTGGTGCGGCTCACCGACGATCCCGCCGGGACAAAGCTGAGCTACAGCGCGGACGCGGCCGTCGGCGGCAAGCTGGCGCAGATCGGTTCGCGGCTGGTCGAAGCGACCGCGCGCAAGCTCGCCGACGAGTTCTTCACGCGTTTTGCGGCGGAATTCCCGCCCCCGCCCCCGCCCCCTGCCGCGGCACCGCAGACTGAGCCCGTAGCCGCCCCCGCAACCACCGAGGC
>Ga0315906_10008676_pt1 | contig 12166 bp, 9 predicted proteins | sample LakEriMetagenome_4_FD_203526 | JGI IMG/M metagenome (GOLD analysis project Ga0315906, IMG submission 203526) | Freshwater fungal communities from buoy surface, Lake Erie, Ohio, United States - Buoy 2 MA122 | ecosystem: Environmental > Aquatic > Freshwater > Lake > Lake biofilm | place: USA: Lake... | reverse complement strand
GCCGCATTCGCCGCAGCGGACGAAGAGGAGCCCGCTGCCCGGGTCGCGCTCGATCGCACGGCCGGCGAGCGGGTGGAGGCACTCCATGCAGAGGCGGTCGCCGCCGAGCGTCTCGCGCGGCGCGGTTGGTCTCGATTCGGCGCTCATGGGCGGGCTCCGGAGGCGAAGGCGATCGATTCGCGCCGCACGCTGCGCAGGCGTCGCGCGTGGATGCGGGCGAACAGCGCGAGCATCGGCGCGACGGCGTAGGCGAAGGCGAGGCTCGCGATGAACGCGGCGAGCGCGATCGGCCAGAGCGCCGCGGCCTCGCGAAGCCTGCGCAGCACGCCGTCGGCGTCGGATGCGACGCTCGGCATCAGCACGCAGCCGACGGCGCACGCGGTCGGGAGGATGACGAGCACCCACGCGCCGAGCACGCGGGCGAGCACGGGTCGGAACGGCGCGATCGTCGCGGCGGAGAGGCTCGCGAGCATCGCCGCGCACGCGGTCAGGACGACGCTCGTCGCGCTGACTCCGACGAGCGGCGAGGAAGGCAGGATGATCGCGACGGCGACCACGAGCAGCACCGCCGCGGCCTGCCCGGCCGACACCGCGATCCCGAGCCGCACGTTGAGCGCGCGCAGCCGCACCCAGATGCGCGCGCCCTCGCGGGCGCGGCGCGGGTTCCACGCGGTCGCGAACCCGCAGCGCGGGCAGGTCGCCGCGACGAGCCGCAGTTCGCGCAGGTACGACCGCGACGCGTGGTCGAGCGGAAGTCCGCAGCGGGCGCAGGCATGCGAGAGCATGGGCGGAGGATAGGGGAGAACGCGCGCGCGGCGGCGCCCCTACACTCCGCGCCCCGTGCGCGATCCCGCCGACCGCTCCTTCCGCTGGCGCCGCCGCCTCGCCTATCCGATCCTCACGCTGACGGTCGCGGGCGTCGTCTACTGGTATTCGCAGGGCACCATCGCGACCACGCGCCCGGCGTCGGAGGCCGACTATCTCGCCTTCGCGCGCGAGGTGATGGTCGAGGTGCGCGAGGGACGGGCGATCCCGAAGGCGATCGATCCGCTCGTCGAAACCGCGTTCCGTGCGATGGCGCCGGCGTCGGTCCGCGATGCGGCGGCCGGGGAACTCGCCTTCGAGGACGGCGGATTCGCCGAGCCGGGCGGCGGGACGCCGCACATCCGCACCGTCGTCGTCCGCGCGCCGGACGGCGCCGGCGTCGGGCTCTCGATCTCGATCCTCGGCGGCCGGCCGGAGGTCGTCGGCGTGTCGCGCGTCGATCCGCTCGCGAAGGAGGCCACGCCATGAAGGCGTTCATCAACGGAGCGTTCGTCGAGCACGCCGAGGCGAAGCTCGGCTACTTCGACGCCGGCGTCCAGCACGGGATCGGGCTCTTCGAGACGATGCTCGCCCGCGACGGCGCCGTGCTGCGCCTCGAGGCGCACCTCAAGCGGCTCGCCGCGAGCGCGAGCGAGCTGCGGCTCTTCGATCCCTTGCGGATCGAGCCGCTCGCCGAGGCGATCCAGCGCACCCTCGCCGAAAACGCGATGCGCGACGCGCGCGTGCGCGTCACGCTGACCGCGGGCGACATGGGCCGGCCGTTCGCGGGCGCCGCCGCGGCGGGTGCCGCGCCAGCGTCGCCGCAGCCGACGGTCGCCGTCCATGTCCAGCCGCCCACGCGCTATCCGGCGGAACTCTTCGAGAATGGCGTCGCGGTCTCGATCGCCGAGCCGCGGGCGAACCCGCTCGACCCGTTCGCCGGGCACAAGACGCTGATGTACTGGCCGCGCATCGCCGCGCTCCAGCGCGCGGCCGAGGTCGGCTGCGCGGAGGCCCTCTGGTTCACCGTGTCGGCGCACCTCGCGAGCGGAAGCGTGTCGAGCGTCTTCCTCGCGAAGGACGGGCGGCTGCGCGTCCCGTTCGCGCGCGGCGAGGAGCCGGCGGGGTCCGCGGGCCACGCGCCGGTGCTGCCCGGTTGCACGCGCGCGGCGGTGATCCTCTGGGCCGAGGGCACCGGCGTCGCGGTCGAGCGCGCGGACCTCGCGATCGAGGACGTGCTCGGCGCCGACGAGATCTTCCTGACGAACTCGAGCTGGGGCGTGCTGCCCGTCGTGCGCGTCGAGAAGCACCAGGTCGGGTCCGGCGCGCCCGGGCCGATCGCGCGGGCGATGCGGGAGAAGTGGCTCGCATGACCGGGGCGCCGAATGGCTTCCCGAACGGCTTCCCCGGCGGCTTCCGCGTCTTCACCGTCGGACGCGACGCCGCGAGCCGCTTCCGCGTGCGCCCGCCGTGGCGCGCGCGCGCGGGCGCCGGCCCGCTCGAGCGGGCGCTCGTCGGGCTCCTGACCTTTCTCCTCGCGCTGCCGGTCGCGCTCCTGATCCTCGCGATCGGGCTCGTGCTCCTCGTCGCCTTCCTCGGATGCGCCGCGGTGGTCGTCGCCTTCGCGCTCGCCGCATGGATCGTGCGGCGGATCCTCGGCGTGCCGCGGGTGCGGGTGACGGGCGTCCGCACGAACGACGTCCGATCGAGCGACGTGCGGACGAGCGGGGGTCGCGAGAACGTGCGCGTCCTTCCGCGTCAAGACGCGGACGGGTGATTTTCCGCGGAAAGTCGCGCGATTTTCCCCGCCTCCGGGCGCGCCTCCGCGCCCGTACGATGCGACCCCCCGAGAGGACGAACGATGGCTGAAGGAACGGCATCCGCTGCGAACGGCGCTCCCGTGTTCGCGCACCTCCACCTGCACAGCGAGTACTCGCTGCTCGACGGCGGCAACCGCATCGAGAAGCTGGTCGCGCGCGTGAAGGAGCTCGGCATGGGCGCGGTCGCCGTGACCGACCACGGCAACATGTTCGGCGCGATGGAGTTCTACGGCGCCGCGCGCAAGGCCGGCGTGAAGCCGATCCTCGGCATCGAGGCCTACGTCGCGCCAGATCGCGACGGCGTTCCCGGCGACCGCCGCGACCGCACCCACACCGGCGTGCAGGACGGCGGCCACCACCTCGTCCTCCTCGCGGAGAACCTGCAGGGCTGGCGCAACCTCCTCAAGCTCTCGTCGGACGCCTTCCTCAACGGCTTCTACTACCGGCCGAGGATGGACAAGACCACGCTCGCGCAGTGGTCGGACGGCGTCATCGCGATCAACGGCCACCTCGGCAGCTCGATCGCGTCGCATCTCGAGCAGTTCGTCCAGACGCGCAACGAGCTCCACTGGCAGCGCGCGGTCGACGAGGCGCGCTGGCACGCGCGCACCTTCGGCGCGAACGAGGCCGGCGAGCCGCGCTTCTACATCGAGCTGCAGCGGCATGTCCCCGAGCAGGAGGAGATCAACCCGCACCTGCGCCGGCTCGCGAAGGAGCTCGGCCTGCCGCTCGTCGTCGACAACGACGCGCACTTCCTCCGCGCCGAGGACCACGACGTGCACGACACGCTCTGCTGCATCTCGATGCAGCGGACGAAGGAGGATCCGCAGCGGCTCAAGTACCCCGAGTCGCTCTACGTGAAGAGCCCCGCGGAGATGCGCGAGCTCTTCCCCGAGGATCTCGAGGCGATCGACAACGCCGGCCGGATCGCCGCGCGCTGCAACGTCGCGCTGCCCGAGAAGGAGAACCACGCCCCCGTGGTGAAGGTGCGCCATCCGGGCCGCGGGCCGGCCTACGACCCGGCGAAGGACGGCGACCTCACCGAGTGGTTCAAGGCGTACTGCCGGCTCTTCGAGACGCTTCCCTTCGACGCGACCAAGGATCCGGAGTCGGCCGACGAGCTGAAGGCCGGCTGCGACGCGGCGCTGCGCGACCTCTGCGAGGCGGGCCTGATCTGGCGCTACGGCCACGACGGCGTGACGCCCGCGATCCGCGCGCGCCTCGACCGCGAGCTGCGCATCCTCGCCGACAAGTCGATCAGCGCGTACTTCCTGATCGTGTGGGACTTCGTGAACTGGGCGCGGCAGCGCGGGATTCCCGCGAACGCTCGCGGCTCGGGCGTCGGCACGATGGCGGGCTACGTGCTCGGCCTCTCCAACGCCTGCCCGGAGAAGTACGGGCTCCTCTTCGAGCGCTTCACCGATCCGGACCGCGCCGAGTATCCCGACATCGACATCGACATCTGCCAGGACGGCCGCGCGTCGGTCATCGACTACGTGCGCAAGAAGTACGGGCATGTCGCGCAGATCATCACCTTCGGCCGCCTCAAGGCGAAGGCGGCGGTGAAGGACGTGGCGCGCGTCATGGGCCTGACGCCGGCGGAAGGGCAGGCGCTCGCGAACCTCGTGCCGGCCGAGCTCCACATCACGCTCGACGAGGCGCTCGCGAAGGAGCCCGAGCTCCTCCGGCTCGCCTCGACCGACGCGCGGATCGCGCGCGTGATCGAGCACGCGCGCGGGCTCGAGGACCACGCGCGCAACCAGGGCGTCCACGCCGCCGGCGTGATCGTCGCCACGCGGCCGCTCGACGACATCGTGCCGCTCTGCCGCGCGGCCGGAGGCGGCAGCGAGGACGCGGTGACCCAGTGGGACGGCCCGACCTGCGAGAAGGCCGGCCTCCTCAAGATGGATTTCCTCGGCCTGCGCACGCTCTCGACGATCGAGCTCGCGAAGAAGCTGATCCGCGAGACGCTTCCGTCGGACGAGATCCACCGCGCCGTCGGCCGAACGCCGCCGCGCGCGGGCGACGCGGACCGCCAGCCCGATCCGCTCGACCTCGACCGCATTCCGCTCGACGACCAGAAGGTGCTCGCGCTCTTTTGCCGCGCCGACACCAACGGCATCTTCCAGTTCGAATCGGGCGGCATGAAGAAGCTCCTCGTCGGCATGCAGCCCGACCGGCTCGAGGACCTGATCGCCGCGAACGCGCTCTTCCGGCCGGGCCCGATGGACCTGATCCCCGACTACAACGCCCGCAAGCACGGGCGGCAGGAGGTGCCGAAGGTCCACGAGGTCGTCGACCGCTTCACCGCCGAGACCTACGGGATCATGGTCTATCAGGAGCAGGTGATGCAGGTGCTGCACCACCTCGGCGGGATTCCGCTGCGCGCCGCGTACTCGGTGATCAAGGCGATCTCGAAGAAGAAGATCGATCTCATCGACAGCGCGCGCGCCGACTTCGTGAAGGGCGCGGCCGCCCGCGGGCTCGCCGAGGCGAAGGCGCAGGAGCTCTTCGAGCTGATCCTGAAGTTCGCCGGCTACGGCTTCAACAAGAGCCACTCGACCGGCTACGCGATCATCGCGTACCAGACCGCGTACCTGAAGACCTACTTCCCGGCGCAGTACATGGCCGCGGTGCTCTCGTTCGAGAGCCAGGCGCGCAAGATCGAGGAGTGGTCGGTCTACCTCGACGACTGCCGCCGCGTCGTCTTCCCCGACCACGAGCCGAAGCGGCCGCACGTCGGCATCGAGGTCCGTCCGCCCGACGTCAACCTGTCGGAGGAGGACTTCGCGGTCGTCTTCGCGCCGGGCGAGAAGGTCCGCGCGTGGGGCGGGCACATCCGCTTCGGGCTGAAGGCGATCAAGGGCGTCGGTGCGGGCGCGATCCGCGCGATCATCGACGAGCGCCGCAAGGGCGGCCCGTTTAAGTCGATCTTCGAGTTCTGCGAGCGCGTCGACTCGAAGAGCGTGAACCGCGCGGGGCTCGAGGGCCTCGTGAAGGCGGGCTGCTTCGACTCGCTGCACGGCACCGAGCAGCGCGCGGCGATGGTCGCGAGCCTCGAGAGCGCGATCGCGGCCGGCCAGTCGCTCGCGCGCGACCGCGCCGGCGGGCAGGAGACCTTCTTCGGCATGTTCGAGGCGGCGGCGCCCAAGCAGGCCGCGGCCGGAGGCGGCGCCGCGAGCCTGCGCCGCGTCGAGCCGTGGGACCGCATGGAGGCGCTCGGTTACGAGAAGGAGGCGCTCGGCTTCCATGTCTCGGGCCATCCGCTCGACGCCTACCGCGCGCAGGTGCGCGCGTTCGCGACCGGCGACGTGCGCAAGATGATGGAGGCGCCGCAGGACACGCCGTGCGTGGTCGCGGGCCTCGTCGCGCGCTCGCGCGTGGTGGTGACGCAGAAGGGGAAGAACCCCGGCTCGAAGATGATGGTGCTCGGCATCGCCGACAAGAACGCCACCATGGATGCGGTGCTCTTCACCGACGCCTTCGCGAAGTTCGGCGAGCTCATCGTGAACGACCGCGCGGTGCTCCTCGTCGGCTACGTCGACCGCAACCGCGGCGAGCCGAACGTGATCGTCGACCGCGTGATCGCGATGGAGGAGGCCGAGCGCCACCTCGGCACGCGGCTCGAGGTCGCGATCGAGTGCGGTGGCGCGGCGGCGACCGCGGCGGAAGGCACGCTCGAGATGGTGGCGGGCCTGCTCAAGCAGGCGTCGGCGGGCACCGCGCTCGCGCAGGGGAAGCCGGTCGAGGTGATGCTGCATCTCGACGGCGACGAGCGGCGCACGACGCTCCGTTCGCATCGCCTGCGGGTCGTGCCCGATCGCGGCCTGCTCGACGCGCTTCGCCGGATCGTCGGCGCGGGCGGCGTCGAGGTGCGCGGCGGGTGGACGCCCGAGCGGCGCAAGCCGAAGCAGTGGGGCGCGCGGCCGCGCAGCGACGAGGCCGTCGAGGTGTAGCGAGGATTCCGCGGCGGCGGGCGCTTGCGGCGACATGGTCGAAGCGACCCATGTACGATTCCGAAAGGTCGAGGCGGGGCTGGCGTTGTCGGCGGCGGAGCACGGAGAGAGACGCGCACCTTCAGGACGGAGGTTCGCGACGCCGGGGTTCGATTCCCGGCGGGTTCTCCCGGAGGACTCCGCATGCAACGGAACGCAGGAACGGGGCGGCTTTCGCGAGGCGTACTGACGGCGCTCGCGGTCGTCGCGGCGACGGCGGGCATCGCGCGCGCCGACGCGTGCATCGGCGACATCGATGAAGACGGCGCGGTCGGTGCGATCGACATCGTCGAGCTGCTCTCGGCGTGGGGCGATGCGTCGTCGGCGGGCGCGCGAGGCGATCTCAACGGCGATGCGGTGGTGAACTCGGCCGATCTCGCCGCGCTGCTCGCGTCGTGGGGTTCGTGCATCACGCTGCCGAGCTGGGCGCTTTCCATCGAGGGCTCGCCGGATCCGGCGGTCGTGACCGATCCGTCGCTGCGCGCCGCGATCGCCGCGACCGGGCTCGCCTGGCGCGTGCGCGAGCGCGCGAGCGGCGTCGAGATGCTGCTTGTGCCGCCGGGCGCGTTCATGATGGGCGCGAGCCCGGGCGATGCGCTCGCCTCGCCGCAGGAGTTCCCCGTGCACGCGGTCGTGTTCCCGCAGGCGTACTACCTCGGCCGCTACGAGGTCACGCAGCTCGAGTTCAAGCGGGTGACCGGCTTCAATCCGAGCTACTTCACCGGCCCGGGCGAGTCCGCGCCGGCCGACCGACCGGTCGAGACCGTGCACCTCGCGGCGGTCGGCGCGTTCCTCAACGCGACCGGCCTGCGGCTCCCGACCGAGGCGGAATGGGAGCGCGCCTGCCGCGCGGGCACGACGGGGGCGAACTACGCAGCCGACGGGCAGCCGATCGAGTCGATCGCCTGGTTCGCGCCGAACTCGGGATTCGTGACCCGCGCCGTCGGACTGAAGGCCGCGAACCCGCTCGGGTTCCACGACATGCTCGGCAACGTGTGGGAGTGGTGCAGGGACTGGTACGACGCGTCGTACTACCAGTACTCGCCCGAAGTCGATCCGCCGGGGCCGAGCACGGGCACGTTCCGCGTGATCCGCGGCGGGTCGTGGTACGCGCCGCTCCAGAACACCCGCGTGTCGTTCCGCGGCGCGGTGTGGCCGGCCGGCATGTTCGGCGACGTCGGATTCCGCGTCGCGCGCGACCCGTGAGGCGCGCGACGCCTCGCGGGCGCTTGCTCACATCGCCGCGAGGCGTTCGGCGACGTCCTTCGCGGCGAGCGATTCGAGCAGGGCGTCGAGGTCGCCGGCGAGCAGCTTCGTGAGCGGGAACGACTGCTCGACGCGGTGGTCGACGGCGATCCCTTCCTTGAAGCGGTAGGTCCGGATCTTCTCGGCGCGGTCGCCGGAGCCGATCATCGAGCGGCGCTCGGCGCTGCGTTTGAGGTCGGCCTCGCGCTTGCGCAGTTCGTACACGCGCGCGCGCAGCAGCCGCCACGCCTTCTCGCGGTTCTGCCCCTGCGAGCGCGTCTCCTGCATGCGGACCTCGAGGCCGGTCGGCAGGTGGATCAGGTGGACCGCGGTCGCGACCTTGTTCACGTTCTGCCCGCCCGGGCCCTGCGCGGTCGTCACCATCTCCTTCACTTCCGCCGGATCGAGCGCGCCGTCGACCTCCTCGGGCTCGGGCATGACGGCGACGGTCGCGGTCGAGGTGTGCACGCGGCCCTGCGCCTCGGTCGCGGGCACGCGCTTCACCTGATGGGTGCCGCCCTCGAACTGCAGCGCGGCGAAGGCGCCTTCGCCCTCGACGGTCGCGATCGCGTGCGTCAGTCCGCCGGCGTCGCCCGGCTTCGACTCGACGAGTTCGAAGCGCCAGCCGCGCCGGGCCGCGAAGGCGCGGTACATCTCGAGGAGTTCGCCCGCCCAGAGCGCGGCTTCGTCGCCGCCGACACCCATGCGGACCTCGAGCATGAAGCTCGCGATGCCGGCTTCTTCGCCGGTGACGAGGAGGGTGACGAGCGCGCGCGCAAGTTCCTGCGCACGCGCCGCGAGCGCGGGGCGCTCGGCTTTCGCGAGGGCCGCCATCTCGGCGTCGCCAGAGGTCTCGAGCGCGTCGAGACCGGCGAGTTCCGCCGCGGTCGCGAGGAGCGCCCGGTAGGGGCCGAGCGTGCGGGCGAGGTTCGCGCGCCGGCGGGCGAGCGCGATCGAGCGCCGGTGGTCGGCTGCGATCTCGGGATCCTCGGACTGCGCGGACAGCGCATCGTCCTCCGCGGCCTGCTGGCCGAGGATGCGAAGGAGGTTCTCGGGGAGAAGGCCCGCGAGCGAAGGCTGGGAGCTGAAGGAGGTCACGTCGGCGGGTCGGATGGCGCGGCGGGAAGCGTACCGCCGCCGCGGTTCCTCCGACGGACGAACCGCTACCGGAAGCCCGCCGCCTCGACATCGCGCGCGCTGACGCCGAGAAGTCCGACCTTGAGTCCGGCGGAGCGGAGCTTCGCCTGCACGATCTGCGAGACCACGAGCAGGGTGATGATCCCGACGCAGGGGACGAGCATCAGCACGGCGAAGAGGATGATGAGTCCCACATGCATCCGCATCGCGATCAGGGTGAGGCACATGAAGACGAGCGCCGCGATGGCGGAGGCGCCGTAGGGGAGCCAGAGCAGCGGGATGAGGGGAGCGCCGCCGGCGAGGCCGAGCATCGTCATCACCGCGATCGATCCGATCATGCCGAGCAGGCAGTACATCACGAAGCGGTGGTTGCGCGCGGTCGCGGCGACGTCCCATGCCGCCGCGGCGCCGGGCGCCGACAGGGGCGGCGGCGCACTGCGGGTTCCGGCGCTGGCGCTGCGCAGCAGGTCATCTTCTCCGAGCGGCGACCACTCGGTGCCGCCGACGCGGCAGACCATGGTGCTGGCGTTGAATTCTCCGGCGCGGATCCGCTGCTGCATGGCGGCGAGGTCGAGGGGACCGACGGGCTGGTTGTTCTTCAGCGCGAACCACTGGCTCATGGGGGATCCTCCGGGGGCGGGGTCGACGCGTCCGACGGGGCGCTACGGGAGGCTACGGGAGGGCTGCGCGGAAGCGCAAGATTCAAGGCGGGAGCGCGGAGTTGGCGGCGTCTCGGCAGCCACTCTCCATCGGTGCCCGGCACCTGCCGGGCAGTGCCTGGCACTGCCCGCCACGTGCCGGGTACAGCCTGGCACCTGCCGGGTCCCGTTCCGGAATGCCGCGATCGCGCCGCCCCTCGCGTGCGCGTCAGGTGCCAGCCAGTGCCTGGCACTGCCCGCCACCTGCCGTGCACCGGTCGGAGGGGTCAAGGCGCGCCGCCACGGCGACGCGGCCCCACCGGGCCCACCCGCGTCCTTCCGATCTCGACTTCGCCTTCCCGCGCCGCTCCGATCAGCCGATCTCCGTACGCCCGCAGCGATTCGCCTTGCGGAGCCTGCAGCTCGACCGTCCCTGACTCCGCCACGCACTCGCGGTCCTCGATGCGGCCGAGCGCGGATCCCACCAGCGTGGTGCCCTCGACCACGCCGCCCACCGGGCGCGCGAAGCGGTCCGTCCGGTACTCGCGCAGTCGCGGATAGCGGCTCCGCCACGGCTCCTCGTCGACGGGCGTCGCCGCGAGCCGCTGCAGGATCGTCGAAGTCGACGGATCGGCGATCGCGAACGCCATCCAGCCCGTCCCGCGCGCGTCGTACATGATCGCCTTGCCGCATTCGACGAACGCGTTGTCGCGCAGGACGTTGTCGCGGCCTCCGCCGACGAGCACGCCCCAGTTGCAGCGGACGAACAGGTTGTCCTCGATCGTGATGCCGCTCGCCATGTCGTCGAGATAGAAGGCGTTCTGGTACCGCGCATCGGTGCCGCGCACATCGTGCACGAGGTTGCCGCGAAGCACGTTTCCCTGCGTCGTGACGTCGCGTCCGACATAGACCGCGCCGGCGTCGCCGGTCTCCTCGACGACGTGGTGGATGTGATTCGCCTCGATGCGATGCTCGCAACCCGAGAAGCGGATCGCGAAGTGGGGGAGTTCGGAGATCTCATTGCGCATCACCGCATGGCCCACGCCCGACAGCTCGATGGCTGGCCGGTAGGTGCGCTGCAGCCGCCCGCAGCGGCGGAACACGCAGTCCTCCACGCGCCCCGCGCCCGGCGCGAGGCTGCGCGGGTCGCCGCCCGCGAGCAACACGCCCGCACCGCCGATGTCCTCGAACCGCGACCGCCGGACCACGCAGCCCGTCCCCTCGAGTTCGACCGCCGCGATCCCCGTGTTCCGGAACACGCAGTCTTCGACCACCGCTCCGCGCACTCCACGGCCAACGATCGCTGCGCCGCGCGTCGCCTCGAAGCGCACGCCGCGGATCACGACCTCGCGCGCCCCGTCGCGTCCCGGGATCGCGATGAGAGGCGCTGCAAGCATCGAGACGGTCACGCGCTCGCCCTCGCCGCCCACGGGAAGCCACGCCACGATGCAGCGGTTTGCGCAATCGATCCAGCACTCGCCCGGCGCATCGAGCTCGGCCAGCGCGTTCGACACGAAGAACTTCCCGCGCGCCGCGAGCCCGTAGCGATGCGGCATCCCGAGCGTCACCGCCCCCGTCGCCGCATCGACGCCCGCGAGCGGAAGCGTCTCGTCCGACCAGTCCCAGTTCCAGAAGCCGGTCAGCCACACATGGTTTTCCGAACTCCACCGCAGCGGCCGCGCGCGGTCGGTCGGAACGAACACCCCGCCGCGCGGCGGCTCGTTCCGTCGCCCTTCCGCCGGCATGTCCGGCTCGTCGTTGCGCGGAACGCTGCCCGCGTCCACGATGCGTTCGATGGTCGCCCAGCCCTCGTTCGGCCAGCGAGCCGGCGTGAGCGCGCGGCCCCCGACGAAGACCTCGGTCGGGGCGAACGGAACATCGACGGTGTGCCCGGTGTGCAGGGGGCCGACGAGCCCGTTCGGCCAGTCCGCGAGCCGCTCCGCCGGAACCTCGAGCACACGGACATGCGCCCGCGCCTCGGCTGGCAGCCGCTCGAGCACGCCCGGTCCGGGGGCGCGCCAGTCAGGCCGCTCGATGTCGAGTCCGCCCACGAGGGTCGCAGCGCCTCCGCCGTCGATGACGACGCGCCGGAACCCCTGCGGAATCTCGAGGGGCCAGCCTAAGGAATGTCTTCCGGCCGCAAGGCGGATCGTGCACTCGTCGCCGGACACGATCGCCGTCTCGAAGTCCCGGAGCGCGCGCGTCCACCTGCAACCGCCCAGGCCCGCGGCAGCCACCGCCACGAGAGCGAGGCACGGGAGGCTGGACGGTCCGCGCTGCATCACCGTGCGGATCATGGCGAGTAGGGCGCAAAAGACAGCCGCCCTTGCGGGCGGCTGGATGGTCCGTTCGCGGGCGCGTCGCGCGCCGGTCACTTCTTCTTGTTCTTGTCGAAGTAGCTGCCGGCGAAGCGCTTCTGGAAGCGCTCGACGCGGCCGAGGGTGTCGACGAACGTCTTCTGGCCGGTGAAGAACGGGTGCGAGCCCGACCACACTTCGACGTTCATCTCGGGCACCGTCGCGCCGAC
>Ga0315906_10008675_pt1 | contig 12167 bp, 9 predicted proteins | sample LakEriMetagenome_4_FD_203526 | JGI IMG/M metagenome (GOLD analysis project Ga0315906, IMG submission 203526) | Freshwater fungal communities from buoy surface, Lake Erie, Ohio, United States - Buoy 2 MA122 | ecosystem: Environmental > Aquatic > Freshwater > Lake > Lake biofilm | place: USA: Lake... | reverse complement strand
TCCGCGATCGCAGAAAATCTCTGCTGACTTTCTCGCAACAGTATTTCTGCTTGCTGACGATCTGCCGCCTCGTTTTGTAACTGTTTGATCGTTTTTTGTAATTGGAGAGTGCGCTGTTCAATGCGCCGTTCCAATAATTCATTGGCATCCCGCAACTCGCCTTCAACATTTAACAGATCGGATTGCGATTTGAGTAAGCGCTGATTCGCTTTAAACATTTTAGACATCGCAGCGCGGGTAATTTCAGGAGCAAGTTGGTTACGACCTTTGCCCTGACCACGACCTAATAAACGTGTAATTGTAAATTCCAGATCTTGAGCTTCTTTTTCAAATTTCCATCCTCGCTGAATACTTTGAGCAATTTCCGTAAGCATCTCAATCACTACAGTTGATTGGTTCGGATTTAACTCCTCTGCTCCCAACCAAGGCAATGGCTTAATCGGATCGACTGTGTATAATATTTCAAATTTTCCTGTCACTCCAATTTCAGCAACCCGACAGGCTGTATCAATGTGATGGTTGGGTGTAATCTTCATTTTGCCCGCAGGAGCTAAACAGATTTGATCGTAGACAGCTTGACGAACTGGTAATACATCAAAAGTTTGGGCAGCTTCAACTGCTTGTTTCCACAGAAATACTTGAGTATAGGCTGATTGCATTACGGCATTAACTGCTAGCCGATCGCGATCTACTCCAAACCAAATAGCGGCTTTACGCAAAAAATCTTGATTTTGGAATGTTTCTAAGCTTTGAAAATAATTGGCACAAGTAAGATGTCCCGCGATCGCAGATGGATCATCAATGTTTTGGCTGAGTTGTCGCAGTTCCACATCCGTTAATCGCATTGATAAAACAGGAATATCTCTCGCTTGAATTCCAGCTTTGGCATATTGCTGTAAAAAAGCTACAGATTTTTCTGAATTCAATGTACTAATGACAACTTCAGGGACAATATGCTTAATTTTGGCAATACTATCTTGGTATTCACGCATTTCATGAGAGATATAATCTTCATGTAATAACAAACCATCTTGCTGTTTGATTTGAGCGCGAATAATTTTGTTAACCGTGCGTGAATAAATTCCATCGGTTCCGATTAAGTAAATATTATTCCCTTTATTTTGTAATAACCAATTAACTGCTGGTTGTACAACTTGATTAGGACAAGCGCCCGTATAAAATACACTTTTAGAAAATTCTAGCCCCTCATAATAATAGGGATACCAAAGTTGAGCTTGATGCTTTTCTAGGATAGGGATAATACTTTTGCGAGATGAAGACGATCCTCCGCCAAACAAGTTGCGAATATTCAATTCTGATAGCAGATATCGAGCTTGCACCGTAATGTTGTAGTCATTAGAAGCGATATCTACAACAATTGGTTCGACAATTTTCCCTAATATGCCTCCCGATTGATTGATCTCTGAGATCGCCATCAAGGTTGCATCTTTGATCAGTGCATCGCCATTTCCAAGAATGTCGCTGGGAAAATGCATCACACCGATACGGATGACTTCAGTCCTATTGTTATTTTCAATATTTAAGGACTTAGCCTCTCGATTCATTGGTCGATACTCCCTACCTTAAAATTGATATTTTTACTCATCTACTTAAAAGCGACGCAAAGCGACGCTTTTAAGATTACTATTTTGATTTTTATATACACAAGTTAGCGATCGCTCTAACATTCTTGGATAAACAATCATTAAATAACTTGCTTATAGCTAAATAACCCAAGTTGCTACCTATCAAAAACCGTCTCAAAACAAGTTAAAAACAGCCTATCTAAGTGCTAAACAACGCTTTTTTTGTATAAAAATCCAGCATTTTTTATTTTGATTTTAGTTTTGGATAAATAGGTAGCAACTTGGGTTAAATAACATAATACCTCTTAAATCTAGCTTAATCTATCGCCAACTTTTTTCCGCGAAATCGCTCAAAACTTAGATGTAAGGAATGAAAATTAATTAAAAACAAAATTTGTTGGGGGCGGGCGAAGCCCGCCCCCAACAAATTTTGTTTTTAATTGCACAAGTTAATTAATTTTCATTCCTAACTATAATCTATTGCGAAAATTAGCGATCGCGACTTATGCTTGCTATATTCGCAAAAGATAGCGGAACAACATAACTTATAGCATTAGTGATCGACTGATGCAAAGCCAACAAAATCTCGGCTTTAGCTGTATTCACATTATCTAAATCTAGACTTTGACAAGCATGTAAATTTAGATTTGCAAATCGCTTTTGCAACCAATTAATTTCCGCGATCGTTGACTTGGTAATGATCAAGATTGGTAAGCTGGAGAACAACTCTAAATGACTAATATCTTCTAAATACTGCAACAAAAACTGATTGTCACCATTCAGTAAAAGTAAATCTGGCTGCCAAATTTTGGATAACGCATTCCCTTGATGCAAGTCTTCAGCCTCTAATAGGCTATGACCAAGATCTTGGATTAATCTGATTACAGAGCCTTCCAAATTTTGACTTAAGTATAAGAACTTGAGAGATTTTGGAGATACCACATAGTTGGGCAGAAATGCACTAAGTTCTTCTGATTTGATTGGTTTGATCAAAATTCCATCCGCTAGATGTGAATTGATTGTAGGCTCATCAGTATGTTTCATCATCACTACACGAATGTGCTGCGTTACTGCATCACCTTTAAGTAACGCTAAAACATCCCAACCCGATAACATCGGCACATTTGGACTTAACAAAATCAAACAAGGTTGTAAACGTCTTGCTTTTTCTAGAGCTTCAGTTCCTGAGCGCGCAATCACTACTTGATAATTGAAATCCACCAAAGTATTTCTTAGCCAATCCACAGCCTCCGTAGAAGTTTCCACAATCAATACTAAGCGACCATGACTGATATCAATACATTTATCAAGTTGCTCTAATTGAAGATGATTACGGCTAGTCTCAGGAGGCAACAAAATTGTAAACTGACTGCCCACATCTACCTGTGAAACAAAGGTAATATCGCCACCATGCAAACGGGCTAAGTGTCTGGTCAATAGCAAGCTTGCGCCAGTACCTTCAAAACGTCGAGTCAGGACATTTTCGACCTGTTGAAATTTTTGAAATACTAGACTTTGTTTCTCTTCAGGAATGCCAATCCCCTGATCCCAAACAGTTATTGCGAGCCAACCTTCCCACCATCGTACTGTAACGCCTATTTGGGGAGGGATAGATGGTATATCATCAACTAATTCTGATGGAAAAAAACTAAACTTAAAAGCATTTGACAGTAAGTTGAGTAGCATTTGCTGCAACCTAGTTTCATCTGCATAGATCGTTTGCACTGTTGGATCAATATCTAATTGAATATCTAGTTCCCAGCCTTCCTCAAATTGATAGTTTCGGAAAATTGTGGAATCCTGTTGAACGAGTTTCTTAACCTGTTGGATGCTTTTTTGGCAAATATCTTTTACAGATACAGTCTCAGCATATAGTTCTAGTTGCCCCGACTCGGCTTTGGCGAGGTCAAAAATATTGTCAATAATCGAAACTAATTGCCGACCGCTTTGATGAATCATCTTCACATAGCGACTTTGGCGCTCATTCAGTTCACCAAAGGTGTTGTTGCTTAATAGGCTAGCAATACCAATTACTGAGGTTAAAGGCGTTTTTAACTCATGATTGATACAGGTCAAAAACTCATCTTTGACACGGCTCAGTCCTGATAGCTCTTGAGCCAGATTCTTTTGAGCGGTGATGTCGAAAGCGATCGCTAGATCCAGTCCTTTGAGACTACCTTGCAAAGCAACACTAGTCACCTGCCAAGTGAAAGATGCACCGTCAGTAGTACAAAACTGATGGGTGACTGGTAGATTTGGTTGCAATAATTGGGGAGAATTTTCAACTTGATTATTAGTAGTAGATATATTGCTAATAGATTCAGCATTACTGGGTATTGCATGTAAGCTGTTACGCCATGCGGAGTTCATACCGACGATCGCCCCTTCGCGATCGCTAACCATCACGGGCAGAGGTAATTGATAAATTAGTGGCAATAATAACGAGGCTACGGATGGGCTTTGGTTTTGCTCGGCTTGTACCAACGATCTCAAGAGACTCGAAACCTCCAAAAGCGATGTAAACTTGCCATTTTTATCTACTAAAGCCCATATTTCCGCTGAGTGACGATATTGCGAAATCCTTTGCAAAAAATCCGAGATCGTCATTGAGATCGAGATCGTAGGTAATGGCTCAAGATCAATATCATCCAATGCGATCGATGGAGCAACAAACGCGCAACTATCCGTCTGAGATTGCCAGTTTAATAGACATCTTGCATTAAATAAACCCTGTGGCAAATCGTTTTGATCTAACACCACAACATTTGACCATCCTTTTTGAAGAAGGGTTAAGGCTTCAGCAGTATGGGTGGGCAGTCGGCAAATTGCTACTAGCGACTGTCCATATATCTCTAAAGATTGATTTAAGATGACGGAGTCCATATGCTGAAACGCCTACGGGTTGAAGTTAGTACCGTGCTTTTTGCTAAAACCCTAGCCAATAAATTGGGTAAAATTGTTGTCCTACAGCAATTTTACCCAATTTATTGAAGCTTTTTTGCTTAAAGAAAAGCACTGTAAGTGCCATGTATCACTAACAGTCTGTAAATTTATATACTTAGTATGATCATCAATTTCACATGATCTCGCCATTTAAGTGCGAAAATAAAGCTTAAGATAAAATCCAGCCATTTTAATCGCCAATAGCCCGTGCCTGTTATTTCTAATCTACAAGTATGCTGTTTGGTGGATGAAGCTAATGTCAGCCAAACAAAAGCTGCTCTTGCAAAGTTTCTGCCAGAAGACCGATACACCATTACAGTTGTTTGCGAATTAGAAGCACTTGTAAGTTTATTAACAAAAACGCAAAATGCCCAAGATTGTCTAGTTATATTTAAAAATGTTATTCGAGATGTCGAGGCTGTCATCGATCATCTTGGAATGTTAAACATTTTTATGCCTACGATACTAGTTCTAGAGGATCTTTATGAACACAGCGAAACTCCCTATGAACAGAGCGAATCAAAAGATTTTTATCGAGCCAGTGTCAGTATTAGTCTTGCCCAGCTCCAAGAGCTGCCAACGATTATTGATCAGGCGATCGCCACTTTTATTAAGATCTCGCCCCAAGTTAGACATCAAGTCTATGTCAATATTCCTGACAGTGATGCTTCTGAATCTTTAAGTGTGCAACAACAAAGGCTAGCTGATAAACTCAACGAAAGATTGGGGTATTTGGGGGTGTATTACAAACGCGATTCACGATTATTTCTGCGCAACCTATCTCAGGAAGATAGGAAAGAGTATCTCGATCGCTTAAAAAAAATATATAGGTCGATCATCCTAGAATACTTTTTAGAAAAGAACGAAGGGTTAAATCAAAAAATTGATGAATTTGTTAACCTCTCATTTTTTGCTGATCTCTCTGTGTCACAAGTTCTAGAAATTCATATGGAACTGATGGACGACTTTGCTAAACAATTGAGGCTAGAAGGCCGAAATGATGAAATTTTAATAGACTATCGAATTACGCTAATTGACATGATAGCTCACCTATGTGAGCTATATCGACGCTCAATTCCAAGATCTTAAAATCATCTTCAAAATATCTTTATTTAAATACTTATAAAGCTAAAGTAAAAGATAGTGCTGACGAATCCATTTCAAAGCTTGGAAATCACATATATATACATATATTTTGATTTTGTCTACACTGTTTATGCTCATCTATGGCATCCCTAAATGCAAAGATTTATTTTCTAGAAGTTTAAGAGATACATTACAAATAGTCGATGCAACCAAGATTAATGAAATGATTCGTAAAACCTACGTCCTAAAACTCTACGTCGCAGGCAACACGCCAAATTCAGTGAGAGCACTGAAAATGCTCAACGATATCCTTGAGAAAGAATTTCAAGGAGTTTATACATTGAAAGTTATTGATGTGCTTAAAAATCCGCAACTAGCTGAAGAAGATAAAATTCTTGCTACTCCTACTTTAGCGAAGGTTTTACCACCGCCAGTTAGAAAAATTATTGGCGATCTGTCTGATCGTGAAAAAGTCTTAATCGGACTAGACCTACTATATGAGGAGTTAATTGGCAATGACTAGCCCATCAATTGAAAAAAATGATAACAACGATACTAAAAGACAAGAGCTAGGTGTACAAAAATTACGCACCATGATTGAAGGGTTAGATGACATCACTCACGGCGGATTACCAAAGGGACGATCTACTCTAGTTAGTGGTACATCTGGTACTGGAAAAACTCTTTTGTCAATGCAGTTTCTCTATAACGGCATTACGGGCTTAGATGAGCATGGTGTATTCGTTACTTTTGAAGAGTCACCATCTGACATTATTAAAAACGCCCATAGCTTTAATTGGGATCTCCAAAAACTGATCGATGAAGGACGCTTATTTATCCTTGATGCTTCTCCTGATCCTGAAGGTCAAGAAGTAGTCGGCGATTTTGACCTTTCAGCCCTGATCGAGCGCATCCAATATGCAATTATCAAGTACAAAGCAAAACGGATCTCCATTGATTCGATGACAGCGATCTTTCAACAATATGACTCTCTAGGTTTAGTCCGTCGGGAAATATTTCGGATCGTGGCTCGTCTCAAGTCTCTGGGCGTAACGACTGTCATGACCACTGAGCGCGAGTTAGAGTATGGTCCTGTAGCAAGGTTTGGGGTAGAAGAATTTGTTTCCGATAATGTAATTATTTTAAGAAATGTCCTTGATGGGGAACGTCGCCATCGTACTGCTGAGATCCTTAAGCTGCGGGGAACAACCCACATGAAGGGCGAATTCCCATTTACGATGACCAGCAAAGGTATTAACATATTCCCTCTTGGAGCGATGCGCCTCACGCAAAAGTCATCGAATACCAGAGTCTCTTCAGGTATCACGACACTTGATGAAATGTGCGGTGGTGGCTATTTCAAAGATTCGATTATTCTTACTACTGGGGCAACTGGTACTGGTAAAACCCTAATGGTCAGTAAGTTTATTGAAAATGGTTGCGAAAATGGCGAACGGGCGATTTTGTTTGCCTATGAGGAGTCTCGCCAACAGCTTACTCGCAATGCTTCATCTTGGGGAACCGACTTTGATAAATGGGAAAGTTCTGGCTTACTAAAAATTATTTGTGTTTACCCTGAGTCCTCAGGATTAGAAGATCATTTACAGGTAATTAAGTCGGAAATTGAGACATTTAAGCCCTCTCGTATTGCGATCGATTCCTTGTCAGCATTGGCTAGAGGTGTCAGCAACAATACCTTCCGTCAATTCGTAATTGGCTTAACTGGCTATGTTAAGCAAGAAGAAATCACTGGCTTATTTACAAATACCACTGATCAATTCATGGGTTCACATTCGATTACAGAGTCACATATTTCTACAATTACAGATACGATTATTCTGTTGCAATATGTAGAAATTCGTGGACAAATGTCGAGAGCAGTGAATGTATTTAAGATGCGGGGATCGCGCCATGACAGTCGCATTCGTGAATATGTGATTACTGATGAAGGCGCACAAATTAAGGATTCATTCCAAGGATTCGAGCGGATTTTGAGTGGATCACCAACTAGGGTATCTGTAGATGAAAAATCAGAGCTATCGCGGATCATTCGAGGCGTGTCAGTTGAGCCTTTAGAATAAAAAAAGGAGCGCAACGCGCTCCTTTTTTATTAGCAACCTAGAGATTCGCGAGTATCAATGCCTGTTTTTGAGTTTGTGCCAGATGCGTTATTACAGAGTTTCTTTAATTGTTGAACATCTAGCAGGGCATTGGTGAAATCTGCACCAGTGACATCAACATTATCAAAGGTCGATCGCAACATATTGGTATCAGCTAAGATTGCGTCACTCAAATCAACATTCTTAAATCTCGTCACATAAGCTATTCCCGAGCTAAAATCACTTCCATGTAGATTGGCTCCATCTAATAAAACGCCATTGAAGAGTGCGCCTCGTAAATCAGCATTTGTAAAATTTGCATCTTTTAAGGTGACGCTAGTAAATTCAGCCCGAATTAAGTTTTTCCCAGAGAAATCTTCACCTTCTGCCTTATTGAGGATTGAACCAGTGACACTAGAGGAGCTAGCGGCTTGGACTGACAATGGCATGAAAAATATGACTGTCGCTAAGATGATGCTAGTAATAAATCGCCAATATTTCATGATTTATTGAGAATAGTTTGGGATAGTTTTTCTTTTGTTAATAACTATTAGATCTCAATTATAGTCAGCCTTGTTAACTGTTCCTGCATAAAACCCAAAAGAGAATGGCGGCGCGAAGCGCTTTAATTCTCTTTTGGGTTTTAGCGCCAAGCGCTTTAATTCGAGCATTGTTATGAATTAAAAAGGTTTCCAGTCGGGCGATCGCAACATCTTAAAATGCTCAAAACGTTGGTGGAAGTAACTATCATCAAGTTTGCTGTGATTATGCACGATCGCAGATTTGACACTGATCGCCCATGACCAAATCTGCGCTACTTGCATCAATGGTTGCATACATTTTAATTCAATATCTTCGAGAGTCTGAGCCGACTGATAGCCATGCAAAAAAGCCTTGCGAACGCTAGGACTAATACCTGCTTGTAAAGTCACTTGTAAAAACTTGGCTATGTCAAATGATCTCCAACCATAACCACATTGATCAAAATCAAATAGGGTGATCTCGTTGGTGTCAGTAAAATGGACATTGCCGCTATGCGGATCACCCCAGCAGATACTCCAGATCGGGAAAGTTTGTGGAAGATGTCTGATTTGTTCTTTGATTTGGGCGATCGCATCCTTCATATACGATCTTGCTGAACTATTCAAAAACGGTGATAAGTCATGTAATGAATCATCTAGTAAATATGCAATCGTCAAATGGGGGCGATCAATATGGCAGTGAAAGTTTTGGGCAGTGCCATGGAGCTTTGCTAAAGTCTCTCCTAATTTTTGCGCTTGGACCTTATTAAGATCTCCAATAGCAACTTGACCTGCGGCATAAGTAAATAAAGCTGCATAGCGTTTACCTTCAAGGGCTGGAATCTCGATCGCTAGTTGTCCATCATCAGTTGTGAGTGGGTAGGCAACAGGAATATAATTTTTATGCAAAAACGCTAATAATTCTAATTCAAATTCGATTTCCGCTTTAGAGCGCCAATGGGCATGGGAAACTCTCAGGACATAGCGGCGATTACCTGCTTCCACCAGATATATGTCGCTCAGTCCCCGCATCCAGAATACACAACTGGTAATTTCGCCCACATTATATCGGCATAAAACTCTATCTACCAATGCTTGAGGTGCAAGGGTGGAATAGGTTATGGGGAAAAGATGGTCAGACATATTGGCGACATGCTTTAGAGACCAATCTGCGACAGGCATAGCATCGATAATTTGATGAATTTTTAGTGTTATTCAGATATATCGCAGAGCAGGGATCAAAAGTGTTTGCCAAAAACCAAAAGTCGTTTTTTATCGTTTGTTTTGACCAGATCGAAGCTGCGGCACAAAGCATCACAGTTTCCATCTGAGGTATTCTTAAATACTATGCAAAATTCCTCAACGCCCCAACCCAATCCATCCGCTAACGAAATCATTGTCAACATTAGCAATGAAAATGTGTCGCGGCGAGCGCGTGTACGTGAACACGTTAACCCATTAGCCAAAAAATATAGTGTTGCGATCGCCCCACCAATCTGGGCAGAAGTTTATGCTGATTGCTCGAAGCCACTCAGTTTGGATATTGGCTCGGCTAGGGGACGCTATATTTTGCAAATGTCACAGCTCAAGCCTGATTGGAATTTTTTGGGTTTAGAAATTAGGGAGCCGCTAGTCGATCGCTGTAATGAGGTTCGTGACGAATTGGGGTTAAAGAATCTGCATTACATTTTTTGCAATGCCAATGTGTCGCTAGCGGGACTATTAACTAAAGGCTCATTGCATGAAGTCACGATTCAATTTCCCGATCCTTGGTTCAAGCGCCGCCAACAAAAACGCCGCGCCGTTCAACCTGAGTTAGTGGCAACTTTAGCGGAGTTACTTGTATCCAATGCCGATGTATTTTTGCAGTCTGATGTGTTGGAGGTAGCTGAAGATATGCGCCAACATTTCGATGCAAATGATAATTTTATTAATCTTGCTGGGGCTGGAAATTTTGCCGATGATTCGATTTTTCCTGAGCATATTCCCACTGAGCGAGAAAGTTCAGTAATTTCGCAAGGTTTACCCGTTTATCGCGCTTATTTCAAACGTAAAACTTAATGACCTAATTGTCGTTGTTTTTCTTTTGATGCCCCATTTTCTAGCCATAAGAGTGCATTTTCTTCTGGCTTATCAGGATTAACCCACATAATCTCATTTAGTTCCTTTATGGATTGAGCAGCTTTATCAAATGGGTTTCTCGCTTTTTCATCCAGAGAAATAATAATCTTATCAGTAGCGATCGCAGCTTCCAAAAGGTGACAATCTTTCCACATTGCCTCTCGCGGTTTATCACTTTCAGCAACTTTGTCTAGTCTGTCTCTGAGTTTCTGATCAAAAGCTATATCTGCGCGATATTCTACCTTTCTCTTAGCTACCATGCTCGAACGCCATTTTTTTGCATAGATGGATTGGTGTTTATCCCATTCTTCTTTGATGTCGTCTGTGAGTACCATACGATGACAAATCGTCAAAACTGCATTCAGAAAATCACGACAATTTTTTGATGTAGGGAAAGTTGCATTAGGCGCACCACAAGATCTTGCAATGGAGGCATCAATCACTAACAACTTAGAAACTTTAGCTTTCTTCGACATGATTTAGACTGCCATCAATTTAGATTCGGCAGCATCTAAATAACGACTCTCCTCTTGCAAAGAAATCTCGCTAAAGTCTTCTGGCCAGTCTCCAAAGGCTCCCGTTTCATCAAGTTCGGCTGTAGTCACTTTTGTAAAGCCATTATCATCTTGACTAAACCAATGTAATTTCACTTTTTCAGCATCAATTTTATCTTCTGCAATAAGTGATTGTACTCGCCTAATTAATAGCTCACTATGGGTTTCGACAACGACTCTAACACCTCGATTTGCGGCATCAACAAGGAGTTGAGCTAGGTTAGCTTGGGCGCGAGGATGTAAATGTATTTCTGGCTGTTCTAAATATACTAATTGCTCTGGTTCGGCGACTAATAAAGCTACAACTACTGGTAAGGTTTGTGACAAGCCAAACCCAACATCGGCAATGCTAACCATGTCAGTAGATTGACTATTTTCTTTATTCTTTAATCTCCCAACTCTCACTTCTACCTGTGTATCATCAATTTTTTTTGTGTCAACTTTCCAAGTTAATCCCAATGTTTGAAGTGCCTCACTAAGTAGTTTTAGCCGATTATCTTTATTGTTTTTCCAGTCATGAATAATACTAGCAACATAATTCTCAAATGTCCCAGTAAAATCTTCTCCAACAGCAGTTACAGGATAGTTTCTTTCTGGATTACCTCTCAATCCTGGCACATGAATTATTCTTCTAATTTGATTCTCAACATCTCTTGATAGACCATTACCATCAAAAAAAACAAATAGATTAGAATAGTCTATATATGGCTGTGAATTAAGCTCTAAATCAAATCTTGAATAAAAAATAGTTGATAAGAGAAATTGAGAATCAATGTACAAAAAACATTTATTAATTTTAACAGAAAGCCTATAAAAATCATCTAACTCAACTAACAATTGGTCTCTAACTCCTTGTTCAAAAGCTCTCTGTCCCGAAGGATGATTTACAAGATTGTCTGTAGAAACAAATCTTTCGTTGAGTGATTTAAAAAATCTATGTCCATAAGCAAAGGATGGGGAAATTTTAATTCCTTGAGTTTCAAAACTAAGTTTAAAATCTTGCCATGCCTCTTTTTCTTCATCATATTTTTTATGATAAAAATCTTGAAAATGAGTTGGCAAAGCATCTAGTATTTTCTCATGTTTCATCTCAGTGTACAAAGATACACTTATGATATCTTCGTATTTATAGGTTGACGATAAAATTTTTATACTAGAAGATTTTGCCTCTTTTCTAAATGTATTTATTAGTGTTCTATTTTGATTTAAACATATAGCAATAGAAAAGCTAGAAACAGGAGATGAGGTTTTACTTAG
>Ga0315906_10008671_pt1 | contig 12173 bp, 10 predicted proteins | sample LakEriMetagenome_4_FD_203526 | JGI IMG/M metagenome (GOLD analysis project Ga0315906, IMG submission 203526) | Freshwater fungal communities from buoy surface, Lake Erie, Ohio, United States - Buoy 2 MA122 | ecosystem: Environmental > Aquatic > Freshwater > Lake > Lake biofilm | place: USA... | reverse complement strand
AATTGGATGTATATCGCAGGTGTGGGGAATGATCCAAGACAGGATAGAGTCTTCAATACAAAAAGACAGGCCGATATGTATGATCCCAATGGTGAATATCAAAAGTTGTGGTTACATGAATATATGGCGAAAAATGACTCCTGATGCGGATTTCTCGCGTTTTTTTTGTTTTTTTGCATGATAAAAAATCAAATACTTGTTTCAATTAGATCGTATCCGGAAGCATCATGTCGCTTTATCATTCCTATATCACAATCGAGAATCTTGGAGATCATATCGGAAAAGAAGTCACTCTCAATGGCTGGGTATCCGATAGAACAGACAAAGGGAAATTATGTTTTGTGAAATTGCGTGATGGTTCAGGCATTGTTCAATGCGTAGCATTTAGACCATCCATCGGCGATGAATTGTTTGAACAAGCAAAATCTCTTACACAAGAAAGCTCTGTTTCCATCACAGGTACCGTAAGAGCTGAATCCAGAGCACCGGGTGGAGTGGAAGTTGATGTTGTGGGTCTTAAAATATGGCAAATAGCGAAGGAATATCCCATCACTCCAAAAGAACATGGAACGGAATTCCTCATGCAGCATCGACATTTATGGCTGAGAAGCACGCGCCAGCATGCCATCATGCGCATTCGTGCTGCAGTGATCAAGGCGATTCGTGATTTCTTCGATGGTAATGGCTTTAAACTCATGGATTCGCCAATCTTGACCCCAAATGCATGCGAGGGAACATCCACTTTGTTTGAAACCAAATACTTCGATTTGGGAAAAGCATATTTGTCTCAGTCAGGTCAACTATATGCAGAAGCAAGTGCGATGGCGCTTGGAAGAGTCTATACATTTGGTCCGACTTTCCGTGCTGAAAAATCAAAAACAAGACGCCATTTGACAGAGTTTTGGATGGTTGAACCCGAAATGGCCTTTTTTGATCTCAATGATGATATGGATCTAGCAGAGGATTTGGTTGAATATATCGTTCAATATGTTCTCAAAACATGTCAAAAAGAATTGGCTGTTATGGGTCGTGATGTTTCGAAGCTCGAAGCCATACGCAGACCTTTTTATCGCATGAGTTATTCTGAAGCGGTTGAATGGTTGAATAAAAATGATGTGAAATTGAACAAAAAGCAGTCGGATGGATCTGAGATTCAAATTGATTTCCCCTGGGGTGAAGATTTTGGTGCTCCTCAGGAAGAAGCAATCATGCAGCAATTTGACAAACCATGCATCATCCATAGATATCCTGCAGAAGTGAAGGCATTTTATATGAAGCGCGATCCGGATCAGCCGACTGTTGCTTTGGCGATGGACATGCTGGCTCCTGAGGGTGCAGGTGAAATCATCGGAGGAAGTCAGCGCGAAGATGATTTCGATGCTTTGCTTTCTCGAATTGAACATGAGCAATTGCCAAGAGAAGAGTTCGAATGGTTCCTTGATTTACGAAAATATGGTTCAGTACCACATGCCGGTTTTGGACTCGGAGTTGAAAGAACAGTCAAATGGATTTCCGGTGCGGAGCATATTCGCGAAGTGATTCCATTCCCAAGAATGATTTACAGAATTGTCCCCTGATTTTTTACAGGCCGGTTCATCCGGCCTTTTTTGTCGCCATGAAACTTTCCCTCTATAATACGCTCACAAAATCCGTACAGGAATTCACTCCGCTTCATGATCGTGAAGTGCATATGTATTCTTGCGGTCCGACTGTCTATGATCATGCTCATATCGGCAATTTGCGTTCATTCTTATTTCCGGACATACTGCAAAGATCGCTTCGCATCATCTGTGGATATCGAGTGAAATGGGTGATGAATATCACTGATATTGATGATAAAACAATCAGAGACAGTGCCATTGGAAGTCCAAAATGGAATATGGAGTTTGGTGAGCAAACCACAGATCCAAAAGAGAATGTTCGATTATTGACTCTCTATTATGAAAAAGCATTCAAAAGAGATTTGGAGCTTATTGGCATCAAGCAAAAGGATTTCTCAGCAATGCCGAGAGCTACGGATTATATCGAAGAGATGCAGAATCTGATTCTCTCGATACATTCCCATGGATTTGCATATGAAGTGGAGGGCAGTATCTATTTCAATGTTGCAAAATGGCGTGAGAATGAGGAATATGGAAGACTCTTCGCCATAGATGTGGAGAATTTCAAGGCCGGAGTACGCATCGATGCCGATGAATATTCACGCGAGCAAGTAAGTGATTTTGTATTGTGGAAAGCAGTCAAAGACAATGAACCGTATTGGGATTTCACTTTTGATGGAAAAAATCTTAAAGGAAGACCCGGCTGGCATATAGAATGTTCCGCTATGGGACAAAAATTGCTTGGACTGCCACTCGATATTCACACCGGTGGTGTCGATCTTCGTTTCCCGCATCATGAAGATGAAATCGCCCAAAGCAAAGCCGGATATGGTTGTGAAACCGCACAGTTTTGGTGTCATAATGAATTCCTCGAAGTCGAGGGCAAAAAGATGAGTAAATCACTGGGTAATTTTTATACTCTGCAAGATTTACTTAATAAAGGCATGGATCCATTGGACATTCGTTTCTCAATGGTCAATGCCCATTATGGTTCCGTGTTCAATTTCACGGAATTTGGTGTGGAATCCGCTTCCAAAGCCAGGAAGAGAGTTCAGGAATATATTTATGCATGTTTTGAAGGCAATGTTGGACATGATCATCATGCCGAAGAATTACATCGTTTGAAGCAAGAGTTCTTTGGTGCACTATGTGATGATTTGCATATGCCGAAAGCAATCGAAGCCTTGTTCACATTCATGAAAAATACTCCGGCGCATGTGCTTTCGAATCGTGACAGACCATCTTTCCTTGAACTCATACATGATATCAATGATATTGTCGGAGTTTGGACGATTGCGCCTAAACCCGAAGAATCAATACCGGAAGAAGTGGTGAAACTTGCCGAAGATCGTTGGAATGCAAAAGCATCCAAAGATTTTGCCTTGGCGGATCAATTGAGAAAGCAAATATCAGCTTTGGGATTTGTGATCAAGGATACAAAAGATTCATATTCAATCATCAAAGAATGAATGCAATCGGCATCATAGGTTTTGGATCGCTTGGAAGATCATTGGCTGAAGCTTTGAAAAGCTCCGGTCATCTGTCTTGGCTCATGATTCGTGATGAAGCAAAACATGAATCTGCCCGATATTTGAAAGTACCTATACTCAAAGATATTGCAGAGATTTCACATGATCAGGATGCAATCATTTTGGCAATTCCTGATAAGGAAATACAAGGTATTGTTCATGAGATCCACCGCATTTTCAGTGGTGGAGATACTTGCACTCTCATTCATTGTTCAGGAGCATTGAGGAAAGATATTCTGAATGAAAAAAATCCAATGCTCAAGGGCATTGCGATGCATCCATTCCAAAGTGTGAAAACTCATGTAGATCTTCAAGGAACTCCATGGGGAATTGAATGTGAAGAAGAGCAAAAAGAAGCAATCACCGATTTTATATCGGAATTGAATGGAATACCATTCTTTCTTGATGAACATACCATTGAACTCAAAGCATTATATCATGCAACTGCCGTTATATCAGCTAATTTTTTGACGATTCTCACTGCATACTCTTCTGAATTGGCCCAAAAAGCCAATATTCCACCTTCATTATTCTTACCCAAGATACAATCCACCGTGTTAGAGAGAGCACATGATGCTTTGAATAAACAAGAATCCATCATTTCCGGATTGACAGGACCTCTCATTCGAATGGATGAAATAACAATTCTTGCAAATAGAAAAGCAATTCAGTCCATTCCAGGCATGGATGATTTGTATTGTTCGATGTGCAAAGCAGGAATAGAATTATTGGTCAAAGAACGGATATTGACAAGTCAGCAAGAAAATAGACTTTTTGAAGTATTGCGTGAAATGCCCTGAGATGGACAAAATGCATCGTGAATTCGTATCTTTGCAGCATTAAATTTTGGAGTTATACCATGTTTTTTCGATCGATGATTTTCATTGTCGGACTTATTCTTCTCTTATCAAATCCGATAGATGCACAAGCTCGCAAGAAACGCAAAGCATCCAAGAAAAAGACTGTGCAAGTTATAAAACCCGCAAAGAAGTTTTTCCATGAAGAAGGCCATTTTACTATTGCATTTCCCGGAACTCATGGTCAAGTGAAAGGAGATACATCTCTTATTGCAACTGCATTTGGTCAAACTCAATTTTATGCATATACCACCAATTCAGTGAATAGTGCTTCGATGATAGCATACTATGAATTGGACATGAAGAAAGTTGCGGAGAAAGATGATAATCTTGCTCAGAATAGTAAAATCCTTCTAGATACATTGCAAGCACAATTGATTGCAAATCTTGGTGGAACAGTTCAAAGAAAAGTGAAGATGGTGAGAGAAGGATTATATCATTCTCGCATATCGTATTTTACCGTGAAAGGGGAAGGTGACAAGACAGTATATTTCAGATGTGAAAATATCATCAATGCTCCAAGAGTATATCAATTGCTCTATCAAACTTCTGTGAAGTCTGGTCCGGATAGTCCTGAAGCCAAAAAATTCTTTCAGTCATTTTCTTTGAAAGTCAAGCGATGAGCATTCCGAAGGATGCACGAATCTATGTGGCCGGTCATAGAGGATTGGTCGGAAATGCAATCATGAATGCATTGCATGAACAAGGTTATGTGCATCTTATCACGAGAACAAAGCAAAAATTGGATTTGACAAAGCAAGAGGATGTACTGCGTTTTTTTGAAGAAGAAAAACCTGAATATGTGATTCTTGCCGCCGCTAAAGTTGGTGGTATCTTTGCAAATGCCACATATCCAGCTGAATTCATCCATGAGAATATTGCCATAGCAATGAATGTGATTCATGCATCGCATCTGCATGCAGTTCAAAAGCTGATTAATCTCGGATCTTCATGTATTTATCCGAAATTTGCCGAGCAACCGATCAAAGAAACTTCTCTCCTCACCGGAATCCTTGAACCAACGAATGAACCATATGCAATTGCAAAGATAGCTGCGATTAAACTCTGCTCTGCTTATCATAAGCAATATGGATCGAATTTCCTTTCTCTCATGCCGACCAATCTTTTTGGAAGTCAAGACAATTATCATCTTGAACACTCACATGTGATTCCAGCAATCATTAGAAAATGTTTTCTTGCCAAGTATTTGAGTGATGGAAGACTCGATTTGATCAAGAAGGATTTAATGATAGGTGCTCCCAAGAATTGGTCAATGGAACATGATGAAGACATCATTAAACAGTTGGAATCGATCGGAATAATTGACAATACGCTGACATTGTGGGGGACGGGTAAAGCTCGCAGAGAATTCTTGCATGCACGAGATTTGGCTGATGCCATTCTCTTTTTTCTGGAGCATATTGATGCAAATGAACATGATGATTGCATAAATATCGGAACCGGTGAAGATCAAACCATTTATGATATGGCGCATGCTATTGCAAAGATTGTTGGATATACAGGTAATATTGTATTTGATTCCACAAAACCTGATGGTACGCCAAGAAAAGTCATGGATGTAAGTCGGGCACATGAACTCGGTTGGAAATATTCCATAGATGTATTTTCAGGATTGACTGAAATCATCGAAGAGTACCGAATAAAGGGTCCACAATATGCTCGATAACAATAGGCGATTGATCGATCAATATATTCCACTACTCTTGTTTGTGATAGGACTTCTCATTTTTGTTCCCTTCCTTGGTGCGGTGCATCTTTTTGATTGGGATGAAATCAACTTTGCCGAAGCAGCAAGAGAAATGGTACTCACAGGAGAATACTTGAGGGTGCATATCGACTATCAACCTTTTTGGGAAAAACCACCTCTTTTTTTGTGGATGCAAGCATTGTCCATGAAAGTATTCGGCATGAATGAATTTGCCGCTAGATTCCCAAATGCTGTATGTGGTGCACTGACATTACCTCTATTGTTCATCATAGGCAGATCATTGCATGATCGATTGACAGGACTTCTGTGGACACTCATGTATGTCGGTTCTTTCTTACCACATTTCTATTTTAAGTCCGGCATCATTGATCCTTGGTTTAATCTCTTTATCATGCTCGGAATAATAATTCCGATGCTTCCAAAATTCAAACACCGAGTAACCTTGTCTGCAATGTCAAGTGGTTTTTTCATAGGAATTGCAGTATTGACCAAAGGTCCGGTGGCTTATCTACTTGTAATGATGACACTTGGAATATTGCTCATTTTGGATGTATATAAAAAAAGCGACATCCAATTGGCAAGTCGATTTCTTTGGCTTGTAAAAATGTCCTTTGTCACAGCTTTGACTGCTTCTCTTTGGTTTGGAATAGAAATTCTGCGTAATGGCACATGGTTCATAGAAGAATTTATTCAATATCAAATCAGATTATTCTCAACCGGTGATGCAGGACATTCCGGCCCATTCTATTATCATGCTTTGATTCTGTTGATTGGATGTTTTCCTGCCTCTTTATTTGCGTTTAGATCACTCTTTGATCGAGCAGAAAAGCCAATGCATGATAGAGTGATGTTGATTCTCTTTTGGGTGACCTTGATTTTGTTCTCGATTGTCAAAACAAAAATTGTTCATTATTCCTCGCTTTGTTATCTACCATTGACCTATATCTCTGCATTGTCCATAAGAGATATTCTACAAAAACAAACAATCTCTAAGAGACTATTGTCTGCCCTTGGTTTTGGGATTTTTCTCTGGACTATTCTACTCTTGATTGTACCGATCATCGGACTGAATCTCCAAGCAATTCTCCCGAACATACGAGATGAATTTGCAAAGCTGAATCTCGGAGCGCCTATTATATGGCATGGTTATGAAGTTGGAATTGGCATCATGTATATGATCATAGCCGGCTTCGGAGTATATGTTTTGTATACTCAAAAGAGCTTTGAAAAAGGAATGATGATTTTGGGAATTTCAACGATCTTTGCCCTCATGACATTTCTTCCAATCATAGCTCCAAAGATTGAAGGTTATACCCAAGGATCCCCGATAGCATTCTATGAATCAAAAAAATCTCAGGATGTATTGATTTATCCAACTGCATATAAGAGCTATGCTCATCTCTTCTATTCAGGAAAATTGCCACCAAGAGATTTTCCGAATTATAATAAGCCAACCGATGAAGATTTGATGAATGGCGCATCGAAAAAGCCCGTATTTTTTATGGCAAAAGTGAAAAGAGCCATGGAATTACGAAAAGATCCCAGACTTGAACCCATAAGTGATCTTCATGGATTTACCGTATTTCGTGTGATTCCTTCTACAAAGAGACCATTACAATGAAACATTCCGTATCGTCATTATGTCGAGTGGCTGTCATTTCCCATGATGTGAAAGTGGCAAATATCACTGCCAATCTAGAAAGTCATAAGAGTGCTATCAGTCAAGCATTGCAGAATGGTGCTCAATTCATTGTATTTCCAGAGCTCTCTCTTACCGGTTATACATGTTCTGATTTATTCTATCAGGATCACTTGCTCCAATCTGCTGAAACGGCACTTTGTGAATTGGCTGAGAGCATACCTTCCGGAATCATTGTGATTGTCGGTACTCCCATTCAATTCGAAGGAAAACTATATAACTGTGCCGCAGTACTGGAAGGCGGGAATGTACATGCTCTTGTTCCAAAAACCATCATTCCAAATCATCATGAATTCTATGAAGCCAGGTGGTTTGTTTCTGGAGATGAATTGCCAGAAGGAGCAATGATTGCTTTGGAAACCACAAATGGCAAAGTGATGGAATGTCCATTGCAATCACGAATCATTTTCAAGAGCGGTAAACTCAGTTTCGGCATTGAATTATGTGAAGATTTATGGAGCATGATTCCTCCCAGTTCGCTTCTGGCTCGTCATGGTGCTTTGCTGATTGCAAATTTATCCGCCAGCAATGCAGTTGTAGGGAAAGAAGAATATCGTAGATCATTGGTGCTGATGCAATCTGCTTCAACTATAAGTGCATATTGTTATGCCTCGGCCGGACCAACAGAGTCCACGATGGATACTGTGTTCTCAGGACATTGTATGATTGCTGAAAATGGAGTCATGCTTGCTGAAGATTCTTCACTTTCTTTCAATACCAAAATTGTGTATTCAGATATTGATATCGATGCAATGTTGTTTGAGAGAAGAACACTTTCGCGAACACAATCAGATATCTCGGATATCTTTGATGTATATGAATTGCCTCCTCTTCATGAAAGTGCATTTCAAGAATTGAAAAGATATATTGATCCAATGCCATTCGTTCCTTCAAATGTGGAAACCGCTTCAAAACGATGTCAGGAAATCCTTAATATTCAAGCAATGGGTTTGGCGGGCAGACTCCGTAGAATAGGAATGAAATCCATGATTATTGGATTATCCGGGGGTTTGGACTCCACACTTGCATTGATTGTGTGTTTAGAGACTTGTTCAATTCTCAATATTGATCCTTCGCATATCATTGCAATCACGATGCCTGGTCCGGGAACCACTGATTTGACTTTTGCCAATACGAAGCAGTTGGCAATTGAATGTGGAATTACATTGAGAGAAATACCAATTCATGAAGCCGTCTCATTGCATTTGAAAGATATAGGTCATCCTGAAGATGATCATTCAGTGATATATGAGAATGCACAGGCAAGGGAACGCACTCAAATTCTCATGGATTGTGCACATCAACATTCAGGACTTGTCATTGGAACAGGTGATATGTCTGAACTCGCATTGGGCTGGTGTACCTATAATGGTGATCATATGTCCATGTATGGAGTCAATGCCGGTGTGCCAAAAACATTGGTAAAATCACTTGTTGGATATTATGCTTCGATTTCCAAAGATCCTTTGCAAAGCATATTGAATTCCATTCTTGAAACTCCGGTTTCTCCTGAATTATTGCCACCAAAAGAAGGTGCAATCACGCAAAGAACTGAAGATATTCTTGGTCCATATGTATTGCATGATTTCTTTTTATATCACATGATGCGATATGGTTCGGGTCCACGAAAAATCCTATTCTATGCACATCATGCATGGAAACATGAATATTCGATGGATGAGATTGCGCATCATCTACGAACTTTTTATACGAGATTTTTCTCACAGCAATTTAAGAGATCAGCCATGCCTGATTCGGTGAAAGTTGGCTCGATTGCACTTTCACCTAGAGCAGATTGGCGCATGCCAAGTGATGCTTATGCTGATATCTGGATTGCTGAAATTGATTCTTTTTTGCAAGATTTCTAATGTCAAGCAATGCATTTGAATGTCGTGCAGGGTGTGGTGCATGTTGCATAGTCATTTCCATTGCCGGACCGATTCCAGGTATGCCTGATGGGAAGCCGGCAGGAAAGCGATGCGTGAATTTGACGGAAGATAATTTTTGCATGTTGTTTGGAATGCCTCAAAGGCCTGCTGTCTGCTCTTCATTACAACCGATGAAGGATATGTGTGGCGAAAGCAATGAGGAAGCATATACACTTTTGTCGGTCATGGAAATCCTGACCGATCCACATATCTCTTAGAGGAGACAAATGATTACTATTATTCAGCCCGAACAGATTGAAGAAGTATGGAAATCCATGATAATGCTCGATGAGCAGGAATCCATGAGCATAGTTGATAAATTGGAAGAAGAGCAACCGGCATTGCTTGAATATTTGATGACGCCACCCGAGGAATTCACGGAACCTGAAGCAGAAAATCTGATGTATGCAGGGATTGTGGTTTGGAGAACTTTCGACAAATATGGTCCAAAACTTCGCGTGATCACCGAGGATGAAATCTATGAAATCGAAGATGCAAATATCGAAGTCATGGAAAAACTTGAAGGAGAATCAGCAGGTGATGGTATCGCCATGATTGAAAGAATGCTCGATAGCTATCCTCAGCCCCATGTCTTGGCATCAATAGCTGAAATTCTTCTTGTGGAAGATGAAGAACTTGATCCAGAAGAAGATATTTCAGATCAAGCGCGTGGAACAATGATGCTTATACTGAAAACATTTCTTGATGCCATGATTAAAGCTGAGATACAATAATCAGCTTTGTTTTTTGGCTAGCAAATCCATGGTTCCTTTTACCTGAAACAGAGAGCGAGCAATGGTGGATTGCTCTTCCACCATTTTTTCATATCGCTTGCTCTCTTCCGTGATTTCGGCGAGATAGCGATTACGATCCGCTGGAATGATGGAATTCTTTTGAGTGATGGTGGTTCTTATTCCAATATTGAATGCTTGTTCTGATTGTTCAAGAGCATTGAAACGACCAAGTAATGCTGAATACAGTGCATTCACGCCTGCATCATTGAATTGCGAGGCAATTGTTCCATAAACCGGCATGGTTTCGGGTTGTGCATCCCATGACTGGCGAGATCTTTGATATTGCTTACGCACATCACGAAGTGCATCAAGCGAGCCCCTTTTATCGAATTTATTGATGGCAATGAGATCTGCATAATCTATCATATCAATCTTTTCGAGCTGGGAAGCCGCACCAAATTCAGGGGTCATCACATACATCGCAACATCAGCCACAGATGTAATTTCCGAGTCGCTTTGACCTATCCCTGCGGTTTCCACGATGATCAAGTCAAATCCTGCAAGTCGCATAAGTTCAATTGCGGTTTTAACATTTGGATTAAGTGCTATGTTTGCTTGTCTTGTGGCAAATGATCTCATATAGACTCTATCATTGCTCACTGCATTCATGCGAATTCTATCTCCCAATAATGCTCCGCCTGTCTTACGCTTGGAAGGATCCACGGATAAAACTGCAAGATGAAGTTTGGGATTGTCTTCCAAAAAACGCAAAATCAATTCATCTGTGAGAGAGGATTTTCCCGCTCCACCGGTACCTGTTATGCCAAGTACAGGAATATGTTTATTGATGGAAGCATTATTTTCGGCAATCTGATCATTGGTGATTTCGCCTCTTTCAATCATCGTGATGCCTTGGGCCAAAGCTCTTGGATTCTTTGATGTAATCTCATTCCAAAGCGCATCACCAATATATGTATGTGGTGTTGCAGTATCCGACTTTTCCAGTAAATCATTGATCATGCCTTGAAGACCGAGTGATCGACCATCATCGGGGGAATAAATACGATCAATGCCATATTGATGTAATTCTTGAATTTCCGTAGGAAGAATCGTTCCTCCACCACCGGCAAAAATCTTGATATGACCGGCATTTTTTTCACGAAGCAAATCATGCATGTATTTCAGGTATTCTACATGACCACCCTGATAACTGGTCATGGCAATTGCTTGGGCATCTTCTTGGATTGCACAATCAACTACTTCCATTGCTCCACGATTATGTCCCAAGTGAATCACTTCAGCTCCTGAACCCTGAATGATTCTGCGCATGATATTGATTGCCGCATCATGACCATCAAATAAAGAAGCTGCTGTAACAATACGCAATGTATTGTTTGACTGATATGGAGTATGTGGAAGTGACATTTCTTTCTCTTGGAATATTTCGTGCAAAATTACAAATTCTCACCCAAGAATCAGGTGCGCATGCGGATGATATTCAATATGGCGATGATTGAAAATAGGATATTGGGGAACCAACCAACCAATATTGGATCCATGTCCATGGAAAATCCTATGTTCTGTCCGATTTTGGTGAATGCCAGATATAAAAAGGAAACAACCATGGCAGTTGCTATTTCAAGAGCAAGACCACTCTTTTTTCGAATTGCTGAAAATGGAATCGCAAACAGTATCACAATGATATTGGCAAAAGGGAATGCATATTGTCCATGATACTCAATCATCTGTCTGCGAACATTTTTACCGCCTCTTTCAAGTAATGCGATATATGCCTTTTGTTCATCGAAATTCAATTCTTCCGGTTTTTGCTGCAATTTAATGATGTCATCATGTCTTGTAGCCAATGTGATAGGAAGTGAATCATGAGAAATGAATTTCATGGTGAATGATGAGTCTTCAGCGAGTATCCTTTCATGCGCATGAATTACAATCCATTGATTACCAATGCTATCCCATTTGATTAATTCAGCATCTATGCGCCTTTTGATCCTTGGATGAATCTCTGATCCAAAATCTTCTATGATGATTCCTGCCCCTGTTTTTAATTGCCCATCATAATTATTCATGATCACATT
>Ga0315906_10008670_pt1 | contig 12175 bp, 12 predicted proteins | sample LakEriMetagenome_4_FD_203526 | JGI IMG/M metagenome (GOLD analysis project Ga0315906, IMG submission 203526) | Freshwater fungal communities from buoy surface, Lake Erie, Ohio, United States - Buoy 2 MA122 | ecosystem: Environmental > Aquatic > Freshwater > Lake > Lake biofilm | place: USA... | reverse complement strand
CGCGACCCCACCTGGGTCTACTGGAAGGCCCGTGCCCTGCAGGCCCTGGCACGCACGGCCAGCCCGCAAGCCCAGGCGGACGACATGAAAAACCAAGCCCTGGCCATGCTGACCAGCATCGCTGGGCAGTTCCACTTCTATGGCAAGCTCGCGGCCGAGGACCTCGGCCAACCCATCACTCTGCCGCCCAAACCCGCACCGCTGACCGATGCCGAAATGGCCCAGGCCCAACAAACCATGGGTCTGCGCCGGGCCTTGGTGCTGATTGGCATGGGTTTGCGCGGCGAAGGCGTGCGCGAGTGGAACTTCACCCTGCGCGGCATGACCGACCGGCAGTTGCTTGCGGCCGCACAGTTGGCCTGCAACCAGCAGGTGTGGGACCGCTGCATCAATACCAGCGACCGCACCAAGGCTGAAGTCGATTTGAACCAACGTTTCCCCATGCCCTTCCGCAAGGAAGTGGTGGCCCGCACCAAAGAAATCGGTCTGGATGCGGCGTATGTGTATGGCCTGATCCGCCAGGAATCCCGTTTCATCATGGACGCCCGCTCTCACGTGGGTGCTTCGGGTCTGATGCAGGTGATGCCTGCCACGGCCCGCTGGACAGCCAAAAAACTCGACATTCCCTACACCCCTGACCTCATCACCGACCGTGACACCAACATTGCCATCGGCACCGGCTACCTGAAGTTGGTGTTGGACGACCTGGAAGGCTCTCAACCCCTGGCGGCCGCGGCCTACAACGCTGGCCCCGGTCGCCCGCGCCGCTGGCGTGAAGGCCCGAACCTGGAACCCGCCGTCTGGGCAGAAAACATCCCCTTCAATGAAACCCGCGACTACGTCAAAAAAGTCATGTCCAACGCCACTTACTATGCGGCCTTGCTCAGCGGAGACGGTACCGCGGCACCCTCGCTCAAAGCGCGTTTGGGTAAAGTGATTGGTCCCCGCGACGCCCGTTTGGGTGAGGTCAACAAAGACTTGCCTTGACGTCCGTGTCGCCCCTAGTTTGCATACAGACATCCTGAACTTTCATGCCCAACAACATTCTGGTTTTAGGTGGCAGCGGATTTGTAGGCCGCAGCCTGTGCGAAAAGCTGGTGGAGCAGTCGGGTGGCGCGGGTGGCCGCATCGTGGTCCCCAGCCGCCGGCCGCACCGGGCCGCGGCAATTCGCTTTTTACCCACGGTGGAAGTGGTTCGTTCTGATGTGCACCTGGACCGCGACCTCGCTCGCCTGATGAGAGGTGTCGACACGGTGGTCAACCTCGTGGCCATCTTGCATGGCAGCCCAGAGGCCTTCAAAAAAGTGCATGTCGACCTCCCCCAACGTTTGAGCAAAGCCTGCCAACAAGCCGGCGTGAAACGCCTGGTGCATGTGAGTGCTTTGGGCGTTCAACCCGAAGCGCCGTCCAACTATTTGCGTTCCAAAACGGCGGGTGAAGCCGTGCTGCAGACATCGGGTTTGGATGTGACCATTCTGCGGCCCTCGGTTATTTTTGGTGAGCACGACCGCTTCATTAACCTGTTTGCGCAACTGCAGTCTGTGTTTCCCGTGATGCCGCTGGCGGGCTCGCAAGCCCAGTTTCAGCCGGTGTGGGTCGAGGATGTGGCCAGTGCCATCACCGCCAGTCTGTTGGACCCGAGCACCATCGGCCAAACCATTGAATGCGCCGGACCCCAGGTGTTCACCCTGGGCGAGCTGGTGCAGCTGGCAGGCCGATGGGCGGACCACGCGCGGCCGGTGCTGCCCCTGCCCATGTTCATGGGCCAGTTGCAGGCCTTGGCCATGGAGCTGATGCCGGGCGAGCCTTTGATGTCACGCGACAACCTGGCCAGCATGAAAACCCCCAACATCGCCAGCGGCAAGTTACCCGACCTGGCCCGCTTGGGCATCCAGGCCACTGGCATCGAACAGGTCATGCCCGAGGTGCTGACCCGTCGCAACGGTCCCGCGCGCTTGGACCCCTGGCGTGCGCGTGCGGGCAGGGGCTGAAGGGCGCCAGCACCACACCGCACTGCGTCCTCGGCGTTTGCTCGGATCGCATCGCAGCGTTGCTTATTTCTCACCGTTTGAGACGGGAGGGTTCGGTAGCATCGAACACCGTCCTCAAAGGTGAACCATGCAACTCTTTATAGGCAACAAAAACTATTCGTCCTGGTCGATGCGCCCCTGGGTGCTGATGACACAAGCCGGCATCGAATTCGACGAAGTGATGCTGCGTTTTGACGGCTTCACACCCGAGTCCCGATTCAAACAGCAAATCACCCTTCACAACCCGGTCGGCAAAGTGCCGCTGCTGAAAGATGAGGGCCTCGCCGTCTGGGACACCCTGGCCATTGCCGAGTACCTGGCCGAGAAATTCCCTGAAAAACACCTCTGGCCCCAAGACCGAGCCGCCCGCGCCCGTGCCCGCAGCGTATGTGCCGAGATGCACTCGGGTTTTACAGCGCTGCGTACCGCCTTCCCCATGAACATTGAAGCCCATTTGCCCGAGGTTGGTGAACGGCTGCTGCGCGAACAAGCCGGCGTGCGTGTGGATCTGAACCGCATCGTCACCATGTGGAGCGAGTTGCTGGCCGTGCACGGTGGCCCTTTGTTGTTCGGCCCGTTCACGATCGCCGACGCCTACTTCGCGCCAGTGGTCATGCGCCTGCACACCTATGCGCTGCCTGTGCCCGAAGCCATCCAGGCCTACATGCAGCGTGTGCGCGATTTGCCGGGTGTGGCGGCTTGGATCAAAGACGCGCTGGCCGAAGAAGAGTTCTTGGATTTCGAAGAGCCTTACCGCAAGAGCCGGTAATGCAGTATGGCGCCATGATCACTTGTTACTTGCGATACATCATCGACCCCTACAAACTCAAAGAGTTCGAACATTACGGCAGGCTGTGGATCCCGTTGGTGCAAAAGTTCGGCGGCATCCACCATGGCTACTTTTTGCCCTCTTGAGAAAACGCCGGGCCGTTCCCAAGTTTTCTCAACCCCCTCGGGGGGCCTGACGCCAAGCGGCAGGTCTGGGGGCCCCTAGAAGGTGCCAACAATGTGGCTCTGGCCATGTTCAGTTTTGAGTCGATGGCCGCCTACGAGAACTACCGCCAGGCGTCGATGCAAGACCCAGACTGCTTGGCCGCTTTCCAGTACGCCACCGACACACGCTGCATCATCAGCTACGAGCGCAGTTTTTTCCGCCCAGTGTTTTCCGGTTTGACCGAATAGGCCAGCAAAAAACAGAACCATGCGAGTCGAAGTCCATACTGTGAACGCCTTTGTTGACGGCGACGCTGGCGGCAACCCCGCCGGCGTGGTGGTCGATGCGGATGGCTTGAGCGCTGCGCAAAAACTGGCGGTGGCCCAGCAGGTGGGCTTATCGGAGACGGCTTTTGTGTCCAAGTCTCACAGCGCCACCCTCAAGCTGGAGTTCTTCACGCCCACCCGTCAAATCGCGCATTGTGGTCACGCTACCATTGCCACCTTTTCGCTGTTGCGGCAGCTCGGGCGTGTGGCGCAGGGCGTGCTGTCCAAAGAAACCATGGATGGCAACCGGCAAATCATCGTGGAAGGTGATATGGCCTTCATGGAACAAAAGGCGCCGCGTTACCAGCCCATTGCGTTGGGGACTGATCTTCACAGGCGGGTGATGGTTTCATTGGATTTGTTGACTGACACAGCCGCGGTCGTCAGCGAACCGGTGGTGGTGAACACCGGCAACTCTTTCCTCCTGCTGGCTTTGAGCGACGAGGCTGCGGTCGCTCGTCTGGCACCTGACATGAAACAGGTCGAGGCACTCAGCGAGGAACTCGACTTGATTGGCTACTACGTGTTCTCCAGAACCACGCAGCAAACGGGCCGCCATGCGGGCGCCCGCATGTTCGCCCCGCGTTATGGCATCCCTGAAGAGTCTGGCACTGGCATGGCTGCGGGCCCACTGGCCTGCTGGTTGTACGAACACGGTGGCGTCAGTGACAGCAACATTTTCATTGAACAAGGGCGGCTCATGAGGCCTGCCTCACCCTGCGTGATCAAAGTGGTTTTGGAGTGCGTACAAGGGCGGGTGACGGGACTGATGGCCGGCGGCAGGGCCAGGGTGCATTCAACGCGCTGGGTGCAGGTCTGACGCTGCCGGAACGCGTGGCCGTCCCCGATACCGGCCAAACGTGCCCCTGTCGTCAACGCAATCCCAAACGGGTGAGCTTCTTGATCAGCCCCACGCGCGAGACGCCGAGTTGACGCGCCGCTTCTGACTGGTTGCCTCCCGCTGCCGCCATTGCATCCCGCACCAGGCGGCATTCCAACTCGGTCAATGCGGTGTCCAACAAGCCGCGGCCTTCGACGGGTTCGGGGCTTGAAGTTTCGGTGCCATCACCAGCTGCCAAACGCAGCAGGTCGGCATCAACCTCGTGTTGGTCGGGCAGCAAGAGCGCCGCCGCCGCTTCGACCACCGCTTTGAGTTCGCGCACATTGCCGGGCCATTCGCGTGTGGTGAGCCAAGCGATGGCGCCAGCGGACAGCCCCACGCGTGGGGCCACACGCTGCACGAAACGAGCGGCCAGCATGGGCACATCGGCCATGCGCTCGGTGAGCGCAGGGGTGCGCAGCACCACACCTTTGAGGCGGTAGTACAGGTCTTCTCGAAACTGACCCGCTCGCACCATGGTTTCCAGGTCACGGTGCGTGGCAGCCACCACGCGGGTATCGGCGTTTTTTTGCGTTCGCCCGCCCACGGGCACAAAGCTGCCTTCTTGCAAGAAACGCAGCAGCTTGACTTGCATGGGGGGCGGCATCTCACCCACCTCGTCCAGAAAGAGTGTGCCGCCATGCGCGGCTTCCACGAGGCCAGGTTGGTCGCGGTAGGCGCCAGTGAAGCTGCCCTTCATGTGGCCGAACAATTCGCTCTCCAAGAGCTCCGCCGACAACGCACCGCAGTGCACCGCCACAAAGGGGCCATGGCTGCAGCTGCTTCCGTCATGCAAGGCACGGGCCACCAGTTCCTTGCCCGTGCCTGTGGGCCCCAGCACCAATACGCTGACGCGGGTGGGCGCCACCCGACGCACCATGGCGCGCAGTTGGTTCATGGACGGTGAGTGGCCGATGAGCCCGAGGTCATCCGCACTTTGTTCGGCACGCAGTTTGGCGAGTTCGGCCTCCAGGCGGGCTTGTCGCAGCGCACGTGCCACTGCAAATCGAAGCAGGTCGGGGTCGATGGGTTTGGTGATGAAGTCCCAGGCGCCCAACGCCGCCGCACGCAGGGCGAGTTCGTGTTCACCGTGGCCAGTGAGCACGATGACAGGCACACCGGCCAACAGCGGGATCATGTCCAGGCCGCGTTCGGGGTCCATGTGGGGTGGCATGGCCAGGTCCAGCAGCACCAGATCGGGCCGGTGCGCGGCAAACTGGGCCAAGGCTTGTTCGCCATCGCCCGCCAGATCAACCTCGTGCCCCAGGCTGCGCAGGAAATTGCCGCCCAGGCGCTGAAACGCGGTTTCGTCGTCCACCAGCAAGACGCGGCCAACTTCATTGACAGGTGTACTCACAGCGGAAACCTCAAGGTGAAACACGTGCGCCAGCCGGCACGTTCGGTCAGCGCGGCACTGCCACCATGCGCCGTCATGATGCGGGCCACGATGGCCAGGCCCAGGCCCGTCCCGCCGGGGCTGCGCGATGCGAAAGGTTCGAACAGCCGGTCACGGATGGCCTCAGGCACGCCGGGGCCGTTGTCGCACACATGCAGCAGCAACTGGTTGTTTTGCACTTCGGCTTCGATGTGTACCGCGCCAGCTTGCGCATCGGCCGAGGCACTGCGTGCGTTCTCAATCAGATTGATCAGGGCTTGCTCCACACGGGGCGCATCGACCATGGCCCAGAGCGGCTGCTGCAAGTGCTCGCCCAGTTCGACGCCGGATTGGCGCGCGGCTTGTTGGCGTACCAATGCGGCGACATCCGTACGCTGTGGGTTCAGCTTCCAGGGTTTGGCGTAGTCCAGTAAATCTCGCGTCAAATGGGCGATGCGTGCCACCTGGTCAGCCACTTCACGCCGGGTGTCCGTGGGCGCGGCCGCCACGGCCATGGAAATGATGTTCAGCGGGTTGCGAATGTCATGCGCCACCGTGGCGGCCAAAGCCCCCAGTTCTGCCAAACGTGCTTGCAGCTGGCGCTCGCGCTCGCGTGCAGCGGCTTGTTGTGCTTGCTCCACTTGCGCTGCGGCTTCCAGCACCACATCACCAAAAAGACCCGCCACATGGCGCTGGCCCGGCGGGGCGGACTCCCAGTTGTCGAGTTGCAGTTGCCAGCCCGCATCCGTGCGGTGGCAAACCATCACCGGCAGCGGCAGGTCGGTGCGCGGGGTGAAGGCCACTTCAACCGCTGTACCCAAGCGCTGGCTGAGCAGCTGGCTCGCCTGCGTGCCCAAGGCCTCCAAGGTTTCAGCTTGACGCAGCGCCTGCCGCCAGGCCGCCAAATCCGCCACCGAGACTTCGCCGCCTGGGTAAATCAAACGCTGTACAAAACGCCGCACCGGCCCGGCCATGGCCAGACATCCCACCGCCACCGCCAGACCACTGAGCCAGCGGGATTCGAACGGCAGCAAGAGCGGCATCAGCGCCACAATGCCCGCCCCCATGGCCAGCAACAGCGCCCAGACCAAGGCGCGCCCGGCCCAGGCGTTGGCCACAAAAACGCCATAACGCAAGATGCCGTAAACAAGGATCACCGGGTACAGCGGCAACAGCAGCAATGGGTAGGGGTACACAGGCGATTGCAGCAGCACCAGGCCATAACCGCTCAGGCACAACAAACCCCAAATACAAGAGGCTGTGACTGCGGCGACTTGTTGTCGCACCGGGGGCTTGGCCTGGGCCAAGCCCCGCAGCAGCACGGCCAAACCCGCCACGCCCAGGATGATCCAGGCGATGCTGGCCAGCCAACCCACGGTGCCTGCGATGAACACCCAGCCAATGTGGGGGCTCCACATGAGGCGTCCGGGCTCCAGCCACTGCGCCACCAGCGAGGCCCCACAGCCCAGCACATAGGCTGCGGCGATGCCCGCACGGCCGATGTTCACACGGCAGAACACCACGCAGAAGTGAAAAAACAGCACCGAAATGGCGGGAGCCAGCGCCAGCAGCCGCAGGGCCGGCGGCGCGAACGCCGTGCCGAACCAGTTGGGCAACTCGTTGCCGGTGATCCACACCGCGATGCCCAGCAAAAACGCCGCCAGCAGCCGCCCGCCTGCCACCCGGTCGGCCCAGGCCAGCAGCACGCCTGCCAGCACCAGGGTTTCAAACAAGGCCAGGCCTAAGACGTAGCGGATGAGCATGGATGGGGTGTCAACGAGGTTGACAAGCAAGGGGTCAGGCAGTGTATCCCAGGTATACAGGCGCGGTTTAGAAAGTCAATGAAATCAATGACTTAGACCTTGGCTTGCGGTTGGCCCGGTTCTCGCAAAGAGAAGGGCAAGTCAACCCAAGCAGCTCCTCCCAATGAACGCTTCCTCCCCCCTGAATCTGGCCGCTCTGGTCGGTGCCCAAGACTGGGCCCGGCTGCCTCAGGCGGTTCAGCGCCGCTTTGCGCATGGAACGACAGCCACCGTTTACCAAGGTCAGATGGACCTGCACTGCTCCGCCTGGGGCCGCTGCCTGGCCTGGTTGGTTCGCCCCCTGCGCAGCCCGCTGTCCAGCCGCCGAGCTGTGAATGTGCCGGCCACCGTCACCGTCCACGCGGTGGGCAATGGTGTGGTGTGGGAGCGCTGTTTTGCCAACGGTGTGGGCACCGTGCGCTCCACCAAAGAACTGGGTGCGGATGGCGGCCTGCAAGAGCGCACCGACGGCGGTTTGGCGATGGCACTGGCCGTCTTCCAAGAAGACGGTGCCTTGGTGTTTGAAAGCCGCCGCTATTTCTTGGCCTGCGGGCGCTTTCGACTCCCCGTGCCGGCATGGATGAGCCCTGGTGTGTGCCGCGTTGAGCACCGCGATCTGGGCGAGGGCCAATTTCGTTTCACCTTGTCCATGCGGCATCCGCTGTTGGGCGAGACCTTTCACCAAACAGGCGTTTTCAGGGATCCAAGATCCTAGATCCGGCAGTTGACCGCTTTCTTCCGCTAGCAAACCTCAATGAACACCAACACTTCTGTACACGAACCCCGTCACCTCTTGGGAGAAAGCGCTACGCACCCGATTGAGCAGTGCTTCAGGGTGTTGGCGGCGTTGCTCCTCTTTGCGGGCACGAGCCGTTCGCACCTGTGCGCCCTCGGTGCTCACCATCGTCCCGCCTTGCCATCACCCCGAAACACAGCCCACTCAGGCGCGTCCAACTACCGGATCTAGGATCATGAACATCATCTTCCTCTTGCTCTCAGTCCAAGCCGTCCTCGGTGCCTTCGACAACCTGTGGCACCACGAGTGGCAAGCCAAACTGCCGCAGCGCCCGTCGGCGCGCAAGGAGTTGGCGCTTCACGCGGTGCGCGAAGCCATCTACGGTGCGGTCTTCATGGGGTTGGCCTGGGCCCGTTGGCATGGAGCATGGGCCGCCCTGCTCGCATTGATGTTGGCTGTGGAGTTGGTGGTCACGCTGGCCGATTTTTTGGAGGAAGACCGCACCCGCCAGCTGCCCGCTTTCGAGCGTGTGCTGCACACGGTGCTCACCATCACCTACGGACTGTTCCTGGGCCTCTTCGCGCCCATCCTTTGGACCTGGTGGCAGCAGCCGACGGCGCTTGTGCTGAGTGACCATGGCTGGGTGTCCTTCCTGTTCACGCTCTACGCCCTGGGCGTGTGGGCATGGAGCGTTCGCAACGCGCTGGCTGTGTGGCAACTGGGTCGCCAGCGCGAGCATCAGCCCACGCCGCCGATGCTGGCAACGCGTTTTCCTTCAGCCATCCTGATCACAGGTGCCACGGGCTTTGTCGGCCAGGCCTTGGTGGAGGAGCTGCGCCAAGAGGGGCGGCGCGTCATCGTATTGTCCAGAGATACCCGCCAAGCGCGGCTGCACTTTGGCCCGTCCGTGCGTGTGGTGCAGAGCCTGGACGACATCGCCAGCGAAACCCGCATCGACGCCATCGTCAACCTCGCCGGTGCCCGTGTCCTGGGCCAGCCTTGGACAGCCTCACGCCGCCGCACCTTGCTGTCCAGTCGCGTCGACATCACCGTCGCCTTGGTGGCCCTGATGCGCAGACTGGAGCAGCGCCCCCGTGTGATGGTCAGCGCCTCTGCCGTCGGCTTTTATGGCGCGGTCAACAGTGGCGAGCCGTGTACCGAAGCCCGTGGCCCCAGACCCGGTCAGTTTCAGTCTGACCTGTGCGCTGCTGCCGAACACGAGGCACGCCGCGCCGAGGCCCTGGGCGTGCGTGTGGTGCGCTTGCGCCTGGGCGTGGTGCTGGGCCGCAGCGATGGCGCTTATCCCATGCTGGCACTGAGCAGTCGACTGGGTTTGGGCGCGGTGCTGGGCACAGGCGAACAACCCGCCCCCTGGTTGCACCTCCACGACGCCACGGGTTTGATTCGTTTCGCCTTGAACAACGACAACGTCAGCGGTGCGGTCAATGCTGTGGCCCCGACCACACCCACACAAGCGGAGTTTGCGCGTGCATTGGCCGCGTCCTTCGGTCGTCGTGTTCGCTTGAAAGTACCGGCCTGGCTGCTGCGTACTGTGGGCGGTGAAATGACGACGCTTTTGCTGGACGGTCAGAACGCTGTGCCGCAGCAAGCGCAAAGGCTGGGGTACGTGCATCGCTTTGCGTCTCTGGAGGCAACGTTGATCCAGCTTGCTGACCAGCGCTGAGGCAGAAAACTTCAATCGCCCCCCGTTTTTTGGAAGACTCTGTAAGAACACCATGGCGACAACCTACCAAGGTTCAGCTCAAACAGATCCGGACTTTGAAACCTTGGTCTGATTGGCTGTTTGTGAACCATTCAATCTTCATCGTTTTATTGATTTATCAGGAGTTGACCATGACCGCCATTTCCACCAAAAACGTTGCTTCTTTCGCCATGACCGCCGCCCTCTTGGCGATCTCGGCAGCATCCTTCGCTGCTGACGCACCCAAGGGTTCCTCAGGTGCCGCTATTGGTGCCAACGACAAGGTGCACTGCTACAACGTGCATGACTGCAAAGGCAACAGCGACTGCAAAACCGCGGAGCATAGCTGCAAAGGACAAAACGGTTGCAAAGGCCACGGCTTCAAAGCCAAGACCGCAGGCGCTTGCTTGAAAGAAAACGGCACCATTGGCGACATCAAGGGCTGATGAATTCGCGACACCAGGCGCTCACCATGACGTTTCCAGGGCCGCATTGCGGCTCTTGGTTTATCTGGCATCACCAACAACAGCACCATGTCGAACGCAAAGGCGCTTATCGCCCAACACCACACCGGCTTTGGCCTGGGCCTGCGAACGCCGCACTACGGTGATTTTTTATCGCAGCCACAGCCCGTGGACTGGCTGGAGATCATCACCGACAACTACCTGGTCGAGGGCGGCAGGCCTTTGGTGGTGCTGGACCAAATTCGCCGCGATTACCCCATGGCCATGCACGGTGTGGCCATGTCCATAGGCGCGGCGGGCGCCCTGGACCTCCACTACCTGGCCCAAGTCAAACGCCTGGCTGACCGTGTGCAGCCGCTGTGGGTGTCTGACCACCTGTGCTGGATTGGCGCCGGCCCCACCCAGCTCCACGATTTGTACCCGCTGCCCTACACCGACGAAACCGCCCGCCACGTGATTGCAAAAATCCGCCAGGCGCAAGACGTGCTGCAGCGCAGGCTCGTGATTGAAAACGTGTCCAGCTACATCGACTACCAGGCCTCCAGCCGCAGCGAGTGGGAGTTTTTGAGCCACATCGCCAACGAAGCCGACTGCCTCTTGCTGGTGGATGTGAACAACATCTACGTCAGCAGCGTCAACCATGGGTTTGATCCCCTTGTTTTCCTGCAAGGGCTGCCCGCACACCGCGTGCAACAAATACACCTGGCCGGGCACTCTGACCTGGGTGACCACATCATCGACACCCACGACCACCCGGTGGCTGACGCCGTGTGGGACCTGTATGCCCAGGCCCGGCGGTTGTTCGGCCCCGTGGCGGCCATGATTGAACGCGATGCGGACATTCCGCCCCTGGCTACTTTGCTGACCGAGCTGGATCATGCACGACAAATCGCTATACAAGCTGATGCGCAAGCGCAGCTACCGCCTTCACCGATATCGGTCAACACCCACACCAACGCGGAAGTTCAACCCTCACTGGCGCAAACCCAAACCGTGCTCAGCGACTACATCCTTGCGCCCTTGCCGACAGCCCAAACCGAAACATTCCCGGCCCGCGCCCTGGTGAAAGAACGCGCTGGCGTGGACGCTGCGCGCCGCTTGGGCATCTACCACCACGCCTACCGCGCGCGGCTCAATGAAGTGCTTGCCGACAGCTTTGCCAAAACCTGTTTGTTCATGGGCTCAGACCTGTTCGATGAAGAAGCCGTTGCTTTTGCCGTGGCCAACCCGCCCACTGAACGCAGCCTGAACCGGTACGGCCACCACTTTCCCGATCATTTGGCAGCGCGTTATCCCGACAACCCCGAGCTGTTGGAGTTGGCCCGCCTTGACTGGGACCTGCGCCATTGTTTTGACGGCCCCGACGCTCCCGCCTTCAGCGCGGCCGATGCCCAGGCCGATACCTCCGGCCAATGGCTTGCACGCCCCGCCCCCCTGCACCACAGCCTGCGCCTGCGGCCCATTCAAACCAATGTGGTGCAGGTGTGGCGTGCGATAGACGCCGACACCGACGTGCCGCCCATCGAACTGCTGGAAAAACCCGCCACCCTGGTGGTGTGGCGCAAAGGCCTGCAACCGCACTTTCAGACGGTGGATGCCCCACAAGCGCTTTTCTTGCAGCGTTTGATGGAGGGTGCATCCATTACCGCGTCGTGCGAGCAGTTGTCAGAAGTCATCGCGCTGGAAGACCCTCAACACCTGGCACAGTGGTTGCAAGCATGGTTGCAAGAGGCTTGGCTGGCGGTCCCGCCAAAGCGCGCAATGCAGATGCACGGCAAAGCAGCGTGAAGAGACGCCGACCGGCCGGCCGCCCGCTTGTTTGACGTCTTTTCAACATCTAAATTGTCCTGACTTGCCATGTCCAATCGCCTCTATACCTTCGTCGGCGGCACCAGCGGCCGCTGGAGAGTTCGCAGCCAACGGCCG
>Ga0315906_10008668_pt1 | contig 12176 bp, 9 predicted proteins | sample LakEriMetagenome_4_FD_203526 | JGI IMG/M metagenome (GOLD analysis project Ga0315906, IMG submission 203526) | Freshwater fungal communities from buoy surface, Lake Erie, Ohio, United States - Buoy 2 MA122 | ecosystem: Environmental > Aquatic > Freshwater > Lake > Lake biofilm | place: USA: Lake... | reverse complement strand
TGACCGGGGGATTTGCCGGCGAGGGCCTGATTTCGTCCACCGGATCGGCTTCGCCAAACATCAGTTGCTTGGCAACGCGCCCCGGCTTGGCCTTGCCACCAGCAACTTGGCCACCAGCAACTTGGCCACCAGCAACTTGGCCACCAGCAACTTGGCCACCAGCAACTTGGCCACCAGCAACTTGGCCACCCGCAACTTGGCTAGCAAGATCTTGGCTAGCAGCAGCTTGAGCGGAGAGCCGGTTCCAATTGGCGCTGAGGCTGAGAAGGAGCAACCCAAAGCCGGCAAGTTTGAGGATTCCGGAGGGTGTTCGCAGGTTCGGGAGTCGTTGCATACTGTTTCAGCCTGTGCAGATCGAGCCGCGCTGAATCTCTTGAGCGCGAGATTGCTGCGTTCTCTTGATTTCGGCAAAGGTTGGATTCGCCAATGACTTCAGTCCACTGCTGGTCACCGTTTTGTCCTAGCGCTCCCAGCTTGCTTGTCTTTTCCAAAGCACCAACAATGCAAGCAATTGAATTTGGGTTTCAAGTTGGGGGTGGCCGTCGAGGCTGAAGGGGGCTGGGATGGGGCTCAAAATCCTGTTTTTGCATGGCTGGCAATCGGTGCCGGGCGGGGTGAAGCCGAAGCACTTGGCGGCGCGGGGCCATCAGGTTTGGAATCCCGCACTGGATGATGAGCAGTTTGAGTTGGCGCTGGCGGTTGCCCAGGCGAATTTGGACCGGCATCGCCCCGATGTGATCGTTGGTTCCTCCCGAGGGGGAGCCGTGGCGATGAATCTGGAGTCAGGGGGAACTCCACTGGTCTTACTTTGTCCGGCGTGGAAGCGGTGGGGTGCGGCCAAGCGGGTCAAGCCGAACGCCGTGATTTTGCATTCACGGGCGGATGAGGTGATCCCATTTTCAGATTCTTTGGAGTTGCTCGCGGCCAGTGGATTGCCGGAAGACGCGCTCTTGGAGGTGGGAAGTGATCATCGTCTGGCCGACGAGTCCTCATTGTCCGTGATGCACTGGGCAGCCGAGTTGTTGGGGGCCGGCCAATGGCCACCGTGGCTGGATGAGCCTCCGGTGCGAGAGGCGTTTCCAGCGTTTTCAGCGGCGTGGGAAGAGACAGCAATTGAGGGCGCTTATGTCTGTGACGCCTGTGGAGAGGAGATTGTGATTCCCCTCGATCCGAGTGAAGGATCGATTCAGGAATACATCGAAGATTGTCCCGTTTGTTGTCGGGCCAATTTAATTTCGATCCAATTTGAGGAAGGGGGCCAAGTCATTGTTTCCGCCCAGCCCGAGCAGGAAAATGGGCTCTGAATGGAGTGTGGTTGACGGCCGGTCCCCGTTGCTCGTCCCTACCCCAGCGGCGGGATTGGGGTTGGCGGCGGCGGCGCCCAAGAATAGCATGGAATGGAGTCCTGCGTTTGCACGACTCAGCAAAGCCATGCCGAATTGCCCGGTGAATACGGTTAAGTCCAGATCGAGACCTTCCCCGGTTTTTGCTGGAATATCACCCGATGGAACTTGGTCGTGAAGCGAGCCCACAGCCACTTGAGGCCAAGATGATTTGGCGAATATTACTGCTGACCTATTTTGCAACCGGAGCGGCTTGGGGGCCGGCTTTCTGTTGCTGTAGGCTCAGCCAGTTGCTGGAATCTGGCTGGGAACGAATCACAGTCTCCCTGTTCCTGAATGGCTCCGCCTCCCTGTCCCTGAATGGCTCCGCGGGCCCGAGAGAAGTTGGACTGGCTGGCGAAAGCTGCCCTCGCTGCCGGGCGAAAGCCGGACGGGAAACCGCCCCGCGGGCTTGCTGCCGGGGGGCTGAAGGTGAGCAATCTGATTCGGAACGAAATTGTCCTTGCCGCGATCGGGGTGAGGGAAACGGGGGACTCTGGTCGTTTGCTTTCGCCGATCAGCAGTTGGTGCGGGCCGCTTCTCATGCCGACAGCAGCTTGCTTTTGCCAACGGCAACAGACGGGGCCGGCGGTCGTTTGCGGAGCCGGCAATCCGCTCAATACCGCCTGCATGAGCATCCGCCATGTTCACTTTTTGGTCGAGCGCTGCTGCGCGCTTTTCAGACTCTCAACTGCTAGGCCTGCCGGAATTTTGCTTCTCATGCACAGGCGAGGCGTTGCGGGAGCCGGTGGCTCTCGGCATCGGCATCGGCATCGGCATCGGCGTTTTTCTGCCGCTGGCCTGTTTCTGTGAAGACCGTATTCGCTGAAGGGAGCGTTCCCTTTTCGCTTCGTCGCCCGATTGCTTGTGAAATCAACTAACGCGGGTGAGTTTGCGACTTGGTCTTCGCCGCCCGCCCGTTTGATGAGAGTTGGCGTTTACTTTGGGATGAGGCGTGCGGGGGCGGCAAAGTGGCTGGTGATTTTCCCGAAAGACGAGCTGCGCGCGGCAGTTCTTGGCGGCAGTTCCTGGCTGGGCGGATGAGCTTTACGAACTCGGCCGCCGGGACGATTTCGGGAAGGCTCTTCGGATTGCGTTGACGTCAATCGTGTTATCGCCGCGGATTGCGGCGGTTGTGGACTATTCGGTTCAGTGAAGTGGATTTTTCAGGAGAGCAGAAGATGCGTCGTTTAGTCAGGATTGGATGTTTCCTTGGTGGCTTGGCCGTCTGGATGTCAGGTTGCGCCCAGCAACCGTCGGCAACTCCAACGCCCAAGTCGGAGGGAAAGAAAGATTCCGCAGTCAATCTTCAACCCACGGCCGACAAGCCATCGGCAGGCGGGATGTCGGAAGAGGATCATGAGCACAAGCCGGGAGCGCACGGAGGGATCATTGTTTCGCTTGGTCGCGACAGCTACCACGTGGAGGCGATTGTGACCGACAAGGGCGACTTGCGACTCTACATGCTCGGCAGTGATGAGACGAGGGTGCACTACACTGACGAGCAGGAGTTGACGGCCTATGTGCGTGCGGTTGGAGAGAGCGGTGACTCGATTTCGATGACAGTCAAGCCACAACCGCAGCCGGGTGATTCCTCGGGCAAGACTTCGTTGTTCGTTGGTCAACTTCCGGAGGCGCTGGCTGGCAAACAAGTTGATGTCACGATTCCGAACATCGCCATCGGTGGCGAGCGGTTTCGCCTCGGTTTCACGACCCGGGAGGAGTCGCACGGCGAGATGCCTGAGAAGGTCGCGGATGCTGCCGAGCGGGAGTTGTATCTGACGGCGGGTGGAAAGTACACCGCTGCGGATATTGAGGCAAACGGTCGGCAAACAGCCTCGCAGAAATTTGCCGGTTTCAAGGCGACTCACGACCTCAACCCGCAGGCGGGCGACAAGATTTGCCCAATCACCTTGACCAAGGCAAATCCAAAGTGCAGTTGGGTGATTGACGGTCAAACCTACGAATTCTGCTGTCCGCCCTGCGTGGATGAGTTCGTGAAGCTGGCGAAGACCGAGCCGGAAAAGCTGAAGGCACCGGGAGAGTATGTGAAGTGAACAAGGGCAACCATTTGGGAACGTCCATGCAGAGGCGGGAATGCGGAAGTGGCAAGGCGGGGCGAGGTTCGAGCCTCGGGCCCCGCCGCTTAACTGCATTTTGTCTAGCCTTGTGCACATGGAACTTGTGCACATGGAACTTGTGCACATGGACAGGCGCGTTGACTCTGGCTCATGAGGGACATGCCCCACTCCCTACCAAGGGAGTCGAAGTCGATGTTGCCAAGGGATTGGTGACGCTCAGTCCGGAGGCTCAAACGGCGCTGGCGCTGCAGTTGACGCAGGCTGAGCCCGGGCGATTGCGACAGACGGCTTTGGCCTATGCGCGATTGGTAGTGCCCTGGCAACAGCAGCATTTCGTCAGTTCTCGTCTCTCGGGGCGGATTTCCAATTTGCTGGTGCGCAGTGGTGAGTCCGTCGAGGCTGGGCAGTTGCTTGCGGAGATTGCCAGTCCGGACTTGGAGCAACTGGTTCTGGAGTTGCGGGGGGCTGCCAACGATCTGGCACTGACGCAGCGGCAGTACGACCTGCTGGTCGGCCTCGATCGTCAGCAGATCGTCAATGGCAATGAGTTTTTGGAGGTGGCGTCGCGACTGGAACAGCGGCGCTTGGCTTTGGAAACCCTTGCTTTGAAACTTCGCAGCTTGGGGATTGAAGCGACGGAAGTCGAGCGTTGGCTTTCGGCGGAGGCGGGTGCGGAACTGAACGTTTCATTGCCGATTCGGTCTCCTCAGTCGGGAACAGTCAGTCACTCCGATTTGGCGGTTGGCAAAGTTGTCGTAGCGGATGAGCACTTGTTTGAGGTGAGTGATCTCTCGAAGTTGTGGGTCGAAATCGAAGTGCTCGAAAGTGACCTGCCGCGAGTGCACGTCGGTCAGGTGGTCGAATTGGAGTTGACTGCGATGCCTGGGCGGAGGATCACGACCTCGGTGGAGGTTGTCGGCAGCCTGATTGATTCCCGATTGCATGTGGCTAAGGTTTGGGCGGCACTGCCGATTGGTGAGCTTGCGGGAGCGGCATTGCCGGGAATGCATGGCGTGGCCCGGATTGTGGTCTCTCCCGAAAGGGAACTGTTGACGGTTCCCTCGAGCGCGCTCCTGGGGACCGGAGCGGAACGCTATGTGCTGGTCGAGCTGGCTTCTACCAAGAAGGGGTTTGAGTATCGTCGGCAGAACGTCGTGGTCGTTGCGGAGGATGCCTTGCGGGCTCAAGTCCAAGTGGGCAATCTCGTTCCCGGTGACCGCGTCGTTTCCCGGGGCGGCCATGTCCTTTCGTCGTTCTTTGTGCTTGGCTCGTTGCGGCTCAGTCCGGAGGGGATGCGGAATGTGGGCTTGCAGACGGTGGCGGTGGGACGAGAGTCCGTAGAAGAGGTGCTCACCTTCAACGGAATGATCGATCTCCCTCCGGGCAGAATGGCGACGGTATCTCCACAAGTCCCGGGGACGCTGTCGCGGTTGCTCGTCGACCGTGAGCAGCAGGTCGAGGCTGGGCAAGTTCTGGCTGAAATTTCCGGCTTGGAGGCGGTTGACCCTCAGTTGGATTTGCTCCAAGCCGATCGCGAGGTTGCCTGGTTGGAGGAGACGTTGCGGCGGATGCAGGGAACTGGTCAGTCGCAAGTAGTCGCAGCGCGTCTGTTGTGGGAGTGGGAGTCGCGACTGAATGCAGCCCGAAATCGGCAAGCGGCTGGTCAGCGCCTGTTGCGAACGTTGGGAATGAGCGAGGAGGAATTGGCTGAGATTCGTCAGGGCAAGGAGCCTCGCGAGTCACTCCCGATCCGGGCGCCTATTTCAGGTCGGGTCGTCCGCGTGAACAAAGTTCTCGGGCAAGGGGTCCGGGCTGACGAATCGCTGCTGGAGATCTGTGACTACCGCCAGGTCTGGGCTCAGGGATATCTGTTGGAACAGGAGGCAGAGCAGGTCGTTCCGGGTGCGCGGGTGCGGGTGCGGGTGGTCAATCGACCCGAACTGGTGGCTGAGGGGAAAGTGGTCCGCTCAGCCCGTCAGATTGGGGCGGAGACCAGGGCGCTGTCGGTTTGGGTGGAATTCGAACCTAGCCCCGGAGTGCTGCTGGAGCGGAATCTGCTGGTTGACTTGACGGCCACGCTCTCGCGACGAGAGGCGACTTTGGCGGTTCCCCGCAGTGCCTTGGCTCGGGAGGGGATGCGTCATTATGTGTTTGTGCAGCGCCCGGACGGGTTGCTCGAGCGGCGCCTGGTGGTGATTGGGCAGGCAGATGACCGGCACGTCGAGATTCGCGGAGGACTCGCGATCGGTGAGTTGGTGGCGGTGCAGGGCGTGAATGAACTGGCGACGACCTACGCGGGAGTGAGGTGACGCGATGCTCGACAGCGTGATTGGCTTTTCGCTTCGCAATCGCGGGCTGGTGCTGTTGCTTGCCGGGTTGGCGTTTGGCTATGGACTGCTGCAGTTGCGCGAGGTGCCGCTGGATGTCTTTCCTGATTTGAACCGTCCGACGGTGACAGTCATGACAGAGGCTCCCGGTCTGGCTCCCGAGGAAGTCGAAGTCCTTGTGACACGTCCTATGGAGTATTTGCTCAATGGCACGACCGGAGTCAAGCGGGTACGTTCGGCATCGGGGATTGGCTTGTCGATCATTTGGGTCGAGTTTGACTGGGAGACGGATATTTTCCGGGACCGCCAGATTGTCTCCGAGAAATTGCAATTGGCCAGCGAGCGATTACCGGCAGGTGTGACTCCGGTCTTGGCACCGATCTCTTCAATCATGGGTGAGATCATGTTGTTGGGGTTGCGGTCCGAAGAAGTGCCGGCCGAACCCGCGGCGCAATTGGAGCAGGCCTTGGAGTTGCGAACCCTGGCTGAGTTTTCGGTCCGCAATCGGATTCTGGCGGTGGAGGGGATTTCGCAAGTCACCGTGATGGGAGGCGTTCTGAAGCAGTACCAGATCATGACTTCGCCGGAGCGGTTGGCCGCGCAGCAGGTGACACTGGATCAACTGGTCGCGGCGGCTGAAAAGGCGAATGTGATCAGTGGCGGCGGGATTATGGAGCGTGGAGAGCGGGAGTCCTTGATCCGCATCAACGGTCAAAGCTTGACGCTGGAGGAGATCGGCGGCACAGTCGTCGCCTGGCGCGATCCGCGACCGGTCCTGGTCCGGGACGTCGCGGAAGTGCGTTTGGGTGGACCGGTGCGACGGGGCGATGGTGGTGTTTGGGTCAAGGAAGACGGCGTTCCCAAAGGCGGTTCGGCAGTGATTCTGGCAATTCAGAAGCAGCCCGGCGCGGATACGTTGCAGTTAGACCGACACCTGGACACGGTGTTGGATGAAATTCAGCGGGAATTGCCGCCGGGAGTGCGTCTGGAGCGGCGAGTCTTTCGCCAGGCGGAGTTTATCCAGGCCGCCGTAGATAACGTTGCGGAGGCGATTCGGGACGGGGCATTATGGGTGGTCGTCATCTTGTTTCTGTTCATGTGGAACTTGCGAACAAGCTTCAGTTCGCTGGTCTCAATGCCGCTGTCCATTTTGTTGACCGTGATGGTGTTTCGCTGGCTGGGGGTTTCGGTGAACACGATGACGATGGGAGGCGTTGCAGTCGCGATCGGTGATCTGGTCGATGATTCGATTGTCGACATCGAGAATATTTTCCGACGGCTGAAGGAAAATCGCCAATTGCCGGAGCCTCGCCCGGCGTTACAGGTCGTTTACGAGGCGTCGCGCGAGGTGCGCAATTCGATCGTCTATGCAACCTTGATTGTGACGCTGGTTGTGTTGCCGCTCTTCGCCCTCGAGGGGCTTGAGGGACGGATGTTTGCTCCGCTGGGATTCGCCTATATCGTCTCCCTGCTTTGTTCACTGCTGGTTTCGTTGACGGTTACTCCGGTCCTGGGATACCTGTTGCTGGGTCGGGCCCGTTTGCTGGAGCGGCGCGGAGAGGCCTGGCTGTTGACGATGCTCAAGGCGCTGGTTCGTCCCCTTTTGCGACTGACTCTGCGCTGGTCCGGACTTGTGCTGTGCGGTGTGGCTGCTTTGTGTGGATTGTCGATTCTTTCGATTGGCTGGATGGGCGGTGAATTTCTCCCGCCGTTCAACGAGGGGACATTAACGATCAACCTGCAGGCCGAGCCGGGAACGAGTCTTGAGGAGAGTCAGCGAATTGCAAAGCAGGCAGAGCAGTTATTGCTGGAGGTTCCTGAAGTCTTGGCGGTGTCACGGCGAACCGGGCGTGCGGAACTCGACGAGCATGCCGAGGGGGTGAACTCCTCGGAAATCGAGGTCCGCCTGTTGCCTGAACGACAGCCGCGGCGAGGAGTCCTCTATTCGATTTTGCGGGCAGTGCCTCTGGCTCATTTTTGGGGATACCAATCTACGGGGCGCGCGCGTGAATCGGTTTGGAACGAGATTCGTGACCGGGTGACGAGGATTCCAGGGGTCAAGGTGAATATCGGCCAGCCGATTTCCCATCGACTCGACCACGTGATGAGCGGAGTCCGCGCCCAGATTGCGGTGAAAATCTTTGGCGCCGACCTGACCGAGTTGCGGGCGCGAGCGCAGGACGTGGCAGTCGCAATGTCAGAGGTCCGGGGCGTGGTGGATTTGCAAATCGAGCCGCAGATTGAGATTCCTCAATTGCGCTTGCGTGTAAAGCCGACGGAGGCTGCCCGCTATGGCTTGGCTGCGGGCGATATCGCTCGCCTGCTCGAAACGGCCTATCGCGGACGAGTCGTCTCGCAGATTCTTGAAGAAGACCGTTACTTTGATCTCGTGGTCTGGTTTGAGGAGTCGGCCCGAAGCGATCCCGGGCAAATCAACCAGACAATTCTGGAAACGCCCTCGGGGAGACGCGTGGCACTGGGAACCGTGGCCGAAGTATTGGATACCACGGGGCCAAACACGATTAACCGGGAAGATGTCCAGCGGCGCGTGGTGGTGGCCTGCAACGTATCTGGGAGAGACTTGTCGGGAGTGGTCAGCGAGCTAGAGATGCGAATCCAGCCGATCGAGGCCGAGTTGGCCAACCTGCCGGGAAGTTATCGAATTGAATTAGGTGGCCAGTTTGAGGCGCAGCAGGCGGCGAACATTCGTCTCGCGGTGCTGGGTTTGCTGTCGGTTGCGGTGATCTTCCTCTTGTTGACCCGGGCCCTGCGGTCCTCGATTGCCGCCTTGCAGGTGTTGGCCAACATTCCTCTGGCCGCGCTTGGATCGGTGATTGCCTTGCTGGTCGTCAATCAACCGGATTGGGCAAGTCTGGCTACGGCACCGATTTGGGAATGGCCGCGGTTGTGGATTGGATCGATCACCCTGTCCGTGGCCCATTGGGTCGGCTTTATCACGCTGATTGGGATCGTCAGCCGAAATGGAATTATGATGATTTCCCATTACCTTCACTTGATGGAGCACGAGGGGGAGGCATTCGGTGAAGAGATGATTATCCGGGGCAGTCTGGAGCGCCTCGCTCCGGTGATGATGACGGCCTTGACCAGTTTCGTGGGACTCTTGCCGCTGTTGTTCGGAGCGGGAGAGCCCGGCAAGGAAATTCTCCAGCCTTTGGCGGTGGTCGTATTTGGCGGGATGCTGGCTTCGACCATTCTGGATCAGTTGGTCACGCCGGCACTGTTTTTCCGCTTTGGGTCAAACGTTCATCAAAAGCGGTGAGCGGGGGCAGGCTTTGTTCCTTGGACAGTGGCTTGATTGGAGTGGAGCGATCAGGCTTGCGGCTGGGGCCAAAAATGCCTCGATGTCTCCCGCAGCCGTAAAGAAAGTTGATGGAATGAAATGCTGAATCAAGAGCGAGGGAAACCGCGCGACTTTACCGCGGATTTGCAGTTTTTGCGTCGACACACGGAGGTCGTGTTGCTGGAGGGAGACGGCGGCGAGCGCGTCGCGGTGACACCCCGCTGGCAAGGCAAGACGATGACGTCAGCGGTCGGCCGTGACGACAGTCCCGGATTTGGCTGGTTGAATCACGACTTCATCGCCAGCGGGCGAGTCGATCACCAAGCCAACCTCCATGGTGGCGAGGACCGCTTCTGGATCGGTCCCGAGGGGGGGCAGTTTGCTTTTTACTTTGAACCGGGGCGCCCCTATGACTTTCGTTTCTGGCGTTGTCCGGAATTAATCGACCGTCAATCATTTGAAGTTCTCGAGCAGACGAGCAAGGCGATTCGTCTGGCGACGGAGGGCCGCTTGCGGAATCATCGCGGCGCGGAATTTGAGATGCGCCTGGAACGAGAGGTAAAGATTCTTGAGCGGCCGTTGATTCGGAACTGGCTGAAGGAACTGCTGCCAACTCATGACTTGGCAGAAGCAGTGGAGGCTGTCGGACATGAAAGTCGCAATCAACTCGGAAATGTTGGCGAGCGCGATTGGCTGCCCGAGACAGGGCTTCCCTGCATTTGGAACCTTGGGATGTTTCGACCAACCCCGCGAACCGTGATGCTGTTGCCATTTGCGCCCGCGGCGGATGCCGGTCAGCGGTCAGCGGTCAACTGTGACTATTTTGGTCCCTTGAGCGACCAGCGGTTGCGGATTGACTCTGAGCGTGGGTTAGCGCTGTTTGTTGGGGACGGACAATATCGCAGCAAGTTGGGAGTTGGTTTTCAGCGGGCTCGCAACCTGCTGGGAAGCTGGACCCCGGAGGAGCAGCGTTTGACACTGGTGCAATTCAATCTGCCCAGGGAGGTGAGCCAGGGTTATTGCTGTAATCTCTGGCAGGAGCAGACCGAGCCGCTGAGTGGCGACGTCGTCAATGTTTACAATGACGGTCCGAATGAATCCGGGGGGATTCTCGGGCCGTTTTATGAGTTGGAGACGCTCTCCCCGGCGCTGGCTCTGCGGCCAGGGCAGAAGTACGAGCATCGCCACTGCACGTTGCACTTTCTCGCGCCGCGTGAGCACTTGGAGGGAGTGGCGTCCGGCCTGTTCGGCATCTCGCTAAAAGCGGTGGAACAGGCTTTTTCTTGAATCTTGCCGGGAATTTCTGCCGACTCTAGTAATTGGTGTAGGGCTGGGACTTTGCCTTTACTGTTTTCGGTCGGGCGGGAGTCGTCCGGAATTTTTCCGCTTTCCCGAAATTGTTTAAAGTCTGGTTGAGCTTTTTCGGTCGAAACGCCATTGAACCGCCCTTCGGTGACGACTACGATTCAGAGGTGATGGTTGGCTGGCGAGGGAATCGAATTCCGCTTTGGTGCGATTCCGCTTTGGTGCGATGGGCACGCTTTACCGTAGGCATTTTTGTGTCTGATTCGAAATCACAATTCGCCTGGCTTCGGCAGTTTGCCCGGGTCGGCCAGTTAGCTCGCGCAGTTCCGCTCTGCGGGGGCTCGGTGGTCGCATGGTGGCATCGTTTTCGGCTGGCGCCGGGTGCGAGCCAATTCCGCCGGTTGACGGTGTTCTGCCTGCTCATCGCCATTTTGGCCGCTTTTGGATCGGGACTTTGCGGTCTCCAGTTGGTCAGTGAACAGGCGGCGAGCGAGCTTTTGCTCAAGGAGTCGACGCCGAACTCGGCTGAGGCCAAATGGGATTTCGATGCAGATTTGAAATGCTACTTGGGGCAGGGCTTCTCTTCCGCCCTGTGTTCCGGTGATGTCGCCCGGTTGCTGCATCATGCTTCTGGTTTTTGCTGCCGCCGTTTGCTTTGCCTCTGCTCACGTGGTCCCCCGTCTCGATGATAAGTTTGGGGCGAGTCGTGCCTGCTGCAGTCTCGGTTTGGGCTGAAGCCCACGCCATCATCAGGATGTTTCTCCAAGCGATGTTTCTCAAAACAGTGTTTTGGAACACCTTATTTTTCGAGGCTCTCGGCGTGCAGTCATCGTTCCGCAGCAGTCTTCTGGCAGCAAACTCCTCAGATTGGTTGAAGCGCGGTGTTCAAAGCCGACTTGTGGCTGGGGAGTGCCGGGCGTTTCGCGAGATTCTTTAGAACAAGTACTGCCGTGTCCGCTTAGCTTCTCTGCGAAAGCAGATAAAACCGGATTGATCTGCATCACGAGACGAGTGCGGATTGATTCGGGTCGCGGCGGACACGCAGTACCCTTTAATCCAATGAGTCCCCGCAGCAACGGGTTGACTGACAGTCGCGAGACGATGGCTCGCGCGACACGGCTCCGTTCGTTCTGAACGAGACTGATCTCTGATCGAGTCGATCTTGAAATCGATTGCGGCCTGGCTCGCCGCGGTTCCCCGAAATTTTCCGGGCAAGTCAGGCTTCCGGCGGAAGCCTGCACAAGGTTGGGCTTGAACCATCGACGTCAACCTGACTTCCCTGTTCGCAGCTGCTGATCAGGCGGCTGGCGAGTCCAGGATCCAAGGATTCATCAGAATGCAGACAGAGACTGAAACCTGTCCGGTGAGCTCGCCGGATGTCGCAAACAGGCTGGAGCAGGCGATTGCGCACGCAGCACATCTATTGCCTGCACAGGGGCCAATTAATGTCTTCGTCCACCACAACACGCTGCACGCGTTTGAAGAGCAGGGATTTCACGAGGCAGTTGCCTCAGCAGCGACGACATTTGGCTGTCATCCCTATTTACCGGAGGAAGATTACCGGGCGGAACTGCGGGCGGGGCGGTTGACCGAGAAGCAGATTGATGAAGCGTTGTTGCGGGAAACGGAATCAGGAGAGGAGTTACTTGCGGGTGGATTGACCAGTCGCCTGAGGCTTCGTCGGGCGATGCTGCTCTCGCCGCAGCATGTTGCACCTGCAGCCGAGCTGAATTGGCTGATCGCGGAGACGGATGCACTTCGAAAATATCCGGTAGGGCAG
>Ga0315906_10008661_pt1 | contig 12178 bp, 7 predicted proteins | sample LakEriMetagenome_4_FD_203526 | JGI IMG/M metagenome (GOLD analysis project Ga0315906, IMG submission 203526) | Freshwater fungal communities from buoy surface, Lake Erie, Ohio, United States - Buoy 2 MA122 | ecosystem: Environmental > Aquatic > Freshwater > Lake > Lake biofilm | place: USA: Lake... | reverse complement strand
CGGTTGCCAGGCGTGATCACGCCGTTTCCTGGGGGAGTGGTGCGGAGCGGCAGCAAAGTCGGCTCGAAATATGCAGCCTTGAAGGCCTCGACCAATCATGCTTTTTGCCCGACCTTGCGGGGGCAAGTCGAGTCCGAGTTGGTCCCCGGAGCGGGCTGTGTTTATGAAATCGTGATTGACGGCGTCGATGAGTCAGCGGTTTCGACGGCCATGCGGGTGGGAATTGAGGCGGCAGTCGGGGAGGGGATCCCAGCCATTTCCGCGGGAAATTACGGGGGCAAGCTGGGGAAATTCCATTTTCACCTCCGCCCCTTGCTCGCCCTGGGGGCAAGTCGCGGGGCGGAGAGTTAGCCCGTACAGACTGGGCAACGGTGGCCAGTCCCCAGCAGGGCGGTTAAACTGACCAGCGTAAAGTCGCCGGCGGACCGCTGAACGGGCTGCTGCTGAGGCTTTCGCACTCTCCTTGATTCTTCCGGCTCGACTCACCCTGCGGCGTTTCAAAAACCGAGCAGCCCGGCGGGCCAAAGTTTATCTCAGCTCGAGTTATCTCGGAAAGGAAGCTTGAGTCTTATGCTCAATTCCGCTTTTCGCTGGTTGTCGGCCGGTTGTGGTTTGCTTCTCCTGGTCAGTGGGCTTGCATCGAATCCCGCGATGGGAGCCTGTCAGGCCGATGTCACCTTGGCACCGATCTTTTCCGACCACATGGTGCTGCAGCAGCAAACGACAACCCGGGTCTGGGGCAAAGCCGCTCCGGGCGAGGAGATCGTGGTGACGTTCAACGAGCAAGTCGCCAGCGGAACTGCGAACGCCGAGGGAAACTGGTCGATTCCGATCCAGACCCCGAAGGCGGGAGGACCGCACAAGCTGGAAGTCAGTCGCAAGGCGGGCGAGCCAAAGATTGTCTTGACCGATGTGATGGTGGGCGAGGTTTGGATTTGCTCCGGGCAATCGAACATGGAGTGGCCGGTAACGGCGGCCGCGAATCCGGAAAAAGAAATTGATGCGGCCAAGGAGTTTCCGCAGGTTCGCCTGTTTACGATTCATCACAACCTGATGCTCCAGCCCCAGACCGCATTCGGCCGCTGCAACCAATGGAGTGTCTGTTCGGCCGAGTCGATCAAGTCGTTTTCGGCGACGGCTTACTTCTTTGGCCGTTCCCTCAATCGGCAGTTGAATGTTCCGATCGGGTTAATCAACACTTCCTGGGGGGGGACCCCCTGCGAGTCTTGGACATCCGAAGAATGCCTGAAATCAGCGGGCGGGTTTGAGGGGCTGTTCGAACGCTGGACGGCCAATCAGGACCCGAACAATCCGCATCGTCCGGGCGTGCTTTACAACGGAATGATTGCTCCCCTGAGCGGTTTTGCCTTTCGCGGGGCGATTTGGTACCAAGGCGAATCCAACGTCGGGCGAGGGGAAGAATACGCCCGCATGTTTCCCACCATGATTAAGTGTTGGCGGAACAACTTGGCGGGTGGGCAAGCGTTTCCCTTTTTGTTCGTGCAGATCGCCCCGTTTCGATACGGCGGCCAGGACCCGGAAGCGATGCCCGAGGTCTGGGATGCTCAGTTGAAAACCTTGCGGAGCGTGGAGTCGACGGGAATGGTCGTGACGACGGATATCGGAAACATTGCCGACATCCACCCGACCAATAAACAGGATGTGGGCGTCAGATTGAGCCAATGGGCGGTGCATTTGGCCTACCGCGGCTTGTTGCCCGAGGGAACCGTTGTGCCAGCCTATTCCGGCCCGCTTTATCGCGAGCAGGCGGTGGAGGGGAATAAAATTCGGATCCGGTTTGAGCATGCCGAGGGTGGCTTGAAGACCCGGGATGGGCAAGCACCCGCTCACTTCACCGTTTGCGGTTCAGATGAAAAATTTGTTCCCGCTCAGGTTGAAATCGATGGCGACTCGCTGTTGGTTTGGGCGAATGAGGTCGCAACTCCGGTCGCCGTCCGCTTTGCCTGGACCGACACAGCCGAACCCAATCTGGTGAATCAGGCGGGCTTGCCTGCCTCGCCCTTCCGCACGGACAGCTTTGTCCTCAAGTCTGCGGGGAAATGAACCTGGCCGTTCCCGCGGTCAGGGCTGGCTCGACTTGACCGCCCGCTTCCCGTCAAAAGAACCGAATTGCTTCTCGGGAAAAAGACCTATCGGGCCGGCTAAGACTGGCCTAAACTGGGAGTTTGGTTCGCAATTTGTCCTGTGGTTTCCTTTTTTTCGTTTCCCGATTCTGGTTTATGAACAACGAATTTCCCGAGAATGAGACGTCGAACGCGGTCACTTCTGAAGCCAACGCAGCCCAGAATTCCAGCAAGTCCAAAATTGCAATTGGTTCACAACGGGACGTTGCCGATGCGCGGTTGGTACCCCAGAAGCCGGACGCGGTCCTGAAGGCCGAGAGCACTCCGCTCAATTTCGGAAACGAAGAGGTTCCCGCGGCTCCGGTTGCCGCGCCCCAGGTACGGTCCTCACTCGGACTGAGCGACAACCTGGACGCCGAGATCGAGGCTGCCCTTTCTGGAATGTCGATGGACAGCGTGATGGGCGCCGCTGCGGCGACCGAGGAGATTGAAGAGGGGAGCCGCCTCAAGGCTACCGTAGTCCGCGCTGAAGGCGAACACGTTTTCGTCACACTCAAGGGCCGCTATCAGGGCGCCCTGCCATCACGGCAATTCAAGCAGGTCCCGAACGAAGGCGACCTCATCGACGTGATCGTCAAGAGTTTAAGCGAGGCCGACGGGCTGTATGAGTTGAACTTGCCCGGTGCGGCGGTCGACAGTGGCGACTGGGAGAGCATCAAGCAGGGGGATCTCGTTGATTGCCGCGTGACTGGATCGAACACTGGTGGTTTGGAGGTGTTGGTCAATCAATTGCGGGGTTTCATCCCTGCCAGTCAAATCGACCGTTTCCGCGTGGAACAGTTTGGGGATTTCGTCAACCAGAAACTGCAGTGCCTCGTGGCGGAAGTCAATCCGCAGCGCAAGAAACTGGTGCTCAGTCGACGGGCCGTGCTGGAACGCGAGTTTGAGGAAAAGCGACGGGAATTGCTGGCCTCGATTGAAGTGGGACAGTCCTACGACGGCACGGTGACCCGCTTGGCTGACTTTGGTGCGTTTGTCGACATTGGCGGAGTCGAGGGGTTGGTGCACATCAGCAAGTTGAGCTGGTCGCACATCAAGCACCCCAAGGAAGTTGTCCAGGTAGGACAGAAGATTCGGGTCAAGGTGGAGCAGGCCAATCCCGAGTCAGGCAAGTTCTCGCTTTCGTATCGCGACACGCTGGAGCATCCGTGGAAGAATGTTGATCAGTTGTTCCCGGCCGGCAGCACGGTGAAGGGTGTGGTTTCGCGAATTGCCCAGTTTGGTGCGTTTGTCAAACTCGCTCCCGGGGTGGAGGGATTGGTGCACATCTCGGAGTTGGCTCACCATCGCGTATTCGCGGTGAAGAACCACGTCAAGGAAGGCGAGGAGGTTGAGGTCAAGGTGCTTTCGGTGGACCCCGCCGCCCAGAAGATGTCGCTCTCGCTCAAGGCGACATTGCCCGCTCCGGAGAAGAAGGTCGAGAAGAAGGAAGAAGAGGTCATTGAGACAACTCGTCCGCTGGCGGTGCCGAAGTCGAACCAACCGCTCCGCGGTGGGACCTCGCGTCGCAGTGATGGTGGTTCGTTCGGCTTGAATCTGTAGTCGGGAGACCACCCCGCTCCAGACGAGTCCTTTTTCGGTCGGTCTCGCCAGCAGCACAGGTCCTCTCCGTCGACTTGCTGAACATCCGTCGCGCGACTTTGTTTGCTTCGATTCGGTTAATTGGGGGTGGCACTCGTCCCCTTTTCGGATCGGCCGCCGGCGGTGTTGGCGACACCGGAAAATCGAACCCCCTCAACGCGCCTTCTACGCGTTTGTCGGCCCTTGTCGAGGACCGAGTTTGGTCGCTCAGAAATCTCCCCGTATTTCATTCCCCGCGGGGAAGAACGCCCGCAAAGGTCGCAGTTGTTTGGAAATTCGGCCGGATTGCTCGCTTGTCCGGGACCGGGTGTGAAATTCTGGCAAAAAATGGCCTCAGCTCCCCTGAGGCGGTATTGATGTTGGGAGTGTTCGTTTAAAATAATTAAACAATCACTTTCGAGGTGATCGCGATTCTTCGATTTTCAAATCACCATGTTTTTCTTCGCCGTTAACAGGAGCGGGACTGAAACGTCTCGCCAAACATGACCATCCAATCGTTCAAACTATCCCTTCGAAGCGCAGTGTTGGCATGCTGCTTGATATCCCTTTTGGGGCTGAGTGTTACCCCCGCATCGGCTCAATCAGTTGATGGTGGCGCGACTTGGACAGGTTGGAACTATCGAGGGATGGCAAACGCGCTGGGGACCTACGGTTCCGGTACCACATCGTATGACTACGGTATCTACACCACCAACTTTGTTTTTTCCAATCAAGCCAAGTCGGGCGGAGCGATTGGTGGTGGTCCCACCGGTGGCACAACTGGGTTTGCCTCGGGTGGCGCCTGGACCGCTGGGGCCTTTACAGCAGGAAACTTCATTCTTGGAATCGGAATTACTTCGCCGACTGCCACTGATGGAAATGGTATCGTGACCGTCAAGTTTGACTTGGACAGCGATAGCTATCAGCCGGCATCAACTGTGGGCGGAACCGATGGCCGCACCAGCTACACGGACTTCTCCGAGTTCAAGGATTACACGATTCAATTCTGGACGCATTCGGATTGGCGCGGGCAAACGGTCAATGTTCAGGCAGGGAATGGGACTTTTTATGGTGGCACCTCAAACACCCAAACCATTCCCGGCGGGAACACAGGCTATGACTATCCGTTCCGCGCCTTCCGTTCGGCCGCTGGCGGAAGTTGGCAGTTGTTCGTAGACGTCACGGCGATGCAAGCAATTTATGGACCGAGTGGAGCGGGATGGGCCGGCATTGGCAACATGGGGCCGAATGTCCGCTTTGCGTTAGCCCCGTCGAACATGGGTGACAACACTGCGGTGATGAACGCACCGGTTGGCGTTCCCGAGCCCTCCAGCTTGGCATTGCTCGGCCTAGGCGTCGCGGGCTTGGCTTTCCGCCGCCGTCGCGCCTAGTCAGTCTGCGGCGAACTCGCAGTCGAACTTGATTCGGTTTCACGACCAATCTTCAATGGACTAAGGTACTTTTCGCCCGGCCGAATGAGCCGGGCTTTTTTGTTGGCCTGACAATTTTGTCCGCCTGACCATCGGCTGCGGCGAAAGGGCTTTTAGCCCTTCGAGTCGAGGCGCTTACGCATTGCAAAGGGCCAAGGGGCCGCTAAATCGAAGTTCCCGCGGGGGACTCGGAAGTTGTTCCTATCGGTGCTTGCCGCACCAGTCGGACCGACTCAGGCCCCGCGATTTCATAGTCCGCGCCCCGCCAACTGATCTGCTTCAGCGTCAGGACTCGCAGCGTGGCGAGGCAAAACGCCAATTGCGTTACCGGAACAAACAGTGCCAGTCCCAGCCAAACGTTGAGCGGCAACTCATCGGGCAATTGAGCGGCCACGTGCTGACTGGAGCGGATCACCGCCTGACGCACTGTCTGCCAGGCAGCCACGTGGAGGAGGTTACTCGCCAACCAGGCAGTCGCCAGCCCCAGCAAGCTTGCCAGTTGGCCGCTGAAGAGCGCGAGCAGCAAGGTTACCGAAAGCAGGACGAGCAGGGCAGCGGTCAGGCAAGCGTGAATCAGCGTGTTGCGGAAACTTGCTTCGTAAAGTCGCGACCAGCAGAGCATCCGCTGCAGCCAGTTGTTGACGTATTGGAAGGAGCAGGATTCACGGTTGAGCATCAGCATGTTGGGGGCGAATTGCATCCGCAGACCGAGTTGCCGCATGGCGTGCGGAAGCGGACCGTCATCGACGATTGTCCGCTCCCAGAGTTTCTCCAGACCCGCCCGTTCAAACGCCTCGCGGCGAAACGCGAGGCTCCCCGCCCAGGCGTTGGCAAACAGACAGGTCGGCACCAGAGCCGCCGCGTTCCAAAGCGACCTGACCAGCGTCCCCGGCTCGATTTCCTCTCCGGGGTCAAACCACTGAGCTCCGGAGACCGCACCGACTTGGGGATCGTCGAGATAGGCCAACAGATCCCCGAGCCAGCTCTCCGGCGGGATGATGTCGGTGTCGATCATCGCGATCCGGGTCACATCGGGCGAGAGTTGCCGCAGCCCCACCAGCAGAGCCGAGTTCTTCAAGCCGCAGGTTGGCAAAGGCTCGCCCAGCGAATGCAGCCGCAGGCGGTCCCGGTGGGGATGATCGGCAACCAACTCGGCGAGTCGCTGGGAGGCGGGACCTTCGCTCTCGTCGACCGTGACGTGCACTTCGTAATTCGCGTAGTCTTGGTCGAGCAGCCCGCGGAGCATTTCCGGCAGGGACGGGTCGAAACCACGGGAGGCCACCAGCACTCCCGCTTTTTCCGCCCGGCTGGCGGAGGGCTGGGCGACCTTTTGGCGGCGCAGCCAAACGCTGAACAGCGTGGCACCCAGCGCATGAAACAGCCCAAACAGCAGCGAGCAGGCGGACGCCAGAATGAGCAACCAATTCATCAAGCGATCTTTGGGGACAGGTTTTTCCGGCAGGTTTCAGCGAGAGATTCTCGGCTCGCCGCGCCGGAAGACAGAGTTTCCAGCCCCGCCAATTATTGCTCACCGGCTGCGGTGGTGATAGTAGGAACGAACGCGGCGGGGGCTCGCGCGACCCCTCGGCGAAAATGCGTTTAGTCGGGCGCGGCCGCAATCTGCGACCGCGCATACCTCGCAGCCGAGAGCCCGGCGAGGTCGCCGGTGCTGAAGGCAGCTTGAAAGTTGTAGCCCCCGATCGGTCCATCCAGATCGAGAATCTCGCCTGCAAAGAACAAACCGGGCTCCCGTCGGCTCTCCAGCGTCCGGCTGTTGACCTCGCTCAACTCGACTCCACCCGCCGTGACCTCCGCTTTCTCGTAACCCCGCGTGCCGGAAATCTCGACGCGGCACTCTTTGATTGCCTGCCGGGCGGATTCCCACTCGGCCTTGGAAACCTCCGCCAGCCTCCGTTGAGGCGTTGCCCCATGCGCGGCAAAGACCTGCTCCACGAGCCTCCCGGGCAAGCCGCCCGTGGGCAGGTTTCCGAGAATCTGCTTCCCATTTCGCTGGGCATGCTCCCGCCAGAGTGCGACCAGTTCCCCACTGGATATCTGCGGCAGCAGATCAATTGCGACCCTCGTCGCCTGTTCCGCGGCGGGCAACGTCACAAAGCGGCTGACATCCATCGGCGCGGGACCGGACAACCCGAAGTGCGTGAACAGGGTTGCCGTACGGGCCGAGCCAAGCCGCACGTTGTGCGGGCCGAGCGCGGTGACGACGGTGTCTTCGAGCGCGATGCCGCTGAGCTGATGCACCCAGGCCGCGGGGGAAACAAGCGGCGTCAGGGCAGGATGCGGCGTGACAATCTGGTGGCCAAAATGCCGGGCCCAGGCGTAGCCATCACCCGTGGTGCCGCAGCCGGGATAGGAGAGTCCGCCGCTGGTCAGGATCACCGAGCGAGCGGTGAACGTCTGTCGGTCCGTGACGAGTTGAAACAGTCCCTCCGACTTGGTCATTTCCCGCAACGGGCAATGGCAGAGGAATTCGGCACCAGCCTCGACAGCCCGGCGGTGCAGGGCATCGCGCACGTCGAGCGCCCGGTCGCTGACAGGAAAGACTTTGCCGGTGTGGGCTTCAACGTAAGTCGAGACTCCCAATCGCTCGATTAACTCGACCACCATCTGCGGTGTCAGCTGGCCCAGCGCGGAGAGCAGAAATCGCTCAGCGTGTCCAAATGCGGCCGCAACCTCGCGAAACGAGCAGTCGTGGGTGACGTTGCACCGGCTGCCGCCGCTAATCAGGATCTTGACGCCAATCTTGCGGTTCTTTTCCAGGACCAGGACGCGGCTGCCGGCTGCCGCAGCGGCATGGGCGGCAAACAAACCCGCCGCCCCCGCGCCGACCACAACGACATCGAAAATGGAGGTTGCAGACGGCATGGGGATAGGTCACTTTGCACACGAGACCACTGACAGAGACCACTGACAGCTCTCAAACTGGGAGCCGCGTCTTCGAACGCGAGGTTTGCCCCCGGCGGTAATCAAACGGCGATCATGACAAGGCGGTCTGACTTGGAGTGAGAACCCGTTTACTGGTTCGAAAGGATAACCTGTCGCGAACCTGCGACCACCTTGCCAATGACTTGGGATTGCAATTGCTCGCGGTCCAGCATCCGGCAAATGGCTTCCACGTGCCGGGGGCGAACGATCAAGACCAAGCCGATGCCCATATTGAAGACCCGGTACATCTCATCGGTGGCGACATTCCCCAAACGCTGCATCCAGGGAAACACCGGAGGGCGTTTCCAGGTGTTGCAGTCGATCTCGATATCAACCTGGGGCGGGAGGATTCGCTCGATATTCTCCCCGAGCCCACCGCCGGTGATGTGGGCGATTCCGTGGACCACATCCTTCACGCGGTAGTGAGCCAGAATCTTGCGCACGGCCGCGGAGTAGATCAAGGTTGGACGGAGCAGCGCGTCCGCCACCGTCTCACCCAATTCAGGGATCTGCTCGTCGACGTGATGGCCGGCGATTTCGAAGACAATTTTGCGGACCAGACTGTAGCCGTTGGAGTGCACGCCACTGGAGGAAATTCCAATCAGCACATCTCCCGGAATGATCGCCGAACCGGTGATCAGTTTCCGTTTCTCCACGACGCCGACGCAGAATCCGGCGAGGTCGTAATCTCCACGTTGGTACAGGTCGGGCATGATCGCTGTTTCTCCCCCCAGCAGCGCGCAATCGGCTTGCAGGCAACCATCGCTGATCCCGGACACAATCTGTTCCAGCAAGTCCGGGTCGTCGTGGGACATCGCGACATAATCGAGAAAGAAGAGCGGTTCGGCGCCGCAGCAGATCGCGTCGTTCACGCACATTGCGACAAGGTCAATTCCGACCGTGGTGTGGCGGTTCGCCAGCGACGCGACTTTGAGCTTGGTGCCGACGCCGTCGGTGCAGGAGACCAGCGTCGGCTGGCGGTAATTGCGGCGAAACAGCGGATTGTCGAAATCCAACCGAAACAGCCCGGCGAATCCGCCGTCCAATTGCATCACGCGCGGTGAAAACGTGCGATGCATCAGGCGAGGCAAACGCTCCATCGACTCGTTGTAGATGTCGAGGTTGACTCCCGAGTCCTTGTAGGAAGCACCGCTCATTCAAAACCTGTCCGCTAAGATGCCTGTTCGCACGAATTGCCAGGCAATCTTGCCGTCGGGATTTAAGGTCGAGACGGGACGCTGAAGTCGTTGTCCCGGAACCGCTCAGCGGCCCCGGGCTCGGTTGCCTGCGAGGCTTCCAGTTTGCCGAATTCCCCTCGTTTCGGCAATTCCCCGCGAGCCGGTCGAGCGAAAAGTTGCTGGGGACGAGGGCGGAAACTCGGAGAAAACGGCGAGGTTTGACCATCCGTTTTATTTTCCGGGCCACGGCAGCGCGGCCGCTGGTCAGCTGAGCGACGGATGGTCAGCCGGAACCTTTGACGCCAGACTTTTGCTGGCGGCGATTGAAAAGCGCCGGGTCGAAAGGATCCGCCGGGACGAAGGCGTCGGGCTGCGTCTCAAGTTGCGGAATTTCCGGGGCGGTTTGTTGAGGCAACGTACGCTCCCTCGCGGCCGGCAAAGGTCCCGGCTGCTTCGATGTCGGACCGCCAGCCAAAGGGCGGGCGTCCGCCGGAGGGCGGTCTTCAGCCGGCAAGCTGGCCGCTGAAAAAAGGGGCGAGTGAACTTGCTCTATGCCCGCCGCCAGACTCGGCGCAGCCATCCGCTCGACCCACGCAGCCAGCAGCCGATAGTGGTCCGAGTCAAGTTTCAAAGGAGCCTTGACTGCTCCGCCATGCGCGGTCGCGGCAGCAGTCAGCAAGGGGGAGTCACCCTCAACCCCCGCGCCGGTGAACCTCAGCACCTGAATCAGATTTTGTTGACTCATCCGCTTCGGAATTCCCTCGCCTCGGGCCAATCGTTGCAGCGGCAAGCGGGTCTTCTCCGGGTCATGGCAGCCGGCATTGGAGCAATTCCGGAACAAAAGCGGTTCGACCCGCCGTTTGTACAGAGAAACCCCCTCGGTCGGGAGTTGCTTGAGTAACTGCTCCAATTCCGGAACAGGAAGCGCCGCACTGGCCGGCGCCGGTTGGGCTGGTTCCTCGTAAGAGATCGGTTTGATGACTTCGCCTTTCAGCGGCGGTGTTGAAGCCGATGGGGCGGCCGTGGGATTGGCTTGGGGATGATTCAATACAGTGGCCAAAGGCCGGTTCACGGGCGGCAGGTCGCTGAGGATAACCGTGGGCTCGGCCGCTGGCAGATTCGGGCCGAGGGAATTGAAGGCCGAAGCATTGGGGGCTGGGGGATCGGCCGTGTGCGGCGCGGATTTGAGTGGAGCCCGGGCCAATTCTGCCCGCTCGATCGCCGAGTGCAATTGCCTGAGGTAGGCGTACAACTCGCTGGCCGGCAAACGCGACATCTGCAACTCGGTCAACTCGCGCTCTGCTTCGGCGAACAAGCCCAGCTTGATGCACCATTGGAAAAACTCGATTCGGGCGGTGGGGCGCTGCTTGGCCGCCGGATCGATTGGGGGTAGCCGGTCGCGTCTCAGCTGATAGGCCTCCGGCAGCGAGCGGCAGACGAAATCGACTTGCTCGACCGGGACGACGATGCGACTGCCGCTGGAGGTCTGAATCACGTACCGGCCGAGATCGCGCTCGACCCGCCCTGAAAGCAGATTGCCATTGCGGTACACCAACAGTTGCTCAGCACCGTTCCAATCCTGGGGAGTCTGCGCGAATCCGAGCGAGCCTTCGGCCGGAAGGAACGCGAGCAAGAGCCCGAGGAGCATCGATTGCAGCGAGAGTTTGCCAATCATGCCGCGGAAGATAGGGATAACGAGCGAATGGGTCAATTGAAACTTGGTGTCTGGCAAGCGTGAAAATAAACCGTTGCTAGCGGTTGGTCGGGGAGGCGTGCGATTGCATGGAGGGAGTAAGGCGAGGCTGTCGCGAACCGATCGCGAGAGGGGTGGCTGGCGCGGTCGCTGCCCCAGCCGATCGGCTGGACGCTACAGATTGCCTCCGTGTTGAGGTCGGACGAGCCCAGCCGAATGCTTTGCCGGAAAACTTTAGCAATTCCCGATTCCAGTCCATTTTGGATTGAGTCGCGGCAGCAGCCTGTGGAGTGCGTGGTATGGTTCGGCGTCTCCACCGCAAGGCAGGCCAATCGCTGATTGGTCGGCAGTGGCCTGCTGTGGAACTTGTCTTCGGCTGTTATTTTGATGAGGACTTACCTTTGTTGATGCAAATGCGCAATACCCATCCGGACCTGCAATTGAATCACGCCTTGCCCTATGGTGCGATCATTCACGATCGCGGCGTGCAATTCGTGGTCTTCAGTCGGCATGCGACTGAGATGCGTCTGTTGCTTTACGATGATGTGGCTCAGCGCGAACCCTCGGAAGTTGTCTACTTTGACGCGCGAACGGATCGCTGGGGTGATATCTGGAGCGTGTTTGTCCCGGGGATCGGGGCGGGGCAGTTGTATCACTTTCAGGCCTCGGGGCCGTTTGATCCGGGGCGGGGACTGAGGTTTGACCCGAACGCGCGGCTGATCGATCCCTTTGCCAAAGCCTTGGCCGGCAACTTTCAACCGGCGACCGACGGCGTGATCCGTCCCCCCAAGTGCGTGGTGGTCGATGATTATTTTGACTGGCAGGGCGATCGCCATCTGCGGCATGACTTGAGTGAGTCGGTGATTTATGAGCTCCATGTGCGGGGGTTCACCAACCACCACTCCAGCCAGTCTCGCAAACCGGGGACCTACCTCGGCGTCATCGACAAGATTCCGTACCTGAAGTCGCTGGGAGTGACGGCCGTCGAGCTGATGCCGGTGCACGAGTTTCCCACGAACAACTTCGACGGCACTACCGATCCGCGACGGAATTATTGGGGCTACGATCCGCTCGCCTTTTTTGCTCCGCACCGAGGTTACGCAGCGGACAGTCGTCCGGGGGCGCAGGTTCAAGAGTTCAAGGAGATGGTCAAGGCGCTGCACTCGGCCGGAATTGAGGTGATTCTCGACGTCGTCTTCAATCACACTTGTGAGGGGAATGAACGCGGGC
>Ga0315906_10008659_pt1 | contig 12180 bp, 14 predicted proteins | sample LakEriMetagenome_4_FD_203526 | JGI IMG/M metagenome (GOLD analysis project Ga0315906, IMG submission 203526) | Freshwater fungal communities from buoy surface, Lake Erie, Ohio, United States - Buoy 2 MA122 | ecosystem: Environmental > Aquatic > Freshwater > Lake > Lake biofilm | place: USA... | reverse complement strand
TCCTCATCGACATTCGCGAACCCAACGAACACGCCCAGGAACATATCGCCGAGGCCCGCTTGGCGCCGCTCTCGAGCTTCGATCCGCAGGCGCTGGCGGATTGCCGCGACAAGATCGGCGTTTTCCACTGCAAATCCGGCATGCGCACCCGCACCAATTCCGCCCGCCTCGCCGCCTGTGGCTTCACGCAAGCCTACTTCCTCGACGGCGGCATCGAGGCCTGGAAAGCGGCAGGCTATGAGGTGCGCGTCCAACAATCGGCGCGGACGTGGCCGTGGAATCGCGGCAAGACCAGCGGATCGTGATCGAACTCGCTGACATCCTCGCGATCATCAGCGGCGCTGCCGTTGGGCTGGTGCTGGCGCTGATCGGCGGCGGCGGCTCGATCCTGGCGACGCCGGCGCTGCTTTACGTCGTCGGCGTCGCCAATCCGCACATGGCGATCGGCACCAGCGCGCTCGCCGTCTCGATCAATGCCTTTGCCAACCTCATTCCGCACGCGCGCCGCGGCAATGTGAAATGGCGCTGCGCCGCCGTGTTCGCGGGCTCGGGCGTGGCGGGCGCAGCGCTCGGCGCCTCGATCGGCAAGCTCACCGACGCGCGCATTCTGCTGCCGCTGTTTGCGCTGGCGATGATCGTCATCGGCGTGCTGATGCTCCGCCCACGTAAAGACGACGGCAATAGCGACATCGTCCTCAACCGCGAGAACGCGCCCAAGCTCGCCGGCTACGGCCTCGCCGCCGGCGCCGTCTCCGGCTTTTTCGGCATTGGCGGCGGCTTCCTCATCGTGCCCGGCCTCATCGCCGCCAGCGGCATGAGCATGATCCAAGCAGTTGGCTCGTCGCTCTTCTCGGTCGGCACATTCGGCGCCACCACCGCCGCCACCTACGCGCTCGACGGCCTCGTCGACTGGCGCATCGCCGGGCTCTTCATTTTCGGCGGCATCGTCGGCGGCATCATGGGCGCGGGGCTTGCCGAGCACCTGGCCAAGCAGCGCGGCCTATTGCAGCGCGTTTTCGCGGGCGTGGTGTTCGTCGTCGCGATCTATATGCTCTACCGATCTTTCACCGGTTAGGAGCCGCCCCATGAGCGCGCTGGAAAAATGGTACGCTTACGCCAAGAGCCATGAATCATCCGCGCTCTGGGATTTGCTGGCGCCGGACGCAGTATTCGAAAGCCCCGTGGTCCACACGCCCCAACGCGGCCGCGAAGTCACCTTCAAATATCTCGACAGCGCCCTCAAGGTGCTCGGCGGCGAAGGCTTCCGCTATATCGGCGAATGGAAGAGCGCCAACGGCGCCGTGCTCGAATTCGAGCGCGAGATCGACGGCATCCGCATCAATGGCGTCGACATGATCGCTCAGCGAACCCGACTTGTTCTCGACATGATGCGCGTCTTGGGCGGGCGCATCGCATGAAAATTGGATCGAACCTACCGCTCGTCAATGTCAGTTTAGGGCCAGGCCACGTCATCTGATCACATTTTGCGACGGGCGACGATTTTGCAGAACGCTTTGGCCAGTCCGATGCAGCCGTTGGCGCACTGCCCGTTGAGCAGTCGCCTTTCGCCGTAAGTGGCCATACGGCGTTGCTTCAGGCGCGACTATTCGGAAGCGGATCGCCGTCAGTGTACGAATGCTGTGAGCTCGGCCCCCGAGAACAACGCCACCACACCAGGACAACCAAACTGCACAACAAGTGTCGTTGCAAACAAGATCACGCTCACCAGGCACACAATTGCCAGTGCTTCGAGCTGGCTGGTGCGCGACGATAGACGATCCATTTGGCCGCCTCCCTGCTCATTGAGGCTCTCGCCTCTCTTTGGCTCCGCGCCTCTGCCGGGCTCGGTTCAACTGCGTATGCGACGCGTGATAAATCGAACATGGCGTCGCCCATAGGTCAAGATTGAACACCGACAGTCTTCGGCGGCGCCAGAATGTAAGTGCGTGGATTGCTGCAGTGCGGCGCGAGCGTTTCACCATGGCTTAGCGCATGCCCGCCACGGACGTTTTTGCGGCTGGCGAGCACGCTCCATTCGCGACATTGGTGATGATGCAGCGGCGACGGCGCGGCCTCGCCGACAACGGTCCTTGCCAACGACAGGGGTCGAACCTGCACCCGCGAGGGCACGCTTGGGCGCGGCGTCTACCAATTCCGCCACATTGGCAGGCCCGTCTACCCCAACTGGCTTCGGCGCTCCATTCCGGTCGCTCGCGCCACGTTCTAGGCAGCGACCCGCTCTCGCCGGAAAGCGACGCTCACTTACCAATGTCACATGCAAGCCTGGCACGCTACTCGTTGACAATCTCACAGGGCGTCGGCTGGGCTTGTACGCGGAACCGATATTGCTCGCCGGCCGGCACGCGAACGTGAAGTACGTCACCGCTCGCCAACGTGTAGCGGATCACGAAATCGACCGGCCGTCGGCACGGGCGCATCGAACTGCGATAGGTCGCGCAATGCACGCTACCTGGCCCTGTCTCCATGGAGACCATGCCGTTTGGGTTGATCGTCGCGCTCGCACGCGCAGCGCCCGCTGCGATTGCGGCGTCATAGCCAGCAGCGCTGATCTGCGGGCACGCAATGGCAGGCGCATTGGGCGGGGCGTAACTTGGCCCACAGGCTCCCAGTGCGGCAGCCAGCAATAGCATTGCAAACCTAGCACGCCTCATAGCCCCAAGCTCCGTAAAGCCTTCTTCATCGTTCTCGCATTCCGGCAGCAGTTCCGAGCTATTGGCCAGTGACCACGTTGATGTCGGCCAACGGCGCGCCCTCACAAACGATGTGCACCACCGTGTATTGCCCAGATGCCGGCGCAAAATAATAGACCGGATGCGCAGTCAACGTCGCGGACGCGGGCTGTGAAGGAGGTGTCAGCAAGAGCGTGAGATGCGGCTCTTCTGCGGCGGAGTTCTCACTCGGATCGCGCACGAGAGAGACGGAGTAACCAGGCCTCGGCAAATCGATTTGCCCACTCACTGTCAGCGTGGAAGATCCATCGCGCCTGGCTGTGAAGGTTGCTTCCCACCGACGATGCGCAATGACTGGACAAGCACTCGCGACGCCGTTCGCCGGCGCCTCAGTCGAGGGCTCCGTCGTGGCCATCTCGACTGCCTGCGGCTCAGCTTGCGGTTCGGTGGTCGCGGGTTGCTGCTGGCAAGCAGCCACACTCGCCGCACAAAACGCGGCCGCGGCCAAGACATAGCTCAGTTTCATGACGGGCCCCTATACGCAGCCTTACGCGGATACATGATAACGCGCGATCCGCCTCACTCAATCCCAAGGCTGCTACGTTCCAACTCGTCGTGCGCAACCGCGCGAGCCACGACCTTGTGTCCGACGACCTGGATAGCCACCAGAATCGACAACAGCGCCGAGCCGCTGTGGTCAAGGGACGAACACTCATCATAGAAACGACAGAGGGCGCGTTTGACGCCTCCGCTCTGCGAGGGCTGCTTGGACAACCCCCGGGGCCTGGACGTGGCAACCCGAGCGTCAAAATGAGCGCGCCATCGCTGGCAGTGAAGCGCTTACGACCATGACGACCAAGATCGAGGCACTCACCTGCCGAAGCCGGAATTGGGCTAGTTCAAGGTTCGCTGAGCGCCAGCCCAAGTCTTAAGCCAAGACCAATTCGTTTCGCGCTTAGTGGGCGGTGTTGCGCTGGCGCCAGAGAAGCGTTGCGGTCGCGCCAACAAAGAATATCAGACAAACCACGCTGCTCTCCGGTCCATTTGCACCGCCGGTGAGGATGTCTGGCCCCTGCGGAACGAGCTTCACCAGGAGCGCCGATACACCAGCGTCAAATCCAGTGACCGGCAGTTCGAAGCCCGTCGCCAGCAACCAGTTCCACCCCACGTGCCACCCCATGACACCCCAGATGTTGCGCGCCTTGAGCGCCCACAAGCACGCGAAGGCCGAAAACAGAAATACGCCGGCCGTGATCAGCAGTTCCTGGCCTCGACTGTAATGCAGCAAGGTGAACACAGCGCATGTCAGTATGACGGCTAGGGCGACGTTAAACTTGCGCGCAATCGCGGACATAAGCCAGCCGCGAAAGATGATCTCCTCGACGCTAGCCTGAACCACAAAGCACAGAAATAGAATGCCGATACTGATCAAGTCGCGTGGCGCAAAGAACGCGCTCGCGAATCCGTCCGATTGATATCCGCCCGCCGCCCAGATCGCAGCGACAACCGCTCCGATGGTCGCGATGCCTATGGCGAGTCCGCGCGCAAACGACATCGCCCCGGCACTCGGCGTCAAGCCGATGGTACTGAGCGGACGGCGTTCGACGAACAGCACCCACGCAAGCACCAACGCTCCGGTCATCGCGAACGGGATTAGCAGGAAGGCATAAAGGCCGTGCGCGCCTATCGGATTGCCACGATCGTCTACGAAGCCCCATTGAATGAACGGCGCGTCGGTCAAGATCACCGGAGCGGCAACAAACAAGATCAAGAGAAATGGCGCCAGCGCGCCCCAAGGAATCCATCCCTTTGCGGGCTCCGGCGAGAACAGCGACGTTTTTTTCATGCCGCCCTTGTGCGCCGGTTCGCTAGATCGCTCTAGAATGATCGTGCGAACGTCGCACGCCCATGAGCCAGGCCTTCGGCGTCAATCCATAGGCCTGCTTGAACACACGCCCGAAGTGACTCTGGTCCGAAAAGCGGCACGCGTGGGCAATTTCCGCGATTGCGCCGCCGGTGCGCATCATACGCCGCGCCAGGTCGAGTCGCCGCAAGATGAGGTATCTGTATGGACTGGTGCCGAACATGGCGCGAAAATCCCGCGATAATTGCCAGCGGCAATGACCCGTCGCGCGCTCCAGATCTTCAAGCGAGAATCCACCCGTAAGGTTGGCCTCTATGTAGTCGCGCGCGCCGGTGGCCGCCTCACGATTGGCGCGCTTGATGGCCACGGCGGAGCCTGCCGCTTCCCGCAAAGCAAGCGCCAGATCGTAGAGTGCATCGTCGCGCTCAAGCCTCGTCAGCTGTCGTTCATAGTCTTGCAGCAGAGCTGCGGCCGCTCGATGCAGGCGTGCGTCATCCGAAATGCCGCCCTCAACGAACGGCAACGTCTGTCCGTTCAAAGCTTCTTGAATGTCGACCGGTGAAATATATGCCGCGCGATAGCGAAAGGCTCGATCGTCGCCTGCGCGGCCGTCATGTTGTTCGTCGGGGTGCAGGATAACGATCTGCCCCGGATAAGATGCTCTTTCAGCGCCGCGATAGGAGAAGCTTTGAATGCCGCTTAGCGTGATGCCGATGGTATATGTGTCGTGGCGGTGGGGAGCGTACGCCACGCCGGTAAGGCAAGCCTCTATGCGGTGAATGTCGCCGGGGGCTTCGACAAACCAGTTTTCGCCAGGGTTAGCCAATTGGTCCTCGCCGCCTGTTGAATCGGGCCACCACGCATCACCGGTGGAGGTAATGAGTCGATGCTATAAGGATGCGCCTGTTCCAGGAGTTGGATGCGATCGGCGTGCGCGATTCAATCCAGTCAGTGGCTTAGCGCGCGGCCCACCGGCTCGCTGTCGCCGAACTCGGTCATCGGTAAGGCAGTTATCGCAGCGAGGCGATTACTCCACCCAGAAAAAACAAAGGCCAAATGAGCAGAGCCAAATTGGGCAAGAACCAGAACGGATCAAACTCCCCCAGCAGCGCCCAATATCCAACTGCCATCCCGCCGGCGACCATTGTCAGCACCAACGAAATAAGCGCTAGCGGCTTCCAAAGCGGATTTGCGTGTCGAGCGTAGCGAATGGCGGCGAGCCCGGTCAGCGAAAACGCTATGTCCAAAGGAAAGAACGACCAGTTCCACGCCACAACGCGCGCGTCATCGGCGTCCGCGTAAAGCCAATCTGCTGAAATTGGCAACAGACCCACGAGATGAAGAGCCGACGCCGACCAATACACCAAGAAAAGAATGTCGGTGACGGAGAGGGCGAGTCGGAGACTTGTGCTCATGCGGGAAGCATGTAGTTCGGCGTCTGCGCAGCTCCAAGAGCGCCGTTGGTCACATTCCTTTAGTTGCGGCCGGCCATCGCCGAAAGGCGACCGATGACCGTGCGAACGGGGTCTAAGCGGCGGCTGGCCCGCGGCGACGATCCCGCATCCTAATACGAGCGCCAAGCGGAGCGACGAATAGCGAGTCACATCGAGCGTCGCGAACGGGTCCGATCCCAGCTCCCATTCGCAGCATGAGCAAAATGGCTGCGGATTCCTCCGCAGCGTCAAAGTGGCGGGCGTATCACACTGCCTCCTACCGGAGGTGACACCTGTCATGCCCTTGCACTGACGCCGCGCACTCACCAGCGAGGCCGTGATCTGCTCTTTTCGCGTTGCATCGCCGAGGAGAATGCCCCGTGCCGCCATCACCAACCGTCGCCCGCTTGGAAAAGGTTGCGAAATCCTATTCCGGACAGTCCGTGCTGAAAGAATTCAACTTCGCGCTTGAGGCGGGATCAGTAGTCGCGCTGCTCGGCCCAAACGGGGCAGGCAAATCCACCGTCGCGGGTTTGATCACCGGCCGCATCGCCGCCGACGCTGGCGCCGTGAGCTTGTTCGATCGCGATCCGCGCGATCCCGAAGCGCGGGCGCGCATGGGCGTGATGTTGCAGGCGGCGGGGTTGCCAGAGGCGTTGACCGTCGCCGAAGCGATCGACCTGCACGCCGGCTACTTCAAGCGCCGCTTAAAGACGAAGGATGTGCTGGAGCAAGCCTGCCTTACCGCACTTGCCAAACGACGGTGCGACAAGCTCTCGGGGGGTGAACAACGCCGCGTGCATTTCGCGCTGGCCATCGCTGGTGCGCCGGATTTCCTCGTGCTCGACGAACCGACGACCGGATTCGACCCGGATTCGCGTCGCGCCATGTGGCGCCTCGTGCGTGAGAAAGCTGATGCAGGCGTCGCCGTGCTGCTCGCCACTCATCACATGGACGAAGCTGACGCGCTGGCGGACCGCATCGTTGTCATCGCCGACGGCAAGATCATCGCCGATGGCCCGCCTGCTGCGATCAAAGCGAAAGTGGCCGGCTCGACCATCCGCATCCGCACCGCGCTTTCCCCTGCGCATCTGCAAATGTTGCCCGGCGCGGCAAAAGTCGATCAGCGCGGCGCCGACACGGCGATCCTCACCACCAACGCGCGCGCCACGCTCGAAGCCCTGTTCGGCGCCGATCCCGCGCTCACCGATTTCGAAGTGGCCAGCGCCTCGCTTGAGGATGCGCTGGCAGACATCATCGCCAACACCGTGAAGGAGGCCGCATAATGTCCGCTCTCGTTGCCGCAGCGTCTGGCGTGTACGTCCGCGAAGCGGGCGCGGAAGTCATCAAGTCCGTGCGCATGCCGCAATTCATTATCCCAACCATCATATTGCCGCCTGCCTTCTACGCGCTGTTTGCGCTCGGCATGGGCAATGGCGATGTCGAGATGGCGACGCGCACGCTTGCGACGTTCGGCGTCTTCGCCGTGATGGGCCCCGCCCTCTTCGGCTTCGGCGCCAACGTCGCAGGCGAGCGTGAGAACGGCCAGCTTGAGCTGAAGCGGCTTTCGCCGATGCCGGCCGGCGCGCACATCGCCGCCAAGCTGTTGGCGACGATCGTGTTCAGCGTGATCGCCTTTGCTATCATTTACGGCCTCGCCATCTTTGCCGGCGTTGAGTTGAGCCCGCCCCAATGGGCCATCCTCGCGAGCGTGCACGTGATCGCGGTATTTCCCTTCGCACTGATCGGCCTCGGCTTCGGCTATCGACTCGGCCAGAAGGGCGCCATCGCGATCGCCAACATCGTCTTTCTCGCCATGGCGGTGATGGGCGGACTGTGGATGCCGATCGCGGTGCTGCCGGAAGTGATCCAGACGATTGCCTGGGCGCTGCCCTCCTATCATCTGGGCGAACTCGCACTGATGGCGGCCGGCCAAAGCGATGCAGCCAATCTTTGGCTCCACGCCGGCCCGCTGGCGTTAATCACATTGGCTGCGGCGATCTTCGCTTGGACAGGCCAAGGCCGTCACGCCGCTTGACCGCGATCAAGGTTTGCGTGGAGTCTCCAGCCATGGCGAAGCAAGAGCGGCAGGAACGAACCCGTCCGAAGTGGTTCAGCATCGACGGCCCCTACATCTGGCTGGCGTATCTGCCGCTCTTCTTCATTCCCTGGTTCTTCAGCACGCCGACAACGCCGCAAATCGTTGGTGGGGTTATTGGCCTAGCTGTGTTCCTGGGGCTCTATTTCGCGGCTATCGAAACCACCGGCGCGCGGTTTATCGGCTACGCGACAGCAATCTTAGTCCTGTCATTTGCGCTCGCGTTTACGCACAGCAATTGGACGGTCATCACCATTTACGCTGCGGCTTTGATCGCGCAGCTGCGCCCAACGCGGCGGGCGATCATGTTCCTTGGCGCCTTCGCCGTCGCAACTCTCGTTGCTGGCCTCGCCCTGCAGCAGCACCCTTTCTATTGGGGGTTCGGTGTCTTCTTCATGTTGATGGTTGGCGCGTCCAACATCTCCCGCGCCGCGCTTGAAGACAAAAACCGTGCGCTCGCCCACGCGCAGGACGAGGTCAAGCGAATGGCCGCGACCGCCGAGCGCGAACGCATCGGCCGCGACTTGCACGATCTATTGGGTCGCACGCTGACGCTCATCGCCATCAAAGCCGATCTTGCCGTGAAGCTTTCGCCGCGCGACCCGGCGCGCGCGGAAACGGAGATGCGCGAGGTCGCCGCCGCCGCGCGTGACGCGCTGGCGGAGGTGCGCGCCGCCGTCGCCGGTATGACCGGCGCAACCCTTGGCCGCGAAATCGTCAGCGCTCAGACCGCGCTCGCCGCCGCGGGCATTGCCTGCATCGTCGAGGGCGACGCCGAGGAGATCGAACAAGGCGCCGGGGCGGTCCTCGCCATGGCGCTGCGAGAGGCGATCACAAACGTCATCCGCCATTCCGGCGCCCGCACCTGCCGCATCGCATTAACGCGCGGCGCAAACGGCCTCGAACTCACCGTCAGCGACGATGGCGACGGCGAAGCCGTGCGCGAAGGCGGCGGCATTGGCGGCGTCCGCTCACGCTTAGCTGCGGCCGGCGGCGGCTTGAGCGTCACCGGCGCCGCTGACGGCACCCAGCTGGTGGCGCGCGTACCGCTGGAAGCATCGGCATGATCCGCGTGGTGATCGCGGAGGATCAAGCGCTGGTGCTCGGCGCGCTGGCGGCGTTGCTGTCGCTGGAGAGCGATATCGAAATCGTCGCGCGCGTCGGCGACGGCGCCTCAGCGCTCGACGCGGTGCGCGCACACAAGCCCGACATTCTGCTCTCCGACATCGAGATGCCGGGACTTTCCGGCCTCGATGTGGCCGAGGCGATCACCAAGGAACAATTCGCCACCAAAGTGTTCATCGTCACCACCTTTGGCCGCGCCGGCTATCTGCGCCGCGCCATGGATGCCGGTGTGCGCGGCTATCTGTTGAAGGACGCGCCGGCCGACGTGCTGGCGACGGCAATCCGCAAAGTGGCGGCGGGCGGACGGGCCATCGCGCCGGAACTAGCGGAGGCCGCATGGGATGCGCCGGCCAACCCGCTCTCCGACCGCGAGCGCGATGTGCTGCGCCTTGCCGACGAGGGACGCTCAAATAAAGACATCGCCCGCACGCTCGATCTCTCACCCGGCACTGTGCGCAATTATCTCTCGGAAGCCTCCGCCAAGCTCGGCGCCGCCAGCCGCATCGAAGCGGGCCGCATCGCGCGCGATAGGGGCTGGCTCTGACATGATATTTGTCACCCACGCGGACTGACCGCTCACACTGCCGTTTGCCCCAAGCCCGCATCATTCTGGGCGCTTCTGAGGGAGCGCGGCGATGCGGTGGAAAAACGGACTAGCGATTGCGGCAATCGTTGCGGTGCTGGTGGGCGGCGCCGCCATGTTCAAGTTTCTCGCGCCCGAGAATTACGGTCTGCCGCAGATGGAGGTGCTGGAGCCGGGCCCGACCGGCGTCCGCATCGAGGAAGCGGGCCTGTTCGGCAATTACTATCCCGCCGCCGGCGACGGCCCTCACCCCGGCATCTTGCTGCTCGGCGGTTCTGAAGGCGGACTTGGGCGCGGCGTAAAGCACATGGCGCTGGCGCTGCAGCGCGAAGGCTTCAGCGTTTTGCAGCTTGCCTATTTCGGCGCACCCGGGACGCCAGACTCACTCGAGCGCATACCGCTCGAACTCTTCGACCGCGGCCTCGCTTGGCTCGGTGCACAGCCTGGAGTCGATGCACAGCGGCTCACGCTCGTCGGCGGCTCGAAGGGCGCCGAGGCCGTATTGCTCGTCGCCACGCGCCATCCCGATCTTCGCGCCGTCGTCGCCGGCATGCCGACGAGCGTCGCGTGGAATGGCATCAACTGGCAACGCGGTGGACAAAGCGAGAGTTCGTCCTGGACGAGCGGCGGCCAAGAGGTGCCCACCATGCCGTTCGCATCTTGGAACCAAGCCGAAGGCGTGATCAGCGTCTATCGCTCCATCGAAGATCCGGCCCTAGGCGCCGATGCTGAGCGCGCCGCCATCCCGATCGAACGCGCGCGCGCCGCGACGATGCTTATCTGCGGCGAAGCGGAAACCATGTGGCCCGCCTGCCCGATGTCACGCGCCGTCGCTGCGCGCGCGGCAGAGCGTGGCGGACCCCAAGTCCATGTTCTCGCCTACGCTGACGCGGGCCACCTCGTATTTGGCCCGCCGATTGCGCGCGACAACGCATTCTATCGGCGGCTCGCCATGCTCGGCGGTTCTGTGGAAGGCAACGCTGCCGCTCGCGCCGACAGCTGGCCCCGCATCATCACATTCCTGCGAGACTCGACAACGCCACCGCCGCTCCTAGCCGAATGAGCCTGGGATTCAGCGACTGGCTAAAATGGGCCAACGACGCGCCATCGGTGAAATTTTCCGAATGACCGCCGTGCCGTAAACGAGCCGCCGGCGCCCTGCCCGTCAATTCGGCTCACGATCGCCGGTTCCAGTCATTGCGTCGTAGGATCGCTAAACAGCTGTTCGAGTGAACCTATGTCCTCGGGCGCTGGGGCGGTGGCCGCGAGGTAGGACTGAAACTCTGGCGAATAAGCTCGTCGACGACGCGGCCACCATCCGCCTTGCACGCCTGAGCTATGATAGAACGCGCGGAGCATGGTCTCCCAGCCTGCCCACTGTGTCGCGTCAAGCGCACCTCGCGAGTGTTGATACCACGCGTTCTCGCAAAGCTTGAAATAGGAAAACAAAAAGAAGTGAGCGAGCACGCGCTGCTCGCGGGTTGCGGCCCCCCAGTCCCGCGTCGCCTTCGCTAGCGCCTCGCCCAGCGCGGGCGATTGCATGGCCGGCACGTTGATTGCTGCGATGGCGGCCGCAAGCGAGCTCACAGCAACTATTTGTTGCGAATGAGTGTTCTGGCGAATTTGCATGCCGACAAATATCAGCGATGCCAAAACCGCAAGAGCGCCCACCACTTGGCTTAAATAGGAAGCCTGCTCCAAAGTCATTTTTGCCCCCAAGACGTAGCGATGAGACCGTAGCTCCGTCAGGCCGGATGTCGACGCTGCAGAAAGCAAACATAGGCAAGGGCCACGTCAAGCTCACTCGCTGATGTCACGGAATGGCTGGCGCGCTCAAGACGCGACATTGATCATGTGCGCCATAACGCGGCACGATCTCGCCGAAAGTGTCCGGTCGCGGCGCTTCGCAAGAAACGGCCCGTGAGGACCCGCAAAAATGCGACGCCGCGGACTGCTGGGCGGCCCGCGGCGCACATTACCTGCCCGCTTGTTACTGCGGGTTGACGACTTCGACCGGCAGGCCGAGGCGATCGAGTTGCGGGCGGACGACGGACGCGTCGCCCACGATCACCCAGACGAAGTCGTCGCCGTCAATGTATTGGCGCGCGACTTGGTCCAGGCCTTGCGTGGTCATGCCGCGATAGCGATCGGCGACCGTCTCCCAGTAATTATCCGGGCGATTGTAGAGGGCGTTCGATTGCAACGCGCCGAGGATGGCGGGCGAGGTTTCGAACTGGCCTGACAATTGGCGGATGTTGCCGGGGATGTTGCGGTTGAGTTCAGCATCACGGACGCCGTCATTGGTGAGGAAGGCGTTGATCTGCTCCAAAGTGGCCGCGATCGAGTCACCCGTGCGGTCGGCCTGGACCGGCGCCTGGATGAGGTAC
>Ga0315906_10008647_pt1 | contig 12190 bp, 10 predicted proteins | sample LakEriMetagenome_4_FD_203526 | JGI IMG/M metagenome (GOLD analysis project Ga0315906, IMG submission 203526) | Freshwater fungal communities from buoy surface, Lake Erie, Ohio, United States - Buoy 2 MA122 | ecosystem: Environmental > Aquatic > Freshwater > Lake > Lake biofilm | place: USA... | reverse complement strand
ACACGGTCGTTCGGAACGAATTCGGCGAAGCGGAACGGGCCGGTGCCGATGGCCGCCCTGCCGGCGTTGAACTCGGCGGTCGGCGCCTCGACCGCCTTGCGGCTGACGATGTTGACCGCCGACAGCATGGTCGGGAGCAGCGGCGCCGGCGCGGCCGTCTTCAGCCGCAGCGTGAAGGGATCGACGATCACCGTCTCGACGATCGGGCGCACGAAACCCGTGTAGGACGACGGCGAATTCGGCACCCAGGGGACGCGCTTGTATGTCGCGACCACGTCGTGGGCGTCGAAATCGCTCCCGTCGTGGAACTTCACCCCGCGCCGCAGCGTGAATTCCCAGGTCAGATCGTCGACCGTCTTCCAGGCGGTCGCGAGCCCGGGAATGAGGCGTTGAGATTCGTCCTGATGCACCAGACGGTCGAAGATATGCGCGCCCACGTTCGCGTTCGGGGCCAGGGCATGGAAATGCGGGTCGATGGAGGTGATCGCGCCCTGGACCGCGATGGTCAGGTCCTGAGCACGCGCGGTGGAACCGGCGCCGGTCAGCATCGGGGCCACGGCCACCAGCACGCCGAGCACCAGGGCTCCGGGCGCCCGAATGGCGCGCAAGACACGCTCGATCATGTCCAGTCCTCACCTGCCCGTGCCCGGCGCCTCCACATGGGCGACGGGTCGTTCGTCCGGCGCAGCCTATCGCACCTCGGAAGGCCGACCGCAAGCCGTCCCTTGCCGGGAGCCGCGCGCCGGCGCGCGCGGCTTGCGAAGGCGGCTTGCGCCCCTATAGTGCCGAGACATGGCCCGCCCGACCTCCGCATCCCTCGACATGATCCGTCGGCTTGTCGCCTTCGACACGACAAGCCGCGATTCCAACCTCGAACTGATCGACTTCGTCCGCGCCTATCTCGCCGGGCAGGGGATCGACTGCGAGTTGTTCCACGACGAGACCGGCCGCAAGGCCAATCTCTTCGCCACCATCGGCCCCGCCGATCGTCCGGGACTGGTCCTCTCGGGACATACCGACGTCGTCCCGATCGACGGTCAGGAATGGGATACCGATCCCTTTGCCGTGGTCGAGCGCGACGGGCGGCTCCATGGCCGCGGCACATGCGACATGAAAAGCTTCGTCGCCGTCGCGCTGGCGATGGTGCCGCGGATCAAGGAGGCGGTCCGCGCGACGCCGGTCCATCTCGCGTTCTCGTACGACGAGGAAGTCGGATGCCTCGGCGTGCGACGCATGCTCGAGGGCTTGTCGCGCCGGCCCGTCCGGCCCTATGCGTGCATCGTCGGCGAGCCGACCGAGATGAAGGTCATCCGGGCCCACAAGGGCAAGCTGTCGATCCGCGCGCATGTCCGGGGCTTCGAGTGCCATTCCTCGCTGGCGCCGCGCGGGGTGAACGCGATCCAGTACGCGGCCGAATTCATCGCCCATCTCAACCGCATGGGCCGTCGCCTCGCCGCCGACGGGCCGTTCGACGGCGAATTCGACATCCCGTTCACGACCGTCCATACCGGCGTCATCCAGGGCGGCACCGCGCTCAACATCGTGCCGAAGGATTGCAGCTTCGAATTCGAATTCCGCCACCTGCCGGCGCATGACCCGCGCGCCTTGTTCGCCGAGGCCGAACGCTTCGCGCGCGACGAACTCGAACCGCAGATGCAAGCGGTTCAGGCGGACACCGGGTTCCGCTTCGAGGAGCGCTCGAGTTTCCCGGGCCTCGCGACCGACGAGAGCGCGGAGATCACCACGCTGTGCAAGGCCGCGACCGGCGCCAACGGAACCTCGAAGGTCGCCTTTGGCACCGAGGCCGGACTGTTCGAGGCGAGCGGCATTCCGACCATCGTCTGCGGGCCCGGAAGCATCGATCAGGCGCACAAGCCGAACGAGTTCATCGCGCTCGACCAGATCGCGCAATGCGAAGCCTTTCTGGACCGCATCCTCGAGCGTGTCGCCAGCCGCACCTGAACCACACGCCCGTTCCGACCCTGCCCGCCACCGGAGGCTTCGCCTTGTCCCCCGCCCTGCCCAGCGACGACATGCCTGTCGAACTCTCGCCGCCCGACATCAGCGTCTACAGGCATGGAAATGTTGGGATCGATCATGTCCACCGCTTCACGTCTCCGGAGCCCGGCCCGCATGTCCTGCTGACGGCGGTCGTCCATGGCAACGAACTCTGCGGTGCCATCGCCCTTGACTGGCTGATGCGCACGGGTCTGCGCCCGCGGTGCGGCACGCTGACCCTCGCTTTCTGCAACGTCGAGGCCTATGCACGCTTCGATCCAGCCGCGCCGACGCGCTCGCGCTTCGTCGACGAGGATTTCAACCGCGTCTGGGGCGTCGACGTGCTCGACGGGCCCCGCGACACGTCCGAGACGCGGCGCGCCCGCGCCCTGCGTCCGGTCGTCGACGCGGCCGATTTTCTGCTCGACATCCACTCGATGCAGCACGCCACCGATCCGCTGATGCTGTGCGGTCCGCTCGACAAGGGACGCGCCTGGGCCCGTCGGATCGGCTACCCCGCGATGATCGTCAGCGACGCCGGTCACGCGGCGGGCAAGCGGATGCGCGACTATGGCGCCTTCGGGGACCCCGCCAGTCCGCGCAACGCCCTGCTCGTGGAATGCGGCCAGCATTGGGAGCGCGCCTCGGCGGAGGTCGCGCGCGAGACCATGCTCCGTGTACTCCGCGACCTTGGAACCCTAGCCCCCGACGACGTCGCGCCCCATCTGCCCGCCGTCGACCGCCCGCCGGCCCGCCTCATCGAGATCACCGAGGCAATCACGGTGGCGACCGACGATTTTGCCTTCACGCGCGACTACAGGGGCATGGAGGTCATCGCGCATCGCGGCACCACGCTGGGCCACGATGGCAACAGGCCGATCGTGACGCCGCACGACGACTGCGTTCTCATCATGCCCTCGAAGCGCATCCAGCCCGGCCAGACCGCCGTGCGGCTCGGTCGGTTCGTGGACTGATCCTTCGTGACGCGCTTCGAGACGCTGCGAGGCATCCTGCCGGCCGCGACCGCCCTTGCGGCGGGGACGCTGGGCGGGGCGGTGTTCTTCTGGGCCGGTCTACCGCTGCCCTGGATGCTTGGTGCCATGACGTCGGTCACGATCTGCGCGCTCGCGGGGTTGCGCGTCGCGCTGCCGCGTCACCTGCGCGGCTCCTGTATCACCGTGCTCGGCGTGATGCTCGGCGCGAGTTTCACGCCCGCCGTGATCGCGCGCATGGGCGAGTGGGGCGTCACGCTGGCGGCGCTGCTGGTCTGGGGGCTGATCTCCGGGACCGCGGGCTGGTTCTATTTCCGCCGCCGCGCCGGCTTCGATCCCATCACGTCCTATTTCGCGGCCGCGCCCGGAGGCCTCAACGAAATGACACTCGTCGGCGCCCAACTCGGCGGTGACGAGCGACGGATCTCCCTCATCCATGCGACCCGCGTGTTCGTGGCGGTCTTCAGCATCCCGATCTGGCTGCGGTTGCAGGACGGGGTCTCCGCGCCGATGGGCGGACCCAGCTATGCCACGCTGGCTTCGGTCGGTCTCGACGACTACCTCATCCTTGGCGCCTGCGCGGTGATCGGCGCGTTCGTCGCAGGGCGGCTGCGGATCCCCGCGGCGGGCGTGATCGGTCCGATGCTCCTCTCGGCGGCCGTCCATCTTCTGGGCATCACCGACTCCGCGCCGCCGACGCTGATCCTCTCCGCGGCGCAGGTGGTCGTCGGCGCGACGCTCGGCTGCCGCTTCGTCGGCTATCCGCTGGCTCAGGTCGGCCGCACGATCCTGCATGGGGCCGTCGCCGGCGCCATCATGGTGGCGTTTGCGCTCGCCGCCAGCGTGCTTCTCGCCCAGGCGACCGGGATCAGGCTCGCCACGATCCTGCTGGGCTTCGCGCCGGGCGGACTGGCGGAAATGAGCCTGGTCGCCATCGCGCTCGGCGTCGATGCGGCCTTCGTGGCGACGCACCATCTCGCGCGTATCGTGCTGGTCGTCCTCTGCGCCACGCCGCTGTTCCGCATCCTGGGCCTGAGGCGCTGAGGCCGGACGCGATGGAACGCCGGCCACGCCCCACCCGCGGCCGCCTCGCGATCCAGGCCGTGATCGCGCTCCTGGCGCTCGCCGTCCTGGCCGCTGCCGCCCATTGGCTCGAACCCCTGCCACCACGCCGCCTCGTGCTGGCCGCCGGCGCGGAGGGCGGCTACTACCATGCGCTCGGCGAGCGTTACCGCGAGCGTCTCGCCCGGGACGGGATCACCGTCACGGTCCGCACCACGCGCGGCGCAGTCGAGAATCTCGAATTGCTGCGGGCCAGCCCGCCGGAAGCCGATGTCGCGTTCGTCCAGGGCGGCGTCGGCGGAGCTGCTGGCGACGAAGGGCTGGAAAGCCTGGGCAGCGTGTTCCACGAACCGGCCTTCGTCTTCGCGCGTCGATCGCTCGGCATCTCGCGGCTCTCGGACCTCGCCGGTCGCCAGGTCGCGATCGGTCCGCAAGGCAGCGGCACGCGCGCGCTCGCGCTTGCCCTGCTCGCCTTCAACGGCCTCGATCTCCGGCCAAGCGAGACGCTCCCGCTGGCCGGACGGGAGGCGCGCGATGCCCTGAGGTCCGGGCGGATCGACGCCGCGGTGTTCGTCATCGCGCATCCCCTGCCGAGCCTCGCGGAACTCTTCGCCGATCCTGCGCTCGAGTTGATCGGTTTCGATCACGCCGAGGCGTATCGCATGCGATTTCCCTATCTCGCCACGGTCCGGCTTCCAGCCGGCGCGATCGACCTGCCGCGCGACATCCCGCCGCGCGACCTGCAACTCGTCGCGCCGGTAGCGGCCCTGGTGGTCCAGGACGGTCTGCATTCGGCGCTCAAGAACCTCCTTGCCCGGGCGGCGCGCGACATCCATGGCGGCACGCAGCTTTTCGCCGAGAGCGGGAGGTTCCCGGCCGCGAGCCATCTCGACTACCCGCTCAACGCCTATGCGCGCCGCCTGATCGAGGACGGGCCATCGGTCTTCGCACGGTTCCTGCCCTTCTGGGTCGCCGTCTGGGGCGAGCGGATCCTGATCCTGCTGCTGCCCTTGCTCGGCCTGCTGCTGCCGCTGTGGCGGATCGGCCCACCGCTCTATCGCTGGCGGACGGAAAGGCGGATCTATCGCTGGTATCGCGACCTCGCGCGGCTCGAGGTGCAGGGACGCGGGGCCGTCTCGGACGACTCGCGGCGCAAGATCTTCGCGCGGCTCGACGCCCTGGACGCCAGCGTGTCGGCGATCAAGGTCCCGCTCGCCTATGCCCGCCGGCTCTACGAGCTGCGCGCCCATATCGATCTCGTCCGGCGCCGACTCGATTCCGGCCAGCGGGGCGCGCCCCGACCGTCAGATATCCGAGAGCGGGATCGGATCGACGCAGGCGGACGCGCGGACCACGCCTAGCCGAGCGCCGCCAGCGCGCGGAGTTCGGTCTTGAGGATCTTGCCGTAATTGCTTTTGGGCAGGGTCTCGACGAAACGATACGCCTTGGGACGCTTGAACCGGGCGATATGCGCGAGACAGAGGGCGTCGAGCGCCGTCGCGTCCACGGCGCCCGGCACGCGCGCGACGACGAAAGCCAGAACGCTCTCTCCCCATTCCGGATCCGGCACGCCGATGACCGCACACTCCGCGACGCCTGGATGGCGGAGCAGCACCTCCTCGACCTCGCGCGGATAGATGTTCGAGCCACCCGAGATGATCAGGTCCTTCGACCGGTCGCGCAACGTGAGCAGGCCGCGCGAATCGAGTTCACCGACATCGCCGGTATGGAGCCAGCCGCCGCGCAACGCGTCCGCCGAGGCCTCGGGATTTCGCCAGTAGCCGGACATGACGCTGTCGCCGCGGACCAGGATCTCTCCAGCCGTCCCGGCCGGGACGTCGCGATCATCGGCATCGGCGATGCGCACGCGCACGACGCTCTGTGCGCAGCCGGCCGACGCCAGCCCGGCGCTGTCCCCCGCGCGGTGGAAGCGCTCGAGCATCGCGCGGCTCATGCCGGTTATCGTCATCGGCGTCTCGCCCTGGCCGTAGAGTTGCGCGAAACGATAGCCGAAGCGCGTGATCGCGGCCTCGATGTCGGCGACATACATCGGCGCCCCGCCCCATACGATCGCGCGCAGACCGTCGACCGCCGCGGTCGCGGCAGCCGGGTGGTCCACGAGGCGCTTGATCATCGTCGGAGCGGCGAACATCGACACATGCGGCCAGCGCCCGAACAGGTCCAGCAATTCCGCGGCGTCGAATTGCCCGGAAGCCGGAATGACCTGACAGTTCCCCTGCGCCACGGAGGGCAGCATGTAAAGCCCCGAGCCGTGGCTCAGCGGCGCAGCATGGATCTGGGTGCCGCCGGGCTGGAGCGGATCGATGTCGATGAAGTAGCTGGTCGTCATCGCCAGCAGGTTGCGATGGCTGAGCATCGCGCCCTTCGGCCGGCCGGTCGTGCCACTGGTGTAAAAGAGCCAGGCGAGATCGTTGGCCTGCGTATCGGTCATCGGCGCGACGTCACCCGCGAACAGGTCCGCGAAGGCGGAGCCATCGGCGTCGATCACGCGCGGCGGCGTCTCATCGGCGAAGCGCGCGGCGTCGGCGACGAGATCCGCCGTGGCGCCCGTCACGAAGGCCAGCCGCGCGCCGGAATGGCCGAGCACATAGGCGATCTCCCGCGCATGCAGCTTGGCATTGACGGGAACCGCAGCAAGACCGGCCCACCAGCAGGCATACAGGATCTCGACATACGCAGGCGCGTTCGGCATCACGATCGCGACCCGGTCGCCCGGCAGCAACCCGAGGCGCCCGCGCAGGGCACACGCGAGACGCGCGACGCGCAGACGCAGCCCGGCGAAACCGACGAGCACCGTATCGCCGTGCGCGAGTGCCGGAGCGTCCGGCCGCAGCGCAGCCATGCGGTCGAGATGATGGGCGATGTTCATGGCGATCGAAACGCTCCTTGCATCCGCATGCGGATCAGCCGGCGAGCCATTGGAGGATGGCGCCGCGGCGGCTCAGCGCCACGAGCACGGACACGACCGCATAGGCCGCGAGGCCGAAAGCGGCACCGATCGCGAAGACGCGGACATGGCGCATGAGCCGCTGCATGACGCCACCATGCGCGCAGCGCGCCCCGTCGGGCAACATCCTCACGACCCGCTACGCAGGGTCCGGTGCATGTTTGACATCCGGGCGCCATGCGTCCACATCGGCCGGACCGATGTCCCCACGCTTTTCCGCCCCCCTTCCGATCGACGATGTCCTGGACGAACTGCGCGACGCGCTCTCCGCCACCACGGCCGCCGTGCTGGTCGCGGAGCCGGGTGCCGGCAAGACGACCCGTGTCCCGCTGGCGCTGCGCGACGCGCCCTGGCTGGCGGGTCGCCGCATCGTCATGCTCGAGCCGCGCCGCCTCGCGGCGCGTGCCGCCGCCCGCCGCATGGCCGCGACGCTTGGCGAGGAGGTCGGCGGCACCGTCGGCTACCGGGTCCGCGGCGAGGCTCGCGTCTCGCGCGAAACGCGGATCGAGGTGGTCACGGACGGGCTTTTCCTGCGCCGGTTGCAACGCGAGCCCGACCTGCCGGGGATCGGGCTGGTCGTGTTCGACGAGTTCCACGAACGCGGCCTCGAGACCGACCTCTCGCTGGCCCTCGCCCTCGACGCCCGGGACGCGGTGAACCCCGATCTGCGGCTCCTTGTGATGTCGGCGACACTGGACGCCACGGCAGTCTCGGCGCTGCTCGGCGGCGCCCCGATCGTGCGCAGCCGCGGCCGAAGTTTCCCCGTCGCCATCCGCCATCTCGAGCGTCCCGCGCCCGGCGAACGGCTGGACCGCGCGATGGCGTCGGCGATCCGGCGCGCCGTGGCGGATGAGCCGGGCAGCGTCCTTGCCTTCCTGCCGGGACTCGCGGAGATCCGGCGGACCGAAGCCGAGCTGATGTCGGGGACCCTTCCGCCAGGCACGGATGTCGTCGCGCTGCACGGCGATCTCGCGCTCGAACTCCAGGATGCCGCAATCCGCCCCGCCCCCGCTGGACGACGCAAGATCGTACTCGCGACCTCGATCGCGGAAACCAGCCTGACCATCGAGGGCATCCGCGTCGTGGTCGATTCGGGCCTCGCGCGCGCGCCCCGCTTCGACCCGAACACCGGAATGGGCCGTCTCGAGACCCTGCGCGCCAGCCGCGCCGCCGCGGAGCAGCGCGCCGGCCGCGCGGGCCGCGTCGAGCCCGGCAGCTGCTATCGCCTATGGAGCGAGGCGGAACACCGCGCCCTCGCCGCCTTTGCCAGCCCCGAGATCCGCGAGGCGGATCTGGCGAGCCTCGCCCTCGAACTCGCCCGCTGGGGCGTGCGCGATCCGGCGACGCTAAGCTGGCTCGACCAGCCGCCCGCGGCCACGCTCGGTCAGGCGCGCGACGTCCTGCGCGCGCTCGGCGCGCTCGACCCGGAAGATCGGATCACGCCCCATGGCCAGGCGATGGCCGAGCTAGGGCTGCATCCGCGCATCGCCCACATGTTGCTCGCCGGCCGAGCCCGTGGCGAGGGGCGCCTCGCCTGCGCGCTCGCGAGCCTGATCGGCGAACGCGACCCGATGCGCGGCGGTGGCCCAGGGTCCTCTCGGCCCGCCGATCTCCGGCTTCGCGTCGACGCGCTGCGCGACCGCGACGGTGGCGACGGCCGCGCGATGGACCGCGGCGCGCTGGCGGCGGCGCGCAAGCTCGCCCGCGACCTCGCGCGGCAACTCGAGCTTGGCTCCGCCGGCGGGACCGACGAGGCCCCGCGCAGCGACGGATCGGGGGCTCTCCTCGCCCTGGGCTGGCCTGATCGCATCGCGCAGCGCCGCGGTGCCCATGGCCAGTTCCGCCTCGCCAATGGCCGCGGCGCCTTCCTGCCGCCCGAAGATCCGCTGGCCGCGGCCGAGTTCCTCGCGGTGGCGGACCTCGACGGCGGCGCGCGCGACTCCCGGATCTTCCTCGCAGCGCCGCTCACCCGTGTGGAGATCGAAAGCGAGCTGTCGCATCGGGTGGAAACCGTCGAGAGCGTCCGCTGGGACGAGCGCGAAGGCGCTGTCCTGGCGACGCGCGAACGCCGGCTGGGAGCCCTCGTGCTCCATCGCGCGCGGGTCGAGGACGCATCGCCCGAAGCGGTCGCCGCCGCGATGATCGAAGGGATACGCGGGATCGGGTTGCATTGCCTCGACTGGACTCGCGCAGCGACCGCGCTCCGCCAGCGGATCGCCTTCCTGTCGCTCCGCGATCCGCGCGGTGGTTGGCCTGCCGTCGACGACGCGGCCCTGTTGGAGGCGCTTGCGCGCTGGCTCGGGCCGGCGCTCGACGGCGTGACGCGCCGCGCCCATCTCGCGCGGATCGATGTCCATGCCGGCCTCATGATGCTGCTCGACTGGACGCAGCGGCAAGCGCTGGACAACGAAGCCCCGACGCATGTCGAGGTCCCGTCGGGATCGCGCATTCCGGTCGATTACGGCGATCCCGCGGACCCCGCGCTCGAGGTGCGTCTGCAGGAGATGTTCGGCGCGCGCGAGAGCCCGCGGATCGCGCGCGGCCAGGTCCCGCTGACACTGCGGCTTCTGTCGCCGGCCGGCCGGCCGATCCAGGTCACCCGCGACCTCGCCGGATTCTGGCGCGGCAGCTATGCGGATGTCCGGCGCGAGATGCGCGGCCGCTATCCGCGCCATCCATGGCCAGACGACCCGCTCGCCGCCCCGCCCACCCGCCGCGCGAAACCGCGCGGCTTGGCCTAGCTATCGCGATCCGACTAAAGTATCCGGATGTTCAGCGATCCATCCCGCAACGCAGGGACCGAGCCCGGCCCGACACCGGCCCGTCGTGCGGCGGGCTGGGCGGTCCACGCCCTGACCGCGAGCGGCGCTTTCCTTGGCCTGCTCTCGATGCTGGCCGTGATCAACGGCGACGCGCGCGGAGCCCTGCTATGGCTGGGCGCCGCGCTCGCGATCGACGGGCTCGACGGGCCGATGGCGCGCAAGCTGCAGATCCGCGACCTCATCCCCCGCGTCGACGGTGCGGTGCTGGACCTCGTGGTCGATTACCTGACCTACGTCCTGGTGCCGGCGATCTTCATCTACTGGTTCGACCTCCTGCCGCCGGCCTGGGGCCTCGCGGGTGCCGGTTTCATCCTCGTCACGTCGCTCTATTGCTTCGCCAACATCGACATGAAGACCCACGACAACTACTTCGTCGGCTTCCCGGCGATCTGGAACGTGGTCGCATTCATCATGTGGGTGCTGGACAGTCCGCAATGGGCGAACGCGGCCGTCGTGGCGATGCTCGGCGTCCTGACCTTCGTCCCCGTGAAGTTCGTGCACCCGATCCGCGTGCGCGACCATCGCGCTGTCACGTACGCGTCCATGCTGGTCTGGGCCGCGTGCAGCCTCGGGCTCGTCCTGCTCGACAGGCAGAGCGCACTGATGTTCTGGCCGTGGATCGCGGCCTCCGCATGGCTCGCCTTCGTCAGTCTGCGCCGCACCTTCGCTGGCCCGACCGCCCCACCGCCCTGAGTTTCAATTGGGGCAGCGCCGCCAGGACTGGAAGGATCGGCTCTGTACCGGACGTTGTCCGTCCCGGTGTTCGGCGGCGACGATCTCCCCGTCCTTGACCAGACGCCAGAGCAGTTCGCGGTGCGGCGTCCCCGCGAAGATGACCGCGACGATCTGTCCGTCCATGCCGCGATATTCCGCGCGACGCCATCCGCCCACCGGGGCGTTGTTGATGACCAGCGCGGCGCGCTCCTCGGCGAACACCCAGACATATCGGCTGTCGGCGCAATCGGAAGGATCCGTCGCCCAGCGCCCCAGGAGGTCCCGGGGTTCGGCAGCGAACGAGGATCCGGCCAATGCCACGAGGGAGGCCACCAGGATCAAGGGGATCGCGCCGATCCGAATTTTCATGTTTCGTTAAGGCACCTGAAGGACCATCCGTTCCCAGAAGGATCCAGGCCTCCATGCGCTCCGGTCTCGTCGTGCCAATTCTCGGCACGATCCTCGTCCTCGCCGCGACGCCCATGCACGGGCAGCCCATGCACGGGCAGACCAGGCCAGCGCAACCGGCGGATGCCGCCAAGACAGCCGCGGCGCCGTCCGGTTTTCCAGCCGTATTCGGGACGACCGAGACGCCGAATGCCAATCTCGGGATGTTCAAGCGCTGGACCGGCGTGATCGAGCGCGCGATGCACGAATGGTTCGGCTACGATGATCCCTGCGCCACGCGCTTCGCGGGTCGATGCACGACGGGGGAATGGCGCCAACTGGTCGCGCGGCTCGCCGACCGGCCGCGCCGCGAGAAGATCGAACGGGTCAATGCGTTCTTCAACCGCCTGCCCTACGCCGTCGACGGCGCGACCTGGGGCACCGGCGACTACTGGGCGACCCCGCTTCAATTCCTTTCCCGGAGCGGCGATTGCGAGGATTATGCGATCGCCAAGTTCGTCACGCTGCGCCAACTCGGCCTGTCCAACGATGAGATGCGCATCGTCGTGCTGGACGACCTCAATCTCCGCGTCGCGCATGCGATCCTCGTGGTGACCGAAGGGGACCGGTTGCTCGTCCTGGACAATCAGGTCGCCGACATCGTCGAATCGCGCCGCATCCTGCATTACCGACCGCTTTATTCGCTCAACGAGGCGGCATGGTGGCTGCATAAGAAACCTTGACCCCGGCGGCGCCACTCAGATCACCAGACCGCCATTGACGTGCAGGGCCTGTCCGGTGACATAAGCGGCATCAGGCGAACATAGGAAGGCGATCGCAGCGGCGATATCGTCGGGCCGACCAAGCCTTCCGAGCGGAATGCGCGCCACGCTCGCCCGCCACTGCGCCTCGGTCATGGCCGTATGGCGGCCTGGGTCCTTTTCAACCGCGCCGGGCACCACGCAATTCACGGTGATGCGATCAGGCCCCAACTCGACCGCGAGGCCGCGAACGAGGGCCTCAAGCGCCGCCTTGGCGGCGGCCGAGGCCAGGAAGACCGGTCCGTCGGTGCGAAAGGAATGCGCCACGAAGGATCCGACCGCGACGATGCGCGCGTCTTTCCCCGCAGCGAGCGAGCTATGGGCGGCACGGGCCAGACCGAGGAAGGCGCGCGCGATCGCCGCCATGGAACGGTCGAAACGGTCCGGATCGAGGTCGGCGAGACCGGTGCGGTCCGCGAAGCCGGC
>Ga0315906_10008646_pt1 | contig 12191 bp, 12 predicted proteins | sample LakEriMetagenome_4_FD_203526 | JGI IMG/M metagenome (GOLD analysis project Ga0315906, IMG submission 203526) | Freshwater fungal communities from buoy surface, Lake Erie, Ohio, United States - Buoy 2 MA122 | ecosystem: Environmental > Aquatic > Freshwater > Lake > Lake biofilm | place: USA... | reverse complement strand
TCACTTAGTGTTAAAGTTTTACCAGTTTTTTTATCAATTAGATAGTGACTTTCATTTCCATTGCCGTGAGCACCACCTGTAAACGAATACGTAAATGTTTCTAAATGAGCGTAATCTGCCTTCGAATCATCAATGTGAATAGAATCTATCAAAGACCATGGCATGAATTCTTCTTCAATATTGAAAAAACTCTTTTTAAATTCAGTTAATATATCAGCAAAGTATTTATTTGTGAGATTGGGAGTGATTTTTTCTTCTTCAGGTTCTTCAAAATCACTTTGAACAGCTCTAGAAATTAGCTCATTAACGGACTTCAAATAAACAGGAGACTTTTCTTCAATTTTGAAATATTCAAAATAAATACGTGATGATTCTGAAGTTTCTCCGGCAGTTAACGTTTTGGTAACGCTTCCTTTTAATATTTCGGGAATGAAAATTTCTTCCTTTTTCTCCGTTTTTAAAGTGTCAGAATTACTATCGGGTTCTACATTTGTCTTTTTTTCATTTGACTTGCTTTCTCCACAGGAGCATACCACGACTAGCAAAAGAATTGAAACAGAACTATAAAGAAGCTTCATTTGTTGAATGTTTAAGAGACAGAAAAATTAAAATAATTCCGGCGATGACAAAAGGAACACTTAAAAGTTGACCAGTATTTAAAAACCAGACATCATCACGAGCAGTTTGGCCTAATTTTATAAATTCAATCATAATGCGAGCACCGAAAATAAAAATTAGAAAGCTTCCAAAAACGAAACCAGGATGTTTCCATTTTTCTTTTTTCCAATAAAGAAAAAGCAACACTATGAATGCAATAATATAGCAGATAGCCTCATATAGTTGGGCTGGATGACGCACAGGAATCGATTCCCAAGCACAATCGTATGGGTAAGCACAATCATGATGTAAAAAACGAAAGCCCCAGGGAACGGTAGTGATATCTCCAACCATTTCATGATTAACCAAGTTCCCTAAACGTATAAATGTTGCACCGATTGCGATGGATGCAGAAATTCTATCTAATATCCAAATGAAAGGTTTTTGAACAACTTTTTTAGAAAAAAAATAAAGCGAAATCAATATGGCAAAGGCTGCTCCATGACTTGCCAATCCGCCTTCCCAAATCTTGATAATATCTTCTGGATGAGAAAAGTAACCACGTTCGACCAAAAATCCATTTTCATAGCGATCGAAATAGGGTCCGTAAAATAAAACATGACCAAGCCTTGCTCCAACAATTGTAGCGATAACCATGTAAGCCACAAGTTTATCTAGGACATCCTCTTTGATTCCCTCTTGCTTGAACATGCGTTTTATTACGAAATAACCGAGAACTATGCCAGTAACGAACAAGAGCCCATAGAGATTTGGAGTTCTATAACCTTCAATGATTTCCGAATTTACGGACCAATTTATTGCTAAAAACACGATTAAATTTGAATTTTTTGTTCAATCAAAGATAGTGGTTTTTCATTATTAGGTTTAAATTTTAATTTTTCAGATCTTCCTTTTTTGAAAATCTTGTTACTGTTGTTTAAGCCCTTTCTCCGTTCTTTTTGCTCATTTTCTGGTAAATGTATCATTTCCAGGCACTCGTTGGAACAACAATTCTCCATTTCACTTTTGCATTTATCGCATTGGATGAAAAGCAAATGGCACGCATCGTTTTTGCAGTTGGTATGTGTATCGGCAGGAGAACCGCATTGGTGACAAACAGAAATTATATCCTCCGATATTCGCTCGCCCCGACGTTCGTCAAAAACAAAATTCTTTCCTATAAATTTATTGTCGAGTCCTTTTTCTTTACAATCATTTGCATACTTAATAATTCCACCTTCCAATTGATGAACGTTTTTAAAACCTCGATGTTTAAACCAAGCTGAGGCTTTTTCGCAACGAATTCCACCTGTGCAATACATGACGATATTTTTATTTTCGTTGCCTTTCAAATAAGACTCTTCGATGAAAGGCAATGACTCGCGAAATGTATCTACATCCGGCAATATTGCTCCTTTGAAATGTCCAACTTCCGATTCATAGTGATTTCTAAAATCGATTAAAATGGTATTTGAATCATCTGTTAGTTGATTGAATTCTTCCGCGTCCAAGTGTTTACCTTTGTTGGTAACGTCAAACGTTTGATCGTTCAATCCATCCGCCAGAATTTTATCTCGAACTTTAATTTTTAACTTCAAAAAAGGGAATTCAGCCTCGGAATCATCAACAGCAAAGTTCAGGCGAATTCCATCGAGAAACTCGATTTGATAAAGTTCTTCACGGAATTGACTTAGATTTTCCTTTGGAACGGCGATTTGAGCGTTAATACCTTCGTGAGCGACGTAAGTTCTACCCACAACATCTAATTTCGACCAAGAAAGAAAAAGATGATCTCTGAACAAGCGAGGATTGGCAATTTTAGCATATTGGTAAAACGAAATAGTCACAAACTTATGACCAACTTCACGTAAATGCATTTCCAATTCCTCCTTATTTAATGTATTCCACAGTTGCATGCTATGTTATTTTAAATAATTAGGAGCTGCAAATTTAAAATTATTTGAAGTTTGAACAAAACAAACATTCAGAATTGCAAATTGAACTATTGATTATAGATTGTGATTTATCAAAAATGCACTATTTTAGTAACTTTTATTTTATGGAAAAGCGAAAGGCTGAAAAGAACAACAAGGGAATAAAGACGGAAAAGATTAAGGCATTGAAATTTGAATTATTAAATTTCAAAAGTCGAATTCTATGGATTTCAACAACACTAGTTTTTGTTTTCTCATTTCTAATTTATTCAAATACAATCAACCATGATTATGCATTGGATGACACAGGTGCAATTCAACAAAATCTCAATGTTAAAAAAGGATTAAAGGGAATTCCTGATATTTTGAAAATGGATTTATGGGAACAATCTGAGGTTCGATTGGGGTATTATCGTCCGTTGTCATTAATAACTTTTGCAGTCGAATATCAGTTTTTTCAGTCTGCACCACATGTGAGCCACTTTAATAACGTGCTACTTTTCGCTATTTCGTGTGTGGTTCTTTTATTTGTTTTACAGGCATTGTTAGGCAATGTCCATCAATTTATTCCCCTAGCGATTACATTACTTTTCGCCGCGCATCCTATTCACACGGAAGTTGTCGCAAACATCAAAAGTCGTGATGAAATATTGAGTTTTTTATTTGTGTTTACATCGATTCTTTTTTTTATAAACAGTCTTCAAAAAGAGAAATCCATTTTTTGGGTTATGACATTTCTTGCTGCTTATCTCGCAATGATGTCTAAGGAAACGGCCTTGACAGGATTGTTAATGATTCCGATCATCTATTATATTTATTCCGACGAAAAACCTCAATTAATTAAATTAATACCAATAATTGCTGCAATTATTATCTTCTTTATTCAAAAAAGTATGTTAATCAAAAATGTGATTATTCCAGTCGATATCATTAATTATCCATATGATCAGGATTTTAAACTCCCGACATCATTGTATCTATTTGTTTTTGGATTAAAACTATTATTAATTCCGATTAATTTGAGATATGACTATTCTTATAATTTAATTCCCGCTGTTAATTTTAATGATCCATCTGTTTTTCTTGGCTTGCTAATTTTGATTGGAGGTGGAATTTATACCATCAATAGGATTCTGAAAAAATCAATTTTGGCTGTACCATTTTCGATGTTTTTTCTAGCTGTAGTTCCAGGATTCGCATTTACCTTTTTAAGAGGTGGAATTTTTGCCGAACGATTTCTATACAGCGCTGTATTAGGATTTTTAATGTTATTAGTTTTTATATTATTTAACATTTTGAATCGATGGTCTAATCAAGTAAAAAACATTCAATTATATGGAATCGGAGCTTTTACGGTTCTTTTGACAAGTTTGTATTCTCTTAAGACAATTAGTAGAAATCTTGTTTGGAAAGATAATTACACCTTATTCTCAACGGATATCAAAACGGGTGAAGCTAGCGCTCAGAATCAACGGCATTTTGGGGAACAAACGTTGGTGAAAGCCCTTGCTGAAAAAGATTCTATACGTAAAATAAAATTGGCGAACGTTTCATTAAAAGCATTTGAAAAATCTTATATTATGCATCCTAGGTTTGCTGAAAGTTATATGAAAACGGCTGTCATTTATCAGTTGATTTTGAATAATCCAGACACAGCGATTTATTTTTATCGAAAAACAATTGAATGCGAACCTACAAAAATATTACGATCCGAGGCTTATTATAATTTAGGTACGGTTTATCAAAATAATAAGTCGAATTTGGTTTATGCCTCATATTGTTACAATCAGTCCTTGAATTTTAAACCCGATTATGCTCCAGCTTTTGCCGCGTCAGAAGCACTCAAAAAAATGGGAATCAATACGCTGTTGGAACCTACGAGCAATTCCTTCGACGAAAACTCAGCCAACAGAGATGCCAATTATTATTTTAACTTAGGTTATAAAAGGGCTTCCGAGGGAAAATTCAAGGATGCGATTGTTGCTTTTCAAGAGGCTCTCAAAATGAATCCGAATAACATTGATGCTTTACTAAACCTTGGTAATTGTCACGGAATGTTGGGGAATTATCAAAAATCAATTGAGTACAATGACAAAATAATTTCGTTAAATCCCAATGAGGAGAGGGCTTATCGAAACAATTCAATAAATTATGAGAAAATTGGAAAATTGGAACTCTCTAAACAGTTGTTGGATAAGGCGAATGGGTTAAAATCAAGTGGTTCGTTGCCGGTAAAAAAGAATTTTTGATTTTAGGATATGTTTGTTACTATTGTCGCATAGTTATCAGCTTTATCAATAAAATCTATCTTTACCAAAAAACAAAATGTCAGAAGAATTAAAACAATGCCCTTCCTGTCAGTCTCCTTATGGTTATGAAACAGGAGAAAATCAATATACCTGTCCAGAATGCTCGTTTCAATGGACAATCGAAGAAAATTTAGCAGAAAGTGATGATAATGTTGTTTTAGATGCCAATGGTGTCGTTCTACAAAATGGTGATTCTGTCGTTGTAATTAAAGATTTACCTGTAAAAGGCGCTCCAAAAAACATCAAAGCAGGGACGAAAGTTAAAAACATTCGCTTAACCGATGGCGATCATAACATCGATTGCAAAATTGATGGTTTTGGAGCAATGGCATTGAAGTCGGAGTTTGTTAAGAAGGCTTAGAAATTAAACCGATTTAATATTAATATCCATTAATTAAGTTAATTTTAAATCCTTGTTGTCGATTATAAATATTTGAAAAAATGAAACAATTAGATTTAAAGCAATTATCCAATGAAGAATTGCTAATGGAACAAAAAAAAATAAAACCAAATTTTATTTCGATGACAGTTGTAATTATCGCTATGGTTATAATGGCTGTATTAAATACAGTTGCCAGCGGAGTGGGGATTTTTACATTTTTCCCAATAATATTTCTTCCAATCGCACTAAATCATTGGTCAAAATATAAATCAATCCAAGAGGAAGTGAAATCAAGAAACTTATAATTGGCTTTCCATTTTTTTTAAGCTAACTTATCGGAACTTTCTCTTTCTAAAAATTTTCTTTTTAATTAGAAGAAATTCTTTTTTTAATGTTTAGCAATTTGAAATTTGCAACCTTCCAATTTGCAATCCAAAACCAAACCCTAAACCGCCACATTGTGCTCTCTTAACGCTTCATTCAAAGACGTTTTCAAATCCGTAGATGCTTTTCTTTTTCCGATAATTAAGGCACATGGAACCTGAAAATCTCCAGCAGGAAACGTTTTTGTGTAAGATCCAGGAATCACAACGCTTCGCTCCGGAACGTATCCTCGAATCTCAACAGGTTCATTTCCAGTTACATCGATGATTTTTGTGGATTTAGTCAATACAACATTTGCCCCAAGAACAGCTTCTTTTCCGACACGAACACCTTCCACGACAATACAACGAGAACCAATAAATGCATCATCTTCAATAATTACAGGAGCGGCTTGCAGGGGTTCCAAAACACCGCCAATTCCAACACCACCGCTTAAATGAACATTTTTTCCGATTTGCGCACAGCTTCCTACGGTTGCCCACGTATCAACCATGGTTCCTGAATCAACATACGCTCCGATATTAATGTAAGAAGGCATCATAATTACGCCAGGAGCAACATATGCGCCGTAACGGGCAATCGCATGTGGAACAACGCGCACACCTAATTCTTTATAATTTCGTTTCAAAGCCATTTTATCATGAAATTCAAACGGGCCAACTTCAATGGTTTCCATTTTACGAATTGGAAAGTACATCACAACCGCTTTTTTAACCCATTCGTTTACTTGCCAGTCGCCATTATCTAGAGGTTCTGCAACGCGCAAAAGGCCTTTGTCAATGTCTTCGATGACAGTTTCGATTGCTCTGATTGTTTCAGCGTTTTGCAACTGGGAACGATCTTCCCAAGCTGTTTCAATAAATTGTCTCATCTTGAATTAAGAATTGTTTGTTTGAAAATTGGAGTTTTCTTCTTTTGGAATAAAAAATAGAAAAATGAATCCGAGAAAGAAGAAAGTTCCAACTGAAAAAATGGAATATCGAATATTATCGAAAAGGAATTCTGTCAAAGCGAAGAAAGCTGTTCCGAAAACAATTCCGATTTTTTCTGTTGCATCATAAAATGAAAAATAACTCGCGTGATCCGTTGTTTCAGGAAGAAATTTAGAATATGTTGAACGTGCAATTGCTTGAACTCCTCCCATCACCAATCCAACAGAAGCGGCTAAGAAATAAAATTCGGTTGGTTTGTGAACGAAAAAAGCGCAACAACAAATGACAATCCAAATACCCACTGAGATCATCAATGCGCGAATGTTTTCTAACTTAATTGCTATTATGGACATAATTTTAGCACCAATTGCACCAAGTAATTGAATTAATAAAACTGCGATAATCAATCCCGATTTTCCGCTCTCTCCAGGCCATTCAATCGCTTTTGCAGCAAAAACGGTTGCCATTAACATCACGGTTTGCACTCCGGTATTAAAGAAGAAAAAGGAGCGTAGGTATTTTTTCAAACGATTTGTTTTTCGGAATTCTTGAAATACAACTTTTAGTTCACGGAAACCTCGCCATATGTAGCCCGGTTCAGGTTGTTTGTTGTAAACGTTGTTTGGTAGGACGCGATAAGTTAGCTGTGAAAAACCAACCCACCAAATTCCAACGAGTAAGAAGCTGATGCGCGTAAATTTTGGATCAATTCCCATAATGATTCCAAGACAAATCAATAACAAGAGCATACTTCCCAAGTAGCCCATTATAAATCCGCGAGCAGATACTTTATCTTGGTCTTGTGGTTCAGCAATTTCAGGTAAAAAGGCATTGTAAAAAACTAAAGAATTCCAATATCCAATCGAAGCCAAAAGAACCGAAATCATTCCAAGTTCAATCTGATGCGCATCGAAAAAATAAAGCGACATGGCCGACATTGAACCCAAATAACAGAAAAAACGAAGGAATTTCTTTTTACTTCCTGTATAATCAGCGACTCCAGATAGTAACGGCGATAAAAACGTGACCAAGACAAAAGATATCGACAAGGTCAATGAGTACAAAACACTGGGAGAAACATGCATTCCCAGGAAGTCCACGGTAACGGAATTCGGATCGACATTTTCGGCCTTTAACCCATTCTTTTCCGCAAAAACCATTCGAGTCTGCGTTTCATAAAAAATGGGAAAGATTGATGATGAAATAACCAAATTATAGACCGAATTGGCCCAATCATACATTACCCAACCACGAATTATTTTTTTATCTCCTTTTTGAATCACGGCTTAAAAGTAGAAATAATTTTCACTTCATAAGGTCTATGAATAATGAAAAGAACAATTCAATTCGATCAAATCATTGTTTTGCCTTCCGTGAAATAATTTTTACATTTGCCTATCCAAACGATGAAAAATTATTAGAAAAAATAGCGTTTGCTAAACGTCCTGTCTGTTGAAACCTCCAAATTTTCAAAAGCGAAACAGGGAAGTTAAAGTAAAACGCTCATGTTACGGCGTGGACGTTGCTTTGCTTTGTTTCGTGGGTTTTGAGAACCTCAACGACAAGTATAGGCAACTGTCCCACGCTTTTTTGATGTCAATAACTCACTGAGGGGCGGGTGAAACGAATAAATTTTAAAATGAAGAATTTAAAATGTACAGTTTTGGCGCTCACAATGGGTGCAAGTATTTTTATCGGTGGAAAAGCCTTAGCGCAAGTGCCTAATTATGTTCCAACGAATGGTTTGGTAGGTTGGTGGCCGTTTAATGGGAATGCCAATGATGAAAGTGGGAATGGGAATAATGGAACGGTTAATGGAGCTACGTTGACAACGGATCAGTTTGGGAATATCAATAAGGCTTATAGTTTTGATGGGAATCAGTATATAGATATAACGACTACAAATGGATTGACATCGATAAATAGTATTTCTATGTCAATTTGGTTTAATTGGTCTGGTCCAAATTCATGGAGTCATCAGTATTTTTATCAAATTTCGCCAAATCCAAATGGAGCAATAACCATAAATAATGACGGCACTTTAAGTGTAAATGTACTAAATTGTAATTGCCAAAGTGATTTAGGTATTTCAACAGTGGTCAATCAGAATACTTGGTATCATGTTGTATTAACATATGAATTAAATTTAGGATTGATGAAAATGTACCTAAACGGTTTACTCATTGGTACAACCCAAGAAAATATTTTTTCTTACTACACAACGAATAATCCAGGAGACCGATTTGGGTGCTATCATTTCAATGAGTATTTTTTCAATGGCAAATTAGATGATGCAGGACTTTGGAATCGAGCTTTAACCGACCAAGAAATAATCGATTTATACAACTCAAATAGTTGTTCAAATGATTTGACAATTAATCCTTTAACAAATTTTCAAAGTATTGGAGGAAACGCAATATTTAATGCATCAACATCTGATTCTAATCCATCTTATGTTTGGCAAAGCGATTTCGGGCAAGGATTTCAAACACTCAATAACTTTGGAAATTACTCGGGAGTAAATACAAATGCACTGACAATTTCCAATGTTCAGTTGGTAAACCATAACCAACCAATTCGCGCTATCTCAACTTCAGGGAATTGTATTGATACCTCCAATACCGCAACCATCCAAATCGCTGATACATGCATTACAAACGTAACAGTTTACGATACACTTCTAACAACCGTAACCGATACACTCATCATCAATACTACCTTGAGTTTGCCGGCGCCAAATAACGAGAATACGATTCTGATTTATCCAAACCCTGCAAGCGATCACATCACTATTGATAATGGGAATTACACAGCAATGGCTGGTTATACGATTAAAATTGAGAACAACGCAGGTCAGCAGGTTTTCCAAAGTGTCATTAACCAACAGCAGTTTTATGTTGATTTGAGCACATGGATAGGTAATGGTTTGTATTTCGTTCACCTAATAGATGCACAGAATAATACGGTGACAGTGAGGAAAATTGTGTTGCAATGATAAATGGTTGAAACCATTTTTGATGCATAAATTCTCAATTAGGGTCGGGATTAATCCCGACCCTAATTATTTAAATGTGTTTGGGTTATCCATTTCAATGGATTTCATTTCGTTCACCTCATCGATCCGCAAAATAATACGGTGACGGTGAGAAAGATTGTGTTGCAATGATAAATGGTTGAAACCATTATTGTTTTATGATAATTACCCATAGGGGCGGAATTAATTCCGCCCCTATGGGTTTAATTGTGGTTGCATTAACCATTTCAATGGTTTAATTTAAGCCAAAATAATTATTTTCCAATTCATCGAATTTTTGCATATTTCGAAATAATCCTTAAAAATGAGTCAATTACAAAATTTCAATGAACAACCTGTTCGAACAGCTTCGATTTCTCGAGAATTACAGTCGTTTGGGATGTTCAGAAAATTGGATTAACCAGCACTTGAAAAGTATTGAGATTCGAAAAGAATTAACAGATGAATGGAAGCGAGAAGGAGTGCAAGCAGGTGCTAAGTGTGCAACATTAACCGATCTTTTCCCTCTTTAATTAACGAAAATTTATCCGTAAATTTGCCCCCATGAATCAGTTCAAAAAAGTTGCTTTTTATACGCTTGGGTGTAAGTTGAATTTCTCCGAGACTTCTACTATAGCTCGACTTTTTGAAGAAGCTGGTTTTGCTAAAGTTGATTTTGAGGACACACCGGATATTTATGTAATTAACACGTGTTCAGTAACTGAAAATGCGGATAAAAAATGCAAGCAATTGGTTCGTAGGGCATCCAAAATTAACCCTGATTCTTTTGTTGTTATTGTTGGTTGCTATGCGCAATTGAAACCGGAAGAAATTTCTAAAATCCCAGGAGTAGATTTGGTTTTAGGAGCGAATGAAAAATTTAATATTTTGGAACATTTGGAAACGAAAGAAACGAAACTTTCTAAACCAATTGTAGTTTACGATAACATCAAGCAAACGAATGATTTTGTTCCATCTTTTTCAATGGGAGACCGTACCAGATCATTTTTGAAGGTGCAGGATGGTTGTGATTACTTTTGCACTTTTTGTACGATTCCCTTAGCTAGAGGAAAGAGCAGAAATGCATCAATCGAACAAACGATTGCGGAAGCCAAAAAAATCGCTCAAACAGACGTGAAGGAAGTTGTTTTAACAGGAGTGAATATTGGTGATTTTGGTCAAGGTGGAGAGGAGAATTTCTTTCAGCTGATTCAACAATTGGATAATGTTGAAGGAATTGATCGTTTTCGTATTTCATCGATTGAACCAAATTTACTTTCCAACGAAATCATTGAATTTTGTTTGAAGGACTCGAAACGTTTTGTGCCCCATTTTCACATTCCATTGCAATCGGGTAGTAATCGACTTTTAAAGTTAATGCGAAGAAAATACGAGCGAGAACTTTATGCCGAGCGCGTTGCTAAAATAAAATCGATTCGACCGGATGCTTGCATTGGTGTGGATGTGATTGTTGGTTTTCCAGGTGAAACGGATGAAGATTTTATGGATACGGTGAATTTTCTGAAAGACCTTGATATTTCATATTTGCACGTTTTTACTTATTCCGAGCGAGCAAATACAGGTGCTCCAAAATTGGGTGAAAAAGTACCGATGGAATTACGACGAGAACGCAGCAAAAAATTACACTTGCTTTCCGATCGAAAGAAAAGGCAATTTTATTTGGAAAATGAAGGAACTGAACGACAAGTATTGTTCGAACAAGAAGAGGAGGAGGGAACCATGTTTGGATTTTCAGAAAATTACGTGAAAGTCAAATTCCCTTATGATTCAAAACTTGCCAATACGTTTCAAAACGTTCGTTTATTGGAAACAGATCGAGATGGAATCATGAAAGCTGAATTGATTGAAATTAATGAGATAGTGTGAAAAATGAAAACAATTTATATAACTAGAAGAGAAACATTCAATGCGGCTCACAAACTTTGGAAGCCAGAATGGAGCGAAGAAAAGAACGATGAGGTTTTTGGAAAATGCGCCAATAAAAATTGGCATGGACACAATTTTCAATTATATGTTACAGTAAAAGGAGTTCCGAATCCTGATACTGGATTCGTCATTAATTTAAAGACTTTGAGTGCAATCGTTCGAGAAAAAGTTGTTGAGGCACTGGATCATAAAAATTTAAATTTAGATGTTCCTTTTCTAAAAGGAATCATGGCTTCAACCGAAAATGTTGCCATTGCTATTTGGGAATTAATTGAAGAAGATGTTCGCTTGAATGGTGGTCAACTCGCTAAAATAAAGTTGATTGAAACTGAAAATAATTTTGTCGAATATTACGGAGGTAAAGAACCTTTTTAGTCTTTTTACGTTATATCGAAAAGACTAGAATGTTGAAAATTAACGAAATGGAAGGGCTATATCGCTCAATTATTGAAGAAATTGGTGAAGATCCCTTGAGAGAAGGATTATTAAAAACACCAGAACGTGTATCAAAAGCCATGAAATACTTGACTCATGGTTACGAGATAAACCCAGATGACATTGTAAATCAAGCGATTTTTCACGAAGAATATTCGGAAATGGTTTTGGTGAAGGACATTGAAATTTATTCACTATGTGAGCATCACATGTTGCCGTTTTTTGGGAAGGCACATATTGCTTACATTCCAGATGGAA
>Ga0315906_10008643_pt1 | contig 12192 bp, 8 predicted proteins | sample LakEriMetagenome_4_FD_203526 | JGI IMG/M metagenome (GOLD analysis project Ga0315906, IMG submission 203526) | Freshwater fungal communities from buoy surface, Lake Erie, Ohio, United States - Buoy 2 MA122 | ecosystem: Environmental > Aquatic > Freshwater > Lake > Lake biofilm | place: USA: Lake... | reverse complement strand
CGACGCAAGGAGTGGAGGCCGGCTTCGGCGGGTGTGCCGGGCAGGAGACGGTTGTCCCACTCGCAGTGGGCGCACCGGGGAATCACCGCGATGACCCCCATGGTGACGAGTCCGCTGAACGGGTCATCACGGCGTCGTCGTGGCTTCGGAGGTCGCGGATTGAAGAAGTTGGCTGTCGACATGAATCCGCCGCAGTCGTCACACGTGTCGTAACGGTCGTCATCAGACATGTCGGTCCTGCTTCCCATCGAACGTGTGAGGTGTCTCGCGGAGGGCCGGCGAGTCGGCGGGGTCGCGGGCCACAAGGTCGCATATCTGGCAGGCGTCCGTGCCGTTCTCGGCGAACCAACGGCAGGTCGTGCTGAGCCCGCACGGCTTCCTCTCGGGAAGGCCGTGCCGGGCGGCCTCTCGTCCCGCCACGGACACGGCGACGCCGAGCCCGCAGTGGTCCGACCAATGGGCACAACGCGAGGTCTGGCAGCGCCCGGCGGTGCGGGTCGTCCCGTCGGCCATCTGCACCTGTTCCGTGCCGAACTCCGGCAGCGAGCTGGGGCACAGGCACGGACGCTGGCCCACCTTCCTCACCGGGGACTGTGCACCGGGCACGGGATAGGCGAGCAACCGCACGGCGACCTCCATGGCGGCGGCACGGAGCTTGTCCTCGCGCGTCGCTGCGGGGGCACACCCGCCGCTCAGAGCTGCACCCCCGCCAGGAGGGCTGCGGCCGCCGGCGACGGGGCGGACTGGATGACGGGCAGCGACTTGTGGTCGTACGCGACGAGGGTGACCTCGATGCCGTCGGCCTCGGTGGAGCAGACCTGCACGGCGATCGCGGCACCGAGCTCCTGGGGCAGCCCGTAGATGCCGGTGGAAATCGACGGGATGGCCACGGAGGAGAGGTTGTTCTCGCGGCAGACGTGCAGGATCGCGCGGTAGGCGGAGGCGAGCTCGCGGAGCTGGGCGATGTTGCCCGCGGTGAGGGCCTTCGGCATCTCGTGGCGCTTGCCCTCCCACTGCGGCCCCACGGCGTGGATGATCCACGGGGCATCCAGGCCGAACGAGGGGGTGATGACAGCGTCCCCGGTCGTGCAGTGGCCAATCGCGCGGCACGCAGCAGTGAGCTGTGCGTGCCCCCCGGCCTTGCGGGCAGCGCCGAAGATCGCACCGCACACGCCCCCGCCCTCAGCAAGGCGGTCGTTGGCGGCGTTCACGATGGCGTCGCACTTGAAGCGGGTGATGTTCCCCTGCACGATGCGGACAGTGGAAGTTGTTGCCTTCTTGCGTCCGATCATTGGTGGATTCCCTTCTTGGTTGCCTTCTTGAGTGGTGTGGTGCGGCGCATGGATCTGGTGGTGGGGTGGACCGGCTTCGTGCCGTAGAAGCGGACTCCCATGATGTTGGTGTTGCTCATGTCAGATTCATTCAACAGATAAGAGAATCCAACATCAACCGTGATAAGGACATTCTGCAATAAATTATTTCCTTTGACGTCAAAACCATGACACACCCCTGGGGTGGGACGGATCAAGGGACTCGATAGACCGGGAGAACCCTCTTCTCGCGATCAGTGACGCGCAGGATGACATCTCCGTTGGTCCCTGCCTCACGGTTGCGGTATCCCATCAGAGAGTCCAGTCCGACCACGCGTTGTGTCGTGGTGGCGGTACGGGTGAGGTAGGAGGTCAGCAACTGGGACTCGGCCTGGAAACGGGTCATTCCCGTGGGCGAGGCACCACGACCATTGCCTGCGGTGTCGAAGTCAATGTCGCGGTAGCCGCGGGGCTGGCGGGAGATGAACTCGCGGATGGCGCGACGGGGGGACCCGGCATGGCTCGCCGCCATTCGGTACGCGTAGGCATTGCAGACGGCCTCCTCGAGGTCGTCATTGCGGATGTTGCGTGCGCGATGGAGCCAGAGGTCCGCAGGACGTCCGGATTCCGCGCGAAGGCTTGCCTCAAGGGTGTGCACCGCGCGGTCCACCAGGAAGTGGGCGGTCTCGTGGTTGCGCAGCAGATACCAAGATGCATCATGTGCCTGCTGGGCACTAGCTCCCTGGTGAACGAGGAACCGTGCCAGTTCCGCACGACCCCGGCGACTGATGTACACACCCCAGTCATCCAGACGGCGGAACGTGACATACCACGCCAGATGATCGCTCGAGGGTGTGGGTTCGTCGTCAGGGAAGCCGACCATGGTCACGGGCGGGCGGCGGCCACCTCCCCGCCCGGAGTTGCCGAGCTGGCGTTCCAGGTCACGCAACTGCTCGAGCAGACCCTGGTCGTTGTCGAGGCCACGGCCGACTTCCGTGCGGTCAGCGATGAGGTTGGGGTAGTCCAGGTTGACGCCAGGGACGGGGACGTTCAGTCCGCGCTCAATCGGGACCCAGGGGATTCCCTCTCCGATATTGAACTCAGCCATCAGGTGTCTCCTTCTTGTGTGGTGGTTTTGACGTGACGGGAGTGACTTGCACGGTGGGGAACCGGCATCAGATTGAGCAGTCCCTTTTCACGAGATTCTGGCTCTCGACCCCGGACCATGTGGTCTGGCCAATCAGGCAACGATCCATGATGGTGTTGATCACGAGTACGCCGTTGAAATCCAGGTTGCGCATGCGGCATTCGGAGAGTGCCGTCTCACAGAAGACTGCGCCCAGCAGTGCGCACTCGTTCAACCCGACCATGCGGAACGAACTGTCCGACAGGTCCGCACCCTGGAAATCAGAGTCATAGAAGTTGCTCAGTTCCCAGGTTGTTGCGGTGAGGTTCGTGCCGGAGAGAACGGCACCGTAGATCTCACAACGCTTGAACTGTGCGCCGGTCAAGTTGCCTCCCCTCAGATCGAGCCCGTTTCCGGAACGCACCTCGAGGAAAGATGCATCCTCAAGCGACGAATCAATCGCTGAGACATCCGGCATAGTCACGTTGTTGAAGGTCACCCCGCGCGCGGAGAGATAGTTCATCCGTGCCGCCTCCAGGTTGCTCCCGGAGATGCAGGCCCCGTCAAGGATGGCCTCAGTCATGCTGACGCCGTGCATCCGCGCCCCATGGATCCATGCCCCCGTGAGGCACGCGCCATCAAACTGGGCCCAGTCTGCGTCAAGCATCCGCATCGCGGCACCAGTGAAGTCGGAGTTCTGGAAACGCCCCTCGCGAACATCGGTCTCCGAGATGACCGCCCCGGTGAAGTCGCTGTAGACCGCACTCACGCCGACCATCCGGCACGCCGTGAACGTGGCTCCACGGAAGTTGCACCGGCTGAACTCGGTGGCGGGCATGAGGCAGTCCGAGAAGACGCACCCGACGAACGAAGAATCGGCAAGCACCATGAACTCGAAGTCGACGTGGTCGAAGTGGATTCCGTCGTAGGTGCCGCCGCTGCGCAGGACAACCTCGGTACCGGCGCCGTCGACAACCACGAAATCCCGGCCGCGCGCCATAGGGCGCTGGGGAGCGGTGTAAGTCATGTCTCTCTCCTTGTGCAGTTCGACCAGGCCGCACAAGGCGGCCGTCATCGAATTCGTAGGGAACGTCTCTCAAGCCACAGCAGATGGCTTGGGAAAGTTCTGAGCCGAAGTTCGGTTCTCTGGATGAGAGTCACGGAAGACACCGAGCGAACGATATCGAACTCTTGTCTCAATTCGCACTGAATTCTGAATGGTGCGACCTCCCTCTTCGGGAAGAGTTTCACGAGGAGGAATGGAACGTGCATGCGTCGACCCGGGATTCTCCACGTTCATTGAGTACCTCTCGACGCAGGTTTCGAAGGTGCCCTGGTGCCGTGGAGGCCCCGCGCGACCGGGGGACTCAACCCCGGCCCGTCTGTTCTGTGAAGACCCCGAAACAGTCAATCTGGAGTTGCAACCGACAACTGTCCTCCCCGGATTCGTTCTTCCAGAACGCACATTGACAAGATTTGCCTGGTTGCCCGATCGCCAGGCAGATTCGGTCAACAAGGGGGGACATCATGGAAGACGCGATTGAGGAGACTGCGCCCACGTCTGGGACTGGTGACCCTGGTGGCCCCCCTTCGGGAACCGATATGGGTGTCCCAGTGGGGGCGTCTGGCACCGAGGAGTCGGACCCGGGTTTTCGTCCGTTCCGGATAGAAATCGACTACTGGGACAAGGTCTGTTATGCCCTCGCCTACAACAAGGTGCCCACCGTCAAGTCGTTGAAAATCACCAATGTTGCGGGTGGTGTTTCTGGACAACTGACGGTGTCAGTGGAGATCCGCTGGACGGCCTCTGACGTCTTCCCGATGAAGGTGAGGACCGAGCGTGTGGAGATGCCCCTCGTGGGGACATCCATCACCCTGGACGGAAGTGACTTCCGGCTTGATGATGCCGCACTGGTCAACCTCGACGAGGAGGCCAACGCGAAGTTGGTCGTCACGGTGAGTGACGACCGCGGGGTCTCCCAGACCGAGGAACGCGAGGTCCGCGTCTACTCACGGAACCAGTGGCTGGGTTCGCACAGCATCAGGTCGGCGACTGCGGCATTCGTGCAGCCGAATCATCCTGCAGTCACAGATGTGCTCGCTGACGCGAGTGCGATTCTACGGGCTAACACCGGTGACTCTGCCCTGCAGGGTTACCAAGGGGGGGCTAAACGAGCATTGGAGATCGGTCAAGGCATCTACCTTGCGCTCCAGAACCGGGTCGATCGCTACATCAACCCACCTGCCAGTTTTGACAACGAGGGACAGAAACTCAGGCCCATCGACGAGGTCCTGGCCCAGCGACAAGGAACCTGTTTTGATCTCGCGTGCGCGTATGCCTCGTGTCTGGAGCAGGCCGGGCTGTACCCCTTTGTGTTCCTCGTGCACGGACATGCCTTCACCGCCTTCGCCACGAATCCGCAGTTGTTCCGGATTCTCGACGATGTCACCAACGACTTCTCCACGATCATGACAGCTGTCGACACCGGGGAGTTGATCGCCGTGGAGACAACGAAGTTGGCCGAGAGCCAACCGTTCGCGAGCGCAGTCGAGGCAACGCGGGTGCACATGAGGGAGTCAGTCGTTGGTTGCAACAATTGCGAGTTCTATCTCGCCAGGGGCGAAGATGCCCGGGACAACCCGCATCTGGAGAGCCTCGTCAACATCTCTCGCTGTCATCACAGCGGTGTGCTGCCCATCCCTGCCAGGGTGGTTAGTGACGGCGTGATCACGATCGTCATTGACAACGGACCGAGTCAGCCCCCGGTCATCGAACGGCGGGACACTGCCACAAGGAAACTGCTCCCGAACACGGTTCCCGCGCGAGTCCAGCAGTGGAAGAACTCCCTCCTCGACCTGTCATTCCGCAATCCGTTGCTGAACTACCGGCCCGACAAGACCGGTGTGAGTTTGGTTCCGCCGGTCGGCCTGTTGGGTGAGGTCGAGGATCTTCTCTCGGCCGGGCATCCGGTTCAGATCTTCCCCGCGGATGCGGTGGGCGAGATCATGCAACAGCGTGGCATCAGGGCGGTCCAGCAGATGGTCAACGACGACGTGACTCAGTTGTGGCGCCAGAACCATGTCCTGTTCGGGACGAACGAGACCGGCCCGTTCGCCACCCGGTTCAAGAGTCTCGTCTCCCGTGGTCGGTCGGACGAAGAAGAGATGGGGGTCAACAATCTCTACATGACGTTCGGGTCACTCAAGTGGAGCGATCCAAAGTCGGCAACGGGGGACGTGACATCTCCGATCTTCATGACTCCCGTCAGGGTGATCATGAAACGCGGAAACCCCATTCCCACGATCACGTTCGACAACACCGGTGCCACAACGATCAACTTCTGTCTCATCGAGGCACTGCGGAGCCGTAGAGGTCTGAAACTGCAGTGGTTCTCTGATGACATGAGTGATGACCACGGACTTGACATCGCCCGGGGTCTGCAGGAGCTCAGGAAGGAGATCCTCGACCAGAGGTTGACGGACCAGGGCTTCGAGGTGCTGGAGGACATGTCCATCGGCATCCTGAGATTCAGCACGATCCGACTCTGGAAGGACCTCGATGACCATTGGGAGATGTTCCAGAAGAACCCGATCATCTCCCACCTGGTCGAGGGCGGCAGGGGGAAGGTGTTCGATGATCCCAATGATCCCGATCATGCGGGTTGCCCGCCGGTCGCGGATTCCGAACTGATGAACCCCCAACCTGCCGATGGTGCACAGTCGCGCGCCGTGAAACGGGCACTCGCAGGTCAGTCCTTCGTCCTCGAGGGTCCTCCGGGAACCGGCAAGAGCCAGACAATCACGAACCTTCTTGCGAACGCTCTCGCGGCCGGTCGCAAGGTCCTGTTCGTCGCCGAGAAGGCGGACGCACTTGAGGTTGTGCAGGAGAGACTCGAACAGGTCGGCCTGAACCCGTTCTGCCTCAATCTTCACGACAAGGGCTCGAGCCCCGAGGACATCAAGTCGCAACTGCGCGAGGCCCTCGATTTCGTGCCCAATGCGGACTTGTCCAAGTGGGAGGACCTCAACCGTCGTTTCGACACTGCTGCCCGCGTGCTCGCTTCGTACCGGGACAAGGTGCACGGCGGCAACCTCAACGGCACGTCCTATCACGATGCCTACTCCCGCCTGCTCCAACTTGGGGAGGGCACAACCGCCGAGGTGACGAGGAAACTCTTCGATGTTTCCGCGGAGGAGATTGCCCGGTGGCGTGCCCTCTTGGGGGAAATCGAGCCGTTCAGCGTTGCTGCGCAACCCCGTCCTGACCACCCGTGGAGGCTCGTGGGGCCCGTTCGGTTCGAGGAACTCGACAGGTCCGGTCTGTCCTCGGCCATTCTCGCGCTTCGAAGAGCGGTTGACCAGTTCGGTGCCGCAACGGACGCCTGGGGCGCACTCCTGAACTCCGCGACCGATCTCGAGCAGATCAAGGGTGTCCTCTCCGTCATGGAAGTGTCCCTGCTCGGCGCCGGGCCGTCCGCCGAACACTGGCGGGATGTGGTGTCGGGTGGCTGGCTCGACTCCGTGAAGTCGGCTCTCGCGGACATCGAGACCGGCCTGGGTGCGAACTCCGACTTGATAAACGCCCTGGGGAATTCGTTCCTCGGGAGCGACCAGTCTGCCTTGCTTGCCGGGGTCAAGGAGGCTTCGGAATCCTTCATGGTGGGACGCAAGGGAAAGGTGAAGAAGGCTCTCGGGCCGTTCGGTTCGGCCCCAATTTTCGCTGACGGCGACCCTGAGACAGCCGTACGAATCGTCGCGCGCATGAAGGAGTTTTCGGATTCTCACCGCGCGGCAGTTGCGCGTCTAGCCGGGGTCAGGGGCCTGGTGCTCCCGGCCGACTGGGATCCCCACTCGCCGGATGCCTTCGGTCTCGTGGTGCAGAGGTCTGAGGCTGTGGCATCAGCTGGTCAGTTCCTCGCATCCGGATCGGATCTTGCCAACCGGGCGATGGTTGCCGGGTCGGGTGTGTTCCCGCCGTCAGCCGACCTGATGACGACGGTGAAGAACCTTGTGCTGGCCGTGTCGTTCATGCGTGACGCACTGAAGGTGACTGATGAGACCTGGAGCGCGTGGCTCTCGGGCCGCAGCGACATCGAGGCCATTCGGGGGAGCATCGCCCGTTGGTCCGACGATGTGGAGACCGGTGCGTTCCGCTCGTTGCAACGCTGGATCCAATTCACGGAACAAGTGGCACAACTTGACGATGATTCGGTGGCACCGTTCCGTGCGCAGTTGCTGTCCGGCGAGATCTCCGGGGAACAGGCCCCGGTCGCCTTCGACAGGGCTCTCATGTCCGTGACCATGAGGGTGGTCGGCGAGGACAACGATCTGGACGTGTTCGACCACACCATCCACAACAGGCGTGTGTCCGAGTTCATCGATCTGATGAGGGAACGCCAGACTGTTCTCCAGAGCGTCATCCCGCACATGCTCCATGCCGGCCGCACCTTCAATGCGAAGGCCGGGGCGGGTGACGTCGGCCAACTGAGGATCGAACTGAACTCGAAGAAGCGCGGTGCCAGGTCCGTGAGGGGCCTGATCTCCCGCTACCCGGAACTGATCTCGAGCCTGACGCCGTGCTTCATGATGAGCCCCGACTCGATCGCGAAATTCATCGAGCCGGGACGGTTGATGTTCGACCTCGTCGTGTTCGACGAGGCGTCCCAGATCACCGTCTCGTCCGCGGTGGGGGCTCTCGGCCGCGCGAGGTCAGCAGTAATCGTCGGCGACTCGCGACAGATGCCCCCGACGATGGTCGGAGTCGCCATCGGTGCGACCTCGGTGGACGATGTGGCAAGTGGTCCCGACAAGGAGGAGGAAGCAGTCATCACCGATGCCGAGTCGATCCTTGACGAATGTCTCGATTCAGGTCTCGAACAGGAATGGCTGGCATGGCACTACCGCAGCCAGGACGAACTGTTGATCAAGTTCTCGAACGAGAAGTACTACGACGGGAGATTGTCGTCCTTCCCCTCACCGTTCTCGAAGGTCCCGGGTTGCGGGCTGGAGTACCGCCGTGTGCAGGGCCAGTTCGATCACGGCGGCAAGAGGACCAATCCCATCGAGGCGGATGCAATCGTGGCCGAGGTCAGGAGGCGCGTGAATGATCCGGCCCTGCGCGGGCAGAGCATCGGCGTCGTGACACTCAACAAGGAACAGCAGGCACTGATTGAGCAGAAGCTGCTCGGAACCAATGATTCCAGGATTCTCGACCTGCTCGAGAGCGAGGACGAACACGAGAGCATCTTCGTGAAGAATCTCGAGTCGGTGCAGGGCCGCGAGAGGGATGTCATTCTCCTGGGGACGGGCTTCTCGCGCCGGATCAGCGGTGAGGCAATGCCACTGAATTTCGGGCCCCTGACCACGTCCGGGGGTGAGAGGCGACTGAATGTTGCGATCACCAGGGCACGCCGGCAGGTCGTGATCTTCTCCTCGTTCGACCCGCAGGATCTCGAGCGAGCGACATCGCTCGGCATGCGGCACCTGAAGGAGTACCTCGCTATGGCGAAGGCAGCCTCCGAGGGGGAACGCCCCGAATCGACTGTGGCCAGCCCGGCGAGCGATGACATGCATCGCGATGCGGTCGCGGAGGCACTTCGCCGCCGGGGCCTTGTGGTGCGGACAGGGCTCGGTTTGTCCTCGTTCAAGGTGGACCTTGCGGTCACCCTCCCGGGACACGAGGACAGATGGCTCGTCGGGGTCCTCCTCGACGGGAAGGAATGGGCCGCAAGGCCCCTCGTCCTGGACCGTGATGCTCTGCCTACGAACGTCCTCGAGCGGGTGATGGGTTGGCGGAGGATCGCCCGAGTGTGGCTCCCCTCATGGAGGGCCGACCCGTCGGAGATTGTCGAGGACATCTACGACGCCGCACTGGTCGCCTCGACTGAGCAGGAACCCGAGCCCGAGTCGTTGCAACCAGAGCTTGTCCCGACGGTGGTGGTCGTTCCCCAGGAACCGATTGCAGAAGAGCGGATGAATCAACCGGGAGATGCCGGGTTGCCGGGGGAGAGGCCGTATGAAGAACCGGTGCTGCCGGGACAAGTCGGCAGCAGGGTCGAACTCGAGGCGATCTCCCCTAAGGCGTCCGACCTATTGGCTCGGATCGTGGACCGGTACGGCCCGATGCCTTTGGCCAGGGCCATTCGTTACACGGCCTCAAGTTTTGACTTGTCCAAGGTTCTGGACAAGAAGATTCCGGCACTGTCCCGTCTGGTGTCGCCGGAGTCGATTGTCGACACCGAATTCGGGACCTTCGTGTTTCCCGCTGACATCGTCAATGACGGTGTCGTGGCCGCCTCCTTCACGTGGTTCAGGCGAAGCACATTCGCCCAGAGGAAGGTCCAGGAAATTGCTCCGCACGAACTTGCGAATCTCTTTGTCGAGATCGTGCGGAGCGGCTACTCCATGGACCACGATGAGCTGGTCAATGAGACGATGAGATTCCTCGGGTACGGCAGGAAGGGTGCGGACACCGTGGAACTGGTGTCGCGAGTCATTGACTGGGCCGTGTCACAGGGGTATCTGGACGAGTCAGAGGGGCGTCTCACGATCGCGGGGAAGTAGCCCCACCGTCGTTCTGAATGCCCGGGGTGGGCGAAACAGACATCTAGTCTCACCTCGCCCCTTCGATCAGTGCGAATTGCGGGGCTAGCATGACGACATGTTTCGTGTCGCAACCTGGAATGTCGGTCATGCAGTCGCCCCGAAGATGCCGTTCGCGCAGCAGTGGGAGTGGTTCGAGCGTGAGGTGGAGGCCGACATCGTCATCCTCACGGAGACAAAGCCGGACTTCAGCGTGTGCGGCCCGGACTGGTCGTTCGTCTACCGAGAGGGCGGTATAGGCGGGCGCCGCCGGTGGGGCACTGCCATCGGCGCCTACGGCGACCAGTTGCGCGACGTCACGAACGGGGTCCCCGGCCGCGGGGGCTTCAAGGTGAACCACACCTACCCGGGATACGTGTCCATTGCTGACCTCGTGGACGAGGAGAACGACGGGGAGACGCTCCTCACGATCGTGGGCATCCACGCACCGCTCCTGGACCGCGAGGGCAACAAGGTGAAGTGGGGCGGTGAGTCCATCGAGGTGATCATGGAGGACCTGCAGGGGCTCATCAACTCAGACCGCGGCGAGATGCTCATCATCGCAGGCGACCTCAATGTCCATCCACTCCACGTCCCGCCGTCGCTGTACGAGAACTTCCTGGACGTCGTCGAGGCAAGTGCCGACATCCGCGAGCCCCTCGAGGGGTGCGTTAACTGCGGGATGGGCGACGAGTGCGGCCACCTCTGGACACACCGCAACGGCAGCAGCCCGAATGCGGCCGTGCAGAACATTGACTACATCTTCATCAGCGAGGGTGTGGCTGAGATGCTGAAGGCAATCGGTGGCGGAAGCGGTGATTTTCCCGATGTGTGGGACATCAGCGACCATGCGCCGGTCATCGCCGACTTCGGTGCCGACGACGAGGACGACGAACCCGGGAACTGACGCCCGTGTTTCGCGCTGGGTGCTGATTACGCACATGTTCCGACGGGCGTTCGCTTTTCCGAACGTAGCCGGGGGTAACACTGGGTCGGTCAGCGTTCGGAATACCGAACACTACTGAGGGCATGACAGCAATCAGTTGCTGCGCCAGAGCGAGCGGTCGAGAAGCGCATCCGCTGCGATCTCGCGGTGGCCCTGGAGCACATCCCACACATCCAGGAAGTTGCGCACCTCCTGGATGTCGTGCACGCGGTAGATGCCCGCACGGGTGAGGGTCAGCGTGTGGGCAATCGCCGCGAGGGTGCCGGCCAGTCGCTCCCGCGGGGGCCTTCCCGTGATCGCGCCGATGAAGTCCTTGCGGGACACCGGGAACAGCACCGGGCGCCGGAACTCCAGCAGCTGGCCCAGGCGTCTCAGCACGTCCACCGTCTGGGCGGGGGTCTTCGAGAAGTCCGGGCCGGGGTCCAGGATGACCTGCTGGCGCGACACACCGGCCGCGGCGAGCACGGCGAGCCTGTCGTCCATGAACTCGAGAACGTCAGCCACAACGTCCTCGTAGAGGTTCGCATCCGTCAGGCGCACCTTCGGCCGCCCGCGGTTGTGCATGAGGATGTATCCCGCGCCGAACTCGTGCACCGCGTCGGCGACCTCGCGGTGCATCAACCCACTGATGTCGTTGATGATGTGCGCACCCGCCGCCAGTGCCGCGCGGGCAACCTGCGGGCGGTATGTGTCCACGCTGACGACGGCAGTGGAATTGGCAGTAATCCACTCGATCACCGGTGTGATGCGGTCGATCTCCTCTTGCTCGCTGATCTCCGGCACCCCGGTGATCGCCGACTGGCCACCCACGTCCAGGATGTCCGCACCTTGCTCCAGCACCTCTCGCGTCCGCTCCATGCGCGCCTCGAGAGTGGCGTACTTGCCGGCGTCGCTGAACGAGTCGGGCGTGGCGTTGATGACCGCCATGATCATCGGCCGGTCCACCTGCACGGTGAGACCGCGGGCGGTCAGCTGGGCCATCGGTCAGGCGTCGCTTCCGCGCCGGGCACTGTTCGGCCACTCGTACTCATCCACCAGCACGGGCTTCACCTTCTCGGCCACCGGGATCTGTGACCCGCTACGCATGGTCTCGGACCACCCATAGGGCTGGCCCTCCGCGGGGGAGAGATAGGTGAAGGTCTTCCAGGTGGGCTCCACGCCGGATTTCGAGGGGCTCGCGTACCTGTCGCTCGAGAACACCACTCCCGCGCCGTCGCCCTGCACCGCGA